>LXNI01000243.1_pt1 | contig 68337 bp, 62 predicted proteins | sample 809091 | NCBI WGS metagenome assembly LXNI01 (sample SAMN04870527, study PRJNA318959) | sponge metagenome | biome: 01000161; feature: marine sponge reef; material: water | host: Sarcotragus foetidus | place: Greece: Milos, Mediterranean Sea | collected 2013-05-29 | depth 5-7 m
TTGCGCACAACCTGCTCGGGCGTGTGCCGCCTCCGCCTCGCCATAATCGTGATCCTCCTCCATCCAGCAATACTGGACAACGGACTCTCACAACAGGTGGACCAAACCAAGGGGGTCACGCCATGTGAGATCGAACCATTCAGGCTGGTCTCATTGGGCTGTGATGTTGTGCGAGCGTTGGTGCCCTTGCCACAGGTCCGTGTACTTGCAGTCGCGTCAGACACGCTCAGCGAGACGGTGGTGGAGCTAGAGGCCACGATGGGAATCGTGTTTAGTCGGTCGTCAATTTGGGGATCCGCTGGGCTGCTAGATCTCGCAGCAGCCCGGACCCATATGGACCGCGCCAGACCTTAATTGGCATCTACACGGGCGGTCCGCACTCCCTCGTAGCCTCCGGCTCAGGCACAATCTCCGAACTGTTGTCCCCACCCGTGGCCATCTCTTCCTTGCCTATGGGAGTCGCGGTTTGGACGGCTTGAGAATGTGACCCCCCCTCAGTGCCGATTCACCCCTTGAGGCCGGTCCCGGATCGACGGCAAAACTTCGTCCCGTCCATTTCGTACTGATAGTCTGTCTAAATTGGACGTATTATACGTACTGAAAGGACCATTAGATGATTTATGGCTTCTGGAACAACAAAGGCGGTACGGGAAAGACCAGTCTGGCATTTCAGGCTGCCTGCCATTACGCGACCGCCCACCGGGACGAGCGTGTGTTGACTATCGACATGTGTCCACAAGCAAACCTCTCCGAGTTGTTCCTCGGAGGGCTTGTAAATGGAGGCAGCGAAAACCTGCTGAGGCAGCAGGGAAAGACTCCGCGGGCATCAATTGGCGGCTACTTCCAGATTCGTCTACCGGCACCTTATGCAGCTCCAGATTTTCAGCCAAGGGACTTCGTTACGACGCCGCGTGACTTCAACCGCCAAATCCCAAGGAATATCGATCTCATTTGTGGGGACCCGCTACTCGAGCTGCAAGGGAACGCCATGTCGACACTGGCGAACAACCAGATCCCCGGTACAGACACCTGGCTATCCGTGATTGATTGGCTTCGAGACCTTCTTGAACCAATCCGCGAGGACTACAACGCGATCTTCATTGACTCGAACCCGAGTTTCTCGATCTACACCCAAATTGCGCTCTCTGTTGTCGACGAGCTGGTACTTCCGGTCATGGCGGATGACTCCAGTCGACGGGCAGTACAAAATACCTTCTCATTGGTCCATGGCCTGATGCTCCCATCTCCGATTTACGCTGACCACAATTTTGCTGGCCGCCTGCGCGCAGCAGGTCGGTCGCTCCCAACGGCGAAGCTCATAGTCCAAAACCGCATTACCCAGTACATGGGAGACGCCTCAGGTTACGCGGCAGTCCTCCGGGGAATTAAGGGCGATGTGGCTAACCTGCTCAAGACTGACCCCGAGATATTTAGCTTCTCAAGCGTCGACGATGGCTTCATCAGTGTCCGTGATTTTCAGACTACGGGTGTCGTCGCGGCCGCCCGTGGCTGCCCGATAGACCAGTTGCAGTCAGGCAAGTTGGACATAAAGGGCCGTCGAGTTCAGGTCAACGAAGAACAGCGTCAAGAATGCATATGGGCAGTCAAGAGGCTGGTCGCCTCGCTCTAGTCTGAGATAAGGGGAGCCAAAGCGATATCGGCGGGGCGGATGGGGATTCTTGGGAGGGGTTGGCCGGTGGCGGCTCTTACGGCGGCGGCTATGGCGGCGGAGGAGGAGATGGTGGGGGGTTCGCCTATGCCTTTGGCGCCGTAGGGGGCGCCGGGTTCGGGTTCTTCTATGAAGGCGGCGATTGTTACGTCGGGCATGTCGAGGGTGGTGGGGATCACGTAGTCGGTGAAGGAGGCGTTGCGCACCAGGCCGTCGTCCAGCACGATCTCCTCCATCAGGGCCAGCCCCAGCCCTTGGGCGATGCCGCCCTCGATCTGGCCCACGGCCTGGGTGGGGTTGAGGATGCGGCCCACGTCTTGGGCGGTGGTGATGTCTCGCACTCGCACCAGGCCCAGGTCGGGGTCCACGTCCACGGTGGCCCGGTGGGCGGCGCAGGCGAACGACACGTGGGCGTTGCCCTGGCCGTTCTCGTCCAGCGCCTCGGTGGGGGCGTGGTGGTACTCCACGTCGGCCTCGTAGCCGGACCCGGCGGTCACCTGGGCCAGCAGTGCCTCCTGCTGGCCGTCCAGCGACACCACCAGGCCGTCGCGCAGCACCAGCCCGTCTGGGGACACCCCCCACTCGGCGGCTACGTCGGCCAGGATCTGTGCTCGCACCTCCCGGCAGGCGGCCTGCACCGCCCCGCCCGACATCCAGGTTTGGCGGCTGGCCGACGATGATCCGGCCGAGCCGATGGTGGCGGTCTGGGCCGGGGCCAAGATCACCTCGTCCACCCCGAGCTCGGTGCGGGCGATCTGCTGGGCCAGGGTCACGAACCCCTGGCCCACCTCGGCGCAGGCGCAGGTGATGGTGGCCACCCCGTCGGACACCCGGCAGGCGGCCGATGAGTAGTCGTCGTAGCCCTCGGAGAACATCAAGTTCTTGAACCCCACGGCGAAGCCAGTTCCCCGCACGGTGTCGGCCGCGTCGGTGGTGCGGCCCGATCCCCCGGGGAGGTCTCGCCGGTCGTCGGAGAGGGGGATCTCAGGTTCGGGGGCATAGGCGCACTGGCGGATCACCTCGGCTGTGGGGAACGTGCCGGTGATGAGCTGCCCGGTCACCAGCCGATCACCGGGGCCTATGGCGTTGAGCAGCCGCAGCTCCACCGGGTCCATGTCCAGGGCGGCGGCCAGCTTGTCCATCTGCGACTCGTGGCCGAAGCAGGTCTGCACTGCGCCGAAGCCTCGCATGGCCCCGCACGGCGGGTTGTTGGTGCGGGCCGCCAAGCCGACTATGTGGGCGGCGGGTACCTTGTAGGGGCCGGCGGCGAAACACGAGGCGTTGGCGATGACCGCCGATGAGGTGGAGGCATAGGCCCCGCCGTCGAGCACGATCCGGGCCTCCACCTTCACCAGATGCCCGCTGCGGTCGGCATGGTGGCGGTACCACATCTTGGCCGGGTGGCGATGGACGTGGCCGAGGAACGACTCGTCCCGGCTGTAGACCATCTTGACCGGCTTGCCGGTGTGCAGGGCCAAGAGGCACAGGTGCACCTGCAATGACAGGTCCTCGCGGGCGCCGAACGCCCCGCCCACACCGGCCAGGGTTAGGCGGACCTTCTCCTCGTCGATCCCCAGGCAGGCCGCGATCTGCTCTCGGTCGACGTGCAGCCATTGGGTGGACACGAACAGCTCCACGCTGCCGTCCTCATCGGGCAGCGCCATGCCCGACTCGGGCCCCATGAAGGCCTGGTCTTGCATGCCCACCTCGTAGACGCCCTCCACCACCACCTCGCCGGTCGCGTCCAAGTCGCCGTGGCGGATGGTTATCTCCCGAAAGACGTTGCCGTCGGGGTGGATGGGCGCCGCGGTGGGCGCAGCCTCGGCGTCGGTCAGAGGCTCGTTCACCTCGTAGTCCACCACGATGGACTCGGCGGCCCGCCGGGCGATGTCGGGGTGGTCGGCGGCCACCAGCGCCACCGGCTCGCCCACATATCGAACCTGTCCGTCGGCCAACGCGGGCTGGTCGCCGTGCTCCAGCCCATAGGTGAGGCAGCCGGGCACATCATCGGCCAGCAGCACGGCGTACACGCCGGCCATGGCCACCGCCGGGCCGATGTCGATGCCGCGGATCTGAGCCGAGGCGTGGGGCGAGCGCAGGGTGTGGCCCCACAAGAAGTCGTCGGCCCACAGGTCGGATGAGAAGGCGAAGCGGCCCTGCACCTTGGGAATCCCGTCGGGGCGGCCCACGTCGGTGCCCACCCCCCGGGTTCCGGCATCGACGATGGTGTCGGCGCCGGTTCCGGTCGCGGTGCTGCCACCAGCCGCAGTGTTGGCCGCTTCAGAGGTCATGGCTGGCTCCGTTTGGCCTCGGCCGCAGTGTTGACCGCGGCCAGGATGCGCCCATAGCCGGTGCAGCGGCACAGGTTGCCCGACAGGGCCTCTCGAATGTCGCCGTCGCTGGGGTCGGGGTCGGCCTCGAGCAGGTCGTGGACGGCCACGATCAGCCCCGGCGTGCAGAAGCCGCACTGCACCGCGCCCTCGTCCACGAACGCCTCCTGCACCACCGACAAACCATCGCGGCCGTCGCCCAGCCCCTCCACGGTGGTGATGTCTTGGCCCGCGGCGGTGGCGGCCAGCACCAAGCACGAGCAGGTGAGCACCCCGTCGATCAGCACCGCGCACGAGCTGCACTCGCCCTCGGTGCAGGCGTTCTTGGTGCCGGTGAGCCCGAGGCGCTCCCGCAGCACGAACAGCAGGCTCTCGGCTATGTCGGAGTCGGCCACTTCGCAGTCCACCCCATTGACCCGCAGCGAATAGGGATCAGGCATCAGCAGTGCCTCCTTGGGCGAATGACCCGCAGCGAATAGGGATCAGGCATCGCTGGGCTCTCCTTGGTCGAATGCCCGCTTCAGGGCTCGGGTGGCCAGCACGGCTATGGCGTGGCGGCGGTAGGCGGCGGTGGAGCGATGGTCGTCGATGGGGGAGGACGTCGAGGCCACCCGCTGGCCGAACTCGTCGGCCACGGCATCATCGACACCGGCGCCGTTGTCCCAGTCGATGCGCTCAGCCACCCAGGCCTCGGCCTCGCGGGCCCGGGGGATGCCGGCGGCCACCGCACCCAGGGCGCAGCGCACGTCGCGGGCATCGTGGTCGGCCACTAGGGCCAGCCCGGCCATGGAGATCACCATGGCGTTGCGGGGGCCGATCTTCAAGAACTCCTGGCGGCCCCGTGGCCGGTCCATCTCGGCCCGCACGATCAGCTCGCCCGGCCTTAGCGAGGTCCGCTTCACCCCGACTACGAAATCGTCCAAGGCCATCCGGCGCTCCCCGTCGGGGCCGACCACCACGATCTGGGCGTTGAGCGCGGCCAGCACCGGCAGGGTGTCTCCCGCCGGCGAGGCGGTGCCCAGGTTGCCCCCCAGGGTTCCGGCGTTGCGGATGGGCGGGGAGCCCACCGTGCGGGCGGCCTGGGCCAGGGCGGGGGCGGCGTCGGCCAGCGGGGTGGTCATCATCTCGGTGTAGGTGACCCCGCCGCCCACGATCACTTTGTCGTCAGCGATGCTCCATTGGCGCAGCTCCGGCACCTGGGCCACGCCCACGACGTGGCTGGGACGGCGCAGGCCCCGGTTGATCTCCACCATTAGATCGGTGCCCCCGGCCAGCACGGTGGCCTCGGGATGATCGGCCAAAGCGCCCCGCGCCTCGTCCAGGCTCCGGGCCACTACCACGTCGCTCATCGCGGTGGCCTCGCCCTTGACTCCAAAGCAGCACACAAACAGTGCAGCGTTCGCATTCCAATGAAACTCACAGCAGGTAAAATCTATTCGCTGAAGGCCGTTCTCGTTGGGAGAGTTGGCAATTCTGCGAACCGAACCGATGAAAACTCTGGCAAACTATGGCTTCTGTGGCTACTGAGATCAGCGTTGATGGTCAGGGCCTAAGCGACCGTCTGGCTGCTCTGGCATTGATCGGCGAAATCGAGGGCACCGACGGCGCATGCCGTTTGGCGCTCACCGATGAGGACAAGGCCGGCCGCGATCTGGTGATTACCTGGATGCGGGATCTGGGCATGGAGATCAGCATCGACGGTATCGGCAACGTGGTGGGGACGATGGCCGGAGCCGAGCCCGGCCCTCCGGTGATGTGCGGCAGCCACATCGACACCGTGCGCACCGGCGGTCGCTACGACGGCAACCTCGGCGTGTTGGCCGGATTGCAGGTGGTGGAGGCCGTGCAGCGGGCGGGCATCACCACCCGGCGGCCCCTGGCGGTGGGCTACTTCACCGACGAGGAGGGCTCCCGGTTCCCGCCCGACATGCTGGGCAGCCTGGTCTACACCGGCGAACTGCCCTTGGAGGAGGCGCTCGACATCGTGGGCGCCGACGGCGCGGTGGTGGGTGAGGAGCTCGACCGGATCGGCTATCGGGGCCCGGCGCCGTGTCCGTCGCCCCCGCCCCACGCTTTTGTGGAGCTGCACATCGAGCAGGGCCCGATCCTGGATACCGAGGGCATCGTGATCGGCGCGGTCACCGGGGTGCAGGGCATCAGCTGGACCGAGGTCACCGTGGCGGGCCAGTCGAACCACGCCGGCACCACCCCGATGGCCATGCGCCACGACGCCGGCTGGGCCGCCACCCGCATCGCGGTGTTCGTCCACGAGCTGGCCACCGAGTTCGGCCCCCCGCAGGTGTGCACCGTGGGCCGGGTGGAGCTGCACCCCAACCTCGTCAATGTGGTGGCGTCCGATGCGGTGCTGACCGTGGACATGCGCAACACCGACGACGGGCTGCTCAAAGAGGCCGAGGACCGGTTGGCTGCCTTCTTGGAAGAGCTGGCCGCCGAGAGCGGCACCGGGATCACCTCCCGGCGGCTGGCCCGGTTCGCCCCGGTGGAGTTCGACCCCGAGATGATCGACCGGGTGGAGCGGGTGGCCGCCGAGCTGGGCTACAGCCACCGCCGTCTGTGCTCGGGCGCCGGCCACGACGCCCAGATGTTCGCCCCGGTGTGCCCCACCTCGATGGTGTTCGTCCCCTCCTGGCAAGGCATCAGCCACAATCCGTTCGAGCACACCGAGCCCGAGCACCTCGAAGCGGGGGCCAACGTGCTGCTCCGGGTCATGCTGGAGCTGGCCGAGGTGGCCGAGACGTCGGGGGCAGAGGAGAAGGCCGGAGTGAGGGCATGAGCGCAAGCCACGACAAGACGCTGACCACTCACCTGGAGGGCGAAGTCTCCGACGATCGGGTGTCGCGCCTGACCAGCAACGTCCGCGAGATCACCGTGGGCGCGGCCCAGCTCGGCCCCATTGCCCGCGACGAGTCCCGGGCCGAGGTGGTGGAGCGGCTGCTGGCGCTGCTGCATGAGGGCCACAAGCGGGGCTGCGATCTGGTGGTGTACCCCGAGTTGGCCCTCACCACGTTCTTCCCCCGGTGGTGGATCGACGACATCGACGAGTTGAACAGCTTCTATGAGACCGAGATGCCCTCGCCCGAGGTCAAGCCGCTGTTCGACGAGGCCGCCAGCCTGGGGATCGGCTTTTGTCTGGGCTATGCCGAGCTGACCTCCGACGGCCATCGCTACAACACCTATCTGCTGGTGGACGGCGAGGGCAACGAGGTGGCCAAGTTCCGCAAGGTCCACATCCCCGGCCACGAGAAATACGAGCCCAAGCGCCCGTTCCAGCACCTGGAGCGGGCCTACTTCGAGCCCGCCTCCGAGACGTTCCGCACCTGGACCGCGTTCAAAGGCGAGATCGGCCTGGCCCTGTGCAACGACCGGCGCTGGCCCGAGACCTATCGGGTGATGGGACTGGCCGACGTGGAGATGATCTTGATCGGCTATAACACTCCTATCCACTACTACCCCGATCCGTCCCAGGACTTTTTGGCCGGATTCCACAGCCGCCTGGTCATGCAGGCCGGGGCCTACCAGAACGGCACGTTCGTGGTGGGCGTGGCCAAAGGGGGCGAAGAGGAGGGGGTGGAGAGCCTGGCCGAGAGCTGCATCATCGGCCCATCGGGCGAGGTGCTGGCCCAGGCGACCACCGACGGCGACGAGCTGGTGACAGCCAACTGCAACCTGAACTGGTGCGCGGCCTACAAGAACACGCTGTACGACTTCAGCCGCTACCGCCGCCCGGAGATGTACAAGTCCATCTCCGAGGAGATGCCGCTCATTCTGGAGAAACCATACGTAGAGGGGGCGCCGATCATCGGCGAGGCTCCCTCGACCGAGGGGGGATTGCCATGACAACGCTGACCATCAACGGACAGTCGGTGACCATTGCGGGCGACCACGAGCACTTGCTGGCCGCCCTGCGCGACGAGCTGGGGATCATGTCGCCCAAAGACGGGTGCTCGCCCAGCGGCCAGTGCGGCTGCTGCGCGGTGCTGGTGGACGGCCGCGCCCGAGTGGCCTGCCAGACATCGCTGGAGCGCTCGGAGGGCTCCGAGGTGGTGACCCTTGAAGGGGTGTCGGCCGAGGAGCGGGCCCGCATGGCCGACGTGTTCGCGGCCTGCGGCGCCCTCCAGTGCGGTTTCTGCACTCCCGGCATCTTGATCCGCACCAAGTCGCTGGTGGATCGCAAGGGATCTGATCTGACCCGCGAGGAGGCCTCCCGGCATCTGGGCGGCCACCTGTGCCGCTGCACCGGCTACACCAAGATCCTCGACGCGGTGGAGGCGCTGGCCCAAGGCGAGACGCCCGAGGCCGAGGTGCCCGGCGGCGTGGGCAGTCGGGGCATCAAGTACGAGGCCCGAGAGCTGGCCCTGGGCGACCGCGACTACATCGACGACCTGCGCCCCGAGGGCCTGCTGCACGGCGCGCTGCACCTGTCCGAGCACGCCCGGGCCGACGTTGTGTCCATCGACACCTCAGCGGCTGAGGCCATCGACGGCGTGGTGGCGGTGTTCACCGGCACGGATGTGCCCGGAGAGCTGCGGGTGGGGATCATCTACACCGACTGGCCGGTGTTCATCCCCGAGGGGGGCCGCACCTCCTATGTGGGCGACGTGCTGGCCATCGTGGTGGCCGAAGACCGGGCCACCGCCCGGCGGGCGGCCGAGGCCGTGCAGGTGACCTATGAGGTACACCCCCCGATCACCGACCCGGTGGCCGCGGTGACCAACGGCACCGAGGACGCGGTGTGGGAGCTCGACGGCAACGTGTTGTCCCGCTCGGTGTACGCCCGGGGCGACGTGGACGCCGCTTTGGCGGCCAGCGCCCACACCATCCACGAGGTGTTCCAGACCCAGCGCATCGAGCACGCCTTCTTGGAGCCCGAGTCCACCCTGGCGCTGCCCACCGACGACGGCGGCTTGCACGTGTACTCCGGCGGCCAGGGGGTGTGGGACGACCGCGACCAGATGGCCTCGGTGCTGGGGATCGACCCCCAGAAGATCACCGTGGAGCTGGTGAGCAACGGCGGGGCCTTCGGCGGCAAAGAGGACATGGCCAACCAGGCCCAGACCGCGCTGGCCGCCTGGCTGCTGAACCGCCCGGTGCTGTGCACGGTGTCGCGGGAGGAGTCGCTGCGGATGCATCCCAAGCGCCATCCCATCCGCATCGAGGTGTGGGCCGGCTGCGACGCCGGCGGCAAGCTCACCGCCCTGCGGGCCCGCATGGTGGGCGACTCCGGCCCCTATGCCTCGGTGGGCATGAAGGTGCTGGAGCGGGCCGCGGGCCACGCCAGCGGCCCCTATTCGCTGCCCAACATCGACGTGGAGGCCATCGCCGCTCGCACCAACAACCCGGTGTGCGGCGCGTTCCGGGGCTTCGGGGCCAACCAGGCCCAGTTCGCCATGGAAGGCGTTATGGACCGCCTGGCCGAGGCGGTGGGCATCGACGGCTGGGAGATGCGATCGCGCAACGCGGTGGCTCCCGGCGCCATCTGGGGACCGGGCCAGATTATGGACGACGGATCGCTGGGGGCACGCGCCTGTTTGGAGGCGGTGAAGCCGGCGTGGGACGAGGCCCGGGCGGCCGGGAAATCGGTGGGCATGGGGCTCGGCCTCAAGAACTCCGGGCTTGGCAACGGCTTCAAGGAGATCGCCAAGGCTGTCGTGCGCTTCGACGACGACTACCACGAGGGCGGCGGCGTGGAGGTGCGCCACTGCTGGACGGAGATGGGCCAGGGGATCCACACCGTGGCCCAGCAGGTGGCGGTGTCCGAGCTTGGCGTCAGCGCCGACCGGGTGCGGGTGGTGGTGGACACCACTTATGAGCTGGGCGCCGGCCAGACCACCGGCAGCCGGGGCACGCTGATGGGAGCCGGATCGGTGGCCGACGCATGCCAGGCCGCACTGGCCGACGGCTGTCAGCCCGGCGTGGACTACTACGGCGAATACCGGGTGGACTGGACCAACAAGCTTTCCGACGGGGTGGAGAACCCCATCATCCACTCCACCTTCGGCTACGCCGCCCAGATGGTGGTGCTCGACGACGAGGGTGCCGTCGAGCGGGTGGTGGCCGCCCACGACGTGGGCAAGGCGGTCAACCCGCTGCTGTGCGAGGGCCAGATCGAGGGGGCGGTACACATGGGGCTGGGCTACGCCCTCACCGAGGACTTCCCCGCCGATGAGAACGGCTGGCCCACCAACATGACCCTCAAGTCGCTGGGCATCCTGCGGCCCAAGGACATGCCCCCGGTGGATGTGATCCTGGTGGAGTCGCCCCAGCCCGGCGCCCCCTACGGCATCAAAGGGGTGGGGGAGATCGGCCTGGTGCCCACCGCCGGCGCGGTGGCCGCCGCGCTGCGGGCCCACAGCGGAACGTGGCACAACAGCCTTCCCATGGGGGAGTGAGCAACCCCGCCTAGGCTGGACGGCTTATCCTTCACTGCTGATATGGAAACTGGTGAAATGGACACTGGGCACCACACCAGCACCACGCCCGGGCTGGTCTGCGCCCACCATCACCTTTATTCGGCGCTGGCCCGGGGCATGCCCGCCCCGCCCGGAGTCCCCACCGGGTTCACCGACATCTTGAAGCTGGTCTGGTGGCGGCTCGACCGGGCGCTCGACCTCGACACCATCGAGTGGTCGGCCAAGCTGGGGGCGCTGGAGGCGCTGGAGGCGGGCTGCACCGCCATCGTGGACCATCACGAGTCGCCCAACGCCATCGAGGGCTCGCTGGAGACCATCGCCGAGGCCTGCGCTGAGGTGGGGGTGCGGGTGAGCTGCGCCTACGGGGTAACCGACCGCCACGGGGCCGACGGCGCCCGCCGGGGCCTGGCCGAGAACGAGCGGTTCTTGCGGGCCGGGGGCCGGGGCATGGTCGGGGTCCACGCCGCCTTCACCTGCTCCGACGACACGCTGGAAGCCGCCGCCGGGCTGGCCGCCGACTTGGGCACCGGGGTCCACATCCACGTGGCCGAAGGCCCGGTGGACGCCCCGGCCGCCGAGCGGCTGGAACGGTGGAGCACCGACGAGTGGCTGCTGATCCACGGGGTACACCTGCCCGACAACCACCAACTGGCCGGCACCCTGGTGCACAACCCCCGCTCGAACATGAACAACGCGGTGGGCTACGCCCGCCCCACCCGCTTCGCCAACCCGGTGGCGCTGGGCACCGACGGCATCGGCGCCGACATGCTCGAGGAGTTCCGGGTGGCCTATGTCCGCCACCGGGAACACGACGTGACCGCCACCCCCGACTCGGCATGGGAATGGCTGGCCCAGGGCTGGGAACTGTTTCCCGAGGCCCGTTCCGATATGGTCCGCTGGTCGTATGACCCCATCGACCCCTGGCGGCTGGCCTTCACCCCCGGAGTGCGGGCGGTGGACGTGACGGTCGACGGCGAGACGCTGCTGGCCCAAGGGGTGGCTACCCGGGTGGACCCCGACGAGATCCGGGCCAAGGCCGCTGAGGCCGCTGGCCGAATGTTCGCGAAATTGGAGGAGATCGACCCATGAGCTCATACCCAGTGGCCCTCTACCTGCAAGACGCCCATTCCATGGCCGAGGCCATCGAATGCGTCCGCTACGCCGAGCAGAAGGGGTTCGACGCCGTGTGGCAGGCCGACTCCCGGCTGGTGCGGGAGGCCACCGTGCCCATGGCCGCCTTCGCCGCCTCCACCGACCGGATCAAAGTAGGCAGCGGGGTGCTCGACATGTGGACCCGCAACCCGGCCCGGCTGGCCGCCACCTTCTCCACCCTCGACGACCTGGCCCCCGGCCGCATCCTGTGCGGGCTGGGCGCATGGTGGGACCCGCTGGCCAGCAAGGTGGGCGTGAACCGCCGCCGCCCGCTGGGGGCCATGCGGGAGGTGGTCACCGTGGTGCGGGCGCTTTTGGCCGACGAGAACGTGACCTTCGACGGCGACTACGTACACCTCGAAGACGTGGAGCTCGACTACGTGCATCAGCCCCGCCGCCCCAAAGACGTGCCCATCTACATCGGCGCCACCGGCATGAAGATGATGGAGCTCACCGGCGAGATCGCCGATGGCGTGGTGCTCAACTACCTGGTGTCACCCGACTACAACCGCCGGGCCATGGACGCCCTGGCCGAGGGCGCGGCCCGAGCGGGCCGGACGGTGGACGACCTCGACCGGCCCCAACTCGTGGTGTGCTCGCTGGCCGAGGACCGGGCCGAGGCGCTGGACGCCGCCCGATTGCTGGTCACCCAGTACCTGGGCCAACAGCCCCACATCATGGCGGCCTCCGGTGTGCCCGACTCGCTGCTGGAGGCGGTCAACGCCGTGCTCACCTGGCCCGCCACCATGGAGCAGGTGGAGGCGGCGTCGGCGCTGGTGCCCGACGACATCGTGCAGATGCTGTGCGCGGCCGGCACCGCCGAGGAGTGCCGGGCCAAGGTGGACGAGTACGTGGCCAACGGGGCCACCTGCCCGATCCTGTATCCGCTGGGCCCCGACGTGGCGGCCATGATCGACGCCTTCTCGCCCTGACGGGCTTCCACTACCGGCGCGATCAGTACGTGGACAGCCATAGCTGGAAGAGTTAGGACCATGAGCAACCGCGAGGAGTGGAAGCCGTGGCTGGAGGAGCTGGACCGTCGGCGCACTGAGGGCGCGGCCATGGGCGGCCCCGAGCGGATCGAGAAGTACATGCACTGGCGGGGCAAGCTGGATGTGCGCCAGCGCATCGACCGGCTGTTCGACCCCGGCACCTTCCGGGAGATCGGCTCGCTGGTGGGCACCATGGAAGACATCGCATCCGACGGGTTCGTGTGCGGCTACGGCCGCATCGACGGCCGCACCGTGCTGGCCGGGGCCGAGGACTTCACCGTTTTGGGCGGGTCGATCGGCGCGGGCAACACCGCCAAGCGCTACCGCATCGCCGAGCTGGCTGCCCAGGAGGGCCTTCCGCTGGTGACCATGCTGGAGGGGGCCGGCCACCGGCTCACCGACACCGGGGGCAGCCGGGCGCCCGGCGACCTCCAGGCCTACGCCGATTTGAACGGGCGGGTGCCCATGGTGTGTCTGGTGATGGGGGCCTCCGCCGGCCACGGCGCGCTGGCCGCCCCCCTCAGCGACTTCGTGATCATGACCTCGTACGCCTCCATGTTCACCGGCGGACCGCCCCTGGTGAAGGCGGCCACCGGCGAGGACGTGACCAAGGAGGAACTGGGCGGTGCCCACGTCTGCACCCGCATCGCCGGCTCGGCCCACAACGAGGCCCCCGACGACGAGTCGGCCATCGACATGGCCCGGCTCTACCTCTCCTACTTCCCGTCAAGGGCGGGGGAATCCGCACATCGCTTCACCGGCCCCGACACCGAGCCGCGCCCGGTGGAAGATCTGCTGGATGTGATCCCCCCCAACGACCGCCGCCCCTACGACATGCACGACGTGATCGATTTGATCGTTGACGACGGCAGCTTCTTCGAGATCCAGCCCGCCTACGGCCCGGCCATCATCATCGGCCTGGCCCGCTTCGGAGGCCGGCCCAGCATGATCGTGGCCAACAACCCCTCCTATTTGGCCGGTTCGGTGGACTCGGCCGCGGCCATCAAGGCCACCGACTTCCTGGAGGTGATCGGCAACTACGACCACCCGGTGGTGTTTCTGGCCGACAACCCCGGGGTGATGGCCGGAACCAAGGCCGAGCGGGAGGGCATCTTGAAGTGGGGCGGCAAGATGTACAAGGCCGAGCGCCGCCTCACCAATCCCAAGGTCGAGATCACCATGCGCAAGGCGTTCGGCTTCGGCTCGGTGGTGATGGCCCAGAACCCGTTCGACAACCAGACCCAGTCGTTCGCCCTGCCCAGCGTGAACATGGCCGCCATGCCCGCCGAGCCCGGCGGCCGCTCAGCCAAGCTCGACGCCGAGACCCAGGCCCAAGTGGAGCGCGACCAGCGCTCCGGCCCCTATCGCCTGGCCAACCGCCTAGGCAGCGACGACGTTATCGACCCCCGAGACATGCGCAACGCCATCCTCAACTCGCTCATGCTGGCCGAGAATCGCTGAACAGCGATGCTGGCAATGGCTCATGCTGGCCGAGAATCGCTGAACACCGAAGCCGGCAACTAGCGGCTGAGGCCTCACCCGCTACCGTGGAGCAGACTAGGGAGAGGCTGGATTGCGAGTGAGGAGCTGATCTGTGGAGATTTCAATCTTCGGTGTCGACTTGAGTCGGAACGCAGCATCGGCAACCTCTTTGGACACCATCCGGGCGCAAATCGAGCGTGCCGATCGCCAGGGATTCAGCGGCTATTGGCTCCCCCAGGCCGCAGGCTTGGACGCGCTGACCGTTCTGGCCGCGGTCGGATCAGGGGTTGACATGCCTATGGGCGTGGCCGTTGTGCCGGTTTACACCCGCCACCCGGTAGCCCTGGCTCAGCAGGCTCTGACGGCCAACAAGGCCCTGAACGGGAATCTCACACTTGGCGTGGGTGCCTCCCACCGGGTGTTCGTGGAGCGGGTATGGGGCCAGAGCTTCGACCGACCCGTGGGCTACATGGCCGAATACCTGGAGATCCTGCTGCTATTGCTGGAGGAGCGGCAGGCCTACATGAGGGGCAAGAGAGTTGTCATGAGGGGCGAACTGGATATCGAGGGTCCTGCCTGCCCGGTGATGGTCGCTGCTTTAGGCCCGCGCATGCTGGAGTTGGCCGGGAGGGCGGCGGCGGGCACTGTCACCTGGATGGCAGGGCTGAAGACGATCCGGGATTTCGTCGCGCCGACGATCAAAGATGCGGCGGCCGCCGCGGGTCGCGGCGCTCCAGATGTGGTGGCAGGACTGCCGGTTTGCGTAACCGACGACATTGAAGGGGCCAGAGCGCGGGCCACCGCGTTGCTCGGCAAAGAGGAGCAGGCCTCGTCTTACAAGAACATGTTGGAGCGCGAGGGCCTCTCCGGCGCCGGGGAAATCTGCGTCGTCGGCAGCGAGGATGAGGTATCGGAAAAGCTGGCGGCGTTCATGTCAGCAGGCGCCACTAGTATTTTGGCTGCTCCCATCGGCACCGAAGACGAGATTGATCGCACCTGGGAGGCGTTGGCCGCGCTTTGTTGTTGACACAGCGCTTTGTTGTTAACATGGCGCATTCCGAAAAAGACCTCATGCAGCACTCAAGTCTGTATGAGGTCTTTCATTTGGCGACTTGAGAAGAGGCAAGAATGAAGGATTCTGGACGTTTGCAAATGGGCGTATGGGGCAAGCCTTGGTTCGCAGTGGTTTGCGCCCTGTCAGTGCTGGCTTTTGGGCTGGTCTTCGTGGGGGGCGCCTCAGCCCAGACCGCAGACGAAGCTGCTGACCTAGACCGGCAGATAGCTGAGCACGAGAACATGTTGAACACCTACCGCTGCCAGCTCGGCGTGGACGCCGGTGTTGTGCCCGGCGGCTGCCCCGACTTCGAAAGCAGTGAACCCGGTCCTGCTCCCGAGCAGCCGACCGCAGACGACATCGCTGAGCGCGATCAATTGCTAGCCGATCAGGCCAACTTGTTGAAGGTCTATCGAATGATGCATGTGCCTGATCCTGAGACCGGCGATTCCACAGAAACGGACGATTCCTCGTCGACGCCCACGACTGAGCCGATGCCCACGACTGAGCCGACGCCCACGACTGAGCCGACGCCCACGACTGAGCCCGGGGTGCTGACCCGGGAAGGGCCCAACGGCGAGTTCGACCTGGTGAACGGCAACGCCATGCATGGGATCTTGATCCCCCGCCTCGGTCCTTGGGCCTCCTCAGAGGTGTCCCCGGCGTTCAACGACGCCTCGGTGGTGTTCCGCTACACGGTGCAGATGTACAGCGCGGCATTTGACGCGGTAGCGCCTTATGACGAGACCGCCGTCGGCATCTACTCCCGAATAGCGCGCCGACCCGCTTCTGAGTCAGACGACAATCTGCTGCCCAACACCGCGGTAATGCACTCCATGTACCGCCTGATGCTGGATTTCGCCCCCCACCGGACCGCTGAGTGGCGCGCCATGCTCGCCGATCACGGGCTAGACCCTGACGACGAGTCTGGATTGGACTGGCCCTGCGACAGCGGCGACCGCGCTGATGCCACTGCGGCGGCGATAGGCAACCTGGCGGCCCGCTGCACCCTCGATGCCCGTCGCACCGATGGGTTCAACCAGTTCGGCGACGTCAACGGCATGCCGTGGCGAGACACCACCGGCTATGTGCCGGTCAACTCCCCCCATGAGCTGACCGATGCGTCGCGCTGGCAGCCCCTGATCGTGCCCCACACCGACGGCGTGTTCAGGTCGCAGGTGTTCGTGACTCCCCAGTGGGCCAACGTAGAGCCTTTCTCCGGCTTCAACCCGAGGGACTACCGGGTTGAGCCGCCCACAGAAAGCGATCACACCAACGCCGAGGCGTACCGGGCACAGGCTCAAGAGGTGTTGGACGAGTCGGCGGGCCTTGACGATTACAAGAAGGAAATCGTCATGTTCTTCGACAACAAGCTGCGAGGATCGCAGATCCTTCCCGACGTGAAGCACCTAGTGGACATCGTGGACTTCATCCAGGTCTCCTTCTTGGTAGAGATGGCCTCCCACGATGTGGGCGTGGTGGTCTGGCAGGAGAAGCAGCGCTTCGACGCAGTGCGGCCTGTTACCGCAATCCACCTTCTGCTCGGCGACGAGAACGTCGAAGCGTGGGGCGGTCCCGGCCAGGGCACCGTCAGCATGCCAGCCAGCTCATGGCGGAGCTTTGCCGGCACGGCCGACCATCCCGAGTACCCGTCGGCCACCACCTCATTCTGCGGCGCCTACGCACAGGCTCTGCGAAGGTATGCCGATGTCGACGACGCCACCGGCGGATACCGGGGTATTCGGGCCGCGGGGACGAACCCCATCGAACCGGGCGTCACCCCGGCTGAAGACGTCGAGATCAACTTCGAGACCTGGAGCGAGTATGAGGAGGCTTGTGCGGCCAGCCGGGTCTGGGGTGGAGTTCACTTCTGGCCCTCGGTCGAGGTAGCGGTGCCGCTGGGCAACGAGATCGGCGACCTGGCCTACGACTACTGGACCACGCTGGTGGACGGCACAGCGCCTCTGCGTGGGCCGGCGCAGCCGCTTCCGCGCGACCCCATGCTCGAGGAGCCCCACTGGACCGGTCGATAGAAGCCCAAAGGAGCATTTCATGGAAGATCTGACCGCAAAAGTCCACAACATCGTGGCCGAGTCGCTCGACATCGAGGTGGACGAGGTGAGCGACGACTCGCTTCTGTACGACGACCTCGACGCCGACTCGCTCGACATCCTCGACATGAACTACCAGGTTCGCAAGGCGTTCGGAGTCGAGATGGCCGTCGCCCACATCCAGCGCCACTTCGAGGAAGCCGGCATCCGCTGGCTCGATGAGAATGGCGGGGTCACCGATGAGGGCCTCGCGGTACTGAACGATTTCATGCCCGAGTTGGACGACGGCCGCATATCGGCCGGGGATCGGGTGGAGAACGTTTTCGTGGTGCTCAAGGTGGGCGATCTGGTAGCCCTGCTCCAGCGGGCGCTGGACGAGAATGGCTAGGGCGCTGATCACCGGCCTGGGCGCGGTGTGCCCGGTGGGCTGGGGAATAGAGGAATGCTGGTCGGCCGCAGTGGCGGGCCGGTCGGGCACCGCCCGGCTGGAGATCGTCGAAGTCGGAGAGAACGACTGCAAGGTGGCCGGGCAGGTTCCCGCCCGCGCCGGTGCCGGGTATGAGTCGTCGCCTCTGCGGCTGTTGGACTTCTACCGCTTCGCCGAAGCAGAGGCCCTTGAGCAGGCTGGGCTGGAGCGGGAGCGAGTCGTGGCTGACCCGCGGGCCAGGGCGGCGGTGGCCAGCCATGGATTCGCGTGGAAGATCGACGAGTTCGCAGCCGCATGCCGGGGCGAGGCGGTGAACGGAACCGATCTCTCGGGCTATGTGCGACGCCCCCAGGAGGGTGCCCACGAGGGGATCGGCGCCGACTTCGGCGACCGGTATTCGGGTATCACCACCGCATGTTCGGCGGGCGGGGTGGCGGTGCTGGAAGCGGGCGAGATGGTGCGCTCCGGTTTGGCCGACATCGTGATTACCGGCGGCGTCGATGCCAACATCAACGAGGTGATCGTGGCCGTCCACTCGCGGATGGGCGTGTTGACCAGGCACAACTCCACCCCCGAGAGCGCCTCGAGGCCTTTCGACGTCACCCACGCCGGTTTCGTGATCGCCGAGGGCGCCGGGGTGATGGTGGTGGAGTCGGAGCGCAGCGCAGAAGCCCGCGGCGCAGAGCCCATTGCCGAGCTGGCCGGGTGGGGCACGGCGGTGTCCACCGCTCACCTCACCGCGGGCTCCGAGGGCGGCGAGATACAGGCTCTGGCGATGCAGAGGGCCCTGGACAGCGCAGGCGCTTCGGTTGATGAGGTGGACTACATAAACATGCACGGAACTTCCACCGAGGACAATGACGTGTCGGAGAGCGATGGCGTGCTGAGGGTGTTCGGCGATGGGGCGCCTCCGGTGAGCTCCACCAAGGGGGTCACCGGGCATCTGCTCGGAGGCGCCGGAGCACTCGAGGCGGTGTTCGGCGCGATGGCCATCCACACCGCGACGCTTCCCCCCACTGCCAACCTCAACGAGGTCGATCCCCGGTGCAGCCTCGGCGACTACATCGCTGACGGGGCCAGGCACGGCACCTGCCGGGGTGTGCTCTCCAACTCATTCGGCCTGGCAGGGTCGAACGCCTCGCTGTATTTGAGGCAGCCATGAGAGCGCTGGTATCGGCCTCGGCCAAGATCGGTTTCGGGACCCCGTATGAGTTGAACCACCGGGAGTTGGTTCCGTTCCGCCACGACCGGCGTTGCGTCGCCGATTTCGAAGTGCTCACGCTGGCCTGCTTCAAGGAGTTGCTGGGCGACGGCGGGGACATGGCCGGGCGCGGCTGCGGCCTGTACTTCGCCGGGGCCAAGGACACCTTGCAGCTTGACGTGGACTTCTCAGACGAGCTGGCCGACGAGAGCGACCGGATTGCGGCGCTGACCGCAATGGCGGAAGGGCTGAACCCGCTGCTCCCGCTGCAAAAGCTCTACAACATCGCGCTGTACCTGGCGGCCAAGGAGGGAATCGACTGCTGGCGGCATTGCCAGTACACCAACCATGCCCACGCCGACCACAGCGCGGTGGCCGCCGCGGTGCGAGACGTGTGCTCGGGAGCGGTTGAAGTGGGCTATGCCGTTTTCGCCCGAGCCTCGGGCGGGTTCGAGCTGCCGCCGGATACGGCGGGCGCGGTCGGGGTTCGGGTGGTGCCCGGAGGGGGGGGAGGCGATGCGGTTGAGCTGTCGGGGCGCCCGCAGCCCGAGCTGCTGCTGGAGTTGGAGCGCCTCCACTCTGACGCCGGAGGGGTTGATCTGGCCGTTGAGCTCCCCGACGGCGCCTCTTGAGGCTGGCACGGCCATTAGCGCGTAGGCCGATTCCATGACGACCGAAGCTTCGAGGCCGACGGCCGTGATCCTCGGGGCAACCGGGGCTATAGGGATGGCGGTGTGCCGGGCGATGGCGCCGGAGTGGAATTTGGTGGGCGTCAGCCGACGCGGCCTGCCCGAAGAACTGCTCCGCATCGGAGTGGCAGACCTGCCGGTAGACATCACCGAGCCCGGCGCCGGTGATGAGGTCGAAGCCTGGCTGGAAGCCGCCGGTTGGAGCTGCGACGCGCTTGTTGCTGCTTCGGGCATCCACGAGGTTTCGCTGTTGACCGAGTACGAGATGGAGTCGGTCGAGCGGATGATGTCGGTGAACTTCCTCGGGCCGTTGGCGGTGACGCGGGCGTTGCTGCCCGGGATGTTGGCCCAACGGCGGGGTTCGATCGTGTGGGTTAGCTCGGTGCGGGGAGAACTGGGTGATCCAGGGCAGGTGGCCTACGCGGCGACCAAGGGAGCGATGAACTCGGCCCTGTTCTCCTTGGCGCGCGAGGTGGGGCGGCGCAAGGTCAGGGCCAACATCGTGGCCCCCGGGGTGGTCAAGTCGCCCATGACCGATGTTCTGGCCCTGAGCTGGCAGGAATCCCTGAGAGAACGCAATCCCCTCGGCCGCATGGCCGACGCTGAGGAGGTGGCCGCGGTCATATGCTGGCTGGCAGGGCCCGAGAGCTCATATGTGACCGGCACCATTGTGAATGTGGACTGCGGAGAGTCGGCCGCGGTGCTCAAAGAGCCGGTCGTATAGAGAGCCGGTTCATCGCGAGCAGCACCCCGGTGTTGCTCGCTGCGGGGGGATCAGGCGGTTAGGCCGCCGTCCACCCGCAGAACGTTGCCTGTCATGGCGCTGGGGCCGGGACCGCACAAAAATCGAACCGCCTCGGCCACCTCTGTTGCCTGGCCGACTCGGCGCAGCGCGATGCTGGCCGCGACCTTCTTGCTGCGCACCTCGGGGGCGAGGCCGTCGCGGTCTTCTTCGATGTATCCCGGGGCCACCGCGTTCACCAGCACGTCGAAAGGGGCCAACTTCACGGCCAGAGACCTTGTCAGCCCCTCCAGACCGGCGCTGGCGGCGCAGAACGCCGCCTGTTCGGGTCGGCCCACCAATGACGCCGCCGAGCCGACCAGCACCACCCGGCCGTATTTGCGCGACCGCATTTCGGGTGTGAACCGCTGAATCAGCCGGAAGGCCGCCGAGAGGCCGGCATCCACCACCCGGTTCCAATCCGGCTCGCCGCCGTCATGGGCCGAGATGCCTGCGGGTGAGTTGGCCACCACACAAAGAGGCGGCCCGAAACGGCCTGTGCTCAGGTCTTTGAACCGGCCCAGCGAACTCGAATCCATAACATTCAGCTCGAACGCCGCTACAAGGCGTCCGGCATCGGCCAACTCCTGTTCCAGCTCGGCACCGCCTCGGGCCCCCGGGTGAAATCCGAAAGAAACCGGGTGGCCCGCTTCGGCCAGCGATCGCACGATGGCGGCCCCGACTGGGCCCGATCCGCTGGCCACGACCGCCGGCGCCTGTGCGGCCGGGAGGCTTCTCATGCGGCCTTGATGATTCGCTTTCGCGAAATCCCGGAGTAGCGGATCATGTTGAAGATACCCGCGTTGGGCAGAGACTCCACGAACAGTGCGTCCTCGTCGAAGGACTTGACGGTGGCCATCAAGTCGAATGGTCTCTCGATGTTGAGCGCCAGCCGGTCCCGCAGGTCGTCAAGGCTCACCGGACCGGGGTCGCCGGTAAAGCAGTCGTAGAACTCAACTGCGCTCGTGTCGGCGCTGTCAATGATCTCAAGGTCGCTCATGGCCTTCCGTAGCTCGTCGGCGACACCGGCCATCAAGGGGCAATGGCTGGCGAAATCTATGGGCAGTCGTACCACGTTGGCGCCGAGTTCTTCAGAAAGGGTGCTCTCCGCCTCCTCGCGGACCTCCAAGTGGCACCCCAGTGTCACCGAACTCCGAGTCATCACCCCTGATACCCAGCAGCCGTCAATCCCCTCCACAACTGCCGCCGTCTCCTCTGGGGACGGGCCCACCACCGACAGCATTCGCCCCTCGCCGTGGCGGGCGCTTGCCTCGGCAATCAGATCCCCGCGGATCATCAACAAGTTGCAGGCATCTTCGATCCAGATGGCGCCCATCAGCGCCGCGGCGGCCCAAACCCCGCTCGACTGGCCGATCACGGCCATGGGCCGGGCGCCGCGGTAGCGCTGGCGGGTGCAGGCGTAGGTCAGGGCGGCCACGCTGGCCTGATACGGACCAGGTGCTGATCCCACCTCGCCGTTGGCCAGTTTGGAGACAAAGTCGACGCCCAAGAATCCGCTCATGCGCCTCATGTAGCTGGTGTCGAGCAGGGGGGTATCTCGCATGTTGTTCATGTCGATCCCGCCGCCGGGGAACATCACGACTTCTCGCGAGCTGGTTCGGTCCGATGCCGCCCCCTCGGGACGGGCGTCGGCGCTCACGCTCCCTCGACGATCATGGATCGCACCTGGCAGCATGTGCTCGCGAGGTCGGTGAACTGCGCGTATTCCGCCGATCGCATCCACGATCGGGCTTGGCCCACGTGCTCGAACTCCAGAACCAGAATCCGGTCCGGCGGAGGCTCGCCCTGGGTCGCTTCGATGGTTCCGCCCTTGGCCAAGTACCGGCCTCCGTGCTCGACTGCGCTGTCGGCCAATTCCATCAGGCGGTCGAGGCTGTTGGAGAACGCTGCTACATCGGTTGCCGTGAGGCTTACGTTGCCGATTATCGACATGGGCTGCTCCTCGCCATAAACGCAATCCGAGAATGTTAGTCGGTTGCCTGAGTCGTGCCCTCAGAGGGCTTTGCCTGTTCGAGTTCGCAGCGCGATGGGCGGTGGAGCGGCAGGGGTATGGGGATATAGTGCCGCGGTGTGTAGCTGGAGGGTGCCGGAGCCGGGTGAAACCATAGATGCGGTCATGGCCGATGGGGCCACCATCTCCGTGCGGAGGCACGGCAACCCCGACGGGCCAAGACTGGTGCTGAGCCACGGATGCGGATTGGCCGCCGACCTCTACTACCCGTACTGGTCGCTGCTGGCCGACCGTTTCGACGTCTGCATCTTCGACCTGCGGAGCCACGGTTGGAACTCCGCCACCCCCATCGACAGCTACAACATCCCGACCCTGGTGGGCGACAGCCAGGCCGTCATCGACGCCATCTCATCTTCTTGGGGGCCGAAGCCGTGTCTGGGCGTCTTCCATTCGGTGTCCACCGTCATTGCGATGGCGCACCAGCGCCAAAGGCCGGACTTCGCCGCCTTGGTGCTGTTCGACCCGGCTTTCGAACTGCCCGGAGACAGCGGCAGGCACCTAGATGAGGTGTGCCAGCGCCAAGCGAGGCGGGCCCGGCGCCGACAGAGCTATTTTGAGTCGTGCCAAGAACTTGCCGAGATGCTCGGTCAGGCACCGGCCTACTCCCTCATGTCGCCGGAAACCCTGGCGCTGTTGTCTGAGACCACGCTCAAGCCCGCGGAAGGCGGCGGATGCCAGCTTCGCTGCCCGCCCGAGCACGAGGCCCGGCTCTACGAGTGGTATTTCGGCTTTGCCATGCAGGTGACCCACTTTCTGGACAGCTTCGACATCCCCTTGAAGGCCATAGGCGCCGACCCCACGGTTCAGTACTCGTTCTTGCCCGGTTTGGATCTGCGTATTTTGGCCAAGTTCGACTACGACTTCTTGCCCGACAAAACGCATTTTCTCCAGCTTGAGGCCCCTGAGGATTGCGCCGACCTGACGGTGCGCTTCCTCGAGCGCCATGGCCTGGCCTGAGGCCCCGTCCCAGTCAGGAGCGCCTTTCCCGATCATTCGAGCCATGACTGAGCAGGCTGGGCGTTCACTGAATACGGTGGCCTCCCAGCAGAAGGGAGCACTGCAAACATGGGTGAATTTGTCAGAGTTGAAACCGGCGAGGTCAAAGGAGTGGCAACTTTGCGACTGGACCGTCCCAAGGCCAACGCGCTGAACGCGCAGGTCTTGGCCGAGTTGCATCAGGCGGTCAACGAGCTGTCGGCCATGACTGATGTGCGAGCCGTGGTGATCTGGGGCGGGCCGCGGGTGTTCGCCGCCGGCGCCGACATCGGCGAGTTCACCGGAATGGGCGTAGAGGACGGCCGGGACCTGGCCCGAAGGTTCAACGCCGCGTTTCGGGCGGTGGAGCTGCTTCCCCAGATCACGATATGCGCGGTCAACGGCTATGCGCTGGGCGGGGGGTGTGAGCTGGCCCTGGCCGCCGAGTTCCGCTTGATCGGCGAGGGGGCGGTTCTGGGCCAGCCCGAGATCAACTTGGGGATCATCCCCGGCGGTGGCGGCACCCAGAGGCTCAGCCGCCTGGTGGGCATCACGAAGGCCAAAGAGCTGATCTACAGCGGTCGCAACGTTTGGGCCGACGAGGCGGTGTCCATCGGACTGGCCTCAGCCGCCTACCCCGATGATGAGGTATACGACGAGGCGGTCAAGCTTGCCGCCCGGTACTGCTCCGCGCCGGCGGCGATCACCATGGCCAAAAGAGCGATCCTCGAGGGATTCGCCCTGCCCCTGGACGAGGCTCTGAACGTGGAAATCGAGGAATTCGCCGCCTGTTTCGGCACCGACGACGCCCGCATCGGCGTGGCCAGTTTCCTGGAGAGCGGCCCTGGAAAGGCCACGTTCACCGGCAGATAGCGCGACTGGCTAGAATGCATTTGGGCAGCGACGCCCATCATTACGGGAGCAGAGTTCCTTTCGTGTCAACACAGGGGATCGCAACGAGGAATGCCTCGCACACATAAGCAAGGGAAAAGCACCTCCGAAGGCTCGCCTCGGGTAGGGCCGCGCATCGCTCGAAGCGTGTTCAGGTTCGGCAAAGGCTCTCCCCAAGACGGGTACCTGGGCCAGTTTTTCGGCGCTCACTTCGGGGAGTTGTATCTGTTCTTCCGCGTGGGCTTCGCCGTCATGACCGCGATGCACGGCATCCAGAAGACCTTCCTGTTTTGGAACTTTCCCGCCGAACAGGATCTGGACCCCTTGGTGGACATCGCCGGTTATGTCGAGTTGATCGCCGCCGTCATGATCGGTTTGGGCGTGATTACCCGGCTGGCTGCTGGGGCCATGATGGTTGTGACCGCGCTGTCCTTCTTCATGATTCACCTGGAGCGTGGGCTTTGGCCCCATTACTGGGACCCGGATCATGGATTCGACACTCTCCACCACGGTGGAGAGGTGGCGATAATGCACTTCTTGGCGGCGTGGGCCATTGGGATCCTAGGCAGTGGCAAGTGGGGGTTGGAGCGTCTCAAGACCGGCAAGGAACTCTTTTAGCGCGCTTGCATAGAACGCTCATACTGCTAGTCCCAGAGGCGGCGGGCTCGTTTGGCTAGTTCGGCGTGGGCGGCGGCGAGGTCGCAGCCCAGGAGGTGGCCGTCTTGGACCACGGGGTTGCCTCCGACGTAGAGGTGGCGCACTCGGCGGTCGGGGCCCAGCACCAGTCCGGCCAAAGGATCGACCACGTCGGCGATGTCGTCGCCGGGCCACACGGACAGGTCGGCGGCCATGCCGGGCTCGATGCTCCCGAGCCGGTCGGCCACTCCCAGGCAGCTCGCACCTCCTGAGGTGCCCAGGCGTACGGCGTCGGCGGGCATGAAGGCGCTGGGGTCCATGGCCCGCAGGCGGGCGGCGTACAGCGACTGGCGCAGCTCGGGGAACAGGCCGCCCACCTCGTTGGACGCCACCCCGTCGACGCCGAGCCCCACCGGGACGCCGGCGGCCTCCAGGTCGGTCACCCGGCAGGCGCCGGCGGCCAGACGGGCGTTGGAAGAGGGGCAGTGGGCCACCCCCACCCCGGCTGAGCCCAGCCGGGTTATCTCCTCGTCGTTGATCCAGATGCCGTGGGCCAGCCACACGTCGTCGCCCACCCAGCCCCAGTCGTCGAGCTGCTCCACCGGTCGGCGGCCGAACCGCTCCAGGCAGTGCTCCTGCTCGTCGATGGTCTCGCACAGGTGGGTGTGGAGCCGCAGGCCATGTTGTCGGGCCAGCGCAGCCGACGCCTCCATCAACTCGGAGCTGACCGAGAACGGGCTGCACGGCGCCACCACCACGTGGACCATGTCGCCGTCATGGTGCTGGGCGATGACCCGCTCGGTGGAGGCCATGATGGAGTCCAGGCCTTCCACCACATGGTCGGGGGGCAGACCGCCCTGCGATTTGCCCAGGTCCATCGAGCCCCGGCTGAGGTGCAGCCGGATGCCCACCGTGGCGGCGGCCTCGACGATGGCGTCGAACACCGCGTCGTCGCCGTGGGGCACCAGATAGTGGTGATCGGATGCGGAGGTGCAGCCGGTGACGGCCAGCTCGCCCAGCCCCACCAACGCAGCAGCAGCCACGTCATCCACCGTCAGCCGCCCCCACACCGGATACAGCTCCACCAGCCAGCCGAACAGGTCGCAGCCCACCGCCCGACCTCGGGTCATCCACTGATAGAGGTGGTGGTGGGTGTTGGCCAGCCCAGCAGTGATGATGTCGCCGTCCACATTGACCACGGCGTCGCCGGGCTGGGCCTCGACGATGCCCGTCTCGACGATGACGCCGTCGGCGATGGCGATGTCGCCGGGCCACCGGGCCCCCCGCAGCACCGTGCGGGCGGTCATCGCTGCGCCCCGGTGAACAGCACGGCTGGCTTGGCCTCAGCGGGCGGATCGTCGCACAGCAGACCGGCCAAGCCAGCCGAGCCCGTGGGGCTGACGTTGATGCCGGTGGCTGATCGGCCCTTCTCGCAGGCCTCGGTCACCACCGGTTCGGGGACCACTACGGGATGGCCCCCGGTGGCTTCCATCGCCTCGGTGACCGCAGCCCAGTCGTAGGTCTCGTCGTCGAGGATCCCGGTGGCCGCCGAGAAGGGTGTCGGCGTCCACGGCCACATGACGGCGGCGCGCTGTCGGCGGGCCTCGTCCAGCCCGCCCAGCTCGGCGGTTCGCTCCCACGCCCGGGCCAGCGGAGCGCACCCCTCGGTCTGCACGGCCATCAAAGCAGCCTGGGAATTGCCGATGCCCAGTCCCTGGGCCACCGACGCGGCCAGTACCCCCCCGCCCACTTGGATGTACACCCTGTCGATGTCCGGGGCTTGCTCGGCCAGCTCATAGCCCAGCGTTCGGCCCCCGTCGATGGTGTAACCGTTGTCCGGCCCCTGGCAGCCGAAGGGAACCGCGCCGGCGCGGACCGCCTCCCTAAAGCGGAGATAGGAGGGGTCGCCCTCCTCCCCGACGATCCGAGGACAGAACTCCACCGTCGCATCCAGTTCCCGCAACCGGGCCACCACGGCCGCCTCAGCAACCTCAGGCACGTACACGGTGAGCGGCCAGCGCTCAGCGGCAGCCACTACCGCGGCCGCCACTGCGGCGTTGCCACACGAGGCAATAGCCAGCGAAGGCCGATCAGCAGAACCAGCCCGACGCTCCCGCACCAGCAAATGCAGCATCAGCCCAAACGTGTGCCGAGCCTTGTGCGACCCCGACACATTGTCGGTCTCATCCTTGACGGTGATGCTCCGCCCGCCGATCAGAGCCTCTGAGCAGGGAGTGACCTCGAAGCCATGCCCGTCTACTCCAGCCACCGCGGCATCAAGCTGGCCCACACGATCCACAAACCAAGCGTCATCGTCGGCCTCAACCCACGACCACAGCATCCGCCGGTAGCGCACAAACGGCTGGGTACTTCCATCGTCCACCGACCACTCCAACACCGGCAGCGCCAGCACATGATCTTGGTCATCACTACCTCTCTTCGCGCACGCCCATGCATCGCCCGCCGCCACCGCCCCACACGAGCAAGTCAGGCCTTGGGCCATTATTGGGCGACTCGGGCGTTGAAGTCGGCGATCAGCTCATCCCACACCGGCACCAGATCCCGAAGCGCCAGCCAGAACGACTGGTCGCGCCGGGCGTCGAAGTGGGAGAGGTCCACCCCCTGCTGCTCCACCCAGGTGAAGTACCCCAGGTTGAACACCCGATCCCGGTCCCGATCGCTGAGCTTCAGCAAATGATCGGTGTCCACGCCGTTGAGCCACCGGCCGGCCACCGCGGCGGCCTCGTCGGCCCCGAAGTCGCCGCCAAAGGCAGTGGAAATGGTCTTGGCCCGCTCTGAGCCGTACAGGGCAGCCCCGTCGGTGGCCACGGTCACGATCACGTCGTCGGGCCCGCAGTCCAGCGCGGCGGCCATCTTGGCCGAGGCCAGCATGTTGCAGATGGACGAAAGCCCCAGGTTGTCGAGGTGGGCGATCACGTCGTCGCCCACTCCCCGCTGGGCCAGCAGCGCCCGTCCCTCCGGAGAAGCGAACAGCACCCCCAGTTCATCGGTGGCCTGATCGGAAACCGCCACCACCACATCGGTGTTGGTCACGTTGTGGATCAGCGGGACGTGCTTGTCGCCGATGCCCTGGATGTTGTGCTCGCCGTAGCCGTTGTACAACAGCGTGGGGCACTCCAGCGCCTCCACCACCGCAGTGGCCGACCCGTGGCGCTCCTTGAGGGGGTCGCCCGCTCCCAGTGTCCCGGCCGAGCCCGAGGCGGCCACGAATCCGGCCAGCCGGGCCGACGGGCGCCCCGCGGTGTAGTGCTCCAGCACCCGCTCCACCGCGGTGGCGGTGGCGGTCACGTGGCCCAGGTGGTTGCCGTACTCGCAGAACTGGTTGAGGATCACGTTGGCCTCGTCTTCGGCCAGCGCCGCGCAGGCGTCGTAGATCTCCTTGACGTTGCTCTCTGAGCCGGGGGTGCGGATCACGTCGGAGGGGTCCGACGTCCACCGGTCGAGCCACTCGAAGCGCTCGGCCGACATCCCCTCGGGCAGCACGGCCACGCCGCGGCAGCCCATGATCTTGGAGATGGCGATGCCGCCCCGGGCGTAGTTGCCGGTTGACGGCCACACCGCCCGGTTCTCGGTGGGGTCGAACTGCCCGGTCACCAGCCGGGGGGCCAGACATGAGTAGGCGGCCAGCACCTTGTGGGCCCCGATCATGGGGAACCGGTTGCCCAGCAGCAAGATGATGGGCGACTCCACCCCCGACAGCGCCGGGGGAATCACCACGTGCTCGGGCACCGCGGCCCGCCCGGCCCGGGATGCGTCGTTGAACCAGTTGACCCGCCACAGATTGGCCGCGTCGGCCGCGTCGGGATCGACGCCGGCAAACCCGCCATTGGCCGCGGGCGGGTCGGCGAGGTCGGCGAATGTGGGCAGCTTGATGCCCACTTGGCGGCATCGCTCGACCGCCCGGTCGCGAGCAGTGGTGTTGACCACATCGGTTTCGAGGCCGAAGCCCTCGGGGATGCTGGAAAGAGCAGTCACGGCAGAACCTGTCGAATCGAAGTTGTAATGAAACGGAAACCCAGTCTGGGGCACCCGTGTCAGCGTTACAGGCTACTCTCTTGGGGCTTGCTTTTGAGCCGATCCAAGGAGGGAATGATGGCAAAGAAGTTATTGCTGAAGTTGCTGGTGGTTTTGGCGGCGTTGACGTTGGTTGCAGTGGCGTGCGGCAACGACGACGATGACGCGGCTCCAGAGCCAGAGGCCACTCAGGCGCCCACCGAGGCACCAGCCCCAGAACCCACAGAGGCACCGGCTCCGGAGCCCACTGAGGCGCCGATGGACGACGAGATAGTCGCGGCCTTCGTCTTCGTGGGTCCGGTGGGCGACGCAGGCTGGACCTGGGCTCACGATCAAGGTCGTCGATACGCCGAGGATGCAACCGGTGCCACCACGCTGTTTGTGGAGAATGTGCCCGAGGATGGGCCGGACTTCCGCAATGTCGTCGTGGACTTCATCGAGGACGAAAATGCCGACGTCGTTTTCGCCACCTCCTTCGGTTACATGGATGCCATGGAGGAACTGGCTGGTGAGTACCCCGACGTGGTGTTCGAGCACGCCAGCGGCTACAAGATGAACGACACCAACTTTGGCAACTTCTTCGGTCGCATGTACCAGCCCCGCTACTTGTCGGGTATGGCTGCCGGTGCTCTGACCGAAACCAACGAGATCGGCTATGTGGCCGCCTTCCCGATTCCCGAGGTGCTGCGAGGCATCAACGCCTTCACCCTGGGCGCCCAGCGGACCAACCCCGACGTAGAGGTCCACGTGACCTGGACCTTCACCTGGTTCGACCCGGCGATTGAAGGTGATAGCGCGGCAGCCCTGTTGGAAGCCGGTGCCGACGTGATCGCCATGCACCAGGACTCCACTGCGCCTGGCCTGGCGGCTCAAGATGCGGGGGCCCGCTGGGTGTCGTACAACTCCGACATGAGCGCCTTCGCCCCGGATGCATTCATCACCGCGCCAGTGTGGAACTGGGGTCCGTATTACGCCCGGATCATTGACGCAGTTGCTGCGGACGCCTATGCACCAGGGGCCTACTGGGGCGGAATGGACGACGGAATCGTCGCCCTCGCTCCGCTGGCCGCCGACGTGCCTGCTGATGTGGCTGCGGAGATCGACGCAGTGGCTGCCCAGCTCGCCGACGGGTCGTGGGACGTGTTCACCGGCGAGATCCGGGATCAGGACGGCAACGTAGTTGTGGCCGAAGGCGAAACGATGGAAGACGGCCCGATGCTGGGCATGGAGTTCTTCGTCGAAGGCGTCGTCGGCAGCGCTACTGGTTGAGATTGACCGGGGCTTCCCGGTTTCCAGATGGCATCTGAGAATGCCGACCATGCGGTCTGGCTCCGGGGAATTGAAAAGCAATTCCCCGGAGTGATCGCTTGTGCCGGGGCCGACCTGCGGGTCCGCCCCGGCACCATCCACGCGCTCTTAGGAGAGAACGGCGCGGGCAAGACCACCATGGTCAACGTGTTGGCCGGGATATACCGGCCCGACGCCGGCGAGGTGTGGGTGAACGGCCAACGACGCTCATTCCGTTCTCCCGCTGATGCCATCGCCGCCGGGGTGGGCGTGGTGTACCAGGAATTCCGCCTTGTCCCCACCCTGACGGTGGCCGAGAACATCGTGCTGGGCTCTGCTCCCCGGCTGCTGCGAAGCACAGAAATCGAGGAGCGAGTGGCCGAGTTGTCGGCGGCCTACGGTATGGCCGCCGATCCCACTCGCCCGGTATGGCAGCTGTCGATGGGAGAGCGCCAGCGGGTCGAGATCCTCAAGTCCTTGTGGCGGAATGCCTCGGTGCTGGTCATGGACGAGCCCACCGCGGTGTTGACCCCCGGTGAGGCCGCCGAGTTGGGGGCGGCGCTGCGGGCCATGGCCGAAGGGGGTCGCTCAGTCATCTATATAAGTCACAAGCTGGACCAAGTGGTGGCCTTCTGTGATGAGGCCACTGTGTTGCGACAAGGCAAGACCGTTGCCACCGTCGAAGACCTACAGGATGTGGACATGACCTCATTGGCCGAGATGATGGTGGGGTCGTCCGAGGGCGGGTACGTGGATCGCCCGCCGGCTGTGGAAGCAGGTCCCGAAGTGCTGTCCCTGCAAGGAGTCTGCGCCCTGAACGATCGCGGATTGCCTGCGCTGACCGACGTCAACATGACCGTTCATGCCGGTGAGATCGTGGGCATCGTCGGGGTGTCGGGCAATGGCCAAAAGGAGCTGGCCGAGGTCATCAACGGACTGCGCCGGCCCACTGAGGGCAGGGTCACGGTCAAAGGGCGGGACGTCACCGGAGCGTCACCGGGAGACCTGTATCGCATGGGCCTGGCCTATGTGCCCGAAGACCGTCTCGGAGTGGGTTTGGCCCCCAAGATGTCGGTCGTGGACAACGCGGTGGTGCGCTCGTACCGGTCTCAGAGGCAGGGCATGTTCTTGTCGATATCCAAGTGCGTCAAGTTCTGCCAGAGTTTGGTCGAGAGGTTTTCGGTGCGGGTGGGCCGGCTGAACGATCCGATAGCAGGACTGTCGGGAGGGAATCTCCAGCGGTTGCTTCTGGGTCGGGAACTGGCCGAACAGCCCTCGGTGTTGGTGGCCGCTCAGCCCTCTAGGGGTTTGGACGTACAGGGTGTGGCCGCCATTCAAGGTCATCTCGTGGATCAGCGGGCCGCCGGGGTTGGGGTGTTGCTGATCTCAGAGGATCTCGACGAGCTGCTGGCCCTGTCCGACCGCCTCATTGTGATGTTCGAGGGGCGGATAATGGGGGAATACGGCCCAGACGTCACCCCGAGAACGATTTTGGGCTCGGCGATGGTGGGGAAGGCGCCCAAATGATCCGACCAGTCTTGGTGAGGCGCGACCGGGTACTGCCTGCCACTCAATCGTTTGGGTTCGTTGTCGGCATCTTGGTGGCGCTGGTGTTGGGGGCCATCTTGTTGTGGGTTTCAGACAACAGTCCGGCTGAGGTGTATGAGCGGATGTTCGATTCCGCATTTGTGGGCACCGATTCGCTCTCTCGCACGCTGGAGCGGACGACGCCGCTGGCGTTGACCGGCCTATCGGTAGCGGTGGCTGGATCAATGGGACTTTGGAACATTGGTGCTGAAGGCCAGATGATGGCCGGTGCCACCGTCGCCACTGGTGTGGCCATGATGGCCGACGGGCTCTCCGGTCCCGCGCTGATCGCGGTGATGCTGGCCTCGGGCGTGGCGGGGGGAATGCTGCTGATGCTCGGTCCCGCGCTGGCCCGATCCCACCTCGGCGTGAGCGAGATCATCACCACGCTGATGCTGGTCTATGTGGCCATCCGAGTGGTGGAGTGGCTTCAGGTCGGCCCGTGGAAAGACCCCGGGTCGCTCGGGTTCCCGCGTATCGAAGAGGTGCCCGGCCAGGCATCTCTGCCGGGGCTGTTCGGCCGGGTCAACATTGGGGCCCTTATCGCCCTTGGGCTGCTAATCGTGTTCTCGCTAGCCGTGTCCCGCACTGCCTGGGGCTACGAGCTGCGCTTGGCAGGATCTTCGCCCGACACCGCCCGCTATGCCGGCATTTCCTTGCGGCGCAAAGTGCTGACGGCGCTGCTGCTTTCGGGCGGTATCGCTGGTCTGGCGGGAACGATTCAGCTCACTGGCACAGAGGTCAGGCTGACTCCGGGGCTTTCAAACGGGTTCGGCTTTTCCGGCATCATCGTGGCTGCCCTTGCCTTGATGCGGCCCTCTGGGGTGGCGGTGGTGGCCTTCGTGTTCGGGGCGGTGCAGGTGGGCGGCCAGAGCATCCAAACCTTGGGGGTGAGCTCGGCCATCTCTGACATCTTGCAGGCCATGATCTTGTTTGGCGCACTGGTGGCCGCGGTCTTCTTCAACTATCGGATTCGCTGGACCGGCCCCTCGGGAGAGTCGTCGGGCGACGCGATCGAACAACTCGAACCTGCCGTGGAAGAACCCGATGTCTGAGGCGGCAATAGTCGGCCTGTTCGTGGCCACCGTGCAGTTCGGCACGCTGGTGTTCTTGGCCGCGCTGGGCGAGTTGATCGCTGAGCGAGCCGGGGTGCTCAACCTCGGGGTCGAGGGGATGATGACCATGGGCGCGGTGAGCGGGTTCATGGTCGGGCTGGAAACCGGAAGCCCGTGGGCTGCGTTCATTGCCGCCGCCGCGGTCGGCGCATTGGTGGGTGGGCTTCATGCCCTTGTGAGCGTGGTGTTGGGTGCAGATCAAGTGGTGTCAGGCCTGGCTCTGACTATTGGCGGATTGGGGCTGGCCGCCTATGTGGGCCGCAACGTGGTGGGGGAGCGGCCCGAGACCAAGTTCACCGATCTGGGGATCGTCGGGCTGGCAGATATTCCCTGGTTTGGCGATATCTTCTTCAACCAACCGCCGGTGGTGTATGTGGCTGTGCTGCTGGGGCTGGCTGTTTGGTTCGTGCTGACCCGCACACGCTGGGGTTTGGCCCTGCGGGCGGTGGGCGAGTCGGCGCCCACCACCGACGCCGTAGGCCATTCGGTGATGGCATTGCGGTCGGGGGCGGTCATGGTCGGCGGGGCATTCGCCGGCGCGGGCGGGTCATTCCTATCGCTCTATATGGCCCCAGGCTGGACCGAGGGCATGGTGGCCGGCCGGGGCTGGATCGCAGTGGCCTTGGTGATCTTCGGGGCTTGGCGGCCGGGGCGACTGGCCCTGGGCGCGCTGCTGTTCGGCTTCACCTTGGCGCTGCAACCCCGGTTGCAGTCATTCGACATCGAGTTCTTGGGGGTGGATGTCAGCAGCATCTCCCCCGCGCTGTTGGGCATCCTCCCCTTCGTGCTAACCGTGTTGGTTCTGGTGATCATCAGCTGGCGCTATCGCCACCGCCCGTCGGTGGCACCGGCCGCGCTGGGCCTGGCCTATCGCCGAGAAGAGCGCTGAGCCGATTAGCGCCAGCAGGGGGGTAGGGTTCCCCGATGGCTGTGAACACCACGCCGGACATGGCGCGCTCGTTCTGGCCTTACTTCGTGGTCACCGGCTCATTGTCGATGGGCTATGGCTCGCTGTTTACCCTGCTGGCCGAATTCAGGGACAAGCTGGGCTTCAGCGAGACCGAGTTGGGCTTCATCGTTGCAGTGGGATTTCTGGCGGGGTTTGTAGCCCAAGTTGGCTTGGCTCGATTTGCCGATCGGGGCTACGTCTCTTGGCTGGTCCATGGTGGGGTGTTCGTGGCCATCCTCTCGATGCTCAGCATGGCCATTACCGATGAGGTCTGGCAGTTCACCGCCGCTCGGTTTTTCCTCGGTGCTGGTACGGGAGCCACTGGCCCCGCGATCCGCCGAATACTCATTACCCGCGATCCCGCCAACATGGGCCAAAACCTGGGCAAGATGGGGGCCTTCGATATCAGCGGCTTTGTGCTGGGGCCGGTGGCGGCTGGACTCTTGGCCGAGTTCATCAACTTGCGAGCTCCGTTCCTGTTCATGGCCGGGCTCTACTTGCTGATCTACGTTTGGATCTCTCGGCTGGACCTGTCCGCAGGAGAGGTGGCCACCACCAGAGTGCCGGTCAGACGGCTGTTTCGCATCCGGCCTCTCAACTCCGGAATGCTGGCCGGGGCCGCGTTCTTCACCACAATCGGGGTGTTCGAAACCTCATGGGCGGTGCTGCTCGACGACCTCGGAGCCAGCACGCTGATCGTTGCCCTTTCCATTTCCCTCTTCGCCCTGCCGATGATTCCGCTCGCCCCGTATGGGGGCAAAAAGGCTCATCAGCGAGGTCCCATGCGGGTGATGCCGTACTCGATTATGGGGGCGGTGGCCTGCATGTTCGTCTACGGCTACGTGGAATTCGTGTGGGTGCTCATCGCCGTGTCGGCCGCTCACGCGGTTTTTGATGCTTTCACCATGCCCGCCGGGCAACTGGCGATAGCTCTATCGGCCCCGACTGAACAAGCGGCCGCTGCCCAAGGCCTCTACGGGGCATTGGGATTGATCATCGCGGGGATTGCCGCTCTTGCCACCGGGGCGATCTACGAAAACTGGGGTGCCGAGGCCTTGTTCACGGGTTCATCGGTTGTCATGGTGGTGGCCCTGGTCGGAGCCATCGCACTGGGTGAGGAGCTCATGGGCCCGGATGGCCGGGAGGCCGAGGAGCCAGCCCCCGCCAGTTCCTAGTCGGGAGCTTCACCCAGCAGGGTGGCGCCGACCACCTCGTACATCTCGTCGATCACATGCACGTGCTGGGTGGCGGCGTGGGCGTCTCGGAAGCACTGGTTCAGGGTCTCCTCCAGGCCGCTGACTTGCCAGGTGTCGTACACGGTCACCTGCTCTACCGGGACCACCGCCCACCGCGGTCCTGATTCGGTGGTACAGCCGCCCACCACCCAGGCGGCGTCGGCGATGCCGGAGGCGAACCCCCATCGCCCGGTCAACACCACGCCACCAGGGGCCGTTGCCGTCCTACCCGACAGTGGAAAGGTGCCCGCGAATGGTGGCCAGGCTGCCCCTTCAGTGGCGCTGGCCGCTACCTCGTCCAGTCCATCTTGCGGCAGGCGGGCGGCCACGATCGCCGCCGAGGTGGTGGTGAAGGTCTCGTTCCAGCCGGCTGATCCGTCTTTCCGGCTGGCCGCCTCGGTGGCCAGGAACTGGCTTCGCAGGTCGGCCTCGAATCCGCCCAACTCCTTGGGCAGCTTCATGGTCAGCAGGCTTGGACTCTCGGCGCTCATGCTGGTCTCAAGCCGATCCTGCCGGGCTGAGCTGCACCGGCAGCCCGGACTGCCAGACCATGCCGGTGAGGGGATCGACGTCGGATTCGGCGGTGGTGAGGGTGCAGACGTTGGGATCGGCCCAGCCGTGGGGGATGGACACCGCACCGGTGGCGATCTCGTCGCTGGTACGGGCCGTGCCCACCAGCTCGCCGTGGGCGCTGGTCACCTGTACAAGCTGGCCGTCGGCGATGCCGTGGTCGGGGTGGATCAGCACCTCGGGGCCTACGTCGCCCAGATCGCGGAGCTGGCCGTTCATGGTCCGCATCTGGCGGCGGGGCAGCAGCACCAGCGGCTCGGGGTGGTCGAGGTCGGCCAGTTGCTCTACCAGCGGCTTGGGGGCCAGCCGCCAGCGGTGATCGGGCAGCACTCGGTTCAGCACCCAGCCGTGAACCGGGGAGGCTTCGCCAACCAGGCCTCGTCGGGCGGCCAGCACGGTGGCGGCGTCGCTGCGGCCCCGCTCGGCGATCAGCGCCAACAGGTCCTCGTCGGCGGCGGTGGCGGGGTCGATCCCCCGGGGCAGCACGCTCACGCCCAGCCGACGGCCTAGATCGGCGAACGCCTGCCACATAAGCCGGCGGTCGGCGCCGGGCGGGACCACCGCTGGGGTGTACTGGGTGGCGACGGCCGGTTGGTAGGCATCCAGCATCCACGGCACATCGGCCCGCTCCAGTTGACCGGCAACCGGCAGGAGGTGCGTGGCCAGTTCGGTGGTGTCGGTTTCGACCACGTCGGCCACGGCCAGCACGTCGAGCGAGGCCAAGGCGGCTTGGGTGCGATCCCAGTCGGGGAAGGCGATCAGCGGGTTGCCGCCCACCACCACCAGCGCCCGCACATTGCCGGCCTCGATCTCGTCCACCAGTGCGGCGCAGGGGTACTCCCCGAACCGGCGGGGCAGCTCGGGGCGGCTGGCCGGCCCCGGCTCAGGGTGGCCGTCGGAGGGCTGCCAGTCTCGGGTGTCGAGCTGCATCAGATAGCCGGGGTTGAACCACATCCCGCCCGGCTGGTCATAGGAGCCGGTGACCACCGCGAGGGCCCACAGCAGCCACTCGGCCACGTTGGCGTGGCGGCCCATGGACACCCCGGTGCCCGAGAGCACCGAAAGACGGCCCGCAGTTCGCACCGCGTCGAGGAGATCGAGCAGCTCCGCGGGGTCCAGGCCAGTGCCGGCGGCTGCCCGATCGAGGGTGAAAGGAGCGACCGCGGCGGTGAGCTCGTCGACCTCGACCGCGTGGTTGGCCAGATAATCCCAATCGGCCCCGTCGATGAGCAGCTCTCGCACCAGCCAGCCCAGAATCAGATAGTCGGTACTGGGCCGGGGGTCCAGGTGGCGGTCGGCCAGTCGGGCGGTCTCGGTGCGGCGGGGATCGATCACCCATACCGGGCCCCGCTCCTGCTGGTTCCGCAGCCGCCGGATGGGGTCGGCGATGCCGTTGCCGTGGCCGTGGGACACCACTGGGTTTGTCCCTACCAAAAGGAGCAGTCGGGCGGCCTCCTGGTCCCACATGGGGGTGAGCCCCGACCAACCGCCCATGAGTTCGGCCACCAGCGGGCGCATGGGGGTGTCGATGGTGGTGGCGGTGTACTTCTGGCGGGAGCCGATGGCACCGAGGAACCGCTCGGCCGCTCGGCGCCCGTTGGCGTCATAGGCCGAACCGCTGGCCAGATACATGGCCACCGCGTCGGGTCCGCTCTCGTCGATGATGGCGGCCAGGCGGCTGCCCAGGTCGTTGAGGCAGCGGTCCCAATCGACGGCCCCACCATGTATATGGGGTCGGTCGAGGCGGTGGGGATGGTGGTGCCAGTCGGGCAGCGCCCGGCCCTTCGGACAGGTGTAGCCCTGGGAAAGGGGGTGGGCGTCGTCGCCCCGCACTTTGACCACCCGGTCGTCTTCCACGGTGACGGTGATGCCGCACATGGCGGTGCAGATGCGGCAGAAGGAGTGGATCTCCTGGGCCTCAGGCAAGGCCGCGCCCACGGTCGATGCTCCATTGGCTGGTGGATGGAGAGTTGGAGCTGGTCTTGTCGGCGATCTCGGCCATGATGCCCTCCCGCTGGGCCATGCCCACCATGCTCTCCAGCTTTCCGGTGTAGGAGGTGGGCTGCTGGAGCATCCACACCATGCCCTCGGCGGCCACCGAGGTGTCGGCCCAGGTGGAGTGATCGGCATCGGGGGCGTTCATCACGAACCCCTCGCTGGCCACCGCGGTGTCTATGCGGAAGCAGTTCACCGCGATGCCGTCCTCTGCCAAAATCGCCGCGCTGCTCACGGTCAGGTGCTCCAAAGCGGCCTTGGACATGCCGTAGGACATCATCGGGGAAAAGAACGCCAACCCAGCCGCCGACGAGACGTTGATGATGCGCCCCTTGGTTTCCGCCAAGTAGGGGCGGCAAAGCCGGGTGGCCAGGAATGGGGCAGTGGTGTTTATCGCGAAGGTCAGCTCGTAGCGCTTGAGCTCGATGTCCATATCGCCGTCAAAGGACACCGCGGCGTTGTTCACCAGAGCGTCGATTCGGCCGAAGTGGTTCACAACGGCGTTCACCATGGCCTCGATCTGGTCGGGACGGGACAGGTCGCACGGCACGGCCAGTCCGTGGCCGCCAGCCTCGGTGACGGCTGTGGCGGTCTCATCCACGGTTCCGGGCAGCTTGAACCGGGCCTCGTCGGTGGCCCGGGCCACGCAGGCCACCCCGGCGCCCAACTCACCGAGCCGGATGGCCAGAGCCCGGCCCACTCCCCGGCTGGCTCCGGTGACGATTACCGCTTGGTCGGCGAAGGGTTGTTCTTGGCTCACCACGGCCTCACATCGTCGTCCAGGCCCAAGAAGGGCACCCGTCCCGAGGCGATCACGATCTGGTGGCCGGCCAGCGGCTGTCCATTCACGGTGCCAACCGCCGGTGCCTCCCGGTGGCCGGGGACTCGAACCTCGCCAGAGGGGAGCACCACGTTCTCGGGATGGGAGAGATCGTAGGTGTCGGTCTCAGAGTAGAACTGCCCCCGGTACACGCCGAGGCCGCCGCCGTCGTCCCAGCCCCAGTCGTATCCGGTGCCGATCATGGCCCAGTCCCGGTGGATCTGGTTGGTCTCGATCTCGTAGTCCTCCCCGGCGGAGTCGGTGAATTGCGACCGGACCTGGCGCCAGCGGCGGGTGCCCTCCCAGAAGTCCACGTCGAACTCGGCGGCGACCACTTCGGTCTCGGTGCCGTCGGGCCGTCCAATCACCCCGTCCATGTAGTGCTGGCGGCCGTCGCCGGTGCAGTGGACCTGCACATGGCCGCCGTAGTCGGCGCACGAGAACGGCAGCCAGTAGAACACCGATCCGTGCTGGGCCCGCACGTCGATGCCGTCTTCCCCGGTCACCGGCTCGGGCCCCGCGGTCTGGGGTCGCACTCCCCAAGAGTGGTCCCGGCCACCCCACCAGCCGGCCACGGTGTAGGCGGTGCCGTCCAGGGTGACCGCGCCGTCCATCCGGCCCACTTGGGTATAGCGGCGGTAGTCCTGGGCGACCCGGCCCCGGACCCGGCTGAAGTGGTGGTCTTCCTCTTTGGGGGGCAGGAAGCTGGTCCAGGTCAGGTCTATGTCGATGGGGTGATCGTCGCCGCTCGCGGTGAGGCGGACCTTCTCGAACGGCTCGATGATCTCGATGTCGAGCGGTCCCACGCCTACTCGATCGATGTCGGGGCGCAGCGCCCGGCTGAAGCGGAAGTTCCGCTGGCTGGTCCCCCCGCCATCGCGGGGCACCTGGCAGGCCACGAAGCCGTCGAACACGTTCATGTTCATGTACAGCCCCACCCCGATGATCATGGTCAGCGACCCGGCCGGGTCGTAACACGAGAACCAGTAGCGGTCGAAGAACCGGGGGTCGCTGGTTCCTACGTGGTCGAACGTGGTGGGGATCTGATGGCGCAGCGTCTCGTCGAGTCTGGTCAAAGGCACGGCGACATCCTATGGCTGGGCTAGCCGGGAAGCTCAGGCCACGGTGCCGGCAACCCCGGGATTCGCCGGCAGGTAGTGGAATCCCCGCCCGGATCGGTTGGCTCGGCTCCCCACGAGCTGGCCGTTATCGGCCAAAGCGGTGAGCAGCTTGCCGGCGGATGTCTTGCTGAGCCCGGTCAGATCGGCCGCCTCCGTGGTTGACACCCGCCCTCGGGTGCGGCTCCAATCCAGGATCAGCGCTTCTCGGCCTTCAGGGGAGTTGAGGCCGGTGAGCCGATGGGCAAGAAGAGCCCGGGATCCGTCTGAGAGACGGTATGCGCAGGGACGATGAGTCGGAATCCCGCGTATCGACGTGATCACCGGACCGATCTCGAGGCTGGCGCCAGCCAAGCGGGCGATCGCCTCTTCCGATTCGGGGAAGGATCGTTGCAGAACAGGGATGGCGCTGTCGGCATCTACCCACCCGCAGCGGCTCAGGTGCTCTATGAGCAGGAGTGAATCGACGGTGGCTACTTCGGCGAGGCTGAGAGCGGCGACGAGGTCGATGAAATCGGCGTCGGGTGTCCCGCCCATGAGTGCCACTCGTACGTACGGGCCGTCGATTTCGGCTATGGCCGGCGGGGGTCGTCCGATAGCCAGCATGTCTCGCACCATGCGGTCGACTCCGATGCCCTCGCGTTCGGCCAGCCCCAGCTTGGCCATGGCCTCAGCCAGGCTCTTGTACCGTGGTACCGCCGGATGGGTGATGATGTTGGCGGGGGTTATGCCGCCGAGGAACCCTCCGGGTGAGGCTACTGTCAAGATGTCGCCCATATGCTCGACGGTGGTTGGCAGCGGGGAAAGCCAGTCTCGGTGTACCACTCCGTTCACAATTGTCTCTCGAAGGGTTTTGGGGGGGATGGCCCGAATCCTGCGGTGGGTGAAGCCCTTGGCTATGTGCGAGATGCGATTAGCTGCTTCGGCTGCTTGCTCGATTTGGTGTACTTGCATGATGAGAGGGCCGGTGCTCTCGATGCGGACGGTGCTGTCGCCTCCCGGAACATCGCGGCGGATGTAGTCGATGCCGGGCCATGGGGTCTCAACGAACAAGAGCGAGCCTGCGTTGGTAAGCCGTTGCCGGTCTTTCGTCAAGCTGAGGCGCTGGGCTAAATCGGTGTCCGAGGCATTGGCCAGTTCAGAGTCGGATCCATCCTCACTGCCTTCTTGCAGGTAGCGGCGGGCGATTTCGCAAGCCGCCGGGCTTATGTCGTCAACGGTGTGGCCCGATGGCTGGTCCGACCAGTCGAATCCGATCCGATCCAGCATCCTGGAACGCCAGGCGATGGGGTCGATCTCGACACAATTGGCACCGACGCGCCACCTGAGCTCTCCGCGGTAACCGATGGGGTCGAATGCCTCAGTGCAGCTCAAGATCAGGATGCGGCAGCCTTCGAGGCTCTCGTGGCGGACAGAAGTCGTGAGTTTCTTGGCGGTCAGCTCCCAGATTCGATGGCGAAGCCATTCCGTATTCAACTCGGTGCCTATTCGGGTGCCGTCATTGGCGATGCCCACGATGAGGGCGCCGCCTCCCGGCGAGTTGGCCATGCAGGCCATCTCTCTGGCCAGATACTGAGCGGCCTGCTCGTTGGTAGCCGAACCGCGGAGAATCAACCCGTCCTGGTCACGGCGATGGGGTTCTTCTTTGACGTCGATCTGCTCGGTTTCGATCTGGCTGGGGGGTTCCCCCGCTGACAGCCGCCTGAGAGCCTCATCAATGAGTTTTTCGAGAGGGTCGTGCCCTAGAGCCCCGAACGCCATGGTTGCGCCCTTCGGTTGCTGCTGCGAAAAGGCAACTATAGCGTTGGTTGGGCGATGCAGTTGCCTTTATTCGAGTTCTGGTGGATTAAAAGACAACCATAACGCTGATTGAGCAATTTACTTGTCGTTTTTAATACTTTAATGGTCTAAAAGACAATCGCATGGGGCTGCGGTTTGTGGTGGAGCGGCTCAGGCCACGGTGCCGCTGGCCCGCAGCTCCGCGATCTGGTCGGCGCTGCGGCCCAAGTCGGCCAGCACCTCGTCGGTGTGCTCACCCAGGGCGGGGGCCAAGGATCGGGGTGACCACGGGGTGCCGTGGAAGTCAACCGGGGTGGCCAGCATGGTCGTGCCGGTGGCCCCGTCGGGCACCTCCACCAGCGCGCCCGACGGTCCCGTCTGGGGATCGGCCAGCAGGTCGTCGAGGGTGTTCACCGGGGCCCAGAACATGTCGGGCTCGGTGGCAAAGACCTCGGTCCACTCCTCCAGGGGCCGGGCGGCGAACGCCTCGTCGAGGGCGGCGATGAGCTCCACGGCGTTGACCGCCCGGTCTCGGGCGGTGGCGAACCGCTCGTCGTCGATCCACTCGGGGTGGCCCACCGCTCGGGCCAGCGGCGGCCAGTGGCGGTCGCCCTCGAGGCCCACCACCCAGAAGCGGCGGCCGTCGCCTGCGGTGTAGTTGTTGATGGCCGGGTTGCCCATGGCCTCCCGAGTGCCCACTGCCATGTTGAGACCCCACATCAGCAGGATGTTGAGGTCGAAGCCGATGGTGTACATGCCCTCTCTAAACAGCGACGTGGACACCATCTGGCCCTCGCCGGTGCGCTCCCGGTTGAACAGGGCCGCGCTGATGGCCGCGGCTCCGGCCAGGCCCACGTTGTGGTCGCCCATCCCGCCCCGTTGGAACGGCAGCGCGCCGCCCGGAGGGGTGAGCTGGGCGGCAATGCCCGAGCGGGCCCAGAAGGCGGCGATGTCGTAGGCGGGCCGGTCGGCGTCGGGCCCTTCGACGCCGTAGCCGGTGATGGCGCAGTAAACGAGCCCCGAATTACGGGCGGCCAGCGACTCGTAGTCCAGCCCCAGCCGGTCGAGCGCGCTGAGCCGCAGGTTGGTGAGGAAGACATCGGCGCCGTCGATGATGTCGGCGGCGATGGCCTGGCCCTCGGGGCGGGCTAGGTCGACCACCACCGAGCGCTTGGAGCGGTTGTCGAGCTCGAACACGGGGTTGGTGGGCATATCCCCGCCCAGCATCCGCTGGAACGTGCGGGACGGATCGCCGGCGGGGGGCTCGATCTTGACCACGTCGGCCCCCCAGTCGCTCAAGATCCCGCCCGCCGCGGGGCCGGCCACCCACACCCCCAGCTCGACCACCTTCACGCCATTCATCGGACCTGCCATGGCCCTGAGCATAGAAAGCCCGCAGGGCGGCCCATACACTCCAACGCCATCAAGGTTCTGTTCGTCTGCACGGGGAACATCTGTCGATCCCCGATGGCCGAGGTGCTGTTCGCCCACATGGCCCCTGAGGCTGAGGTCAGCTCGGCGGGCACCATGGACTGGAGCGGGCAGCCCGCCCACGACTACGCCATCGCGGCCATGGCTGAGAGAGGGCTCGACCTGTCGGCCCACCGCAGCCGCCGACTTTCGGAATACCTAGTGGACGAATCCGACCTAATCGTGGCCATGACCCGCAACCACGGCTGGGCGGTGGCTGCCCGCAGCGAGGCCAAAGCGGCGGCCACTTTCCTGCCCGCAGAGCTGAGTCGCCTCGCCGAGCAGGTCGGCAACCGCAATGGGTCCGACGCCCAAGCATGGGTGGGCCGATTGCACACTCAGCGCGGCACCCAGACTTCCTCCCGTTTCATCGGCCGTGCCGCCGACGAGATCCCCGACCCCATCGGTGAAGCCCTGCCCTGCTTCCGGGAGGTCGCCGACCGCCTGGAGCGAGAGCTGGCCCCGGCTGCTGCCCGCCTGCGGGCGTGAGCCGATCGATTTCGGTCATCGCTCCCCTGGGGAGAATTGCGCAAAAATGCACGACTTGTCTTTTCGCCGACAAATGAGGTGTCAATACGACAATGCGTGCATTTCTCCGCATTCCTCGCGTTTGTCGAGGTGCTTCACAAGTTCTCCCACAACCGCTGGGTCGGGACGGCGTACAGGTTGTCGCCGAAGCCCGCGCTGGTCTCTCCGTCATAGAGCACGACCCCGCCGACAAAGCGTTCTCCAGCCGCCGAAGCGAGTTTTCGCAGCCCGCGGAAGTCCGACCTGGTCACGGTCGCCGCAGCTTCGACCTCGATTCCGGCGACATGGGCTGCCCCGCGCTCGACCACGATGTCCACCTCGGCACCGTCTTTGTCGCAGAAATGGAAGAGTCGCAGCGGTGCTTCATGCCAGCTTGCTTGTCGCCGCAATTCCTGAAACACGAAGGTCTCCAGCAACTGTCCGAGCAAGTGCCGGTCTGCTGTCAACGCGTCGGCGTAGTCCCGGTACCACCTTGCTCGTCGTCGACCTGCTGGCCGGGCCAGGGCTGCGGGATAGCCGCCTGCTGCAATCCGCTCGGCAAGTTGTCTGCCGAGGCGTTCCACGGTTCCAACTTTGAATCCGTCGTCGAACAGCGCGTCGAAGAATCCCCGCCCATGGCCGGTATTGCCATCAGATGCCGAGGCTCGGGGTCTAGGCCGGGGGGGTCTGACCGGAGCTTGGAGATGGTGATGTGGGAGAGGTCGGTGAGCTGGGCGGGCTGGCGGCCTGTGGCTCCTGCGGCATGAGACCGGCTCTCGCCAAGCTGTTTGACCGTAGGGATTGGAGGCCGTCGCTGCTGTTGTCGCGGCTCTTTGTGGCCGTGGCCGCGGCTGTGTTCGCCTGGGTGGTTGTGGGATGGATCGACGGGGACGGTCCGCAGCCGAGGGGAGAGGCAGCGCACCAGCCGCGACCGCCCAACCGGGGCAGGAACCCGCACCAGCCGAATCGAATGTAGCGGGCTTCGTGGATGGTTGCGGCCAGCCAGTGCCGTTGAGGCCGGAATGCGAAGGGCGAAGGGCGGGTCCTGCTGCCGTGAACGGGGCGGCCGCTGAGGGTGGACGCCAGACGCTGCACCGAGGACGGCCGAGACCCCCTGGGCTAGCCCGCGGGCAGAAGACCGTCCCGACCTGACGAGTAGAATAAAGGCCATGGGCCAAGATCGCGAGCCGTTAGGGACTTCGACACCAGTTCGGCCGCGGCCTTATCTGTTGGCTGTGGAGATCTCGCCGTTGTTGTCGCAGCCTTCGTCGAGGTCGAATGCGTTGCCGCTGCGCCAGTTCGTCAAGGACTGGTTCGGCCCGCTGGCGGACCACGGCGAGATGGTTGCCGGCCCGCTGCCAGCGGGGTGCCCGGCGGGGCATGCCGTGCGGATAGCGACGGTGGTGCATGCGCTCTGCGATTTGGAGGGGCTGGAGCCGCCGGCGTGGGTGTTCGACCACCGCTTCGAGGTGGACGAGATGCTCCACGACGCTGTGTTGTGGGACGGGGAGATGGGGGAATGGGCGCGGAAGCACGCCCCGCCCGCGTGCGAGTGGCACCGCTGCTGGTTCGGGGAGAGCTTTTTCGAGGTGCTTGGCGTACATGGTCGTTGCAGCACCGCAGCAGCGCTTGTGTTGACGGCCCGCGCCGCCGCGGGGGTCAGCGCCGCCGAGCTCGCCCAGGCCGCGGGATGCGAGTTGTCGCTGGTGGCAGACATCGAGGAGGGTCTGCTCGACCCCACTCTCGACACGGTGGAAAGGCTGGTCAACGCGATCGGGTTGGAACTGCGAGCCGGCTCTCACAGCGAGCCCAGCCCGGCGTATGGGGGGGTCGCCGCCGCCGAGGTCGAGCGTGTCCGCGCTCTGTTGGATGAGGTGGCCGAGTTCCGGCATGCCTATGGGCTCAGGCCCGCCGGGCCGCCCCGTGGGGTGCAGCCGGAGTGGGATGGGCGGGGCAGCGCTCCCCCCCGGTTGTTCGGAGCCGGGCCTACCCGTCGAGACGGCGGCGGATGGGCCGCTATCTTGGTGAGCTGCGAACGAGCCCAGTCCCAATTCACGCTTGGCAAGCTGGCCGATGCAACAGAGGTCAGCACCGCGTGCGCAACGAGCATCGAAGACGGCACATTCCGCCCCCCCCTCACAATGGTCGAAGACCTGCTCTCGGCGATGGGGACCTGCTTGCGGGTGCGGTTGGAGCCGTACGACGACCACGACGACGGGCTCCACCTCCAAGCCCTAGCCGACCCAGAGCGCTACCAGCGGCGGCTGGCCAACGGAGAGAAGGCGTTCGCGACGGCCCTCGTAGTCGACTGACCGGAGAATCGAGGATGGAGAGGGCCGACCATCTGGAGAGGATCGCTGCGGCCCTGGTTCGCCGGGGCGTCAATTTTGTTGTGATCGGAGCGTGGGCGGTGGAGGCACAAGGGCTTGACCTCGGATACAAGACGACCGACATCGACCTAACCCCCGATCTCAGCAGCGCGAATCTGGAGCGGCTGTCGGAGGCGCTCTACGACATTGGCGCCATGATCCGCGCCGACGACCAGGAACTGCCATTCAGCCACAACGGGGAATCGCTGGGCCGAGCGTCGGTGTGGAACCTCACCTGCGAGGACGGGAACTTCGACTTGACGTTCAAGCCGTCCGGGTTGGACGGCTACCGAGAGCTTGCGGCCTCCTGCAACATGGTCTCGGTGGATGTCGACGGGGACCGCGTCAGGGTTCCGTGCGCACATCCGGTCGACATCTGGCGATCCAAGAAGGCAGCCGACCGCCCAAAGGACAGAGAAGTGCTGCCGCTGCTCTATGCCCAGTTGGACGCGGCGGACCGGGACCGCCTCGAAGGCATCCGAGACCCGAGGGGCGGTGGGCCAGATTTCGGGCTATGACGTGGCGAAAGGGATACCTGCACGGTCGGGGAGCGAGGTCGGTGTCGCTGGTGTCACCACACGCTGAAGCGAGATATGGGGGCCATGCCCGGAGGCGGTTCGGGGTTTAGGCCGGGGGGTCTGAGCGGAGCTTGGAGATGGTGACGTGGGAGATGCCGGCGAGCTGGCGACCGGTGGCTCCTGCGGCCAGGGCGTCGGCTTGGGCCTTGAGGACGGTGGTCTCCTCCACGGCGTCGAGGGCGGCGTCGAGTTCGGCTGTGTGGCGTACTTTGAACAGCACCGGACCCCATCGCGCTGGTTGAGGCTTCTTGCCGTCTCAGGGTGACACATCCTGTCCTGATCCATCAGAAGGAATGGCTACCCCCATCGATATCATCAGCCAACAGAATCATCTCGCCGGGGTCACCCAATCGCTAGCTGCTTTGCGAGGCTTCAGATCAGTCACATAAGGTCTGGAAACTTGCAGTCGGTTGAGACTCGGCTGTCCATAGCCAAACCCGAGGGGGTCATGCTCATGTCATCGCGTTGGTTGAGGCTTCTTGCCGTCCTGTTGGCACTAACGGTATTTGCCGTGTCGTGCGGCAACGATGACGATGGTGAAGGGGTAACGGCGGGAACGCCGGCACCCGCGGCGCCGGAGGAAGAGGCGCCTTCTGAGGAGGCTCCCGCGGAGGAGGCTCCCGCGGAGGAGGCTCCCGCCGAGCAGGCTCCCGCAGAAGAGCCTGAAGAAGAGCCAGTGGTGGTCATCGAGGGCTCCGAAGAAGTGGAAGAAGAAGAAACGGGTGGAGTGCCTACCGGCAACACCGGGTATATCTCTGGTGAAATCCTCACGACCGACTGCTCCGACGGGAGGCCGACAGGCGGAGACCTCACCATCGGCATGTTCGGTGAGATCACCGGCTGGGACCCCACGTTGATTCAGGGGGGGGCATCGCTGGGCGGCACGCAGATGATTGCCATCTACGGCGCGCTGTTCTATGAGGACTTCGGAACTGGCCAGCTGATTCCCGGCCTGGCCGAGAGCATCTCCACCGATGACAATGAGGTGTTCACGCTGAAGCTGCGCGAGGGCGTCAACTTCACCGACGGCACCCCGTTGGATGTCGACGCGTTGATCTGGAACATCGAGCACCACCAGAATCCCGATATCGGGTCGCAGTCCCGGGCTCAGGCCGATCTGATCGCTTCGTGGGAGAAGATCGACGATTACACCATCGAGCTCACTGCCACCAGCAAGAACGCGGTGTTCGCGCAGATCTTCGCCTCCCGCATGGCGTGGATGATGTCGCCCACCACGTATCAGGCTGGCCAGGATCCGGAAACCGGTTTGAACTCCGACGTCAACATCAACCCGGTTGGGGTGGGCGCAGGCCCGTTCATGCTTGAATCGTGGGTCCAAGACGACCAGGCCGTTGTGGTGCGCAATCCGGATTACTTCCGCGAGGGTTGCCCCTATCTGGACAGCGTGATCTTCAAGCCCATCATCGAACCGCCGCAGCGCTATAACGCCTTCAACGCCGGCGACCTCGACATCGGCTACGACCGCCATCCTCAGAATTTGCAGGACGCAATTGCCAAGGGCGTCAACACCACATCCCGGACCGACAACCACGGCGGCTATTGGATGCTCAACAACGTGAAAGAGCCGTTCAACATCCGGGAGTGCCGGGTGGCCGCGGCCCATGCCATCGACTACGAGACCGTCAATGAGGTCGTGTACGAGGGGCTCAATAACATGATCCGCAGCTTGATGAGGCCTGGTTCTCCGTGGACTGATCCCGAAGCAGTGCTGCCGGGCTTTGACCAAGATGCGTCTGCTGCCGCGCTCGAAGAGTGCGAGGCCCAACTAGGCGGTCCGCTAGAGTTCGAGACCTACTGCACCACCTCACCGGAGAACGTGCTCCTTGCTGAGACCCTCATCGCCATGTGGAGCGAGGTGGGCATCTCCGCTTCCGCCAATTGCGTGGAGGTCGGCGAGATGGTCGGTGCCGTATTCGGCGGCGAAGCAGTGGCCAACCCGTGGGCCATCCCCGTGGGCGATCCCGACTACATGTACGACGTGTACTTCGGCGATTCCACCGAGGACGGCGTTTGCGGTGAAAACGTCTCATCCCGTAACTGGGCCAAGGCGTGCTATCCGGAATTCGACGCCTCGCTCAAGCAGGGTCGTGAAGGCGTCACCTTCGAGGAGCGCTACGAGGGCTACAGCCGCTTCCAGCAGGAGTTTGCCTACCAGGTCCCGGTAATCGTGACCAGCAAGGGCGAGGTCGGCTACTACTGGACCGATGAGGTGTCCGGTGTGTTCCAGACCGATGCCGGCATCATCCTCTTGGAATTCACCGCCAAGGGCTAACCGAGAAATTCATTTGAGAACTAGGGGGTGGCCACGGTCCCGTGCCCACCCCCTGTTCTATCGGGCATCATCTATGGGGCCGTGCTGAAGTGCAGGGGGAGGTGACAGCAAGTTGAAGACCATCGGGCGCACCATCATCCGGATCATTCCGGTGCTGCTCCTTGTGAGCTTCTTTTCCTCCTTCTATGTGGAACTGCTGCCCGGTGATCCCACTATTCGCCTACTGGGACAAGAGCGGGCCCAGGAGCCCGCCGCCCGGGAGTTGGTCAATCGGGAGCTTCGGCTCGACGAAAACGTCATCGTGCGCTACGGAAAGTGGCTGGGCGATGCGGTTACCGGCGATCTGGGCGAGTCGGTAAGGACCCACGGTCTGAAAGTGTCAGACACCATTCGACAGCGGCTACCCATCACCCTGGAATTGACAGTGGTGGCCCAGGCTCTGGCACTGATTCTGGCTATTCCGCTGGGGGTGTATGCCGCCTATAGGGCGGGACGCAGAATCGACCGAGCGTTGAACTCGGCATCATTTGCCGCTATCTCCTTGCCCCAGTTTCTGGTCGGCATCCTTTTGATCTTCATTCTGTTCAACCAACTCGACCTGTTGCCGCCCCAGGGGTGGACCCGGCTTACTGAGTGGGACTGGTGGGACCATTCCCGTCGCCTGATCATGCCGGTAATCGCGTTATCTCTGACCGAGATTGCCGTGTTCCAGCGGTTGTTGCGGGCCGACATGATGGCCACCCTTCAAAACGACTTCGTGCTGACGGCCCGAGCCAAGGGCATGTCTCCCGCCCACGTGTTGTTCCGCCACGCCCTGCGGCCGTCGTCATTCTCACTCATCACTTTGGCGGGGGTGAGCACCGGTCGGCTTATCGGCGGCACCGTCATCATCGAAGTGCTGTTCCAACTCCCGGGAATGGGGCTCAAGATGGTCGACTCCATTACTGGCAACGATCTGGTGGTTCTGCAAGGACTAGTGCTGGTGGTGGCGGTGGCCTACATCCTGTTGAACATGCTGGTGGAGATCGCATACGCGCTTCTAGATCCGAGGATTAGACGTGGCTGACATCGGTGGTGTCATCACCGAGCCTGCGGCCCAGGAAGTCGTCGATCCCGAGCGAGGTCGCCGCGTTCGCCTGGCTTGGGAAGGAAGCGCCCGACTGGTCATCGGGCTGGCCTTGCTGCTGATACAGCTCTTGGTTACCTACGACGGCGTTGCCTGGCTTCAGGTGATCCTCGCCCTCGGAGGGATATACGGGCTCCTTACCGGGGTGGGGCAGCTGATACGAGCGGCATTTGGGTCCCGGGTCGACCCAACTGTATGGATCTCGATGGCTTGGCTGTTCATCCTGGTGCTATTTGTGTTCTTGCAAGTGGCCGGGCTGTTCGACAGCTTGGATGCTGACTTCCAAGACCGGGAGCGGCCACCGTCGTTCACGACCGACGAGCCCCTGGGCACCGATCGGCTGGGCAAGAGCGTTATGAACCAGAGCATTCGGGGGGCGCGAATCTCCCTGATCGTGGGCTTGGGCGCAGTGGGAATCGGCTTGGCGGTGGGGTCGGTTATTGGGTTGGCCGCCGGATACTTCCGGGGGCCGATCGAAGGAACATTCAACATCATTACCGATGCCGTCCTGGCTTTTCCTGCCCTCATATTGCTGTTCTCTATCGTGGCCATATTCGGGGGCAGCGTGCTCGTCATTACGCTTGCGCTATCGGTATTGAGCATTCCCACGATAGGCCGGCTGTCGCGCGCCAACACCTTGACCTTTGCCGCTCGGGAGTTCGTCACCGCGGCCAAGTCAATGGGTGCGTCCAACGGCCGCATCCTGTTTCGGGAGATCATGCCCAATGTGGCACTGCCGTTGGCCTCCTACGCCTTCATCATCGTGGCGGTGCTGATCGTGGCCGAGACCTCGTTGGCCTTCTTGGGGGTGGGCATCGATCCCATCAGCACTCCCACGTGGGGCAACATGATCCAGGAGGGCCGCGATCCGAATCTGCTGGAGAAGGCTCCCCACATTGTGTTTGTTCCCGGAGTGATGATGTTCCTTACCGTGTTGTCACTAAACCGCGTCGGGGAATCACTCCGAGGCCTCTGGGACCCCCGCGAGGCCAAGCTCTAGGCCCTGTGGTGTTTGTCCCAGCTGACAATCATCTCCTCCACTGGCTCCTCACCGAAGGTCGGTTCAGTCAGGTCGCTGTGAATGATGATCCGGCCTCGGCCCATACCGCGCAGGGTTGGCACTTCTGGATTCGCAATGAGTGGGTCGTCTCTTTGTGCGGACATGCTTGCCAAAGACTGTAGGCAACTGCGAGGTCGATCGATGCCAGGATTCTCAGCCGAATAGCTCCACGTCGCAGCGGATGCCGGGGGAGCGGGCCAGGCGCTGGTCTGAGGTCAAAAGCGTTGCCCCCATGATTTCGGCGAGGGCGACGTATGAGGCGTCGTAGATGCTCAGGTTGTCGCGGAGTTCCCAGCAACGCTGAAGGAGTGGGCTGTGAGGCAGGCGGGCGATCGGGAGGTTCGTGAGTCGCCGGAGGGCGCGCTGAGCGACAGCCTCGGCGATTTCACTCCGGCGCAGCATCGACCTCAGCGCTGATACAACTTCAATGTCGAGCAGTTGGGGGGCACAAAGGGGACCATGGACGAGTCTGCGTGCAGCTTCGAGATTGCGTTCGTCAAGTCCGCTTATGGCCTCTGTGGCCACACTCGCGTCAACAACGATCAATGAGACTCCCGATCAGCGCGAATGATCTCAACGATCAAATCTCGGTCGACGCTCCTCTCACCGAACTCGATTGCCTCCGCGCGCATGCGGGCGATCATCTCCTCGATGGTGACGATGTCGGCCTGTTTGCAGACCACATCGAGCATGTACTGCTGTAATGACTTTCCGGAGTTGGCCGCACGGGTCCTGAGCTTGCGGTGGACATCATCAGGGACGTGCTTGATCTGTATGGTTGCCACGGATAAAAGATAACGCCAAAATAACGCCATTAGCGCCAAAATGGCGCCAAAAACTCAATTTCTTGAGAGCCAGACATGCCCATATCGGGATAGTTCGGATGCCATCAGTAGGGCGAGCACTAAGTTACGGCACGGCCTCGAAGGCCGATCATGAGCGACAACATTCGACGACGAGAACCTCGAAGACCGGCTGGCCTACCTGAGCGAGGAGGCCGAGGGTGCCGAGGAGGGGGAGGTATCGCTCCGACTCCTTCGCCACTACTCCTCTTCGGTCCACCATCAGAAGTACCACGGCTTGGATATCGTGACGGTGCAGGTTCGAGGCTCAGGTTAGCCCTGCCGAAGGAAGATGGATGGCTTTCAGGGAGTCGGAGTTGATCGCCGACAACGATCATTGGTGGCGACCGTTCAAGCGCATCGGCGACATTGAGGTATTCCACGTTGACCTGACCCCCCACCCGGGTCGCGAGGAGATGGCCCTGGCTTGGCTGGATGGCCCTGAGCGCATGCGTTGGGAGCGCTCTAGATCGCGGTCGGCGCGAAGGCGCTTTGTGCTGTGCCGCGCTGCGCTTCGCGCGGTGCTGTGCGACCGAGTGGGTTGCCCCAATGGGTCTTTGAGCCTGGCGCCGGCCAAGCACGGCAAGCCATTGGCCCGAGTAGAGGGCAAACCCGTGGGCCCAGCCTGCAACGTCAGCCACAGCGGCAACCACGGCTTGATAGCGGTCGCTCCCCGCGGTCGAGTCGGGGTGGATGTCGAGGCGCGCTCCCCTCGCAAGAACCTTGAGGGTCTGATCGAGAGAGCCTTCAGCCCGGCCGAGAGGGCCGAATCGAACCTGGTCGACGAGCACAACAAGCAGTACTTGTTTCTCCGCTATTGGACCGTCAAAGAGGCACTGGCAAAGGCGTATGGAGAGGGCCTCTCCGTAGGGTTCGCCGACCTGGAGGTTCCCGACGACATGCGCCGCGGGGCTAGGAGCGGCCGGTGCCAATTCCCCCAGCTCTCAGACATCACATGGAATCTGGAGGATTTGAGCACCGAAGAGTTTGCCGCCGCGGTGGCCTACGAAGGGTGAGATCGTCCCGACGGCTCGGTCAATGGGTTTGGTTGCCTTGTCAGCCAAGTTTTCCATAGAGTGTCGGCACCACAATGTATGAGGGGGAATTGACATGCGTTCTTGGCTTGTGAAGCTCTTGGCGTTGCTAATGGCCTTTGGCCTGGTGGCCACGGCCTGCGGCAACGACGACGATGGGGGGGGGGTCGCCACTGGGCCGGATGAGCCTGCCCCCGCCCAGCCCGACGACGATGGTGATGAGCCGGCGCCGGCTCCCGCTGACGACGGCGACGATGAGCCTGCCCCCGCTGACGATGGAGATGACCCGGCGCCGGCCCCCGCTGACGACGGCGAAGAGCCTCCCGCGGAAGAGGAGATGATGGACGGCTGCGAGGCCACGGTGCCCGGCACCAAGGTGGACTACGCGGTGTTCTCGCCCAACGCCAACATGGATCCGACGGGCAGCAGCGGCGCCTTAGTGGGCGGAACCCAAATCGTGAACGTGTGGGACGTTTTGATGACGTTCGACCCCGAGACTGGTGTATCCAGCGGCCGGGCCGCCGAGTCGCTGACTCCCAATGATGACTTCACCGAGTGGACCTTGAAGATCCGCTCGGGCATCACCTACGGCAACGGCGATGCCTTCGTGGCCCAAGACGTGGTCGATTCGATGCTTCGGTTCTTCGACGGTCGAGGCGACGGCATGAACAACCGGGCGGCTGGCTCGGTAGCCATCATCGACTTCGACAACACCGAAGTTCCCGACGACAGCACCGTTGTATTCCGACTCCACCGGGGGTGGAGCACCTTCCACACGTTGTTGGGCGACGAACCCGGCATGATCGTGAACCCGAGAGTCATCGCCCAACTTCTGGATGAAGAGGCGGCCAACGCCACCGAGGAAACCAGCGCATCCCGACTGGTCCGCAACCGGATGGCGGTCAGCCCCGATCTGGTCAACGCCGCCAGCTTCGGTCCCTACGAGGTGGCCGAGGTGGAGCCCAACGTGAGCACGGTGCTTCGAGCCCGTGACAACTACTGGGGCGGCCCGGTGTGCATCGAGGAGATCGAGTTCACCTTCCCGGGCAGCTCGGTGGCCAATTGGGAGGCGTTCCAGGCCGGCGATTTCAACGCCGCTTTCCTGCGCGATCCCCGGGTATTCGCCGAAGCCCGTGAGGCTGGTGCCGTGTTGAGCTCCGAACCTCAGAACCTGGGCGGCCTGTTCCTGTTCAACCACGGTGTTCGGGGTGCCGACAGCATGGGCGCCGATCTTAGGGTCCGCCAGGCTGCTCACCACGCCATCAGCCGGGACATCATCAACGAGCGGGCCTTTGAGGGCAAGCTCAGGACCACCAACGGCGTGGCCGCAGAGGGCACGTTGTTGTGGTCGCCCGAGTTGCAGGAATGTGCCGACCAAGAGCCGGCCTACGATCCTGATGCTGCCGCGGCACTGGTGGAAGAGGTGAAGGCTGACACCGGTTGGGACGGTTCGCTGTTCCTGGTACACGCCGACACCGATCCCGGCCCCGAAATCGCCCAGGCGGTTGAGGGGATGCTGGAAGCAGCCGGATTCGAAGTCGAGGTTGCCCTCGGCCCGGTCACCACGGTGCTTATTCCCCGAGTCATCATCCAGGCCGACTACGAGATGGCCGGATGGGGCTTCAATGCCGACGGCGCCACGTGGGTTGCCTCGCTCAATGACAACCTCCATTCGGAGAGCGGGTCGAACCGGATGGCGTTCGCCAGCGCCGACATGGACGCTGCCCTAGAGCAGATGTATGGGGCGGCGAATGTCGATGATCAGCGGGCCGCATTGGCTGGTGTGCAGTGTGTCTGGAAGGACGAATTGCCGGCCATGATCTACTCGGTCACCGAGGAGGGTCTGGCTCTCGCCGACAACATCAAGGGCGTCCAGCGAGCCGGGGCCACCATCTTCCTGTTCGGCAACGCCTACATCGAGAACTGAGCTCGAGGGAGCATTACTGAGCAACTGAAGCTCTAAGGCGAGGAAGAGCACCGTGCTACGAGTGGTCGGCTTGAAGCTGATCCGACTCGTGCCGGTGCTCTTCCTCGTTTCTTTGGCCACTTTCTTCTTGATCGATCTGATCCCCGGCGACCCGGCCGCCAACATGCTGGGCACTGATGCCACGATTGAGGACCTGGAGGCGGTCAGAAAGTCGCTGGGCCTGGACAAGCCCATCACCGAGCGGTACGCAGATTGGCTGGGCAGTGCGCTGAGCGGCGACTTGGGTCTGTCACTGCGCTCCCCCAATGAGCCGGTAACAGACCTGCTTCAGCGCAGCGTTGGACCCACGCTGCGCTTGTCGGCCATGGCGTTGGGCATGTCGTTTGTCATCGCCATCTTCCTGGGGGTGTGGTCGGCCCAGGCGGCCGGAACTCGGGTAGACCGGTTGGTGAGCGGCACCATGTTCGGCTTCATATCGGTGCCGACGTTCTTGGCCGGGCTGCTGTTCATCTTCTTCTTCGTGTTCCGGGAGTCCATCCCCCGCTATCTGTGGGTGGTGGGCGTCGGGCTGATCGTCTTGCGATTGGCCCATCTGGCCATCAAGCGATTGATAGAAGACCGCTCCGACCTGTCGGGCTGGATGGGCTATGGCCTCGCCACCTTGGTGGTGGCCGGACTGATGATGTGGGTCTTCGTCCAGTGGCCCGACTTCCCCCGCACCGCGTCCCACCGCTATGACGACAATTGGCGGGAGCAGCTCCGGTCCCTGTTCCTGCCGGCGTTGGCCTTGGCCTTGAGTGAGATCGCGGTGTTCACCCGGCTGTTGCGGGCCGACATGCTGTCGACCCTTCAAGAGCAGTTTGTGCTGTCCGCCCGGGCCAAGGGCATGCCCACATGGCGGATTTTGTTCCGTGATGCGCTTCGGCCGTCGTCGTTCTCCCTCATTACCGTGGCGGGAATCACGCTGGGCCGGCTCATCGGCGGCACGGTCATCATCGAGACGATCTTCGGCTTGGATGGGTTGGGCAAGCTGATCGTGGGTACCGGCGTGATCCCCAAGAACTTCACCATTGTGCAGGGCGGGGTGTTGGTGCTGGCGGTGGGCTATGTGCTGTTGAACGCCATCATCGACATCTCCTATCAGTACCTCGATCCACGAATAAGGCGGGGCCGTGTCTGACGCGGGTGTGCCTTCGGGTCCTCCGGTGGAGGCCGAGCCGGAGATCCGTGCTCGCAGCGCCGAGCCCCGGCCGTTTTGGCTGTGGCCGCTGTTGCCTATCGGCATCGCTTCGATCTTTGCGGGCACCATGGTGCTCAACGACGTGACCGCCGAGATCAGGGTGTTCTTGGTGCTGGCGGGCATCGTGGGTGGGTACTTCGGCTTGGATGCCCTGTGCCAGAGACGCTGGGGGTCGAGCTTTGACACTTCGGCCTGGCTGTCGGGGTTCTGGCTGGTTTTGATCGGGCTGTCGGCGATCACGGTGGCGTGGCTGCCGCTGAATGAGTCCAAGTTGGTAAAGAACACGATTGGCGGAACCGTCCGGCTCCGACCCGATCTGTTCTCCGAGCATCCCCTAGGAACCAATTCCCAAGCACTCGACATCTTGGGCGGGGTTATGTGGGGGGCTCGGACGTCGCTGATCATCAGCTTGGGCGCGGTGGCCATCGGCCTGTTGATCGGGGGGATAATCGGGATCGCCGCCGGCTACTTCCGAGGGACGCTGGACAGCGGGGTGGGGATTCTGGCCGACTCCCTGCTGGCCTTTCCGCCGCTGATCCTGCTGGTGGCCATGGCCACGGTGTTCACCCAGAACCAGTGGACCATGGCCCTGGAGCTGTCCCTTTTGGGTATTCCCACCTACATCCGATTAGCCCGGGCCAACACCCTGACCTTCGCCCAGCGAGAATTCGTATTGGCGGCCAAGGCCATGGGATCGGGGGATAGGCGCGTCATTTTCCGGGAGCTGATGCCCAACGTGGCGCTGCCCATGGTGTCGTACGCCTTCTTGGTGACCGCGGTGCTAATCGTGGCCGAGGCCTCCCTCAGTTTCTTGGGGGTAGGCATCCAGCCTCCCGAGCCCACCTGGGGCAACATGATCGAGGCGGGCCAGGAGAACTACAAAGACCATCCCCACCTGGTGTTTGTCCCCGGCATCGTGATGTTCATGACCGTGTTCGCCCTCAACCGGGTGGGCGACAAGGCCCGCGAGCGCTGGGATCCCCGCGACGCCCAGATCTGAGCGCCCAGAGCGGTACTCACCAAAGCAGGGGAAGGCCCTCGATGGCGGCGGCGGTTGAGAGCTGTCGATCAAAGCATCCGAATGCGCAGTCTCCGACGATGTGGAGAACTTCCAAGGCCGACGCAAGCTGCACCGCGTCGTAGGCGCGAAGCGGGTGACGGGCTACCAAGTCTGCCGCAGTGTGCAAGATGTCTGTGCTTGCCTTAATGACCTGGGTGTCTTGAGGCGAAACCCAGGACGCGAAGTCGATGGAGAATTGTCGGCATAGGTCACGAGCATCTTGGGCCGAGAAACCGCCTATACGGTGCTTGCGCCAAAGCGCTGCGTGAACCTCGACCCTGGTTAGCTCGCTGATGACGACAGTGGCATTCAGATCTCTGACGAGACCGCTGTCGGGCTCGTTGGCGTATCGCTTGACTAGGGCAGAGGTGTCGAGAAAGACCGTCACCGATTGGCGCTGACCAATTCCGAAAGCGGGGTGCCTTGACCAGCCCGCTTCATCGCCTCAGCCACGGCAGCCTGATCTGGTGGGGGACCAGGATCGGGAACAGCCTCTACCAGGAGTCCAGCCAGGCGGAGCTTGGCCCGCACTGCTTCTGCTGAGCTGGACGACAGTGAGGGATCGGTGGCTGCCTTTGCGATTTGAGTCAGGTACTCGTTCATTGACAGATCCAGGTGCTTTGCGGTCTGCTTGACCCGGGCCACGAGTTCGTCGTCTGCTCTCCAGGTGATTTGTGGCATGGCTGCATGATAGCAGTCATGCCTGCTTAAGCCGCTGAGTTTTTCACCGATGTGGATCAGGGGGTTTTGGCCAGGTCGGCCAGCCGGGAGCGGAACTTGGCGATGTTGGCCTGCTTGATGTCTTCGTAGCCGCGGACAAGGTCGGCGGCCTCGGCGATGGCTTGGGCGGAATGCAGGTCTTCGGGGGTGGTGGCACCATCGACCGCTTGGCGCAGGGCCACTAGGTACTCGGCGGGCAGGCGGCGTTCCTCTTGGCGGACCTTGGCCCGGCCGAAGGGGTCGAAGGGGGTGCCCCGGAGGCGCTTGCCCTTGGCCAGAAGCCCCATCAGCGGCCGCCAGCGTCTCACCGACAGGGCGATCTTGTTCTTGCGGCCCAATGCCCGCAGGGTCGGCGGATGCAGACGCCAGGCCAGCCGGTCGCCGGGCTCAGCGACGGCGATTGCCGGGGCGTGGCCGTCGGGGTCGAGCATCAGTCGGGCCACCTCATACTCGTCTTTGTAGGCCATGAGCTTGAACAGGCCGGCGGCAACCGCCGCGGTCAGCGCGGCGGCACCGGGATTCACCCGCCGCTCTACGTCGGCGAACTCGGCCACCCCGTCCAGATAGCGCCCCGCCAAAGCCCGGTTCTGGAACCGCACTATCTCGGCGGCGAACAATTCCAGGGCTGCGGCCAACACAGTGTCGCCGTCGGCCAACTCAGCGATGCGGTCGCTCAGTTTCTGCCCCAGCACGGCCTGGCTGTCGCCGTCGGCGGACAGTATTGATGGCAGGGCATCGCCGGGGGCAGACACAGGGTGGCGGGCTGCGGTCTCCTCCACCATCGGCTTGTCGGCCACCCACCAGCGGCCCCAGCGGAACGCGGCAGTGTTCAACTCCACAGCCACGCCGTTGAGCCCGATGGCGGTCTCCAAAGCCTCGGGCGACACCGGCAGCAGGCCAGACTGCACCGCCATGCCCACAACGAACACGTTGGCGCCCACGCTGTCGCCCACCAGTGCTTGGGCCAGGTCGGAAGCGCTGGCCCAGAACTGGGCATCCGATCGGGTCTCAGCATTCACCCGTTCCACCAGCTCAGCGGCGGTGGGCATATCGATCTCGGGATGGGCGGTCTTGGAGCCCGGAGGCACGAGGTCCAGCGATCCGACCACCGAGGTGCGAGTGGAGTCGGCCGCGTCCAGGCCAGTGGGCGAGGCTGCCACCAGCAAATCGAAGGCCAGCAGCAAATCGGCCTGGCGGTCGCCGAGCCGGTTGCTGCCCGAGCGGCCATTCTGGGTTATGCGAAGATCGCTGACCACCGGGCCGGCCTTCTGTGACAGGCCAATCTGGTCGAGACCGTGAGTCCCCGACCCGTCCAACATGGCCGCGGTGCCGATGAGCTGGGCGGTGGTCACCACCCCGGTGCCGCCGATTCCGGTGATGTGGATGTTCACGTCGTCGAGTGAGGGCGCCGGCGGGGTGGGGATGGGAGTGGGCGGCACCGGCCGGCTGGTCGGCTCTGTTGCGGAGGACTTGCGGCGGCGGGGTCGCTTGGGCCGGGTGATGGTGATGAACGCGGGACAGTCTCCCTCCAAGCACGACAAGTCCACGTTGCAGCTGTCCTGGTCGATAGTGGTCTTGCGGCCGAACGGGGTGTCGAAAGGTTGAACCGACAGGCAGTTGGAGACCTCGGCGCAATGGCCGCACCCCTCGCAGACGCGGTGGTTGATGGCCACTCGGGTTCGAGGCTGGCTGATTAGGCCCCGCTTGCGGTCTCGGCGCAACTCGGCGGCGCACCGCTGGTCGTGGATGAGCACGGTCACCCCATCGGTGGCGGCCAGATCCTGTTGGGCCTCGGCCAGCTCCTTGCGGTCTTTGACCAATACCTCGGAGGGCAATTCAAGGCCGCGGGTGCGGCCCGGATCGTCAGAGGTGATGATGATGCGGGCCACTCCTTGGGCCAACAGCGAACGGCACACCCGGTGCAGGGGGATGCCACCGGTGGGATCCTGCCCCCCGGTCATGGCCACCGCGCCGTTCCACAGCAGCTTGTAGGTGATGTTCACTCCGGCGGCGATGGCCGCAGTCATGGCCAGTTGTCCGGAGTGAAAGAACGTTCCGTCGCCCATGTTCTGAATCAAGTGGGGGGTTTCCACGAACGGCGCCATGCCGATCCACTGGGTGCCCTCGCTTCCCATGCAGGTGAGACCGGCGATGTCTCCGTACCGGGATTCGCCCCCCAGCAGAATCATGGTGTGGCAGCCGATGCCCGCGCCTACCACTGTGCCCGGGTCGGTCACCGTGCTGCGGTTGTGGGGGCACCCCGAGCAGAAGTAGGGGGTGCGGTTCACCGACAGGGGAATGCGCTCCCGCTTCGGGGGTTCCGGCGCCAGGCGGTCAGCCAGGCGGGACAGGCGGTTGCGCAGTGGCCCGACCAGGTCGTCGGCGTGGAGGGCGCCGAAGCTCTTCACCAGGCGACGGTCGTGCTCATCGAACTCGCCCACGATCCGGGGGTGATGGGAGGTGTTGTAGAGGGCGTCTTTGACTCTCGACTCCACATTGGGGGTCTTCTCCTCAATGACGAAAATCTCCTCCAGTCCGGTGGCGAACTGCCGGATGGTGGAGGCGTTGAAAGGGATGGGCAAGCCCATGCGGAGCAGGCGGATCCCGGAGTCGGCGATCTTGGCGTCTTCATCCAGCCCGATTGCCGCCAGCGCCTCGCGCACCTCCCAGTAGGTGATTCCCGAGGAGATGATCCCGATCCAAGCGTCGGGAGAGTCCACCACCACCCGGTTGAGGTGGTTCAGCTCGGCATACTTGAGGGCCAGCTTGGTGCGCACCTCTACAATCTCTCGCTCGATGTCCAGCGTGTAGGGAGTGAGCAGGCGAGGGTCGGGACGATGTTGGTAGGGCGCGCCCTCGTGCTCGGGAATTACCGGGTTGACCAGGTTGGGGTCGAGGGCGACGTTGGCCGACCCGTCGGCCACGTTGGCCACGATCTTCATGCCCACCCACAGGCCGGTGGCCCGGCTCATGGCGATGCCGTGGCGACCCAGCTCCAGAACATCGCCGGGATCACCGGGGTAGAGGACGGGGATGTGCAGATCGGCCAGCACCCCCGCCGATGTGGACGGCAGCGTGGAGGACTTGGCGTTGGGGTCGTCCCCGGCCAGCAGGATCACGCCGCCGGTGGGATGGGCACCGGCGAATACCGCGTGGCGAATGGCATCGGAGGCCCGGTCGACTCCGGGGGCTTTGCCATACCAAATGCCAACGACGCCGTCGTAGCGGGCATCGGTCCTCGATCCGGCGAGCTGGCTGCCCATAACCGCGGTGGCGGCGTACTCCTCGTTGACCGACGGCCGCAGCACGACGTCGTTCTCCCCGGATTCTCGGACGGCCCGGGCCAGCGCGGAGTCGAGTCCCCCCAACGGCGAACCGGGGTAGCCGGCGGCGAACGCGGCGGTGTTCAGTCCGGCAGCCCGGTCGGCTCGGAGTTGATCCAGCGGGAGACGGGCCATGGCCTGAATGCCGGTTAGGAAGACCGTTCCGTATTCGTTGGTGAAGCGATCGGAGAGCCGGTAGCTGCGATTCGACTCGGTGGCCGTCATGTGGAGGTCAGTCTAGGAGCAAGAGCGGGAGACGGTGTTGGGCAATTCGACCATCAAGTCGAATATCAGGCAGCAGGGCCGACAGGAGCGAACACAGGGCGGGTGCCGATGATCTGAGCGGCCTCGAGGCGGGCCAGTTCATCGTCGTCCACCCCGAGCAGGCCTCCCAGCACCTCGGCATTGTGTTCTCCGAGGGTGGGGGCGGGGCGGGTGAACCAGCGATCGGGTTGACGGCCGAAGCGCGCCGGGAAGGCCGGGAAGCGGTGGGTGCCGGCCAGGCTGTGCTCCACCGCCTCGTAGAAGCCGCGGGCGTTCACCTGGGGGTTGCGGTCGCCCCCGCGGCTTATCTCCAACTCCGCAGCGGGAACGCCGAACGAGATGAGCCGGTCGACTACATCGGTCGATGCGAGCTCGCCACACCACCGACTCAGCCGCTCGTCGAAGGCATGGCGGACGGCGAAGCGGTCGGCCAGAGCCGCCGAGTCGGGCACCCGGTGCAGCTCCAGTTCGGGCACAGCCGCCAGCAGTTGCTCCCAGTGCTTATCCGTCTCCACCGACAATGCGACCAGCCGACCGTCCGAGCAGGGGTACACCCCTTGGGGGCAGGCATAGGGGTGGTGGTTGGCCTCCCGGGCCATGAGATGGCCGGTGGCCGAATACTCCACGACCTGCTCGGCTGCCGCGTTGAGCGCGGTTTCCACCATGGTGGCCTCCACGAAGCTGCCCTTGCCGGTGCGCTCCCGGGCGTGCAGGCCGCAGATCACCGCATAGGCGGCGTGCAGCCCGGCCAGCGGATCGGAGGGGCCCCGGGCCAGCTGGGGCGCGGTGTCGGGGTAGCCGCTCAGCCAGCACATGCCGCTGACTTGCTCCATGGTCTGGGCGAAGCCCACCCGATCCCGCCACGGCCCGTCCAGGCCGAAAGCCGGCATCCGCACCATCACCAGCCGGGGATTCAGGGTGCTGACCGTGTCCCAGTCCAGCCCGAACTGGTCGATCACTCGGGGGGAGAAGTTCTCCACCAATGCGTCTGAGGCCTCGATGAGCCGGTGCAGCAACTCCATGCCCTCGGGGCGGGTCAGATCCAGGGTTACCGATCGCTTGCCCACGTTGGCGTGGTGGAAGGTGGGGCCGAACTCCCACCAAGAGTCGTCGGCGGGGGTGCGGGCCGAACCGAACCTCATTCCGTCGGGTCGCTGCACCGACTCGATGTGGATGACGTCGGCCCCCAGGCCGGCCAGCACCAGCGTTCCGTAGGGGCCAGCCCAAAAGGCAGTCATGTCCACCACTCGCACGCCGTCGAGGGGCAGGGCATCAGGTGATGCATCGGGATCGGTTCCCACCCTGCGACCGGAGTTGTCTGAGTCGCCGCTCGCATCCAGTTCGCCCAGCACTTGTTCGGTGTGCTGGCCGAGGCGTGGAGCGGGCCGAAAGGCGACCGACGGATGAGCCTGGTTGCGGTAGGGAACCCGCGGTTGAAGGAACCCGCCGCCGGGGTTGGGCCCGTACACCCCCCGCTGGGCGAATTGGTCGAACTCGGGCAGGTTGGCGCCGTTGCCTATGGGGGCGACCGGGATGCGCAGCAAGATGGCCTCGTCTACCACCTCTTCGGTGGTGCGAGCCGAGGTCCACTCTTGAATGGCCCCGGCTATGGACTCCCCGGCGGCGATGCGCCCGCCCATGGTGGCCAGTTGGGGGTCGTCGGCCCACTCCGGCTGGCCGACCAGCACGGTGAAGTCCTGCCACTGCTGGCCGGTGAATACGCAGAAACCCGCGTAGCCGTCCCGGGTGGGCTCCACTGAAGGCACCTCGAGCAGGGCCTTGGTGTCGTAGTCGCCGGTGAAAGAACCCCACAGGGTCTGCACATTGGTGCAGGTGGGGGTGATGGTTTCCAGCAGAGAGAGGTCCACGTGGTCGCCAATTCCGGTGCGACGGGCTCGGCGCAGGGCGGCGGTGGCTGCCACCGCGGCGGTCAACCCGCCCATCCATTCCCCAATGCGCCCGCCGGCGTTGAACGGGACCCGCCCCGGTTGGCCCCGAGTGGCGGTCGATCCGGCGATGGCCATGAGGGTGAACTCGTTGGCCGGTCGTCGGCTCCAGGGGCCTCCCCGTCCGAAGTTTGACACCGACACCATGGTGGCGTCGGGCCGCCGGTCGGCCAGCGCCTCCCAGCCCACCCCCAAGGCTTCGAGATCGCCGGGCTCGGACCGCTCGATCACCAGGTCGGCGGTGCTGTACAACTCCAGCAGTCGGTCGCGCCCCTCAGCCGTTCGGTAGTCCAGCACCACCGCCCGCTTGGTGGTGTTCAAGAACCCGAACAGCGGCCCATGGTCGTCTATCGGCGAGAAGGAGGCCGAGTGATTCCGCAGCGGGTCGCCATCGGGCAGTTCAACCTTCACCACGTCGGCCCCGGCATCAGCCAGCAGTTTGGTGGCGTATCCCCCGGCGATGCCGTAGCCCAGATCGACTACTCGAACCCCATCCAGCGCCGGCCGCCCAACCATGAGTTTGTGAGGCTACCTGACTCGCGAACTACCGTCGTGGCCGATGGGTGACGACAACAATGCCACGGTGGACCAGCCTCGGATTGAGGCCGCTGTGCGGGAAATCCTGGCCGCAATCGGCGAGGATCCCAATCGAGACGGCCTGTTGGACACACCCGGGCGGGTGGCTCGTATGTACGCCAAGATCTGCGAGGGGCTCCACGAAGACCCCGCCGCTCACTTGACGCGCCAGTTCGAGGCCGACCACGACGAGATGATCCTGGTGCGGGACATCCCCCTCTATTCGCTGTGCGAACACCATCTGATCCCGTTTATGGGCAAAGCCCATGTGGGCTACATCCCCAACAAGGACGGATGCATCACCGGGCTGTCCAAGCTGGCCCGGGTGGTGGAGGGGTATGCCCGGATGCCCCAAGTCCAAGAGCGGCTCACCACCCAGATCGCCGATGCCATCGAGAACGCCCTCAATCCGCGGGGCGTCCTGGTGGTGGTAGAAGCCGAGCATCTGTGCATGTCGATGCGGGGTATCCGAAAGCCGGGGGCCAACACAGTGACCTCGGCGGTGAGAGGCCTCTTTAGGACCGACATCGCCACCCGAGCCGAGGCAATGAGGTTTATCGACCGCTGAAATGCCGCCTAGAGGGGTGCTTGGCATAGGGGAGTTCGGAGGCGCACGGGTACTCTGAGATGGTGGAGTCAGCATTAACGGGGCCAATGGTTATGGGCATCGTCAACGTGACTCCTGACTCGTTTTCCGACGGTGCCCAGTTCGCGACAGCCGAAGCGGCGGTGGCCCGCGGTCGCCAGTTGTTCGACGAGGGGGCGGCCGTGGTGGATGTGGGCGGTGAGTCCACCCGACCAGGTGCCGAGCCGGTGCCGGTGAGGGAGGAGCTGGCCCGGGTGGTGGATGTGGTGGCCGGACTGGCCCCTCATGGCCGGGTCTCCATCGACACCACCAAGCCTGAGGTGGCCCGGGCCGCAGTGGCCGCGGGGGCCGACATCCTCAACGACGTCTCGGCGTCGATGCACGAGGTGGCCGCCGAGTTGAACGTGACCTGGATTGCCGTCCACCGCCAGGGCACCCCCGCCACCATGCAGATCTCCCCCCAATACGGCGACGTGGTAGCCGAAGTGGGCGACTATCTGACCGTGGCCGCCGAGCGGGCCCGGGTCGCCGGAGTGCCCGAGGTGTGGGCCGATCCGGGGATCGGCTTCGGCAAGACCACCGATCACAACCTGGAGCTGCTGGCCAACCTCCGGCAGCTCGCCGCTCGGGGGGCGCCGGTAGTGGTTGGGGCCAGCCGCAAGCGCTTCATCGGCGAGCTCCACGCCCGCAGCGACGGCTGCGCCTACGAAGAGGTCCCGACCGACGACCGGCTCGAAGGGTCGCTGGCCGCCGCGGCCTGGGCGTTTGCCCAAGGGGCGGCGGTTGTGCGAGCGCATGACGTCGCAGCCACTGTGGGGGCGATGAAGGTGGCGGCGGCATGAAGGGCAAGTGGGCGGCGGGCATCCGGCCGCGGAACTTCTACTGGATCATGAAGGACCGGCTCGCGATCTGCGAGCGCCCGGGAGGCCGGGGGGAGAGCCACCGGCGAGTCCGGCGCACCGAGGAGATCAACTGGATTCGCCAGCAGGGATTCACCCGGGTCGTGTCGTTGATCCCGTCCACCCACAACCTCCACAACTACAGCGATCAGAACATCGCCTGGAGCCACTGGCCCATCGCCGACAACGAGGACTTCACCTCCCGGCTCGGCCCGCTGTTCACCGAGTTGCAGTCACTGTTGGCCAAAGGGGAGAAGCTCCTGGTCCACCGCCGGGGCCTGGGCGACGAGGTGTGCGGGTTCATGGCCGGCTATCTGGTGTGGACGGGCATGGTTCCCAGCGAGTCGCAGGCTGTGGTGGTGGTGGAGAAGATGACCGAGCGGCCCATCGGATCTGTCGGCCGCCGCATCGTGAACGCGGCCGCCGCCCTCCCCAAACCGGAAGTGAAGCTCGCCCTCGTCGAGAAGTTCGATGAACAAGCCGAAGAGTTCCCCGGAGATGGCTGAAGAACACCCAGCCGAGGTGAAGGATCAGCGAGATGGCTGAGGATCGCCTACTGCTAGGCGGCCTTCGGGTGATGGCCCTGTGCGGGGCGCTTCCCGAAGAGAGGACCCGAGCCCAGCCGTTCGAGCTAGAAGTGGAGATCGGCGCAGACCTGGCGGTGGCGGGACGGTCAGACGACTTGGACGACACCGTCGACTACGGCGCGGTGTGCGCCGCGGTGTGCGCCGCCGCCGAGGGCGAGCAGTTCACCCTCATGGAGGCCATGGCCCAGAGGGTGGCCGAGGTGTGCCTGAACGCAGACCTGCGGGTGGAGTGGGTGACCGTGTCGGTCAAAAAGCTGCGTCCTCCGGTGCCCCAGCACCTGTCCACCAGCGGCGTCCGGATTACCCGCGTTCGCCCATGACCAGGGCTTTTCTGGGCCTTGGATCCAACTTGGGGGATCGATTGGGATACCTCAAAGCCGCGGTGGCCGCTATCGGCGATTGCGTAGCCGTTTCCGGGGTGTACGAGTCCGACCCAGTGGGCGGCCCCGACCAAGGCCAGTTCCTGAACATGGTGGCCGAGTTGGAGACCAGCCGGTCGGCGCGGGATCTCTTGGAGCTGTGCCAGGCACTGGAGGCATCGGCCGAGCGGGTGCGGGAAGTCCATTGGGGTCCTCGCACGTTGGACGTCGATGTCTTGTGGGTGGATGAGGAGCCAGTGGACGAGCCCGATCTGGTGGTGCCCCATCCCCTCATGTTCGAGCGGGCATTCGTGATGATGCCCCTTGCGGAGTTGGCTCCCGATATCGCCGAGGGATGGGCCGATGCCGAGGCCGGTGGCTGTCGTCGCTTGGGCGACTGGGAAGAGCTCACTTCTCAGGCGACCGGGGGCGTGTTGTGAGCACCGCCAAGGAAATGCCGGTGGTCGAGCGGGCTTCCGAGCTGTGGGCGGCAGTGGATGGCGCACGCCGACAAGGCGGCACGGTCGGGCTGGTGCCCACTATGGGCTATCTCCACGAGGGCCACCAATCGCTGGTGGCCCGTTCGGCGGGCGAGAACGCCCTCACCGTGGTGAGCATCTTCGTGAACCCGCTTCAGTTCGCCGAGGGAGAGGATTACGGGACCTATCCCCGGGATTTGGACCGCGACCGGGAGCTGTGCGCCGCTGCGGGCGCCGGGCTGGTGTTCGCTCCTTCCACCGAGGAGATGTACCCGCAGGCTCCGATCACCTCGGTGGCGGTAGAGGGGCTCAACGCCGTGCTAGAGGGCCAGTTCCGGCCCACCCACTTCGACGGAGTCACCACCGTGGTGGCCAAGCTGTTCTCGCTGCTGGGGCCGGGTCGGGCCTATTTCGGGGAGAAGGACTTCCAGCAACTGGCCATCATCCGTCGGATGGCCGCCGACTTGTCCATGCCGGTGGAGGTGGTGGGCTGCCCCACTTTCCGCGAGTCCGACGGTTTAGCCATGTCCAGCCGCAACGTGTACCTGTCGTCCGACGAGCGGCCCGCCGCCACCGTGCTGTGGCGGGCGCTGCAAGCGGGGCGGGACGCGGTTGTCGGGGGCAGCCGAAACCCTGACGAGGTGGAGGCGGTTATGGCCGCGGTGTTGGCGGCCGAGTCCAAGGCAGCCCCCGAATACGCCGCGGTGGTCGATCCCGCCACGCTGGCTCGGCCCGATGTGCTGGCCGGCGAGCTGCGCCTGCTGGTGGCCGTCCGCGTCGGTCGAGCCCGCCTCATTGACAACATCGGAGTTGACTGTGACCGGCTTTGATCCTCCGGCCGTAGATGTGCAAGTTGCAGTGGAGCGAGCCCTGGCCGAGGACGTGGGGCCGCTTGGCGATCTCACGTCCTCGCTTCTTCCCCCGTCCACCATGACCGCTGAGATCGTGGCCCGTTCGCCCGGTTGCTTGGCCGGACGCGCTTGTGCAGTCGAGGTGTTTCGCCAGGTCGACCCCTCAATCGTCCATCAGTGGAAGGCTGCCGATGGCGACCGGGTGAGGCCCGGCCAGACGTTGGCAGAGGTTGTGGGGCCTCGCAACTCCATGCTGATTGCCGAGCGCACCGCGCTGAACTTCTTGAGCCACTTGTCGGGCATCGCCACCGAGGTGTCCCGTTATGTTGAAGCCGCGGAGTCGGCCGGTGAGGGCGTCGCTCGTATCCGCGACACCCGCAAGACCACCCCTGGTTTGCGGGTGCTGGAGAAGGCCGCGGTAAGGGCCGGCGGGGGCGACAACCACCGATTCGGGCTGTCCGACTGGGTCATGTTCAAAGACAACCATCTGGCTGGAATCACCATCGCCGACGGGGTGGCGGCTGCCCGTCAGAGGTGGCCCGACCGGGCCGTATACGTGGAATGCGATCAGGTCGAGCAAGTCGACGAGGCCTTGGCTGCGGGCGCCGATGCCCTGCTGCTGGACAACATGACCCCCGAAGCGGTTCGGACCTGCGTGGACCGAGCCGCGGGTCACGACTGCCTGTTAGAGGTGAGCGGCGGCATCACCTTGGAGACGGTGGCGGAGTATGCGGCCACCGGTGTGGACTTCATCTCGGTAGGCCGTCTGACCAATTCGGCTCCGGCGTTGGACATCGCGCTAGACGTAGCCTGAGCCTTGCTCGATTGTGAGCTGGTGGTGCGTCGCCGAAATAGCGCCATGGAATGCGACGGCAGCGGCGTCTCTCGCAAGGCGCACCGACGCAGCCATACCCGGAGCGTACGGCAAGGAGGCGCAACGCCGCGAGGGGCGTCGATG
>LXNI01000244.1_pt1 | contig 68285 bp, 63 predicted proteins | sample 809091 | NCBI WGS metagenome assembly LXNI01 (sample SAMN04870527, study PRJNA318959) | sponge metagenome | biome: 01000161; feature: marine sponge reef; material: water | host: Sarcotragus foetidus | place: Greece: Milos, Mediterranean Sea | collected 2013-05-29 | depth 5-7 m
CGGCAGGGCGGCGACGCTGCGGGTGGTGAGGCGGAGGGTGCTTCTCTTCGGCATGGCGGTCCCCGGGGTCGCGGCGGCTCGATTCGGCTCCGGATTCCGAGCGTTCGAATCGAGTCATCAAACCGCAAACGAGCGGCATCAACCTGTGGGGATAGCCTAGGCCGGCTCTGGCCTCAATTCAAGGGGGCGAGGGTGCTAAGGAAAGACAAAAACCTTTATGAGACGCTAAGTTAGGCCGCACATGGCCGCGACAGGAACCGGGAGGACTTGGCTGGCCAGGGGAAGAAAAAATCGCCTGTCTTAGATGCCGAGAGCGACATCTGCGAGCGCTACGGCGTCTGGGTCGAGAAGAAGAACTACGGCAAGACCTACATGGGTATCGAGCGCGCGACCTTCCTCATCGCCCCGGATGGCAACGTCAGCAAGGTCTGGCGTAGGGTGAAGGTCGCCGGCCACGTGGAGAAGGTTCTGGAGGCGGTGAAGACCCTGAACGACGGCGGCGGTTGATCCGGAACGACGGCTTGGAGAAGGGGGCTATCCCCCCTTGAACGGCCGGAAGAGGCTGACGGTGTCGTTCGCGGACAGAGACGTCTCGGGCCACTGATCGCGGGGCACGGCCTCGCCGTTCACCATGGCGAGAATCGCCGGATCGCGATCCACGCCGAGGCCGGAGAGCGCGTTCGCCAGGTTCGCGCCCGCCTGCAAATCGAGGTCGCGGCTCTTCTCGCTGCCGAATTCGGGGAGCTCGATGGCGATGAGCTCCACCGTCACCTTCATGCGAGGCCGAGGCGCTGCATCGTCTCCGTCTTGGGCCGCCCGTCCGCCGTCCAGCCGCGCAGCTCGTAGTACTGCGGCAGCATGGTGTCGAGCTCGCAGACCCTGCCCTTGCCGGAGCCGCTCTTCGCCGCCTCCTTGAGGATGCGGTGCGGCAGCGTGTCGTCGGCTGCGGTCATGCCGGCGTCGAGGTTGAACTGGCGCTCCATGTTCCAGATGCGCTCACCGGTCTCGTTCAGGCGGTCCACGGTCCATTCGCCCTCGCAGCCCGCATTGACCAAGCTTGCGACCTCATCGAGACCCCAGACCATCATCGGGAAGGCGCAGATGCCGACGGAATCAATGGCCGCGTTGGAATCTTGCGAATCCTTCACGATCCTGGCCTTGCCGTCCAACTTGCCGCCGGAGAAGTCGTCCTCGTAGGGGTCGGCGCGCAGGTGGCAGGCGCCGCGGTTGCTGGTGGCATAGGCCAAGCCCATGCCCTGCATCGAGCGGCCGTCATAGCCCGGGAACTCCTGCCCCTTGGCGACCATGGCAAGCTCCGGTCGGCCGTACTTCTCGCAGAGCCGCTTGGACCCGAGACCGAGATCCTTGCCGAAGCCGGTACCCGTGCCGGCCTCCTCCGCCGCCCGGCAGAGCGCCTCGGCGGAGCCGAAGGTATAGGCGACGCCGCCGGTCTCGGCGTCGGTGATGACGCCCTCCTCATAGAGCTCCATCGCCGCCGCGACGGTGGCGCCGAAGGAGATCGGGTCCATCCCGTCCTCGTTGCAGACGAAGTTGGCGAAGGTCGCCGCCTCGATATCGTCCACGCCCACCATCGGGCCGAGCGAATAGGCCGATTCGTACTCCAGCCCGCCGCTCACGTTCCTGTAGCGCTCCCTGCCCTCGCCCTTGGCCGCGAAATGCGTGGGATCCATCTTCGATGCGCGCTGGCAGCCGATGGTGCAGGCGAAGCAGGCGCGGTTCTTGACCAGATTGGCGGAGCCGTCGGAGCGCCGCACCTTCGTCATTGCGGCGGGGCCGAGGTTACCTGTGCCCTCGAACTGCACGTCCTGGTTGTTGCGGGTCGGCAGGCTGCCGAAGGCCTGGGTAACGTCGATCATGGAGAGCGTGCCGGTGCGCGTGAGGTCCTTGCGTGTCTGGTTTATGGCAAGCTCGTTGGCGGCGTGCTCCACCGCCGCGGCGAAGGCGTCGCTGTCGTTGACGGCGACGCCTCGCGTTCCGCGCACGGCAATCGCCTTCAGGTTCTTGGAGCCCATGACCGCGCCGACGCCAGAGCGCCCGGCCGCCCGGTCGAGGTCGTTCATCACGCAGGCGTAGCGATTGAGGTTCTCGCCGGCCCGGCCGATGGAGGCGATCTTGATCGCGCCGTCCTGATGGCGCGCCTTGATCGCCGGCTCGGTATCCCAGACCGACTTGCCCCAGATGAAGCCCTCGGCGTCGATAAGCTCGGCGTGGTCATCCTTGATGTAGAGGTAGACCGGGCGCGGAGAGCGGCCCTGGCAGATCACCATGTCCCAGCCGGCGAGTTTCAGCTCGCCCCCGAAGTAGCCGCCCGAATTCGAGCTGGCGGCGGCATTGGTCAACGCGCCCTTGGTGACGACCGTGTAGCGCCCGCCAGTCGGCGCGGTGGTGCCGGTCAGCGGTCCAGTCGCGAAGATCAGGACGTTCTCGGGCGAGAGTGCGTCCGCCTTCGGGTCCATCTCCTCCACCAGATACTTGGTGGCAAGGCCCCTGCTGCCCAGATAGGCCTGCGCCCACTCCATGTTGAGCGCCTCTTCCGTGCAGGTGCCGGCGGTGAGGTCAACGCGTAACAGTCTGCCGTGCCAAGCCATAACGTCCTCCGCGAAATCGGTCGGCCCCACCGGGCCGCATGACGGGAAACGTACCCCTGGATTCGCGCTACGCCAAGGGCGCGGCTGGAGTGGGGGACGGGAAAAGATACAGAGCTACGCAGACGGGCGGTGGACAGGCACCACGTAAGGGCCTTCCGGGATCACGGCCACGCGCGCATCGCCGTGGCGTGCGGCGCTCTTCGCCACCGTATCGGCGAGCGACTCGGTCATGTTGACGCCGGTAAGCGCGCGGTCTCCGGGCGCGAGGCCGTCGGTAAAGAGGTGAACCGTGCCGGCCCGCATGGGGCGGAGCTGCATCTCGGTCTGCCATTCGTCGATGGCGGCGTGGGTCTTGCCGCTGATTTCGTCGAGGAAGCGGTCCGGCCCCTTCTCCACCAGGCGGCGCTGCGCGTCGGCATAGTGGGGCGAGCCGAGGCCCTCGGTGCATGCCGAGGCAACGATGAGGTCGCCGCCGGGCTCCAGGATCTCCAACGGGCCGACCATGCCCTTGACGGTCTGATAGTAGGTCGCGTCGAGCGGATAGCCGGCGGCGCTGGTGAGCACGGTGCGGAAGCGCTCGCCCACGGGAACGGTGCAGTATTGTTCCGCGAAGGAGACTGCGCCCTCGTGGCTCGCCACGACCTCGCCGTAGTTGAGGAAGGCGATGCGGCGCTCGTCGTCGATCACGCTGTTGACGGCCCGCGCGCCGCCGATCATCGCCATGATCTCCAGTTGCTCCTCGTGCAGCGGATTTCCTTCCAGCACGCAGTTGGTGCAGTTGGGATGCTCCATGAAGCGCGCGCTGTGGAAGGTGGTGATGGTCTCGGCGTGCGCGACGCCGGGCGCGATCACCTTGCGCCCGCCCGACCAGCCGGCCATGAAGTGCGGCTCTACCAGCCCGGTCGCAATACGAAGATCGGCCTCCATGAAGCGCCGGTCGAGACTGACCACCGTGCCACGCCGGGTCGTGCCCACCAGCACGTGGTCGGCGTCCTCTCGGGCGAAATGGTTGGCGAGGTTCACCGTCTCCAGCACCCAGGGATCGCCGACCAGGGCGGCAAGCTCGTCGCCTTCGTTGGGCCGGTGCAGCCCGGTCGCCACCAGTACCGTGATCTGCTCCGGCTTGAGCCCCGCGCCAAGCAGGGTGCGGATGAGCGGCGGCAGAATCACGCCGTTAGGGACCGGCCGCGTGAAGTCGCAGATGAGGATGCAGACGCGCTTCGCACGGGCCGCCTCCGCCGCCAGCGGCGGGCAGCCCACGGGCTCGGCCAGCGCATCGGCCATCGCCTGCGCCGGATCGGCGAGCAGCGGCATCGCCTGCTTGGCGATAACGGTGACGTCGAGATCATCGGGCAGATCGACTGCCCGCTGGCCCTGCCCGTAGTTCAGATGAACGCGCATTCGCTCAGCCTACGCCATTCGCGGGATGCTGCGGCAGCCCGACATCGCGCTTCTATCGCGTGCCGGCGAGCGGGATGCCGGTTGCGGTGGCGGTTGCGACGGTGAGCGCGCGCATGTCTTCGGGCTCGACGTTCTGGAGGTTGGTCTTGCCGGTACACCGCGCCATCATCGAGGCCTCGGAGGCGGTTGCCTTGAGGATGTTGACGGTGCCTGCCGTGCGGTCCTCGTCGCTGCGATCTGCCGAGAACTCCAATTCGTGGGCGCCGGTGATCGCGCCGCCGGCAGCGAGTCCCGCGGCCACCCCGAGCACCACGGCGACGGTGCCGAGTGCAATCACCTTCGCCGCATCGGTGCCCGAACGCACGCCGCCGAAGTAGACGAGGTCGATCTCCTCCTCCCGGTCGAGGCGCCGCAGGATCGCCACGGCGTCGCGCAGGATTGTGAGGTCGGGCGCCCCTCTCAGCTCCGCCCAGGGCGCGCCCAGGCCGGCGCTGCCATCCAGCAGCAGCATGTCGAAGCCGGCGTCGAGCGCATGGGGGATCGCCTCTTCCAGCACCGCCGGCGAGGAGACCGACAGCCCGAGCACCTGACCTTCCGCCGCTGCGGTCGCCTCCACGGGCGCGAAGCGGTGGCCGAGGGCATAGATCAGCCCGGCCGCGTCCGCGCTCGGAGCGATCTGCCCCGGCACCACCAGCTGGAACCAGCGCGCGCCTTCGCCCAGGGGCTGCATCCCCACGTAGCTCGCATCCGCCTGCGCGATGCCGCGTCCGACTGCAGCGCGGACCTCGTCCGGCACATCGTCGAAGCCGGTCACCATGAAGGGCAGCGCGAGGTCGGTGCTGCCCACCGTGGTGCCGATGCGGCATGCTTCGCGGTAGGGGTCGATCACCAGTCGTGACAAGTTCGCGGGCAGGAAAGCGAGATCGTCCAGCACGCCGGGGAGCTCGTCCGGGAAGGGATCGTCCCGCTCGCCCAGGCGCTTCTCCAGCATCGCCTGCTGGCCCGCGGTATCCCCCGGTGCCGTGCGGGCCATCACGAAGATGTCTTCGCGGTGCCCCACCGCGTAGTCGGCCGAGCCGGTCTCCGCGTCGCAGCGGAAGCACCGCGCCGCCTCCTTGCGCGCCGACTCCCAGCCGTAGGTCGTCTCGATTTCCGGGAACGACACGGGGTCCTCGCCCAGGCCCAGGAAATCCGGGTGCTGGACCGGCAGCAGTTCCCATTCCAGGTCCTGCGCTACCGGCACGCGCCTGGTGCGGTGCGGCGTGCGGTACGGCAAAGGTTCGTCGCGGCCTTCGAGGAACGCCTTCACGTAGTAAGCGACCCGCTGGCCGTGGTTCATCGCCATCACGATGGTGGACCCGCCGAAGGCCCCGTCGCCCGCCGCGAACACCTTGGGATCGCTCGTGCGCATGTCGTCCCATTCGGTCCGCACGCGGTCCGACAGCATCATGCCCCGCTGCTTCAGGTCGTCGCAGAGACCCTCCTGCCCCACCGAGGCGATTATCATGCCGCACGCAATGTCGTGCTCCGTGCCCGGCACGTTCACCGGCGCACGCCGGCCGGATTCGTCCGGGTCACCCAGCGTCGTCTGCACGCAGCGCACCGCCAGCTCGTTGCCCTGCGGCACGATGGCGGTCTGCTGGGTGTGGTAAATGAACTCGATCCCTTCCTCGACCGCGCCTTCCAGCTCGATCTTGCGCGCCGGGATCTCCGCAGGCCCGCGCCGGTAAATCACCTTCACGTGCTCGCAGCCCGGCAGCCGCTTCGCGACGCGGCAGGCATCCATCGCCACGTCGCCGCCGCCCACGACCACGACCGTCTTCGGCATCTCGGGCCGGGCGCCCTCGTTCACGTCGCGGAGGAACTGCACGCCGTCGATGACGCGCGTGTCGTCCTCGCCCGGTATGCCCATCTTCTTGCCCCACCACGCTCCGATGGCGAGGACCACCGCATCGTGCCGCTCCTTGAGGTCGTCGAGCGTCAAGTCGCGCCCGAGCGCGGTGTTGAGGTGTACCTCCATGCCCGGACAGCGCCGCGTCATGCGGTCGATATCCTCCTCGATGATCCCGGGCGGCAGGCGGAACGCCGGAATGCCCCAGATCATCATGCCGCCCAAGCGGTCGGTCATCTCGTAGACGTGCACCTTGTAGCCGGCGACCGAAAGCTCGTGCGCCGCCGTCAGGCCCGCAGGGCCCGAGCCCACCACGGCCACGCTCTGCTCATGACGGATCGGCACCGGGGGCGGATCGTAGTCGTGCCCCACCTCGTCCATGACGAAGCGCTTGAGGTTGCGGATCTGCACCGGGCCGTCGGAATCCGTGCGCCGGCACGCGGGCTCGCACGGTGCGTCGCACACCCGCCCGCAGATCGAGCTGAACGGGTTGGTCGCCGTAATCGCCTCGAACGCCTCCTCGAACTTTCGTTCCCAGATGTAAGCGATGTAGGAGGGCGCATCGGTTCCCACCGGGCAGGCAATCTGGCAGGGCGCCGGCACGAAGTGCGCGTCGGCCGTATCGTCGGGCAACTCGGCGAGCAGGTTCCCGCCCGCCTTCATCTCCTCCAGGATCGCCATGGATCAGCCCATCCTGCTGCGGAGCGCCTGCTCGCGCTCGCGGTATTCGGGCGCATAGGGAAGACCCGTCATCTCCGCCGCATCGCGCGTCACGGCAACCAGGTCGTCCCGGCTCAGCTCTGTAGTGCTGCCGTAGCCCATGGCCTGGGTCAGCGCCGCCATCTGCCAGCGTACGCCCTCCAGGTAGCGGTGGATGTTGCGGGCTTCCGACACCGGGTTGTAACGGCGCTCATGCGTGGGGTCCTGAGTCGCGATCCCAGTTACGCACTGGCCCACGTGGCACTGCATGCAGGCGATGCAGCCGCCGGCGATGATGACCGCAGTCCCCATCGCCACCGCATCGGCCCCGAGGCAGAGGCCTTTCACTGCGTCGATCCCGTCCCGGATGCCGCCCATCAGCACGAGCTGCATCTTGCTGAGGCCGTCCACCTCCTCCAGCGCCTCGATGGCCTGGGTGATGGCGGCAAGCGTAGGCACGCCCACGTGCTCCATCACCTCCGCGCCGCCTGCGCCGGTGGAACCTTGCATCCCGTCCAGCTCGACGAAGTCGAAGCCGTCCTTGTAGGCGATCTTGATGTCGTCCCTCACCCGGCCGGCACCCAGCTTGACGCTCACCGGGATGCGATAGCCCGTCGCCTCGCGGAATTCCTCGACCTTGATGACCAGGTCGTCGGCGCCCAGGATGTCCGGGTGGCGCGAAGGCGAGCGCAGATCGATGCCCTCGGGAATGCCCCGGATGGTCGCGAGCTCCTTGGTCACCTTCTTGGCCATGAGCTGGCCGCCGAAGCCCGGCTTCGCGCCCTGGCTGATGTAGATCTCCAGCCCGTCGGCCCGGTTCATGTCGTGGATGTTCCAGCCGAGCCGGCCGCCCAGGCACTGGAAGACCAGCTGCTCCGCCGCGCCCCGTTGAGCGTCGCTCATGCCGCCCTCGCCAGTGTTCTCGGCGATGCCCGCCATGCTGGACGCCATCCCCACCGCCTGCTTGGTGGAGCGCGAGAGCGCGCCGTAGCTCATCGGCGCGATCATCACCGGCATGGAGAGCTTGAGCGACTTCGCTCCGTTCAGGCCCCCGATCTCGGTGCGCATCTCGACGGCCGCCACGGGATCGCCCGCCATGCCCGCGCCCGAAAGATCGCGCTTGAAGGCGAGATCCGAGAGGTGCGGCAGCGTGCGCGCGCCGCCGTAGCCCCGCACCCGGTAACGGCCGATCTGCGACTTGACGTAGACGTCCTCCTGCACCTTCGGGTTCCAGTAGTCCGACGTGCCGGAGAAGGTGAAGAAGGGGATGCTGCGGACCTGCTGCTCGCTGGTGGCGTAGCGGAGCCGCTTGCCCGCGTTCACGATCTTCTGGAAGCCGCCCTTGTAGGCGATCTCGTGGCGATCCAGGAACGCGCGGATATCGTCGGCCTCCGCCTCGTCCATATCGGTGAGCTCTGCGTCGGAGCCAAGCGAGCGCACCGCGCCACCGACGTAGATATCGCCGGCCGCCATGTCCTCGCCCACGCGCTCTCCGGACTCGCCCAGGATGATGATCCGCCCGCCGTACATCATGTAGCCCGCCATGAAGTTGGCGTTGCCGACGCAGCAGAGCGTGCCCGCCTTCATGACCTGGCCCGCGCGCGAGCCCACGTTGCCGTGCACCACGATCTCCGCGCCCCGGATCGCGACGCCTGCGATCGCGCCCGCGTTGCCGCGCACCGTCACCGTGCCGGCATACATGTTGTCGCCGAGACCCCAGCCCACGTTGTTGTCGATCTCGAAGCGCGCCTGGTCGGCAAGACCGGCGCAGAAGTAGCCCGCGGACCCCCGGATGTGCACGCGCACGGGATGGATCAGGCCGACGCCGATGTGGTGTCGCGCGTCGGGGTTGAGGACCTCGATGTCCTCGCCCTTCTCTCCCCAATCCCGGATTTGCTCGTTGGCGTCGCGGACCGAAACCTGTCCTAGGTCAATCTGGACCATGTACCATAGCTCCCCGGCGGCGGTTCCCGCGTGTCGAGCGCGCGGCCCGGGAAGAGGCGGTTCAACGAGACCTCCTCCGAGGCGATCGCGATCAGGTCGTCGTTCTCGTACATGATCATCGGCTTGGCCGCGAGGTGATCCTTGGCGTAGCCGATTTCATCCTTGGTCGAGACCAGGAACGAGAACGTGCCGTCGAGGTCGTCGATCGACGTCTTCAGCGCGTCTTCCAGGGGTACCTCGTTGGCGAGCTTGTCCGCCAGATAGACCGCGATCAGTTCGCTGTCGTTGTCCGTGTGAAACTCGAAGCCGCGGCGCTCCAGGCGGCGGCGCATCTTCCAGTAATTCGTGATCTGGCCATTGTGCACGATCGCGATGTCGGTGAAGCCGGTCGCCCAGAAGGGATGCGCCGCCTCGGGCTTCACCTCGGACTCGGTCGCGAGGCGGACGTGACCGAGCCCGTGAGTGCCCGCCACCTCGCCCACGTGGAAGATATCGTCCACGTCGTGAGCGCCGCCCACGTCCTTGCGGATGTCCAGGCTCTCGCCGATGGAGATCAGCGTCGCCGCATGCTCCATGTCGTAGGTGAGCTTCTGCACGTCGCCCGAGAAGCGGACCACCACCCGGTAACTGTTGCCGACCCGCTCGCCGTCGACGATTTCCGCGCCGTGCTCCTGGAGCGTCTTGCGGATGTCCGCGATCGCGCTTTCGGCGCTGTTGTGGCCGACGCCGTCGGCGCCTTCCTCCCCCTCGACCAGGAAGCGCAACCGAAGCTGGCCTGGATCGGCATCCTCGTAGAGCGCAAAGCCGGTTGAATCCGGGCCCCGGTGCTGGCACCCGTCCAGCATGTCGATCAGCGCCCGGCCCGCCGACAGACCTGTTTCACCGTGCTTGAACATCACGCCCGCTATTCCGCACATGCGCGTCGTCCCGTTCAGTCACTCCGAAGGCAGCGATCATACCATGAATCGGGGACTCGCGCGCCGGCACGCCGCTATCTATGGTGCGCGCGGGAGGAATGGCAGCCATGCCCTACGCGCCGTCGCCGGACGGGACGAAGGTTTACTACGAAGAGGCCGGGTCGGGCCATCCGGTGCTCTTCATCCACGAGTTCGCGGGCGACCACCTGAGCTGGGAGCCCCAGCTTTGCCACTTCGCGCGGCGCTACCGCTGCATCGCCTACAACGCCCGCGGCTATCCGCCGTCGGACGTGCCGGAAGACGCTGACAGTTACAGCCAGGCGCAAGCGGTGGCGGATGCCATCGCCGTGCTCGATCACTTGTCCATCGAGCGCGCCCATGTCGTGGGCTTGAGCATGGGCGGCTTTGCGACCATCCATATTGGTCTGACGCATCCCGCGCGCGCCTCTGCGCTGGTGGTCGCCGGCTGTGGCTACGGCGCACCGAAGGACGCCCGCGACGGCTTTCAGCGCGAGACACACGCGGTGGCTGACCGCCTTGAGCGCGAGGGCGCAGGCCCGGTCGGCGCGGACTACGCGCTCGGCCCCACGCGCGTGCAGTTTCAAACCAAGGACCCGCGCGGCTGGGCGACATTCCGCGACCGGCTCGTCGACCACTCGGCCAAGGGCACGGCCAATACCCTGCGCGGCGTGCAGTCCCGCCGCCCGTCGCTCTACGACCTCGAGGAGGGGCTCGCCGCGCTCAGCGTTCCGACGCTGCTGATCACCGGCGACGAGGACGAGCCCTGCCTCGACGCGAATCTCTACCTCAAGCGCACGATCCCCACCGCCGGCCTGCTGGTGATCCCGAAGTCGGGTCACACGATCAACCTGGAGGAGCCGGAGGCCTTCAACCAGGCCTGTGCGGACTTCTTCGCGCAGGTCGAGAACGGCCGCTGGCAAACCCGCGATCCGCGTTCTCTCGGCGCCACGTCGATCATTCGAACCGACAAAGACAAGTGACCGTGGCAAACGACGAAACGTCCATTGCCGAATCGCTGCACGCGCTCCTGGCCGAGCTGATCGCGATCCCGTCCACCACGCCGCCGGGGGACACCAGGACGATCTGCGAGGCCGCAGGCGAGCACCTTGGGGCCGCCGGCTATGCGGTCTCCATGCCGATGCGGACCCCGCCGATCGCCAACCTGGTCGCGCGATTGGGCGAGGGCTCACCCTGCGTGGTGTTCAATTCCCACATCGACACGGTCGGTACCGGCGACCGTGCGGCCTGGCGCACCGACCCCTTCGCCGCGACCATGGAGAAGGGCCGCATCTACGGGCTCGGCGCCAACAACTGCAAGGGCTCGGCCGCGGTGCACCTCTGGCTCGCCAGCGAGATCGCGCGGCGCGGCGGGCCCAAGCTGGGAAGCGTGGTCTTCGTGCTCGCCGGCGATGAAGAGCGGCTGGGGCCGGAGGGAACCGCCTACCTGCGCGAGGAAGGGCTGATCGAGCCCGACGCCCTGGTGCTCGGTGCCCCCACCGAGAACCATCTCATCGTCGAGGAACGCGGCATCCTCTGGCTGGAGATCGAGACGACCGGCCGCGCCGCCCACGGCGGCGACCCGCCGGCGGGCGACAATGCCATCCTCCGGATGATGCGCCTGCTGGAGAGGCTCCAGACCGAGCTCGGGCCGAGGCTCGCCACGCGGCGAAGCGGCGAGAAGGTCTCGACCATGAACATCGGCACCCTTCACGGCGGCGAGAACCCCAATGTGGTGCCGGACCGCTGCATCGCCCGCATCGACCGACGCCTGCTGCCGGACGAGCCCGTCGGAGAAGCGGCGGCCGAGATGGAGGCCGTGCTGGCAAGTGCCGGAGAGCCTGCGGGGTCCTACAGCGTGCGCCGGCTGGTCGGGACCGAAGGTTTCTCCGCGCCCCTCGACGGCCCCCACGTCTCGGCCTTGGCAGCGGCCATCGAGGATCGCCTGGGCAAGCCGCCGGAGGTGCTCAACGCGCTCGCCGCGAGCGACGGCCGCTTCTTCGCGCGGGACGGCATCGAGATCGTCAATTTCGGCCCGGGCGACGGCGCCGTGAGCCACGCCGCCAACGAGTTCGTACCAATTGCGGAGATGGTCGACGCGGCGCTCATCCTCCGTTCCTTCATCGAGCGCACCCTCGGCTTCGCAAGCTGAAACCTCGATGGCGACTGCTTGATTCTTCGACCGCCGTTTAGCGCTTGATTGCTCCGAAGGTGAAGCCACGCCCGAGGTGGCGCTGAATGATGATGCCGATTACCAGAGGCGGCACCAGGGCGAGCACGGCGAGCGCGACCTGCACATGCGGACTGTCAACCTTGTCGATAATCTGAACGGGAACCGTCACATACCGACCTTGGGCGAGCGCAAGCGCGATTGGTGTTTCGGTCCAATTCAGAATGAAGACGTACAGGAAGGTCGCCGCCAGCCCGCCCTTGATCATGGGCACGGTGATCCGAAGATGTGCCTGCCAGCGAGACATGCCGTCGATCATCGCTGCCTCCTCAAAGTGCGGTGGAATTTCATCAATGAAGCTCTTCAGCATCCACGTCGAGAGTGGAACGGTGATCGCGGCATATACCGGGGGTAGCAGCATCGGCGTGTTTGTTACGCCGAGCGGTGCCAGAAGAATGGCCAGGGGAATTGCGATCGCCATTGGAGGGATCATGCGAAACGAAAGGACGGAGATCGGCAGCCAATTGCCGCCGACCCTGTAGCGCGCGAAAGCAATCGCAGCCATCAGGCCGAAGATCACCGAAACCACGCTCGCCGATGCCGCAATGCCGGTCGTGCTCACCAACGCGCGCCACGACGAGCTCTGCGGCATGCCAAGCAGATTCATGTAGGGATAGAAGACGTCTCGGTAGTTATCGAGCGAAATGCTTGACGGGATCCATGCGCTCAAGAGCGCCGAGGCGCTGACGAACTCGCTCCGCACCTTGAATGAGGTCGAAAGGAGCCAAAAGACCGGGAACAGTGCGAACAGGAGCGCCGCCGCCAGTGCGATGCGGTCAGCCCAGCTCAGCCTTGTCCTGGTCATCGCGCTGGTTCCTGGCGTCTTTCTTTGGACCGCTCAACCAGAAGACGAGAAATACGGGCTAGCCTTTGAAAGACGCGGCGGGAGTGGGCCAGGAGGTGCTGGAAAACTTGCCAGGGGTGCATCCTCGCCGGGGAGAGCCATGCCCGACCTTGGATGATGGCTGATCAGAAAGCGGTGCGGGTCTCGGTTTCATCAGCCTGGCTGCCATCCTTGAATTTGGTCCTTTCGATGACCCTTGGCAATTGATTGTCGCCGTCGATCCGTCTCAAGGTCTGTCGGCGGCACGCCGTTGCGCCGGGGCCGCCGTGCGCCTAACCTTCCGCCGGGGCGCGGCGGCGCGCAGTCGATCAACCCAGGGAGGGTCTTGAATCCATGTTCGACAGCACTCGGAGAGGTTTTCTCAAGGGCACGGCGGGCACCGCCGCAACGCTGGTGGCGGCCGGTCTCGCGGCATCGCCCAAGGCTTATGCCGATGACGACGAGATCGTCATCGCAAGCATCTTCGACCAGTCCGGCGGACTCGACATCTACGGTACGCCGATGACTCAGACCTGCGAGCTTGCGGTCGAGGAGATCAACGCGGCCGGCGGCCTGCTCGGCAAGAAGGTGCGGCTGATCAAGTACGACCCGCAGTCCAACATGGAGCTCTACGCACAGTACGCGCAGGAGGCCGCGCTGAAGGAGCGCGTGGATCTGGTCCATGGCGCCATCACCAGCGCCTCGCGCGAGGTCATTCGCCCGATCCTCCGGCGCTTCCAGACCCTGCTCTGGTACAGCGTCATCTACGAAGGCGGCGTCTGCGACATCAACAACTTCGTCAGCGGCGTGACTGCTGTGCAGTGGGTGAAGCCGATGGCCGACTACGGCTTCAAGACCCACGGCAAGCGCTGCTACTACATCGGCGCCGACTACAACGCGCCCCAGATCATCGGCAAGTGGACCGAGGTCTTCTCCAAGGATCACGGCGCCGAGGTCCTCACCAAGGACTTCTTCCCCCTCGACGTGGCGGAGTTCGGCCCGGCCATCGCCAAGATTCAGGAAGCGAAGCCGGACTGGCTCTCCACCTGTCTCGTCGGCGCGGCGCACACCGGCTTCTACCGCCAGTGGTACGCGGCGGGCATGTTGAACGAGATTCCGATCGTCTCGGTGACCTTCGGCGTCGGCAACGAGCACAAGCAGCTCAGCGCGGAGGAAGGCAACGGCATCGTCAGCGCCCAGCCCTACTTCCAGGAACTGCAGCTCCCGGCCAATGTCGAGTTCGTGAAGCGCTATCAGGAGCGCTTCGGCGACGACGCCCAGTATCTCAACTCGGTGGGTGTGGGCGGCTATCTCGGCACCATGCTCTGGTCGCTCGGCGTCAAGGCCGCCGGCAGCCACGAGCGCGAGGCGGTGATCGAGGCACTGCGCAGCGGCGACATCGCGTGGGACGGCCCGGCCGGGCACATGGTAGTCGATCCGGTCACCAATCACGTCGTCCAGGACATGCACATGGCCGAGTGCCAGAACCAGAGCTGGAACATCTTCGAGAGCTTCTCCCAGCTCTATCCGAGCGATGTGATCGACCGCTGCGACCTGACCAAGGACCCCGACATGAACGCCCATCTGGAGCCGATCCTGTAGGGGTTTCCAGCGCCGTAGCGAAACGAAAGCGATAGCACGCATCACGACGGGTGCGCCGTGGACACTGCTGCGCTCCTGATCATCGAAGTGCTGAACGGGATTGCCAGCCTGGCGCTCGCCTGCGCCGGGCTGGCGATCATCTTCGGCATGATGCGGGTGATCAACTTCGCCCACGGCGAGTTCATGATGCTGGGCGCCTACACCACGGTGGTGTGCACCAAGACGCTCGGCATCAACATCTGGATCTCGATGCTGATCATCTCGCCGATCGTGGTCGGCATCATCGGCATCATCGTGGAACGCACCTTCATCCGCTACTTCTACGGCCGGATGATCGACACGCTGATCGCCACCTGGGGACTCAGCCTGCTGCTCATCGGCATCGTCACCGCGATCTTCGGCAACATCATCGAAGGCGTGTCCGCGCCCATGGGGAGCTTCGAGGTCGGCATCTACAACGTCGCCCAGTACCGCATGGTGCTCATCGGCATCGTGATCCTGCTCTTCATCGGAGTCTTCCTGGTGCTGACCCGCACCAAGCTCGGCCTCATCGCGCGCGGCACCATGCAGAACCCGGCCCAGGCCTCGGTGCTCGGCATCAGCACGCAGCGTGTCTACATGGTGACGTTCGCGATCGGCGCGGGGCTGACGGGGCTTGCGGGTGGCCTGCTCGCGCCGATCTCGCAGGTCATCCCGACGGCGGGCGCGGCCTACGTCGCGCAGACCTTCATCACCGTCATCACCGGCGGCACCGGCGCCGTGACGGGCACGCTGGTCGCCTCCGGCGTCTTCGGCACCGTGCGCCAGCTCCTCAGCTACGAGTTCACGCCGGTCCTCGGCGGCGTCGGCCTGCTCATCGTGGCCGTGGTGATGTTGCGGCTCCTGCCCCAGGGCATCACCGGCAAGATCTTCAGGCGCTCGCTGTGACCGTATTGGGCTTCAACCTGAGGAGCTGGGAAACCTGGGGCGCCATCCTGGTGGGCGCTGTCATGCTGGTGCTGCTGTTCGCCGGCCCCCACATCTTCGATCTCTTCACGCTCTTCAAGGTGACGCTCTTCGTCGCGATGTCGATCCTGGCGCTCTCGATGGGCTTCATCTGGGGCTATGGCGGCATCCTCTGCTTCGGGCAATCGGCTTTCTACGGGCTCGGCGCCTACACGTACGCGATCGCCGTGGGCAATTTCGGCGAGAGCACGGGGCCTTTCTTCCTGGCGATCATCGTGCCCGCCGCCTTCGCCGCTTTGCTCGGCTATTTCATGTTCTACGGCCGCCTCAGCGACGTCTACCTCGCAGTGGTGACGCTCGCGGTCACGCTCATTCTCTACAACTTCATGCGCTCCACGGCGGGCGAGGAATACGCCATCGGCGCGCAGCGGCTGATGGGCTTCAACGGCATCTCGTCGGTCCAGCCCATCAACTGGCCGGGGGACGGCAACGCGATGCTCTTCCCGGACGAGATATTCCATCTCTCGATGGGGTGCCTGATTCTGTGTTACGCGGGTTTGAAGCTCTTGAACCGTTCGCATTTCGGGCGGGTCGCGGTCGCGATTCGGGAGAACGAGCTGCGCGCCGAGCTGCTCGGCTACGACGTCCGCCTGCACAAGCTGCAGACCTTCACCATCGGCGGCGGCATGGCCGGGCTCGCAGGCTGCCTCGGCGTCAACTTCAACTCCTTCGTCAACCCGGACGTGTTCGCGCTCAACTTCGCGGCCGAGATCATCATGTGGACGCTGATCGGCGGGCTCGGCACCCTGGTCGGGCCGATGATCGGCTGCATCGGGCTCCTGATGCTAAAGTTCGAGATCGGCCAGCAACAGATCACCAACACCTACCTCATCTTCGGCGGGATCATTATGGTGTTCGTGCTATTGGTGCCGGCCGGGCTGCTGCCCACCGCGCGCCAGCTTGCGGAGCGCTTCGTGCCCGGAATGCGTGACGGCGAAGGCGGCGGCGAGAGCGCGCGGGAGGCGGCTCAGTGACGGAGGCAGCGAGCGGCGCGGCGCCCATCCTGGAAACGCACGGGCTGACCATGCGCTTCGGCGGTGTGGTGGCGGTCGACCATGTCGATTTCTCCATGGCCGAGGGCGAGCTCCGCTGCCTGATCGGCCCCAACGGCGCCGGCAAGAGCACCTTCTTCAAGTGCCTCACCCACCAGTACAAGGCGTCCTCCGGGCGGGTCCACTTCCGGGGCGCGGACATCACCGGCTCCCACACCTACCAGATCGCGCGCCGCGGCATCGGCATCAAGACCCAGGTGCCGAGCGTCTTCGACGGGCTGAGCGTGCACGAGAACATCTGGGTTGCGGCCAGGCGCCATCACGGCCGCCGCGAGGCGAACCGCATCGTCGACGAGATCCTGGAGCGGCTCCGCCTCAGCGAACTCGCGCGTCGCGTCGTCGGGCAGCTCGCCCACGGCGAGCGCCAGCGGGTCGAGCTCGGCACCGTGCTCACCGGCGAGCCCGAACTGATCCTGCTCGACGAGCCGACGGCGGGCATGACCCATGAAGAGGTCAATCAGACCACCGACCTGATTCTCGAAATCAACAAGACCACGTCGATGATCGTCGTCGAGCACGACATGCAGTTCATCAAGTCGATCGCGAATCGGGTGACCGTGTTCCATCAAGGAGCCATCCTGATCGAGGACACCATGGCGAACCTGGAGAAGAACCAGCAGGTGCGCGACATCTATCTCGGCAAGCAGCACGCGGCCTGAGTCATGTTGAGCGCCCAGAGCATCCGCGCGAGCTACGGCAGGATCCCGATCCTACACGGCATCGACCTCGAGGTGGCGGAGGGCGAATTCGTCGGCATCCTGGGCCACAACGGGATGGGTAAGACCACCCTGCTCAAGACCCTGATCGGCCTGGTCAAGACGACGGACGGCACGATCACCTTCGAGGGCGAGACGATCACGCGGGAGCCGCCGCACAAGCGAAATCGGCGCGGCATCGGCTACGTGCCTCAAGGGCGCGAGATCTTCCCCAACGTGAGCGTGCGCGACAACCTGCGGCTGGGTTTCGCGGTGCAGAAAGTGGACGAGCAGCAGGTCCTCGACGAGGTGCTGGAGGAGTTCCCCCGGCTGAAGCCCCTGCTCGACCGCGCCGGCCGCGTCCTCTCCGGCGGCGAGCAGCAGATCCTGGCGCTGGCGCGTTGCCTCTGCGGCCGTCCGCGCCTGATCCTTCTCGACGAGCCGACGGAAGGCATCCAGCCCTCAATCGTCGAGGAGATCGTGGAGATCCTCAAGACCCTGCAGGCCCGGCGCAAGCTCACGGTCGTCCTGGTCGAGCAGAACCTCGACTTCATCGCCGAGCTGTCGCAGCGCGTACTCATCATCCAGCGCGGCCAGTTCACCAGCGAAGTGTCGCCGGATCAGCTCTCCAACCCCGATCTCGTCGCCGAGTTCGTCGGCATGGGCGGCTAGGGCCGGGGGCGAGTTCAAGCGAATGCCCGCGCTCACCGACGCCCAGCGACGCGAGTTCGAGGACCACGGGTACCTGCTGCTCCCCGCCCTCTTCTCGGAGGCCGAGATCGCGGCCGTGCGGGCCGAGGTCGAGACCGTGGCGGCGCGGGAAGGCCCCGAAGTCGTCGCGGAGGCGGAGTCGGACGAAGTACGGCTCGTCTACGGCGCCCACCGCTTCAACGAGGCGTTCGGGCGGCTCTCGCGTCATCCGCGCTGGCTGGAGCCCGCGCAGGAGCTGATGGGCGGGCCGGTCTACATCCACCAGTCGCGCCTCAACCCCAAGGCCGCGTTCCGCGGCGGCCCGTGGGACTGGCACCAGGACTACGCGACCTGGTCCGACCGCGACGGGCTCAAGGCGCCGCGCGCCTTCATGGTCGCGATCCTGCTGGACGAGGCCAACGCCGCGAACGGCCCGCTCATGCTGGTACCGGGCTCGCACCACTACGGGCTGATTGCGGAGGCCGCGGACAACGAGGAATCGCCGGGCTACACGCTCTTCGTGATCTCGGACGAGCACCTCACCCACATCGTGGACGCAGGCGGCATCGAGCCCGTCATGGGCCCCGCCGGATCGGTGCTGATCAGCCACGCCAACATGGTCCACGGCTCGGCCGGCAACATCACGCCCTGGCCGAGGCGCATCTTCTATCTCAACGTCGCGGCCACCGATAACCCGCCCACCAGGTTCGAGCGGGCCGAACACCACTGCACCCGCGACTGGTCGGCGATCGAACCCCTGGACGACGATTGCCTCCTCGACCTGGACTCGAGGCCGACAACCGACTGAGGACTCCCATGAAGTACGGCTTCTTCATCCGCGGCCAGTTCCGTCGCGGCGAGGACATGAACGCGCGGTTCGCGGACCTCTGCGCCCAGGCTAGGCTCGCCGATGAGCTGGGATTCGACATCCTCGCCACCGGCATGCACTACGCCGCCTACCCGCTGCAGCAGTACCAGCAGCTCCCGCTGCTGGCGCGGCTGATGGCCGAGGCGCCGCGCTGCCGCCTGCTGCCCGGGATCATCCTGCTCTCGCTCCACAAGCCCTTGGATATCGCCGAGCAGGTGGCCACGCTCGACGTGATGTCTGGCGGGCGCATGATCTTCGGCGCCGGCCTCGGCTACCGCGAGGTAGAGTTCAAGGGTTTTGGGACCACGCAGGCCGAGCGCGTGATGCGTCTGGAAGAGAATTTGGAAGCGATCGTCCGCCTCTGGACCGAGGACGGCGTCACCATGACGGGCTCCCACTTCACGCTCGACGACGCCACCGTCTCGCTCAAGCCGATGCAGAAGCCGTATCCGCCGATCTGGCTCGGCGCCAACGCGGATGCTGCGGTCGAGCGCGCGGCCCGGCTCGGCGATACATGGTTCATCAACCCGCATCAGCGCATGGAGACGACGGAGCGCCAGCTTGCGATCTACCGGCGCGCGCTCGATGAGGCCCAAAAGCCTTTCCCCGAAGAACTCCCGCTCATGCGCGAGATCTTCGTTGCCCGCACCAGGGCGGAGGCGGAGCGGCTGGCCCGCCCCTACCTGGAGGAGAAGTACAAGACCTATCACCAGTGGGGCCAGGACAAGGCCATGCCGAAAGGCGACGACGATCTCTCGCTCGACTTCGAGGAGCTGATGCGCGACCGCTTCCTCTTCGGCTCGCCCGACGAGGTAGCGGAGCAGATCGCAGGCTACGACCGCCGCCTGGGAATCACCACGTTCATCCTCGGCATGGACTGGCTCGGCATGCCCCACACGCAAGTTACCGACAGCATGCGGCTCTTCGCCGAGGAGGTGGTGCCGCAGGTCGAAGGCAGCGCCTGACCCGCGCCATGGCGGAGAGCCTCCACCACGTCCACATCTTCGCCCGCGACATCGACGCGACCATCGCCTGGTGGCGCGACATGCTGGGGGGCGAGCTGGTCTACGACGGGGTGCTGGCCGGCTCCCGCAACGTCTTCATGCGGATCGGCAGCGGCGGGCTGCATCTCTATGACCAGGCGCCGCGCGACGAAGGCCGCGGCGCGGTCCACCACATCGGCATCCGGAGCGACGACCTGCGCGCCCTGGTCGCGCGCCTGAATTTGGCGGGCGTGCCCTTCCGCAGCGAGATCCGCGAGTTCGGCACGTGGCGCTACATCATGTGCGCCGCGCCCGACAACGTGCTGCTGGAACTCTTCGAGTTCGACCCCACGCATGAGCCCGCGGAGGCCACGCGCTGGCTGCGGGAGGAATAGCGTCCTTCATCCGCTGAGATGGATGGCGTCCGGCAGGAAGGTCACGACCTCGGGCACGAAGGTGATGAGCAGCGCGAGCCCCGCCATGATCAGGAAGAAGGGCAGCGCCGCGCGGGCGATGCGGCCGATCCGCTCCCCCGTCATCCCCTGAATCACGAACAGGTTGAAGCCGACGGGCGGCGTGATCTGCGCCATCTCCACCACGATCACCAGAAACGCCCCGAACCAGATCTTGTCGAACCCCGCCGCGAGCACGAGGGGCAGCGTGATCGGCAGCGTCATGACGATGCTCGACAGGCCTTCGAGCACGCAGCCGAGGATCGCGTAGAAGACCAGCAGCAGCACGATGAGCGCGATGGGGGATAGATCGAGCGCAGCGATCTCGCCCGCGATCATGCGGGGCACGCCCAAGAAACCCATGGCGATGGAGAGGAAATAGGCGCCGGCAACGATCAGCCCGATCATGCTGATCGTCCGGACCGCGCCGAGGCTCGCCTTGCGCATCGTCTCCCAGGTGAGCGAGCCCTGTGCGGCGCTCACCACGAGGGCGCCGAGGACGCCGACCGCGGCCGCCTCTGACGGGCTCGCGATGCCGCCGTACATCGAGCCCAGCACCGCGAGAATCAGGAACACCACAGGGCCCAAATGCCGCAGCCCGAGCACCTTCTCGGCAAAACTCATGCGCTCCGTCTCGTCCGGAGTGAGAGACGTGTTCCAGGTCGCGCGGATGCCGAGCCAGGTCATGTAGAGGAGCGCGAGCATGAGCCCCGGAATGATGCCGGCGAGGAAGAGCTTGAGGATCGAAGCCTCCGCCAGCACGCCGTAGATGATGAGGATGATGCTCGGCGGAATGAGAAAACCCAGCGTGCCCGCACCCGCGAGCGAGCCCATCGCGAGGTCGCGGTCGTAACCGCGGCGCAGGAGCTCCGTCAGCGTGATGCGCCCCACCGTCGCCGTGGTCGCGGCCGAGGAGCCCGAGATTGCGGCGAACATCGTGCAGCCGAGCACGTTCACGTGGAGCAGCCGACCCGGCAGGCGCGTCGTCCACGGCGCAAGGCCTGTGAAGAGCGAGGCCGAGAGGCGCGAGTGGAACAGGATTTCCGCCATCAAAATGAAGAGCGGCAGCGCGATGAGTTCGGGTGTGGTCGTCGCGTTCCAGGTGAGCTGCGCGAGCAGCTTCTCGACCGGCAGGCTGCGAAAAATGGCGAGGCCGGCCAGACCGGGGGCGTAGAGCGCGAGCCCGACCCACACGCCCGCACCGAGGACCAGGGCGAGCACGCCGAGAACGGCGCCGGCGGCAGCGGCGGTCATGGCCTCATCCCGTGCCGAAGTCCTTCTTCGCTTCCTCGTCCTCCGGCGGCTCGCCGACGAAGAGCCGGACCGCCCGGGCCATGAGCTGAAGCGTGAGCAGCGCCGCGCCCAAGGCCATCGCGGCTTGCGGATAGACCAGCGGGGTCTCGTCGATGGTGGCCGACGTGCTGCCGCTCACCCATGACCTGGCGGCGAATGCCGTGAGCGCCCAGGCCAAAACGCCGGCGATCATAGTTCCGGCCAGCGTGGCGGCGACGTCGAGCCAGTACGCCAGGCGGGGAGGAACGCTCTGGGAGAGCAGCATCACCCTGACGTGCCCGCCCGTCCGCAACGCGAACGCCGCGGCGAGGAAGATCGAGACCGCGAAGAAGTACGCGGCGTATTCCCAGGCGAAGGAGAGGCTGATGTTGAGCGCGGTGCGGCAGAAGATTTCCGCGAGGATGAGCGCCGCGATCCCCAGCACCAGCGCGGCGGCGATGTAGCCGCAGGCGCGCGACAGCGCGTCGATGCCGGCGAGGGCCCGTGCAAGGGCGGGCAAGGCGCCGGCCTCCCCTGCCCGCTCTGGGCTGTCCCGACCGGAACCCGGCGTTGACGACGGCCCGCCGGGCACCGGAGCCGTACCTCGCTAGCGCCCGATGTCGGCGAAGAAGCCGTCGATGATGGCTTGCCCCTCCTCGCCGAGTTCCGCCAGCGCCTCGGCCAGCATCGGCTTGGTTGCGGCCTGCATGTCGGCCAACATCGCTGCCGGCACGTGACCCATCGTCACGCCCCGCTCGTTCAGGATCTTCGACTTCGCCGCGTCCTCCGCCTTGCTGACCTGCCAGAACACCGGTTCGAGCATCCGGGCAGCGGCCTCGATGGCATCCCGCTGACCAGCGGTGAGCTCGGCCCAAGCATCGAGGTTGACGGACACCATGTTCGACGACCAGACGTGGCTCGTCGGGTACATGTGCGTGAGGAACTCCCAGAACTTCCCGTCCACGCCCGAGCTTGCCGAGGTCGTGACCGCATCGATGGTTCCGGCCGCGAGAGACGGCACCACCTCGCCCCAGGGCAGCTGCACCGAGGTCATGCCGATGCGGTTGAACATCTCGGTCGTGGTGTCGTTGTAGGTGCGGATCTTGATGCCGGCGAGGTCCGCAACCCCCGTCGCCTCCACCTTGGTGTAGACGTACTGGCGCGGCCATGGCACGACGTAGAGCACCTTCTGGTTATACTCCGCCGCCACCCTCTCGATTGCCGGGCGGAGGTGCCTGTGGAAGATCGCGAGCTGACTGAGGTCCTCGATGATGTAGGGCTGCGTCTCCAGCCCGAGGATTTTCCGCTCGCCCACCTGCTGATTGAGCAGCATTTCGCCGATGGGCACGAGGCCGTCGCCCACCGCGTTCAGCATCTCCGGCCCCTTGAAGCCGAGGGACCCGCCGGGGTGGATGTTGATGGTGACCTCGCCGCCGGTGACCTGCCCCACCACCTTGGCGAAGGTCCTGGCGTTTTCGGTGTGGAAGTTGCCGTCCGGCCAGGCGAGCGGCAGGTCCCACTCGGTCTCGGCAACGACGGGGGCGATCAAGGAGAGCGAGAGCAGCGCCGCAGAGGCGACGCGAACCCCTGTGCGTTTCACGGCATGCAGCATGATTCGACACCTCTTCGTGGATCCCGCTTCCCTGTCGTGCGGGATCGTAGAACGCGATGCACGCATCCGGATGTGGACGAACTCGGAATCTATCAGCGACCCCGGGGCTCTACCAGCAAGGGCCAGGAAATACGCCTCAGACCAGAAGCATCCCCGCGAGACCGAGGAAAGCGAGGAAGCCCACGACATCGGTCACCGTGGTAAGCAGCACGCCGGCCGCCGTCGCCGGGTCGATCTTCAGCCGCCAGAGCGCGGCCGGGATTACCAGGCCGAAGGAGCCGGCCACCAGCATGTTGATGATCATCGCCGCGCCGATGACGATGCCGAGCGCGATATTGTCATACCAGGCCGCGGCGGCCACACCGATGAGGATGGCGAAGACGCCGCCGTTGATGCCGCCGACCAGCAGCTCCTTCCACAGCACCCTGAGCACGTTGGATGTCGTCAGATCCTTGGTGGCGATGGCACGCACCGCGACGGTCATGGTCTGTGTGCCCGCGTTGCCGCCCATGGAGGCGACGATCGGCATGAGCACCGCGAGCGCCACCATTTGATCGATGGTGCCGTCGAACTGGTAGATCACCAGCGACGCGAGAATCGCCGTGCCGAGATTGACCAGCAGCCAGGTGAAGCGGCCGGTAGCGGTGCGCAGCGCGGCGCGGTAGATGTCCGGCTCCTTCACGCCGCTGAGGCGCAGGATGTCCTCCTCCGCCTCCTCCTGGATGACGTTGACCACGTCGTCCACGGTGATGACGCCGATCAGCCGCCCGGTCTCGCCGATCACCGGCGCCGACACTAGGTCGTACTGATCGAAGACGTGGCCCACTTCCTCCTGATCGGTCCCGGCGGGGATCGCCTTCAGGTCCGTCGCCATGATGTCGCGGAGCCGCACGGGGCGGCGGGTACGGAGCAGCCGGTGCAGCGGAATGCGGCCGATGGGCCGGTGGTGCGGGTCGATGACGTAGATCTCGTAGAAGTCGTCCGGCATGTCGCCGCCGGTCTCACGCATGTGGTCGATGGTTTGGCCCACGGTCCAGAAAGCCGGCAGCGACACCAATTCGCGCTGCATGAGGCGGCCGGCGCTGTCCTCGGGGTAGGTCAGGCTTTCTGCGACGCCGGCCCGTTCCTCGCTCGAGATCGCGTCGAGGATCTCCTTGCGCTGAGGGTCGTCGAGGTCCTCGAGGACGGCGACCGCGTCGTCGGTCTCCATGTCCGCGATGGCCTCGGCGGCCCGCTCCGCGCCGATCTCTCCGATCAGCTCCTCGCGGATCTCGTCCTCGACATGGGGAAGCACGTCGCCGCTCAGCACGTCGTGGGCGATGGCGATGAGGCGGCGGCGCTCGCCCGCGCGGAAACGCTCGATCAGATCGGCAACGTCGGCCTCGTGCAGGGGAGCGACGAGGGCGCGGACCCGGTCGCCGTCCGAATCCGCCAGCGCCGCCCGCACGGCGCCGACAAGCTCGGGCGTCAGGCCATAGAGACCCTCGGGTCCGCCCGGTCTGGTCCGGGAGCCGATCTCCGGCGGCTGGTCGAGCCGCGCCACCGAGCCCTCACTCAGCCGACCGCGTCGGCGGCGGCGCGAGCGATGCCGCTCTCGTCCGCCCGGCTTTGAGCCTCGACTGCAGCAACCGCGGTCATGTTCAGCACGCCCCGGGTGGTGGCGGACCCGTGCAGCACACACGCGGGCGCTGCGAGTCCGAGCAGGATCGGGCCCACCGAGATGCCGTTGGCCAGCACCTTCAGCATGCCGTAGGCGATGTTGGCCGAGGTCAGGTCGGGCAGGATCAGCGTGTTGGCCTGACCCTTGAGCCGCGCGTTGGGGAACATCTCCGCACGAACCGCCTCGTCGAGCGCAGCGTCGGCGTTCATTTCGCCCTCGGCCTCCACGCCGGGTGCACGCTCATGGAGCAGACGCAGCGCCTCGCGCATCTTCACCGAGGCTGCAAGGTCGTTGCTGCCGAAATTGGAGGCTGAGAGCAACGCGATCTTCGGCGCCATGCCGAAGCGGCGGACCTGCTCCGCGGCCAGCACGGCCGACTGGCAAAGCTGCGACGGGCTGGGATCCTCGGTGATGTCGGTGTCCGCGATAAAGAACACGCCCTTGCTCAGGATCAGCACCTGCAGCGCCGCCGCCGAGTCGGCGCCTGGGCGGAGCCCGATGACGTCGAGCACGTGCTTGAGCTCGGGCCGAAAGCGCGGGGCCGGTCCGGCCAGAACCGCGTCGGCGTCGCCTGTCCGCACCATCATCGAGGCGATGGCTGTGGGTTGGTTGCGCAGTATCGTTCGCGCCGCCGCAGGCGCGACCCCGCGTCGCCCCATCAGCTCGTGGTAGAGCCGCCAGTAGTCGTCGTATCTCCCGTAGCGCTGCGGGTCGACGACCTCGACATCCCTCCCCGGCCGTATGCGGAGAGAGAGCCGGTCGATGCGCTCCTCGATGCGGGATGGCCGGCCGATCAGGACCGGCCGCGCAATGCGCTCGTCGACCGCCTGCTGGGCGGCGCGCAACACGCGCTCGTCTTCGCCGGCGGCGTAGGCCACGCGCTGCGGAGCCTTCTTGGCCTGATCCAGCACCACCTTCATCAGATTGCCGGAGCGGAACACGAGGCCCGCGAGTTCGGCCCGGTAGGCGTCCAGGTCCGCGATCGGCCGGGCCGCGACTCCGCTCGCCATTGCGGCCTCGGCAACGGCGACCGGCACGGTCTCGATCAGGCGCGGATCGAAGGGCTTGGGGATTATGTAGTCGGTGCCGAATTTCTGCGACTGGTCGCCGTAGGCAGCCGCCACGACGTCGGAGGATTCCGCGGTTGCCAGGTCGGCGATCGCGCGCACGCAGGCGAGCTTCATCGCCGTGTTGATCTCGGTCGCTCCGCAGTCGAGCGCACCCCGGAAGATAAACGGGAAGCAGAGGACGTTGTTGACCTGATTCGCATAGTCCGAGCGCCCGGTCGCGATGATCGCGTCGGGCCGCGCGGCGAGCGCGTCCTCCGGCATGATTTCCGGTGTCGGGTTTGCAAGCGCGAGGATGATGGGCCTCTCGCCCATGCTCCGCACCATCGCCTGGTTCATGGTGCCGGGGCCTGAAAGGCCGAGGAAGATATCGGCGCCCGCGATAGCATCGTCGAGCGTGCGCGCATCGGTGTCGATCGCGTAGCGCTGCTTCTGCTCGTTCAGGTCCGTCCGGCCCGCGTGCACGACGCCCCTGCTGTCGCACACTGCGATGTTGCCGTGAGCGACACCAAGCTCCTGCAGCAGGTCGAGGCAGGCGATCGCCGCAGCGCCTGCGCCCGAGCACACCACCATCGCCGCATCCGGCGCCTTGCCGACGATCCGGAGCGCGTTCAGCGCGGCGGCGGCGACGCAGATGGCGGTGCCGTGCTGATCGTCGTGGAACACCGGGATGTTCAGGCGCTCCCTGAGGCGGCGCTCGACCTCGAAGCACTCGGGCGCCTTGATATCCTCCAGGTTGATCGCGCCGAATGTCGGCTCCAGCCGGGCGACGGTCTCCACCAGCGCATCGACGTCGGCCTCGTCGACCTCGATATCGAAGACGTCGATGTTGGCGAACTTCTTGAAGAGGACCGCCTTGCCTTCCATCACGGGCTTGGAGGCGAGCGCGCCGATGGAGCCCAGGCCCAGCACCGCGCTCCCGTTGCTGATCACCGCGACGAGGTTGGCCCGCGCGGTGTAGTCCCAGACCCGCGCCGGCTCCTTCGCGATCTCTTCACACGCGGCGGCCACACCCGGGCTGTAGGCAAGCGCCAGGTCGCGCTGCGTGTTCATGCGCTTGGTCGCGTGGATGCCGAGCTTGCCCGGCTTGGGCTTGCGGTGATAGTCGAGCGCCGCTTGGCGCAGGTCCTCCGCCATATCGTGCCCTTCCCTGTCTTTGCTGCGCGACGCCGGCCGGACTTTGGGCGTAACGTTCCCCGATAGCAAACAGAATCGGTTGCCGGCCTGCATCATTCCGGCGCGGGTCGGTGTAAGATCGGCGGCTCACGGCGGGCCAAGCTGGCGAGGGAGGCGGTCATGGCGTTCGCGGAGGTCAACGGCGTAAAGCTCTGGTACGAGACGACGGGGGACGGCGCGCCCGTGGTTCACATCCACGGCGCGGGTTTCGGCCACTTCAACTTCGCCACCGCGACGCCGATCGCGTCCAAGTACTTCCGCTGCGTCGATTTCGACATGCGGGGCTACGGGCAGTCCGACAAGCCCATCCAGCCCTACGACATGGAGGTGTGGGCCGACGATGTCGCCGGCCTCATGGACGCGCTGAAGATCGAGCGCGCCCATATCCACGGCACCTCCATGGGCGGGATGATCGCTCAGGTTTTCGGGGCGAAATATGCCGACCGGACCGACCGGCTGATCATCAATTGCGCGGCCGCAAAGCTCGACCTTGCCGGGCGCCTCACCTTCCAGAACTGGATCGACATCTCGGAAGCCTATGGCTGCGGCAGCCGCACCGTCGCCGAGCTGATCGCGGTCCAGGCGCTATCGCGGAAATTCCTCGATGGACCTGATGGCTCCGGCGCCGTCGACATGATCCAGGACATCCTGGAGCGATCGAACCGCAGGGAGGTCTATCAGCGGGCCTGTCGGGCGATGATGGAGATGGACCTGCGCCCCTACGCCTCCCAGATCAAGGCGCCGACGCTCGTGATCGGCGGCGACGAGGACATCATGACGCCGTGGGAGGTGGGCGAGACGGGCGCCGGCCAGACGTGGCTCGCCGAGAACATCCCGAACGCCATCAAGCACGTGATCCGGGGCTCGAACCACTCGACCCTCTTCGACAACACCGAAGAGAACATGCGGGTGGTGGTCAACTTCCTCGGCGGCCGCAACGACCTCCTGGCACCGCTGGACGACTGACGCGCCGAGGCGTTCAGCCCCCGAGCGCGGCTTCGGCCTCGGCGCAGGTGACGCGCTCGGCGATGTTCTCCAGCGCGTAATTAAGGCCGGCGTTGTGCCACTCGTCGTTGATGGTCGACGTGCCGTCGGTGAGCACGACGGCGCGATAGCCCGCATCGGCGCCGTGGCGGGCGGTGTGCTCGACCGAGAAGTTGGTCCACGCGCCAGAGATCACGATGGTGTCCACGCCGAGCCCCTTGAGGATGGTCTCGAGGGGGGTGTCGTGAAACGCATTCATGCGCATCTTCTCGACCACCAGGTCGCCCGTCTGGGGCTCGAGCCCGGCTACGGCAGCAACGCCCCAGGTGCCGCGCACCAGCGCCTTGGCCTCGGCAACGCCCTGGAAGAGCGGCGCGTTCAGCTTCAGTCCCGGCGCCCCTTCCTCGACGACGTAATGGACGTGGATCACCGCCATGCCGGCCTTGCGCGCGCCCGCGGCGAGGGACTTCACGTTCTCCACCACTTTCTGCGACTGGGCATGCGCCGGCGCGCCGGAATCGGCAAACGCGCCGCCTTCCGCGATTACGTCGTTCTGCAGGTCCTGGATGATGAGCGCGCTGCGCGCGGGGTCCAGTTCGAATGCCATGTGTCCCCTCCTACATGTAGGCCAGGCGGTTGCCGGCCACCTTGAGCGCGATCCGGTAGACCGAGGTCGAGCAGGTGCAATAGAGCTCGTTCCACCCGGCGCCGCCCCAGTTGAGGTTGGCCGAGTGCTCGGGCATGCCGATCACGCCGAGGTGCTCGCCGTCCGGCGCGAAAACCCAGAAGCCGCGCGGGCCGGTGACGTACACGTTGCCGTGCTCGTCGCACTTCATGCCGTCGACCACGCCGTTTTCCAGCACGCCGTCGCCTATGTTCTCGGCGAACATGCGCCCGTTGGAGAGCGAGCCGTCCGAGCCCACGTCGAACACCCGGATGTGGCCGCGCGTCGTGTCGTTGACGTAGAGGATGCTCTCGTCGGGCGAGAAGCAGAGGCCGTTCGGCTGGTCGAAGTCGTCGGCCTCGCAGTGTAGCTCGCCGTTGGGCGCGATGCGGAAGAGCGCCTGAAAGCCGAGCTCCCGCTCCCGCTCCTCGCCGAAGACCGGCATGCGGCCGTACCACGGATCGGAGAAATAGACCGAGCCGTCCGACTTCACCACCACGTCGTTGGGGCTGTTCAGCTCCTTGCCGTTGTAGTGCGAGGCGAGAACCTGGCGCTCGCCGGACGGCGTCTCGCGCGCCAGCACGCTGGTCACGTGCTCGCAGATGTAGAGATTGAGGTCGGCATCCAGCGTCATGCCGTTGCCCTTGTTGTTGGGGTGGCGCACGTCGCTCGCCCCATCCGCTGCGCTCCAGCGCCGGCGCGTGTCCGCCGGAATGTCGCTGAAGTAGACGCACTGCTCGCCCGGGTGCCAGATCGGCCCCTCGGTGAACTGGAAGCCCGTGCAAACCTGGTCGACGGTTGCATCCTCGGCCACGAGATCCAGCAGCCGCGGTGAATTGACCTCGATCATCCCATTCTCTCCCTTTGCGACAACGCGCCTCGCTCACGCCGGGCGGCACGCGGATTCTATCACGCCATGCGCCCGATGCTATGCCGCGCCAGCACCGATGATCGCATCGGCATCGACTTCGACCAGCATCTCCGGCGAGACCAGCGCCGAGACCTCCACCAGCGTGGAGCACGGGAAGTTGCCTGTGAAGAACTCCTGCCGCGCGGCAAGGAACGCAGGGCGGTCGCGTTCCAGGTTGGAAAGATAGACCCTCATCCGCACCACGTCGGCGAGGCTCCCGCCGGCTGCTTCGAGATAGTGGCGGATGCTGCGGAAAATAATGCGCGACTGTTCGCCCGGATCGCCCACGGCGAGCACGTTGAAGTCCGCGTCCACCGCCACGAGGCCCGCGACATAGACGTTGTTGCCGTGGCGCAGGCAGTTGGACCAGAGGCCGGCCGCCGGTTCGGGCACATGGGGCGTCAGCACGCGTTCGATCGCCATTACCGTTCCTTTCGTATCTACTCTTGCCGCCACGCTGTTTACAGCCGATAGAGCCGCCGCGCGGTGCCGCTGAATATCGCTTCCTGCGCCGCCGGGCTCAAATGAGCCAGCACCTTCCGGTAGGCCTCGACGAGGCTCGCGTAATCCGTCCAGAGTTTCTCGATCGGAAAATTGCTGCCCCAGAGGCAGCGTTCGGGCCCGAAGAGCTCGACGGTCTCACGTGCCGCGCGCGCGATGTGCGCCTCGTCAAGACGATGAACGAATGTGCCAAGGCCCGAGAGCTTCACGGAGACGCTGGGCACGGCGGCGAGCCGTTCCATCCCCTCGCGCCAGGCGTGCCAGCCCTCCGGCGTCAGGTCCTCGGGCATCCCGCAGTGAGTGAGCACCATCGGCACGTCGGGAAACGCCTCGGCGAAGGAGGCGCCATCCTCCATCTGCGCGGTGAAGACCTGAAGCTCGAAGAGCAGGTCGTGCCTTGCCAGCAACGAGATGTTGCGACGCAGCGCCGCGTCGTTCATCACCGCCGGCCCGTCGGCGAAGCGGTACTGCTCGTTTCCGTGCCAGTGGAGCTGCATGCGGATGCCGCGCAGCAGCGGGTACTGGCTCTGTGCCTCGAGAACGTCGCCGACGTTGGGATCGCGCAGGTCCGCGTAGCCGACGATTGCGTGGGGATAGCCCGTCCGGTCGGCCTCCGCCTGTACCCACGCCACCTCGTCCACGGCGTGCTCGGGCGCCCAATTGGCCTGCACGTAGACTGACTGCGCCACGCCGCTGCCAGAGATATCGCCCAAATACTCCTCGACGGCGTAGTCGCGGCGGATCGGCTCATAGGCGCCGAAGATGCGGGGTTGCATCGGGCCGAGAAGCCACGGCAGGTCCTGCTGACGCCAGATGTGGTGGTGGGAGTCGACGATCCGGTCCATAGTGGCGCGCATCCTGGCCCGAGACGGTCGTGGGCGCCAGAGGGAGATAGTGCCCGTGCTGTCGCAGCGAACGCACGCAAACGGGTAGCCGCGGGACGACTGAACGAAAGACAATTTGACAGAAGAACAGGTCAGACTTAGTTTAACTAAATGCGCACGGTCAATATCCATCAGGCGAAGACCCACTTGTCGCGTCTTGTCGAAGAGGCAGCGGGCGGCGAGGAGATCGTCATCGCCAAGCACAACCGGCCGGTGGCCCGGCTGGTCGCTCTGGAACCCTCGACGCGCCCGCGCAAGCCCGGCGGCTGGGAGGGGAAAGTCTGGATTGCCGATGACTTCGACGCACCGCTCCCAAAGGCGTTAGAGGACGCGTTCTATGGCGGCGACGATAGCGAGCCGCCTGCTTCTTGATACCCACACCTTCCTCTGGTGGCGCGCGGCCCAGTCACGAATCGGCGCGGACGCGTTGGATGCCATCGCCGAGGCCGAGACCGTTTACGTCAGCATGGCCTCGGCTTGGGAGGCAGCCATCAAGATTTCGATTGGCAAGCTCCGGCTCGATTCCCGATTCGAGGAGGGCGTCTCCGAGAGCGGTTTTAGAGCGCTGCCAATCGCTTTCAGGCACATCGATCGATTAGAGTCACTCCCGTTTCTTCACCGGGATCCGTTCGACCGCATGTTGATTGCGCAAGCGCTCGTTGACGGCCTGACGATCGTCACCGAGGACAGTCAAATCGCGCGCTATGAAGTGTCGTGGCTGCCGGCCAGCTCATGACGCTCGAACGCCAGGAGAGGTAAGACCATGAACACCATCGACCTGAACGGGCGGCGGGCCATCGTGACCGGCGGCGCCCAGGGGCTCGGGCGCGCGATCGCCGAGCGGCTGCAGGCCTCCGGCGCCGCCGTCTACGTCTGGGATTTCGATGCAGCCGCCATGACGGAAGCGCAGGCGGACTGGCCCGGCGGCGGCCCGGCAGGGTGGATCGAAGTCGATGTGTCGGATCCGGACGCGGTCGAGGCGGCGCTGCACAAGACGCAGGCGGGCGCGGGCGGCATCGACATCGTCGTCAACAACGCCGGCATCTCCGGCCCCAACATGACGACATGGGAGTATCCCGTGGACGACTGGCGCCGGGTCATCGACATCGACCTGAACGGCCCCTACCTGGTCTGCCGCGCGGTGGTGCCGCAGATGAAGGACGCCGGATACGGGCGCATCGTCAACATCGCGTCGGTGGCCGGCAAGGAGGGCAACGCCAACGCGCCTGCCTACAGCGCGGCGAAGGGCGGCCTCATTGCGCTCACCAAGAGCCTCGGCAAGGAGCTGGCCGGCAGCGGCGTGCTGGTGAATTGCGTGACCCCTGCGGCGGTGGAGACCCGCATCTTCGACCAGATGACCAAGTCTCACATCGACATGATGAGGTCGAAGATCCCGATGGGGCGCTTCGGACGGCCAGAGGAGATCGCCGCCATGGTCGCCTGGCTCTGCTCCGAGGACTGCTCCTTCTCGACCGGCGGCGTGTTCGACCTTTCCGGCGGCCGCGCGACCTATTAGGCGCGGCGCTCGCAAGAATGGGCCGCGCGACATATTGGGCGCACGTCTACGCATCGGGATCGGGTTGACCGGCCCCACCGGCGCCCCCACACTCGCCGCGCCGCTCGAGCCAGCGCGCCCAACCACGAGAGGGAGATCATGAAGGAGCACGAAGAAGGCTATTCGATGCCGCTCGCGGCGCCGACCTTCACGGCGCCGCCGTTCTACGCGACGCCCGACAGCAAGATCTTGATGATGGCCTACCGCGCCGACCCGGACGCGGTCGCCTTCGAGGTACCGGAGCCGCTGGTGCCGGTCCAGCCCAACCTCATGCTTGCCTGGCTCGGCGACATGGGTCAGCCCACCCACTCGGTCGAGCTCTATCACGAGTGCCTGACTGCCATCATGGTCCGCTACAAGGAGTGGACCGGCTGGTACATCAACTATATCTGGGTCGACAACGACATGGCGCTCACCTTCGAGCGCGAGATCTATGGTTGGCCGGCGAACATGTGCGACACCACGCCGCTGACCTTCCACGGGAGCCAGGCGATCGGCCATTGCCATCGCGCCGGCGAGTGCCTGATGCGGCTCAGCATGAACGTCACCAGCCTGCCGCCGATCCGCCGCACCGACAGCGCCATCGATGATCGCTTCGCCGAGCTGGTGGACGCCGACTTCCTGCAGATTCGGAAGATTCCCAACCCGGAGGAAGGCGGCAAGCCGATCAAGCAGCTGCTCCTGATCCGGCCGGAGGACTTCGCCCTGCACGAGATCTGGACCGGCCCCGGCCATCTGGAGCTCGGTCGCTCCGGCCTCTACCCGCATCTTCACAAGCTGGAGCCGGTAGAGGTGCTGGAGACCTGGTACCTCAAGGCTTCCTGGGTCGTGCCCTACCCCAAGGTGATCTGGGACAACAGCTAGTGGACCGCCCGTCGGTCGCTCCAGGCGTCAGGTCGAGATCATCTTCTTTTCGATGCCGACGCCGGCTTCGACGGCGCGCTGGTATTCGAGCGGGACGGTCGCCGAGTCCTGGATCGCGATCCCGGTCGAATCGAAGAGCGTGACCTCGGCGTCATCCCGGCGGCCTTCGAGACTGCCGCAGATGACGCCGCCGATCTCGCCGGCCACGTCGTCTGACGTTATCGCTCCCTCCTTGATCGGCACGTTGATCTCGCCGTCCGGCACGCACTGCCTGATGTCGTCCACGAAGATTCGCGCACGCGCGGCAATCGTGGTCTCGAGCTCCTGATTGCCGGCGAGGTCGGAGCCCAGCGCCGCGATGTGGGCGCCGTCGGCGATCCATGCATCCTTGACCACGGGATCGGCGCCGGTGGTGGTCGTCACGACCGCGTCGGCGCCCCGCACCACGGCCTCGAGATCGGTGGAGGGCTTGAGCGTGAGACCCGGATGGCGCGGGGCTTCGCTCTCCATGAAGCTGTCGAGCGTGGCCTGCGTGCGGCTCCAGACCCGCACCTCGGACCAGTCGCGAACGGCAGCGCAAGTCCTGAGCGAGCCGATGCCGACGTCCCCCGCCCCCACCAGGGCGAGCACGGAGGCATCCTTGCGCGCGAGCCAGCGGATGGAGACCGCGGCGGAGGCGCCGGTGCGCATCATGGTGTGGTAGCTGCCGTCGACGATGGCCAAGGGAAAGCCGGTCTCGGGCTCCGTGTAAACCAGGATCGAGAACACCGTCGGGAGATCGAACTTCGCGCGATTGTGCTCGCGAATGGAGACCCACTTGCAGGCGGCGGCCTCGGTCACGCCAGCGCCGGCAGGCTCCTCGATGTAGGAGGGCATGACCTCCCACTCGCCCGGATACTTGTCGAGCACGATATGGCCCTTGGGTTCCAGGTAGCAGCGCCCCTCGCCGTGGCGGCGGAACGCGGTCTCGACGCAATCGACGTACTCGCCGGGCTCCAGCAGGCCCATCATGTCGGTGCGGCTCAGAATCAGGGTCTTGCGGTTGCGCCAGCTCGTCATGACTCGTCGGTTCCTTCCTTTGGCTGAGGCGGCGATGGCCCGTGCAGGATGCGCCAGATCGTTTCGGGCGTCGCGGGCATTTCGACCGCATCGTGCCCGCCGTGGTCGCGGAGCGCATGCGCCACCGCGTTCATCACGGCCGCCGGGGCCACGATCGAGCCGGCCTCGCCACAGCCCTTCACGCCCAGCGGGTTGGTCAGGCACGGTATCACGGCGAGATGGCCGTCGAAGAACGGCAGATCGTCGGCGCGCGGCAGCGTGTAGTCCATGAACGAGCCGGCGATGAGCTGCCCGCTCGCTTCGTCGTACACCGCGTGCTCGCAAAGCGCCTGGCCGATTCCCTGCGCGACTCCGCCGTGGACCTGCCCCGCCACCAGGAGCGGATTGAGGATCCGCCCGAAGTCGTCGACGGCGACATAACGGACGATGCGCACGACGCCCGTCGCGCGCTCGATCTCCACCTCGCACACGTGGCAGCCGTTGGCGAAGGTCACGGCGCGGGCCATGTGGTTGACTTCACCATCGAGGCCGAGCGACCCGGCTTCCGGCCGGAGCGCCGGGTCGAATGAGGCGCGCACGACGTCGGCAAAGCCCGCCGAGCGGTCAGTGCCGGCGATGCGGTAGCGCCCGTCGGAGAACCGAACGTCCTCCTCCCGCGCCTCCAGCAACGCGGCTGCGACGGCACGGCCCTTGGCGCAGGCTTCTTCCGCCGCGCGGAGCACGGCGTTGCCGCCGGTGGGCAACGAGCGCGAGCCGCTGGAGCCGCTGCCGTGGGCGATGAGATCCGTGTCCCCCTGCCGCACGCGCACCTGACTCACGGGAATGCCGAGATGATCGGCGACGATCTGGGCGTAGGCCGTCTCATGCCCCTGCCCCGTGGACTGGCTGCCGATGAGCACGGTCGCCGCGCCTTCCGCGTCGACGCGGAGCGCCGCCCACTGGTTGCGGTTTGCGCCGCAGGGATCGACATAGAAGGCGAGCCCGATGCCGCGCAGGCATTCGCCCTCACCCTCCCCTGCCCCCGGACCCCGCCAGGCCGCGCGCCAGCCGCTGGCCTCGCACGCGGTCTCCAGGATCGCGGGGAAGTCGCCCGAATCGTAGTTCTGTCCGAGCGGGGTGCGGTGGGGCATGGCGTCGGCGGGGACGAGGTTGCGGCGGCGCAGCTCGACGGGGTCGAGACCGAGCTCGTGCGCGGCCTTGTCGATCAGGCGCTCCAGCAGATAGACATTCTCGGGCCTGCCGGCGCCGCGATAGGCATCCGTCGGCGCCGTGTTCGTGTAGGCGGAGCGCACGCGCACATGGAGCACGGGCGTGCGGTAGGGACCGGCGAGCGCACGGGTGCCGCCCTGGGTAGGGACCGACGGCCCGTAGTTGGAAGCGTAGGCGCCGAGATTGGCGACACTCTCCGCGGCCAATGCCAGGAACCGCCCGTCGGCATCCAGCACCAGCGTCGCCCGCGAGCGGAGGTCACGGCCCTGATGATCGCTCGCCATGGTCTCGCCCCGGTCTGCCACCCACTTGACCGGGCGGCCGAGTACGCGCGCGGCGAAGAGAACGAGCGCGTATTCCGGGTAGACCCAGAGCTTGACCCCGAAGGCGCCGCCCACATCGGGGGTCACCACCCGCACGCAACGGGCCGGAACCTTGAGCACGTGCTTGGCCAGGATATTCCGCACCAGGTGGACGCCCTGCGTGCCGGCCGTCAGAGTGTAAACGCCGCTGCCGGGATCGTAAGCGCCGAGCGCGGCCCGGGGCTCCATGGGGCAGACGGTGACCCGCGGGCTGCGGGTCTCCATACTCACACGATGGACCGCTGCGCTCAGCGCCTCCTCTGCTGCCGCCCGGTCGCCCAGCTCCCACTCGAGACAGAGATTGCCTGGTGCTTCGTCGTGGAGCGCGGGTGCGTCCCTGCCGAGCGCAGCCTTCGCGTCCGTCACCGCCGGGAGCGGCCGGTAGGCGACGGTGACCGCCTCGGCTGCGGCCTGGGCTTCGGCCGCGCTCTCAGCCACGACGAAGGCGACCGGGTCGCCCACCATGCGCACACGCCCAGCCGCGAGCACAGGACGCGGCGGCAGAGCGGCGGCGCTGCCGTCGACGCTCTTCGGCGCCATCACGCAGGGGATCGCACCGATCCCCGCTGCCGCAAGGTCTTCGGCTGTGAGAAAGGCGCACACGCCTGGCATGGCCGCCGCAGCGCTTCCGTCGATCGCACCGATCTCGGCATGGGCGTGGGGCGAGCGCACCACGCAGCCCCACGCCTGGCGGGGCAGTGCGAGGTCGTCGAGATAGCGCCCGCGGCCGGTGAGGAAGCGCTCGTCCTCTGCCCGTCTCTCCGCCGCGCCGATGCCGTCTGCCATTCCGACCCCGCATTGCCGTCGATGCGCCGGCAAGTTAGATAGCCGGCCTGAAAGTCGCAATCGGCGGGAGACTGGCAAGCGTGGGCATTGGAGGCGACGGCTACGACGTGATCGTGGTGGGCTGCGGCATTGCAGGCCTTTCGGCGGCCGTCAGCGCCCAGCAGGCAGGTGCGCAAGTGGCCCTGCTGGAGCGCGCGCCCAGAGAAGAGCGCGGCGGCAACACCCGCTACACCGAGTCGTTCTGGCGGATGCAAAGCCACGATGCGGTCTCGGAGGATTTCGTGGATCGCTTCGCCGAGAACGCGGGCGGTCACCTCGACCCTGCGGTGATCGAAGACAGCGTCAGGCCCTACGACGAGTGGCCGAGCCTCCTGCGCGGCCTCGGCTTCATCGATCCCGAGCTGGTCACCACACTCGGTGACAACGCCGGGCCGACGCTGCGCTGGCTCACGGGCTTCGGCGTCGAGTTCGACTTCCTGCCCAACTACTTCATCACCGAGAGCACGACCCGCATGGCGCCCGCCGGTGGCGGCCTCGCCCTGGTGGAGGCGCTCGCAGCCCACGCCGAGACCGTGCCGGACCGAATCGCAATCCACTACGAGACGACAGCGCGCGGTCTCATCCAGGACGACGACGGCCGGGTAAGCGGCATCGAGGCGAGCGGGCCGCGCAACCGGCGCATCCGCTTGCGGGCAGGGGCGGTCGTGCTGGCCTCCGGCGGCTTCGAGGGCAATCCGGAGATGCTGAGCCGCTACCTCGGCCCGCAGAGCCAGTTCATCCGCCCGGTCGCGCGCGGCGGCTACTACAACCGCGGCGAAGGCATCCGCATGGCGCTGGAGATCGGCGCCGCGCCTTGCGGCGACTACGGCAGCTTCCATGCCCAGCCGGTCGATCCACGCTCGGGCCAGCACGAGCCGGTGGTGCTCAACTACCCCTACGGCATCCTGGTGAATCGGGAGGGCCGGCGCTTCGTCGACGAGGCCCCGGCGACGGTGGACGCGAGCTACGAAGCCGCTTCGCGACTGATGATGGCACAGACCGAGGGCATCGCCTTCGCCATCACCGACGCCCGGCTCGACGACGTGCCCAACTGGCAGAAGTCGGTGCGCACAGACCAGCCGCCGGTGGAGGCGGAGACGCCGGCTGCGCTCGCGAACGCTCTCGGTATCGACGGCGACGAACTCGCGCGCACGCTCGACGATTACAACGCGGCCTGCCGGGGCGAAGACGGCTTCAAGCCGCTGGCGCTCGACGGCCTGGGCACGGACGGCCTCCCGCTCAGAAAATCCAACTGGGCGCGCCCCGTGGACCGGCCACCCTACCGCGCCTGGCCGATCATCGCCGCCAATTGCTTCACCTTCGGCGGGCTCAAGATCAGCCCCTCCGCCCAGGTGCTCAACACCGACGGCGAGGTGATCCCCGGACTCTACGCCGCAGGCGAGACCGCCGGCCTCTATTACCGCACCTACACGGGCTCCACCTCGGTCATGCGGGGCGCGGTCTTCGGCCGCATCGCCGGCCTCGACGCGGCGGCCCGCAAGAACCGGCCCTAGCCTGCGGAGTCATCGTGAGCCAGATCGCGCTCCCCGCCGTCTTCATGCGGGGCGGCACCAGCAAGGGCCTCTTCTTCCACCGCCGCGACCTGCCGGCGGAACGCGCGGGCTGGGACGCGCTCTTCCTCGCCGCCCTCGGCAGCCCCGACCCGCACGGCCGCCAGCTCGACGGCATGGGGGGCGGCATCTCCTCGCTCAGCAAGGTGGTGGTGGTGGCCCCAAGCGCGAGGCCGGGCGTGGACGTCGACTACCTGTTCGGACAAGTGGCCGTGGATCGCGCGCTGGTGGACTACCGCAGCAACTGCGGCAACCTGACGGCAGCGGTGGGGCCCTTCGCGGTGGACGAGGGGCTGGCGCAGGCGGCGGATGGTGAGGTCTCTCTCAAGTTGCATAACTGCAACCTGGATCAGACGATCGAAGCGCGCTTCGAGGTCGAGGGCGGCCGGGCGGTGGTGGAAGGAGAAACCGTGCTCGATGGTGTCGCCAGCCGGGGCGCGCCCATCGAGCTTTCCTTCCTCGAGCCGGGCGGCGCCGTCACGGGCCACCTGCTGCCGACAGGGCGCACCCGCGACGTGCTCGACGTACCGGGCGTTGGCGAAATCGAGGCGACGCTGATCGACGCATCGACGGCCCTGGTCTGCGTCCGCGCCGACGCTCTGGGCATGAGCGGGGTCGAACTGCCCGATGCGATCGAGAGCGACCCCGCCCTCCTGGAGCGGCTGGAAGCGATCCGCCGCGCCGGGGCCGCGGCCATGGGAATTCCGCCGGAGACCGAGAGCATCCCCAAGGTGGGCTTCGTCGCCCCGCCTGCCGGTGCGATGATCCTGAGCGGTACGCGCCTCGCGGCCGACGCGGCCGATCTCTCGGCCCGTTTGATCTCCATGGGTCGCCCGCACCGGGCGTTGCCGCTCACGGCTGCCCTGGCATTGGCGGCGGCCGCCCGAATTCCGGGCACCATTGCCGCCGAGGCGACCCGGCCCGATATCGCCGGCGACGCACCCATCCGCCTCGGCCATCCCTCCGGCGTTGCCGAGATCGCGGTCGATCTCTCCGCCGTCGATCCACCCCATGTCGCGAGCGTCACGGTAACCCGCACCGCACGCCGCCTGATGGAAGGGCGCGTGCTCGTCCCGGCAGCACACTAGATGTTGTGGATACCCTGGACTTTACCCCACGAGATCCAGTAGAATATCGAACGCTGGCTAGGAAAATTGATCATACAAGAATGCAACTCATTGGGCTTGCTCAGTGCTTGTCCATGAGCAGGTGAGAGAAGCGCTAATGAAATCAACGAAGAAAAAAGAAACTAAGTCTGAGGAACATTCTACGCTCCCGGCAATCACGCCCACCACACCGGACAGGAAGAATTTCTTGGGCTATCAAGTAACTGAACCCGAGCCACCAGACCTCAAGAGCACGTTCGAGGATCTACGGACGGTGCCCGAGCTGTCGGACTTCAAGAGCACGTTCGAGGATCTACGGACGGTGCCCGAGCTGCCGGACTTCAAGAGCATGTTCGAGGGTCTACGGACGGTGCCCGAGCTGCCGGACTTCAAGAGCACGTTCGAGGATCTACGGACGGTGCCCGAGCTGTCGGACTTCAAGAGCACGTTCGAGGGTCTACGGACGGTGCCCGAGCTGCCGGACTTCAAGAGCATGTTCGAGGGTCTGCGGACGGTGCCCGAGCTGCCGGACTTCAAGAGCATGTTCGAGGGTCTGGGGACGGTGCCCGAGCTGCCGGACTTCAAGAGCAGGTTCGAGGGTCTGCGGGCGGTGCCCGAGCTCCCGGACTTCAAGAGCATGTTCGAGGGTCTGGGGACGGTGCCCGAGCTGCCGGACTTCAAGAGCACGTTCGAGGGTCTACGGACGGTGCCCGAGCTGTCGGACACTGGGAGCACCTTGGAAAGCCTGACGATCCTGCCCCAACCGTCAGATTATTATAAGTCTATACTAGGGGATTCTGACTCGAAGGCTAGCCCCTCAGAAGTGGACAACGTGAGAGTCATTGGTGCTGACTTACATACTCACCCATATTCAGCCCCACCTCCTCCGTGCAACCAAGTGACACTCAAAGCCGAGTTCAACCTTTGTCTAGACTTGGCACCTGCTCCACAGCCCATCAACGGGAATGAGACTGATCCATCATCCGATTCACGGCATTATGTATTGCTCCGTGAACTCGAGAGACGTCTGCGAAGCCTGGTTAAGAGTCGCCTCCTTGAGTTGGTCGGACCCAATTGGATAAAGCAAAGAGTACCGCAAGCTGTGCGAGAGCGGTGGCAGGAACGCCAAAATGAGGACCGTGCAGATGGTAGGTTAGTTTATGAAGAGATCGAGTATGCAGACTTCATGGATCTGTCGGATATAATTGTACGTAAAAACAACTGGAGAGAGGCGTTTCAGGACATCTTTCGCGACCGAGAGGACATTGGTGTTTCTCTTCGTCGTATTCATCCTGTTCGAAAGGCCCTTGCCCACTGTCGCCCCTTGAGTCAAATGGATATTCTGACTTTGATCACCGAAGCGTCTCGAATTTTTGAAAGATTGGACATCCGAACATTGCACTAGGTTAGCTTCCTATAGATTGAGTGCCGCCGCCACTTTCTGGCGTTCTCAACAGGGAGGCGCGCTGACACGCTCCCTCCACTGTTGATCGCAAGGCGTTCTATCGCTATTGGATAGCCCCAATCGGCGGCAGGACCCCGTGCGGCGCGTTGACGCGCCCGCATGGGGCAAGGGAGTGTGCGCCATGCTGAACCCCGCCGGGGGCGCGGCAACAAGCGAAAAGCCCGACCCCGACACCATCGCGCGGATGCGCGCGGAGCACACGCGCTGGCTCGAGAGCGACGGTGCACAAGGCGTGCGCGCCGATTTTTCCGGCATGGAGCTTGCCGACGTGCGCTTCCCCGGCGCGGACCTGCGCCGGGCGCAGTTCAGAGACGCAAACCTCTTCCGCGCCGATTTCGCGGGCGCCGAGCTTTCAGAGGCCGATTTCACCGGCGCGAACCTGAACCGCGCCGATCTTGCGGGCTCGACGCTGCGGCACGCGGTGCTGGACAAGGCGGACCTCTCCGACGCCGCCCTCGGCGATGCACGCATGGAGCACGCCTCGCTGGTCGAGGCCAGCCTGCAACGCGCCTGGCTCGGCCGCGCGCATCTGGAGCACGCCACGCTCAAGCGCGCGGACCTGCACGGCGCCTGGGTGGGCCGCGCCAGCGTGGAGCACGCGAATTTGGAAGGCGCCATGCTGGTGGGCGCCGAGTTCCCCGGCACCAGCTTCAGGGGGGCCACGCTGAGGAGCGCCTACTTCGGCGGCGTGGCGCTGATCGACGCCGATCTCTCCGGCGCCGACCTGGGCGAGGTACGCAATCTCACGCCGGCGCAGCTCGAAGCGGCGAAGGTCGACGAGCGGACGATCCTGCCGCCGGAGCTTGCGCCCGGCAGCGGCGAGGCGCGGGCGGCCGGATGAGGCCGGGGTTCAGGAATATGACAGGAACGCGGCGCCAGAGCGGCGACGGTAACGAGCAGAGCTGCGGGAGGAATTCGTGACGAATTTGAGGGTAGCGGTCGATATCGGCGGCACGTTCACCGATATCTGCATTCTCGACGAGGACTCAGGCGCGCTCAGGGTCGCAAAGACGGCATCGACGCCGGACGACCCCCTGATCGGCGCGATGCGGGGGCTGGAAGAGGCGAAGGTCGATCTCAAGGACGTGACCCTCTTCTCGCACGGCACGACCGTTGCCACCAACGCGCTGATCACCCGCCGCCTGCCGCCCGCCGCGATGATCTGCACCGAGGGCTACCGGGACGTCATCGAGATCAGGCGCTCCAACAAGGAGGACCTCTGGGACACGTACAAAGACGTGGCCCAGCCCTACATCAGGCGCCGGGACCGGCTGACCGTGCGCGAGCGGATCGACCACGGCGGAAAGGTAGCGACCCCGCTGGACGAGGCGGATGCGCGCGAGAAGGCCCGGATTCTGCGCAAGCGCGGTGTCCAGGCCGTCGCCGTCTGCTTCATGAACTCCTTCATCAACCCGCAGCACGAAGCGCGCGTGAAGGAGATCCTGGTGGAGGAGCTTCCCGGCGTGGAGGTCACCACGTCGTCCGAGACTCTGCCCGAAATCTTCGAGCACGAACGCTTCTCGACGACGGTGGTGAACGCGATCCTGAGCCCCGTGGTGGGCGGCTACGTGAAGCGCATGAACGACGCGCTGCAGCAGGGCGGCTACGCCAGCGACCTCCTGATGCTGCATTCCGGCGGCGGCGTGATGACCCCGGCGACCGCCGGGCAATTCGCAGGCCGCCTCGCCGGCTCAGGCATTGCAGCCGGCGCCATCGCGAGCCGCCACATCGCCATGCTCTGCGGCTACGAGAACTCCATCGGCCTCGACATGGGCGGCACGAGCTGCGACGTCTCGCTGGTCTTCGGTGGCGAATCCCGCGTCACCAAGGACTGGCACATCGAGTTCGGCTACCCCATCCGCTTCCCCAGCATCGAGGTGCTGACCATCGGCGCAGGCGGCGGCTCGCTCGCCTGGATCGACGACGCGGGCTCGCTGCACAACGGGCCGCAGTCGGCGGGCGCGGATCCGGGACCGGCCTGCTATGGGCGGGGCAACACGACGCCCACCAACACCGACGCGAACCTCGCGCTCGGCCGGCTCGGCACGCAGCTCGCCGGCGGGCAGATCGTGCTCGACAAGGCGGCCTCCGAAGCCGCCGTGCGCACCGGAGTCGCCGAGCCGCTCGGCATGGATCCCGTCACGGCGGCCAAGGCCATCGTCAGCGTCGCCAACGCCAACATGGCGGATGCGGTGCGGCTCATCTCCATCAGCCGAGGCTACGATCCGCGCGACTTCGCGCTCGTGGCCTTCGGCGGCGCGGGCGCGCTGCACGGCGTGGCGCTGGCGAAGGAGCTTGCCATCCCGACCGTGATCGTGCCGCCCAATCCGGGGGTGACGTCGGCTCTGGGCTGCCTGCTCGTGGACGTGCGCCACGACCTTTCGCAGACCTACCTCGCGCTTGCGGCGGAGGCCGAGCCGGCCGACATCGAGGCCCGCTTCGCCGAGATGGAGGCGGAGGCGAAGAGCCGGCTGGTGAAGGAGGGCGTGGCGGATGCCGACATGGTGCTGCAGCGCAGCATCGACATGATGTACCAGGGCCAGTGGCGCTCGCTCCAGGTGCCCGTGGCCTCGCCCTTCACTTCGGTGCCCGATGCCGTGAACGCCTTCCACGCTGACCACGACCGGGAATACGCCTTCCGCCGTGACGACACGCCGGTCGAGCTCTTCCGCCTCAATCTCGCGGCTATCGGCACCGTGCCCAAGGCCGAGCTGATGCGTCACGCGGCGAACGGCGCCAAGGCGGAGGCCGAAGAGTCCCGGATGGTCGACTTCGACGAGCTTGAGGGTGCGGTCGAGACGCCGATATACTCCCACGATGGGCTCCCCGCGGGTGTGACGATCGAGGGTCCCGCTATCGTCGAGCAGCTCGATTCGACGACGGTCATCCCGCCCGGCGTGCGCGCAGAAGTGGACGAGTGGCTCAACATCCGGATCCACGTAGCGGAGGCATAGAAATGAGCAAGCAAGGCACTGGCATCACGCTCGATCCGGTCACGTTCGAGGTTCTCAAGAACTCGTTCATCACGACCGTCGACCAGATGGCGGAGCAGATCCTCAGGACCTGCTACTCGTTCGTCATCTACAACCGCGATTTCTCCTCCGCCCTCAACGACGCCAACGGCGATTCCATCGCCCAGGGCAACATGGACATCGCCGTCCACGTCGGCACGCTGCACTACACGTGCAAGGCGGTCATCGACACGTTCAAGGACGACATGCGGCCGGGCGACGTGTTCATGACCAACGACCCCTATGCCGGCGGCACCCACTTCAACGACGTGCGGATCATCCGCCCCGTCTTCGTGGGCGACGAGATCATCGCCTTCGCGCAATCCAACGGCCACTGGTCCGATGTCGGCGGCAGCACGCCGGGCTCCTTCGACGTGCTCGCCAAGGAAATGTTCCGCGAGGGCATCCGCATCACGCCGACGCGTCTCATCGACGAAGGCAAGTGGCGCAAGGATTTCGCCAACATGATCGCGGCAAACACGCGCGATCCCGAGTCCATCATCGGCGACATGAACGCGCAGGCCGAGGCCACCCGCGTCGCCGAGCGCGAACTCCTGCGGTTGGTCGAGAAGTACGGCAAGGACACCGTCGTCACCGGCTGCAAGGAAGTGCAGGACTACGTAGAGCTGGCGACCCGCCAGCGTATCTCCGAGCTTCCCGACGGCACCTGGGAAAATGTCGACTACATCGATCGCGACCCGGCGCACGGCGAGGGAATGATCCCGATCAAGGTGAAGCTCACCATCAAGGGCGACGAGGTCACCTACGACTTCACCGGCAGCCACGGCACCATCAGCACGCTCTACAACTCCGCCTTCGGCGGCACGTTCTCGGCCGTGGTCGCGGGCATGAAGACCTACTTCCCGGATCTCCCGCTCAATTCGGGCTTCTACCGGCCGATCAACGTGATTGCGCCCGAAAACTCGATCGTGGATGCCAGGTGGCCGGTGGCGGTGACGGGCTTCCTGATGCCCTTCGAGAAGATCATGAACTCGATCTACGAGATCTGGTCCGACATCATGCCCGAGCGCGCGATCGCCTGCGCCTTCAACCTGGAATATCTACTCACGGGCGGCCGCGACCTGCGCACCGAGGACCGCAGCATCTTCATGTTCTACGACTGGCTGCCCGGCGGCTGGGGCGGGCGCAACGGCAAGGACGGCTGCAACGTCACGACCGCGTGCTTCGGCACAGGGCTGATGACCCAGCCGGTGGAGGGGCAGGAGCGGCTCTGCCCCATCATCGCCAACGAGTATCAGATCCAGACCGATTCGCCCGGCCCCGGCAAATGGCGGGGCGGCGCCGGCGTGGTCAAGACCAGCACCCTGCAGGACGCGGAAAGCACCGTCATCTCCTACATCTGCGACCGTGAGCGGGCGATCGTCTGGGGCATCAAGGGCGGGCTGCCGTCGATGCCGCACGGGCTTTACATCCAGCGCAAGGGCAAGAACGAGCACGAGTGGCTGGGCTCGATCTTCTCCGATGTGCCGATCGAGTCGGGCGACGTGTTCTCACGGCCGACGGCGGGGGGCGGCGGGCTTGGCGATCCGCTGGAGCGCGACCCGGCAGCAGTGATGCTCGACGTGGAGGACGACTACGTCTCGCTCGGGCGCGCGCGCAAGGACTATGGCGTCGTGCTCAAGGTGATCGACGCCGACCTCGCGAGCTACGAGGTCGATGTCGAGGCCACCCGTGCCGAGCGTGCCGCCATCGCCAAGGCCCGGCGTGGCTGGCTGGAAGAGGACGGCGAGGCCGTCGCCGAGCGCTATCGCGGCGGCGAGCTCGACCAGTTCGACATGGTGCGCCGCTACGGCGTCATCGTGGACTGGGGCACCGGCGAGTACTTCCCCAAGACCACCGCCGAGTTCCGCACGATGATGAAGAAGCGCTCGGCCGCCCACTGGAACGACGCCATCGCGGAACTCGACCAGGCTGCCGAATAGGTTCGCCGGTCGAGACGCGAACTGCGAGAGCGGTCGTCCGCCTACTCGGCCGCGGCCGCGCTCTCGCCCATGATGATTTCGGATTGATCCGGCGGCACGTAGAAGTAGGAGCCGGGGCGGAAGCCGTAGCCGAGGTCTCCCAACAGGCGGCGCTGCCGCGGTGTCGCCCGGGGTGTGAGCGGGTGAGCGCCTTGATAATCGTAGGCGCGCACGAACATCTGCGAATAGTTGTAGAGCAGCGTCTTGCGCGCCCGCCCCGAACGGTTCGGCGCCGGGCCGTGCCAGAGCGCATGGGAGAAGAGGAAGCAATCGCCCGCCCTGCCCTCCAGATGCACTACACCCGGTGACTGCGGCGACAGCTTCGGTCGGCGGTCCCACGGGAAGGGACGCGTGTGGCTGCCGGGGAATACGGTGAAGTTGCCGGCGTTGCGCCCTTCCACATCGGTGAGGAGGTAGAGCGCCTTCACCGCGATGGGCCGGCTGGTCTCGGTCACTCGCACTTCGCGCTGACCCTCGCCGCCGTCGGTATGGGTGAAGCCCTCGAACCCGTCGCCGGAAGCTCGCACGATTGCCTGCGACATGCTGAAGGCAAGGTTCGGCCCCAAGATGTCGACGATCAGATCGAACACCGGAGCCCGGTCGATGAGGTCGATGAAGGCCTGGTCGTAGGTGAGCAGGTCGCGCCGGTCCATGAAGGCTTCGGTGTTCTGGTCGGCGCATTGCTCGACCCAGGCATAGTGGCCGAACGGAAGCGTGTTCAAACTAGGCTCATAACCGGGAAGTTTGCGGATCTCGTCGATCTTGCTCGAGAAGAAGGCCACCTCGCCCGGCGAGAAGGCGCCTTCGACGCGCAGATAGCCGTCGATGCTCCAGTTGCGGCGTTGCTCGGGGGTCAGAGTCTGCATCGGTCCTCGGTGCCTCCGTAAGGGCCATTCCCGCTAGAGTTCCGGGTCCCCTTCGGTTCTTGGTAGGCCGTCCGCGACGTGCAGCCAGGGGATGCGATCGGCCTCGAACAGGTGGCGTTCGGGCGCCACCGACTCAGGGTGGTCGAGCGATCCCACCGTGACCCACACCGGCGGAGTCTGCCCGCCAGTGTAATTGTAGAACAACTGGCCTCCACAGCGTCCGCAGAAACTCCGGGTCGCAAATGACGAGGACTTGTAGCGTTCCGCCGTTCCCTGCGTGACCGTGAGCGCATCGTCCCCGAAGCCCGCCCAGGTCTGGAACGCAGTACCGCCCGCCCGGCGGCACATTGAGCAATGACAATGGAAAACGTGCACCGGTGTTCCGCGAACCTCGTAGCGCACGTCGCCACAGAGGCAGCCGCCAGAGAGAGTTTCGGACATGGTCATCCACCTCACAGGAATCGTATTCCCTCGTCCCGCCTGCGCGCAGCAGGGAGCAGGTCTATTCCAGGATCAGCTCATCGATCATGACCGGGAGCCCGGCCGTCAGGCCGCCATCCACCACCAGGTTGGCCCCGTTGACGAATGCCGCCTCGTCGGCTGCGACGAAGGCGACGGCGGCGGCGATGTCGTCGGGCCGGCCGACGCGGCCGACCGGATACCAGCGCGCGAGCTGCTCAAAGATTTGCGGGTTCTTTTCGCGCCGGATGCGCCAGGTCTCGATATCGGTCTCCACCGTGCCGGGCGAGACCATGTTGGCGCGGACGCCCTTCGGCCCGTACTCCACGGCAAGCGAGCGGGTGAAGCTGAGCAGACCGGCCTTGGCGGCGCTGTAGGCCGGGTTGCCGAGCGCCATCAGGCCGTTGACCGAGCCGATGTTGACGATGGCGCCGGCGCCCAGCGCGACCATGCCAGGCAGAACCGCCTTGGCGCAGACGAACTGGCCGTCGAGATCGATCTCGATCTCGGCTTGCCAGTCGGCAAGCTCGGTGCTCTCCAGATCGCCCTTGATCGCCCAGGCCGCGTTGTTAACCAGCACGTCGGGCGCGCCAATGGCCTCCTCCATCTCCGCGAGCGCGGCGGCGACCGAGTCGGGATCGGTGATCTCGGCCGTGAGCGCGCGCGCCTTCGCGCCGGCGGCCTCGATCCGTTGCGCCGTATCCGCCGCCGCCTCGCCCCGGCGGTCGAGCACGCCGACCGCCGCACCCTCGAACGCCAATCGCTCCGCAATCGCGCCGCCGATGCCTCCGCCCCCGCCGGTGACGAGCGCGGACTTTCCCAAGAAACGCATCATGACGCCTCCTCCAGCACGGCGAGCGCATCGCGTACCCGCTCGAGCGCGCTGAGCGCAACGTGGCCGTAGTTGTAGAACGCGATCCCCGAAAGTCCGCTCGCCCGCAATGCCCGCACGGAGGCCGCTGTCTCCGCACCGTTCGCAAGGTCTGGATGGGCCGGGCGCAGGATGTAGGTGATGCGCGCGTCCGAACCCGCGCGGCGACGCACGTCGCCGGCATCGAGCGAGACCGCCGCCGCGCTCGCCTCGTAGGCCGGGACCTCCAGCGAATCCGCTGCCTCGGCGAGCAGGCGCAGATCCGTCCCTTCCGACCAAGCCGCCGCCGTCGGCCGCTGCACGGTCGGGATGACCGCAAGCCTGGTCTCCTTGGGCAGCGCCGCGCGGACCTCCGCCACCAGGTCGGCCACGAGCTGGCAGCGCCAGCTCAGGAACACGGCCCACTCGGGGTCCGCGATCAGGTCCGCGATCCACCACTCGGCGGCGATATGGTCAGGCACCGGCTCCGGCCGGGCGAAGAACCCGTCGAGCGCGGCGCAGGCCTGCCAACGGAGCCGCTCCGCATCGATGCCGCGGGCTTCCGCGGCGGCGATGGTGCCTTCGGAGAAGCAGAGTCCGAGCAGCCAGCCAGCCCAGCGGTTCATCGGAACCAGGAAGAACTCGTGGTGGAAGCCGTGATCGAAGGGCAGAAATCCGGGGGTCTCCAGCGCGAGCCCGTCGAGCTCGTAGCGATCGGCCATGTCGACGCAAAGCGCGACGACGTAGCGGCGCACCTCCTCGTAAGCGGGGCACAGGCTGTAGACGTAGGAATCGCCGTAGCAGTTGCGCACCGTGAACTCCGGATGGCGCATGCCGAGCGGCGTGTTGTGCAGGCAGACCGTCCAGGCGACGCGCCCCATGTCGGGCGCCTCCGCCTTCAGCTCGGCGAAGGTATCCCGCTCGGTGGCGAGCTTGCTCTGGATCGGTTTGAGGTCACCGTATCGCTCCATGCGCGGCCGCACATAGACCGTGCCGTCCTCGGGAAAATAGACGCGGCCGGCAGGCGCGTGGGGGCGCAGGAACTTGCCGGCGTGGTAGCTCGCGGCCAGGGTTACCGTGTTGATGCCGCAGTCGCGCATCCGAGCCGTAGCAGTGCCGATCCCTTCGTCCACCAGGTCCCAGGGATAGGCGTACATGCCCTTGTACACAGTCGCGCCTCCCGCGCTGCGCCCGTGGCGCAGCAAACTTGCTGACCGGCGCGCGGGTCAGTTGAGCCGGTCGCGGACCTCCTGGATCGATTCTTCGATCATGCGATCGGCGCGGTCTTCGTCGATCGATTCGCTCATGAGCCGGCGCGCGGCCTCGATCGCCAGAACCGCAGCGGTCTGGCGCACTTCCCGCAGCGCCTCTTCCTCGGCGCGGGCGATGCGCTGCTCGGCAAGCTCGGCGCGGCGCTTCATCGTCTCCTCGAGCGCGGCCCGTGCCTCGGCGGCGTGCCGCTCGGCCTCCGCCTTGGCGTGCTCCACCATCAGGCGAGCCTCTTCTTCGGCCTCCTGGCGCTTGCGCTCGTGCTCCGCCAGCAGCGCCTGGGCCTCTGCGCGCAGCGCTGCCGCCTCGTCGAGCTCGTTCTTGATCCGCTCCGCGCGCTTGTCGAGAATCTCCGTCACCTTCTTGTAGGCTGCCCGGCCAAAGGCGCCGAAGAAGGTGATGAAGGCGATGAGGATCCAGAAGTTGGCCGACTCGGTGATCTGGCTGCCGGCGACCACGAACACGCAGGCTGCGACGATCACCCAGAACTCGGGCTTGCGAACCATCTTCTTCATGGCTCAGCGCCCCTCGCCCATGCTCGCCTCCACCGCTGCCCTGGCAGCGGTTTCGGTGGGAGCGGTGCCGACCAGTCTCTCGGTCGCGGCACGGGCCACGTCGCCCGCGACGTCGCGCAGGCTGGCCAGCGCCTGGGCACGGGTCTCCTGGATGCGCCCCTCCGCCTCCGCCGCCCTGGCGGCGAGTTCGGCGTCAAGCTCGGCACGCAGCGCGTCCGCCTCCGCCGAAAGCTTGGCCTGGGTCTCGGCGAGCACGCCGTGAGCCCTGGAACGCGCGTCCGCCAGCGCCTCCTCGTAGGCCTTGAGGGCGTCCTCGGCCCTGCCCTTCGCGCTCTCGGCGTCGGCCAGGTCCTCGCTGATCTTGTTCTCGCGGGCTTCGATGACGCGGCGTATCCGCGGCAGACCCACGCCCCACATGATCAGCATGAGCGCGACAAAGGTGACGACCAGCCAGAAGATCTGGGGCGCGTAGTCCCCCATCTCGAGCTGTGGCATCGGGCGCCTCCTGCCTCCGACTCAAGCCGCCGGATGGCTGTCGATCAGGAGCCGAACAGGATGATGAAGGCCATGACGAGCGCGAACAGCGCGATCGCCTCGGTCAGCGCGAAGCCCAGCAGCACGTTACCGAACAGCTTCGGCGCCGCCGCCGGGTTGCGCCCCGCAGCGGAGACGTAGTTGCCGAAGATGATGCCGATGCCGACACCGGAGCCGGCCACGCCGATCGTGGCGAGGCCGCCGCCAATGAGCTGACCGAGCAGTTTCGCTGCATCTGCTTCCATGATCCTGTTTCCCTCGGTTTGTTCGGAGATTGTGGCTTACGACCCGCACCCGTCCGCCTAGTGATGCAACTCGATTGCGTCGCGGATGTAGAGGCAGGTCAGAATGGTGAAGACGTAGGCCTGGAGCACGGCGACAAGAAGCTCGAGCCCGTAGAGCGCAACGATGAACGCGAAGGGCAGGACGCCGGCGAAGCTCAGGACGAAGACGAAGGCGCCGAACACGTGCAGGATCGAGTGTCCCGCCATCATGTTGGCGAAGAGCCGCACGGAGAGGCTGATCGGCCGCGCCATGTAGGAGACGACTTCGATCGGCACCAGCAGCGGCGCCATCCACATGGGCACGCCGGGCGGCAGGAAGAAGGTCAGGAAGCGGTGCTTGTGGATGACGATCGCAAGAATCGTCACACCGACGAAGACCACCAGCGCGAACGCGAGCGTCACGATGATGTGGCTGGTGAAGGTGAAGGAGTAGGGAACCAGCCCGAGCACGTTGCCGAGCAGCAGGAACATGAACAGGCTGAACACGAACGGGAAGAATTTTTGCGCGCCGCGGCCGCCCACGATGTCGCCCAGCATTCGGGCGATCATCTCGTAGCTCATCTCCACAATGGACTGCATGCGCCCCGGCACCATGCGCCCGCGGCCCATGCCCACCGTGGTGAGCAGCGTGATGACGATCACGGTCACGCACATCATCAGCGCGGAATTGGTGAACGACGCGTCGAAACCGCCGAGGTCGATCTCGATGTAGCGGTTGATCGCGAACTGATCGAGCGGGCCGTGATGCGCGTCGCCGTTGTGACCGGCGCCGCCGTTATCCGTCGTTGCCACTGGCCGTCCTACCCCTGGCTTCGCTCGTCGTGTCCTTCACCCCGTTCCTCCTCGCTCTCGCGGGACAACGGCGTGGCCCCTATTCTCTGTGCCGCCCGAAACGCGTTCAGGATGCCGGCCGCGATCCCCACAAAGATGAAGACCACGAACAGCCACGGCCTTGTGCCGAGCCATTCGTCGAGCAGCCAGCCGATGCCACCGCCGACGGCCAGCGCGGCCGCCATTTCGATCGCGAGGTGCAGCGCTTGCCCAAGACGCGTGCCGGGCAACCTGCCACGATTGCCCGACTCGTTCCCGCCTCGGGCCTTGCGCAGCCGGGAGCCTAGATCCTCCAGGGATGGCCGTGGTTTGTCGTCCATGCAAACCCGCTCGGCCAGGGCGCGCGCGTGCCCCGCAGTCGAAAAGCGCCCGAACCATAGGGGCTGCCCCGCCCCCTGTCAAGCCGGCGCAACGTCGTTCTTCGTCCGTCTAATGTATTGAAATAAAACAATCATTCTCTATTGGAAAAATTTAGGCGGGAGGGTTCAGGCGCTCTCGCGCAGTTCTACCGCGCGCTCTAGATCGACCGAGACGAGCTCGGAGACCCCCTGCTCCACCATGGTGACGCCGAATAGCCGGTCGACGCGGGCCATCGTGATGCGATGGTGCGTCACGACGATGAAACGGGTGTCCGTCTCCTTCGCCAGCCTCGATATGAGCGTGCAGAAGCGTTCCACGTTGCTGTCGTCGAGCGGGGCATCGACTTCGTCGAGCACACAGATGGGCGCCGGGTTGGTGAGAAAGGTGGCGAAGACCAGGGCTATGCCCGTCAGGGCCTTCTCCCCGCCGGAGAGCAGCGAAAGCGACTGCGGCCGTTTGCCCGGCGGGCTCGCCACGACCTCCAGGCCGGCCTCCAGCGGATCGTCGGAATCGACCAGTGCGAGATGGGCCTTGCCGCCGCCGAACAACTCGGTGAACAGACGCCGGAAGTGCCCGTCGATCATGCCGAAGGCCTCCAGCATCCGCTCCCGCCCCTCACGGTTGAGGCTGGCGATGCCGCGGCGCAGGCGCGCGATGGCTTCCAGCAGGTCGGCGCGGGACTCCTGCATCTCCCTTATGCGCCCGTCGAGCTCGCTCGCCTCGACTTCCGCCCGCAGATTCACGGCGCCGATGTTTTCGCGCTCGCGGATCAGACGCTGGAGCTTGACCTCCACCGCTTCGGCTTGGGGAAGCGCACCCTCGGGGTCGAGCGCGGCAATGGCGCGCGCCTCCGCCGGCTCCACGCCGAGGCGCTCGGTGATCTGGCCCGCCGCAAGGGTCTCCGCCTGCCCGGCCTCGGTGACGAGGCCCTCGAGCCGGGCTGCGCCTTCGCGCGCCTCGCCCAGCGCCGATTCGGCCTGCTTGAGCGCGCCCGACGCGGACTTCGCTGCCTGTTCGGCGCTGGCCAGGGCATCGACGGCATCGCGGTGCTCGCCTTGCGCGCGTTCGATCGTGCCGAGCAATCCCGCGCGCCGCGCTTCGAGCTCGGCCGGCCGTGCGTCGAGGGCGGCCTGTTCCGATTGTGCCTCGGCCAGCCGTGCAGCGAGTTCGCTCAGCCGCTTCCGCGCACTGCCAACGCGCGCGGCCCAGCTCTCGCTTTCCCGCGCCAACTCGGCGAGCCGCGCGCCGCGCCCGTCCGCCGCCTGCGCGACCTGATGGTGCCGCCTTGCGCTCTCTTCGTAACGCGCGCGAAGCCCCGTGAGGGTGGCTTGCAGAGGGACAATCTCGCCCCCCTTCCCTGCTCCCTCTGCGGGCAACGCTTCCAGCGCTGCGCGCGCCAGGCGTTCCGCCTCTCCGGCCTCGGCACTTTCGCTTGCGATCCGTCCCGTCGTCTCGTCGAGAGTGGCGAGACGAGAGTGAGCTGCCGCGGCCTCGGCCGAGGCCATCGCGCGCGCCTCCCGTGCCGCCCGCAAGGCCTCAGCCGCCTCGTCGGCCTGCGCGCGGGCATGTTGGCACGCCGTTTCGGTGTCTTCCCTGGCCGCCGCCGCCGCAGCGACGGCATTCTCCGCCGTGCGCTTTTCCGCTTCGGCACGCGCGCACGTCTCGGCCAGCACGGCCAGCCGGTTGCGCGCCTGCAAACGGCGGGCGGCAGCCGTCAGCGCTTCGGCGGCCACCGTGAAGCCGTCCCAGCGCCAGAGCGAGCCTTCCCTGCTCACCAGCCGCTGGCCGGTGCGAAGCTCAGCCTGCAAGCGAGCCCCATCGGCTTCCGCCACCACCCCGACCTGGGAGAGACGTGCCGCCAACGCCGCAGGGGCGCGCACGGCATCCGCCAGCGGCGCGGCACCGTTGGGTAGCGGCTGCGGGTCGCCCGCTGGCGGCAGCGTGCGCCAACGCATCGGCGCACTCTCGTCCGTGCTGGCCTGAAGGTCGTCGCCGAGCGCGGCGCCCACCGCCGCCTCGAATCCGGGTTTGACCGTGACCCGATCCCAGAGAGCGAGGCCCGGACCGGCGCTCGGATCGTCAAGCAACGCGGCAAGGGCCGCGCGCTCGGCCTCGCTGCCTGCGAGCGCGGCATCGGCCTCGCGCAGCCTTTCGCGCAGCGCGCGTTCGCGGTCTTCCGCCTGCCCCCGGGCCGTCTCCGCCTTCTGCTGCGCCGCGCGCGCAGCCTCGAAGCCCCCGGCCCGGACGCGCTCCTCCTCTTGCGCTTCCGACAGCTGGCCGTCAGCGGGACCAGCCCGCTCCAGCGCTGCACGCTCTGCCCCGGCCCGCGCGAGGTCGTGCTCAAGCCGTTCCCTGCGCTGCCGGGTCTCCTGAATCCGCTTGCTCAGCGCCTCGCGTTCGGCCTCGGCCCGTGCCCGCGCCTGAACGAGCGCCGCGAGGCGCTGCTCGACCGCCTCGACCTCGGCCTGCGCTTCCTCTCGCGCGGTGCGCGCCGCAGCTTCTGCCGCGGCGTCGCCCTCGGCCGCACGGGCGAGCCTCTCGTGGATCTCGTCGACGCGCCCCTGCGCCGATTCCGCGTCCTGGGCCAGCGCCTCTTCGCGCTCGACATCGGCGGCAATCTGGGCGCGCTTGCGCGCATTCTCCTCAAGGGCGCGAGCGACGCGCTCTTCCTCCTCGGCGAGCCGTTCGTGCTCGATTCGCAGGCGCTGAAGGGCAGCGGCGCGTTCGGTCTCGTGCTGTCGCCGCTCCGGCAGAACGGCGGCGGTGTCCGCCTGGCGGCGGGCGGCGTCGGCAGCCTCTTCGGTGGCCGAGGCCACCCGGCGGGCAGCGTCGTCCGCCTGGCGCGTCACCTCCTCGATACGGGCCCTGGCCGCGATCCAACGGACGAGAAGCAGCGCAGCCTCGGTCTCGCGAATCCTCTCCGAGAGACGCCTGTAGCGCTTGGCGTGGCGCGCCTGGCGTTCGAGATCGCGGAGCTGCGTCTCCAGCGTGCCGATCACGTCCTGGAGGCGCTCCAGGTTCGTCTCGGCCGCCCTCAGCTTGAGCTCCGCTTCGTGGCGCCTCGCGTGCAGGCCGGTGATGCCGGCCGCCTCTTCGAGGAGGGCCCGGCGCTGGGCTGGTTTCGCGCCGATGATGTCGCCGATTCGCCCCTGCCCCACCAGTGCCGAGCTGTGCGAGCCTGTCGCGGCGTCGGCAAACAGGATTTGCACGTCGCGGGCGCGAGCCTCGTCACCATTCACGGTATAGGCCGAGCCCTCGCCGCGCTCGATACGGCGGGTCACCTGGACCTCGGCCGCATCCTCAAAGCCCGGCGGCGCAGACCGGTCCGAATTGTCGAGGCTGAGCGTGGCTTCGGCGATGGCATGGGCGGGGCGGCGGGAGGTGCCGCCGAAGATCACGTCCTCCATGCCGCCGCCGCGCACCTGGCGCGGTGCGGTCTCGCCCATCACCCAGCGCAGCGCTTCGACCAGGTTCGACTTGCCGCAGCCGTTGGGGCCGACGATCCCCGTCAGCCCGCGCTCGATGTGCAGCTCCGTCGGCTCGACGAAGGACTTGAAGCCCGCGACTCTGAGCTTCGTTACCTGCACGCGTCCTCTCTCCGTCTATGAACCCGAGATGAGACGGTCGATGTGCTCGGCGAATGCCTCGAAGTTCATCCTGCCCTCGTACTTCTCCCCGTTGACGATTACCGTCGGCGTGCTGTTGACCTCGTACTCGGCCTGCGCCGATGCGATCGACTGGAATATCGAGTTCTCGAGATCCTGGTCAGCCAGACACGCATCGAAACGGTCGCGGCGCACGCCGCCCAGCTCGCCGATCTGCGCGAGTTTGTCCGTGTAATCGACCGAAGTCGCCCAATCGTCGAAGGTGTCGAACAGGACATCGACAAAGGCGAAATAGCGGTCCCGTCCGGCACAGTGGGCGAGGACCGCCGCCTGAAGCGCGGGTGCGTTGAGCGGGAAGTCGCGTGCCACGAACCGGACCTTGCCGGTGTCCACGTAGTCAGGCTTGAGCCGGTTGTAGATGTTCTTGTGGAACCACTGGCAGTGCGGGCAGGTGAGAGAGAAAAACTCGATCACCGTTACCGGCGCGTCCGGGTCGCCGAGCGCAAGGTCGCCCGGCTTCTCGCCAATGCCGGCAGCAATGCCGGGCAGCGGCATCAACACCGAGGCAAGCGGAACAGCCGCCATTGAGCCCAACAGGAAACGACGCGAAATCATGAAGATATCCTCATCCGTTGATATCGCACCCGAGGAAGGTGCGTCCCTTCTGCTTGCACGCCTCCATGACCGAGAATGATCCCGCGGCGGGGTCGACCACCACGTCGCCCGGATTGCTAACGGCCTCGATCAAGGCGCTCTGGAGGCCCACCGGCTTTGGGTGGACCCGGTCGCGCTTGCCGATCGATTCGCTCCACACGTCCGGAATGGTATGGACCTTCCACACGCCCTTGGCCTTGCGCGGCGCCTTTTGCAGCACGATCAGATACTCGCTGGCGCGCCTCGTGCGGTAGCCCATGCCGATCCGCTTCTTGTGCCACGTCACCATGTCCACGATTTCTAGGGACGTGCCTTCGAGCCAGTCACCGAACCCGGTGCATAGGTGATACTTGTCCGTCCACAGGAAAAGGTGGCCGCTCGGCATCAGGCAGCGGCAAATCTCGCTGATGAACGACGGGATCTCATCGGTCATCTGGGGCAGGGCAGAACGGGCGCCACCGCGGAGCACGCCCTCGTTGCCGTAAGCCAGGTGATCGAGCACGCCACGATATTGCGGGTCCAGGAACGCGACCGGAACGGCGGCCGAGGGCAGCAGGCCGAGGAACTGCAGCCCCTCCATGCGCAGCCGGTTGTCGAAGGCGAGTTCGGGCGGCAGCGCCAACGGCGGCTGATCCACCTGCCGCAAGGACGAGAATACCGATTCCCTTCCGGCGTCCGGTGGGGCTTCCAGCGGTGTGGCGACTTCGTTCACCATTCGGGCCGGACTGTACGCACTCTCGCAACGAAAAGTATAGTTCCTGCTGCCACGGTGCCGTCCCATGGCGCGGACGAGCGGCGAACGCCAAAGTTTCAGGAAAATTATACGCAAATTATCAACGTGTTACTTTCTCTGCGCGTTGGCGAGCACCGCCCGGCCGAGCGCCGTGAGCGCCGACCTCAGGCGGCTGTCTTGTGTGGAACCGACGGTGTTTTCGACACGCGCGGCCGACTCCGAGTCGATTCTTGGCGACGTCCGGCGCTCCCGGCCCGGCGTCTGCGACGGCGCCGCGCGATTCACGTAGGCGATCCGCGTCACGGCGCGGTAACCATAGTAAGAAGCGATTCGCTCGAGAATTTGGGGTTCGAGATGCTGAAGCTCGACCGCGACCGGCCCCGATACGCAGACCCTGAGCGTGCCGTTCCGCCCCAGCCGATCGGGCCAGGAACTGGCGGCGATGGCCTCGCCCACGATTGCAGGCCACTCGCTGGCGATCTCGGCCGCGGCGAGTCCGCGCGACTCGAAGGACTTGGCGGTAATTCTGCCGATCAGCGTGGCGAGCGGCTGCGCCTGGCGGGCCTTGCGTCTGGTCACTGCATGACGTCCCGGGGGTCGCTTCACGATGTACGCCCAACGAGCGCTGCTGTGAAGCGCCGCCGTCGATGAACGCCGCCGATCCCGCCACACCAGCGCACCTGGTCCAGGCGCTGCTCGGCTGGTACGACCGCCACCGCCGCCGCCTGCCCTGGCGCGCCGCGCCCGGCACGCGGCCGGAGCCGTACCGGGTCTGGCTCAGCGAGATCATGCTGCAGCAGACGACCGTCCCGGTCGTCGCCGGCTACTTTCAGCGCTTCCTGGAGCGTTGGCCGACCCTCGACGCGCTGGCAGAAGCCGAGCTCGACGAGGTGCTGCACGCCTGGCAGGGGCTCGGCTACTACGCCCGCGCCCGCAACCTGCATGCCTGTGCACGGCGCGTGCTGGCCGATCACGGCGGGTGCTTCCCGACCGAGGAGGCTGCGCTGCGGGCGTTGCCGGGAATCGGGCGCTACACCGCTGCGGCGATTGCGGCCATCGCCCACGACCGGCCGGCGACCGTCGTCGACGGCAACGTCGAGCGGGTGATCGCACGGCTTCGCGCGGTCGAGACCCCGCTTCCTGCGGCCAAGCCCAGGCTCTACGCGCTTGCCGCCGAGCTTACGCCCGAGGCCCGACCGGGCGATTACGCGCAAGCGCTGATGGACCTCGGCGCAACCGTCTGCACCCCGCACAATCCGGACTGTCTCGCCTGCCCCTGGCGGGATGCCTGCCAGGGTCTCGCGGGCGGACTGGCGAAAGACTTGCCGCGCCGGGCACCGAAGCGGCCGCGCCCGTTGCGGCACGGCGTCTCCTTCTGGTTGATGCGCACGGACGGGGCCGTGCTGCTGCGGCGCCGCCCGGAAGAGGGCTTGCTCGGCGGGATGATCGAGCTGCCCACCACGCCTTGGCGGGCCGAACCCTGGAATCTGAGGGAGGCCGCGGCTCATGCGCCCCTGGAGACCCGGTGGCAGGCGCTGCCGGAGCCGGTCCGCCACGGCTTCACCCATTTCGAGATCGAGCTGGTGGTCGCCGCTGCCAAGACCGAGAGCGCGGGCAGCGCCACACAGGACGACGACATCTGGTGTCCTCCCTCGCGTTTTTCGGACTATGCGCTCCCGACGCTGACCCGGAAGCTCGTGCGCCACGCTGCGCACCATCGGCCCGCTCCTGCAGGGCGTCGTCGAACGGTCGGCGACTGAGGGCGGCACCGAGCATGGTAGCATCGCCGCCATCGCGCATGGCGCGCGGAGGAGTGGCGCGGTGACAGCTGGCGATCGCCGAGCGGGCGGCAAGAAGAGCGGGCGGCTCTCGCCCACGCGTGTCCGCGAGGCAATGCGCCGTGCGGCGCGGCACGCGCGGGCCGGAAAGCTGGAGGAAGCGCACGCGCTCTATCGCTCGGTTCTCGCCGCCAGGCCAGATCATCGGGAAGCGCTGAAGGCTTGTGCGCTGGTCGCGTTCCGGCTGGATGCGGTGGACGAGGCGGCGGCGCTCCTGCAGCGGGCAGTGTCACTCGAACCTGAAGACGCGGGCGCCCACAACGACCTCGGCAACGTGCTGCAGGCTACCGGGCGTGTCGACGCCGCGATCGGCGCCTATCGGCGGTCGGTCAAGCGCGATCCGGAAAGGGCCGAGACGCACCTCAATCTGGGCCAGGCGCTACGGGCCAAGGGAGACCTCGACGGCGCTGCCGAAGCCCTGGGCCGCGCCGCCGCACTCCGCCCCTACCATGCCGGCACTCTCCTCCGCATCGGCTTGGTCCGTCACGCCCAGGGCGATCTCGATGGGGCAGAGGACAGCTTTCGACGGGCACGTTCCATCGAGTCCGAGAACGCCGAGGCCCACTTCGCCCTCGGCAACGTTCTCTATGCCCAGGGCCGGCTCGATGAAGCCATCGAGGCGTATGGGCAGGCGGCGGCGCTCAGAGAGGACATCCTCGACGCCTCGTTCGAGGTCGGGAAACCGCGCCACGTCCACGCCCATCTCGATCGCGGCGATCCGGGAGCGGCGCTCAAGGCCTGCGACGACTTGCTGGCACGACACCCAGGCCAGAGCGGCGCACTGGCGATGAAGGCCGTTGCCTTGTGGGAGGCGGGCGAGACGGACCGGGCACGCTCGCTGCTCGATTTCGATCGCCTGCTTCGGCACGAACGCTGCGCGCCGCCGGAGAATTTTGGAGACATGGGAGCCCTCAACGTTGCGCTGGCCGCCCATGTTCGGGGCCATCCGACTCTCCAGGCGGCGCCCGAGAGCTACTCCATGGAGCGCGGCCGGAGCACGGGCGAGTTGCTGCCCGGCCACGGCGCGGCAGCGGCGTTCCGCTCGTTGGTGGAAGGTGCCGTGGACCGCTACCGGGCGGCGATGCCGCAGGAGCGGAGCCATCCCTTCCTGGTCGATATCCCCGACAGCGTCAGGATCACGGCATGGGGGGTCATCCTCGACGAGGGCGCCTATCAGGTGCCGCACATTCACCCCTCGGCATGGCTCAGCGGCGTGTATTACGTCGCCCTCCCCTCCTCCCTCGGCGCGGACGACGAGGGGACGGCGGGCTGGATCGAGTTCGGCCGCCCCTACTGGGATTTTCGGATCAGGGCGGAGCCGGAAACCCGGCTGATCGAGCCCAAGGAAGGACTGATGCTGCTCTTCCCCTCCTACATGTTTCACCGCACCTTGCCCTTCAAAGGCGTTGGCGAGCGCATCAGCATCGCCTTCGACGTGTTGCGGGGAGAGTAGCGGAGCGGCGGCTAACCACCCTCTCGCGCGGCAGCCGCAACAGCTTCAACTGCTTCCATGACCCGAAGCAGATTGCCACCCCACAGCTTGGCGATCTCTTCCTCGTTGTAGCCTTGCCGTACCAGTTCAACGGTGACGTTGAGCGTCTCTGCCGCGTCGTCCCAGCCCAAGATGCCGCCGCCGCCGTTGAAGTCCGACGCAATCCCCACATGGTCCATACCGATTAGCTCGACCGCCCGATCGATGTGGTCCACGAGGTCTGCCACCGAGCCCTTCGGCCACCGACGGTCGATCTCATAGCGACGCACGTAATACGCGTCTTTCTCCTGGTCGCTGAGCCTGGTCCAGTCAGCCGCACTGTGGAGACCCGTCTCCTCCCACAGCGCATTCAGTGCCGCCTGCTTCTCCACCGGTAGGGCGCGCAGGTAAGAGTCGAAGGCCACGATCTGGATCACGCCGCCCTTGTCCTTGAGCGCCTGCAGTACCTCGTCAGAGAGATTGCGCGGGTGATCAAGAACGGCGCGCACGGAGGAATGGGAGGCGATCACCGGTGCGCGCGAAGCGGCAATTGCATCGAGTGCGGTGGTTTCGGCCGCATGGGAGATATCTACGATGATGCCGAGCGCGTTGGCGCGATCGACAACAGCACGCCCGAATTCGCTAAGGCCCCCGTGCTCAGCGTCCGCCTCACCATTAAAATCGTTGGGCACTGCGGAATCGCCGATGTCGTTGTGGCCGTTGTGAAGCAAACCGAAATAGCGAGCGCCCAAGTCAAAGTAGATGTCGAGCAGCGTCAGGCTGCGGCCAACGGCATAGCCGTTCTCAATCCCGATCAGGGCAGCGCGTCGCCGTTCTCCGTGGAGCCGGCGCACGTCCGACGCCGAAAGCGCAAGACCAATCCTTTCAGGATGTTGTATGTCCGTCATGCGGCGGATCGCGGCCAGCTTGGTAAAGGCGTCGGCCGCGGCGCGGGCGTAGCCTGCCGGGGTGCGTTCCCGTTGCGGCACGAAGGCGACGAAAAAGGCAGCGTCCAGCCCGCCCTCTTCCATGCCGGGCAAGTCCAGCTTCTGGCGCGGCGCCTTCGCGGCCGCAGGATCGTACGCTTCGGTCCCGAAATCGGGAGGAATGTCCACGTGACTGTCGATGACAATGACGCGTTCATGGATGGCCTTGGCCCGGGCAAGAACATCGTCTTCGGCTCCGACCGTGCCAGAAATCAAGAGCCACACAAGTGTGACCGCCAGCAGTGTCACGAATTGGGTCATGGCATTTTCCCGCATGGGTGGCTTCCCGCACGCCACCGGCTAACATCCCTGCACATGCGGCAATGACGGTGCAGATCGGCTTCGTCAAGATGCAGCGGCGGGATTTGAACGACTGGAGCGACGGGATGAGCGAACAACGGAATCTACCCCAGGAGGCCGGCTACAATCTGCGGCTGCGTCACCCGGAATTCGAAGAGTATTTCGCAGTATGGGAGTCGGAGAGTGCGCGGATTCGGGACACTCTCGACTGCACCCTCGACGTTCGCTACGGCGCCGGCCCCAACATGACCGCCGACCTCTTCCCGGCGCCTGCGGGGGGCGCCCCGATCCAGGTCTTCATCCACGGCGGCTACTGGCGCGGCATGGACAAGGATGTTCACTCGTTTCCCGCCGAGGGCTTCGTCGCCGCCGGCGGCGCGGTCGTCTCGCTCAACTACGCGCTGGCGCCAGCGGTGACGCTCGACACGATCGTGGAGCAATGTCGGACGGCCATCGAGTGGATCGCCGACAACGCCGCGCGGATCAACGGCGACCCCGACCGCATCTTCGTCTCCGGCCACTCCGCAGGCGGTCACCTTACCGCGACGTTGCTCTGCACCGACTGGGCCGCACGCGGGCACCCTGCGAACCTGGTGAAGGGCGGCACGCCGATTTCGGGCATCTTCGACCTGGCGCCGATCATGGAGACCAGCATCAACGACGATGTTCGTCTCGACGCCGATTCGGCCGCGCGGAATAGCCCGATCCACAATCTTCCGGCGACACGTGCGCCGCTCATCGCCGTGGTCGGCGGCGCAGAGACGGACGCATTCGTGGCTCAGAACCGGGCATTCGCCGCGGCCTGGCAGGCGCGCGGTGTCGAGGTCACGGTCATGGAAATCGAAGGGCTGCACCACTACAACGTGGTGATGGAGATGGGCCGCCCCGGCAGCGCCCTTACGCAGGCAGTGCTTGCCCAGATGGGATTGTGAGGGCCGCGTCTCCGGTTCCACGCCGCCCTCCACGATTGCCTGCTTGAACGACGGGCTTGCCGAACCGATGTGAGGGCGGTAGGGCAGGTCCCGGCGGTGCGCCCGACCGCCGAACTCCGCGAGGTGCGCCATGACCGTAAGCCGCGGCCGTGATTTCCTGGCCCTTCCCGGCCCGACCACCGTTCCCCACGAAGTGCTGCAGGCCATGCAGCGCCCAGCCGTCGACATCTACGGCGAGGAGCTGACCGCCGTTACCGATACATGCCTGGACGACCTCCGGCGTGTCTTCCGCACGGAACATGGGCACACCTACATCTACATCGCCAACGGCCACGGCGCCTGGGAAGCGGCTCTCTCCAACGTGCTCTCCCGCGGCGACAAGGTGCTGGTGCTGGAGAGCGGGCGTTTCGCGGTCGGATGGGGCGAGATGGCAGAGCCGCTTGGCATCGAGGTCGAGGTACTGGCTGAAGAGCCCCGGCGCGCGGTGTCGGCGGAAGCGCTGGAGACGCGCCTCCGTGCCGACAAGGCGGGCGAGATCAAGGCCATCCTGGTGGTGCAGGTGGATACGGCGTCCGGCGTCGTGAACGACATCCCGGTGCTGGGCAAGGCCATCCAGGCGAGCGGCCATGATGCGCTCTTCATGGTCGATGTCATCGCGTCCCTGGGCTCGATGCCTTTCGAGATGGACGACTGGGGGATCGACGTCGCGGTGGCTGGCGCGCAGAAGGGTCTCATGATGACGCCGGGCCTGAGCTTCATCGCAGCGGGAGAGAAGGCGCTCGCCACCCATGCCGACGCCGGGCTGCGGACGCGGTACTGGGACTGGACAGTGCGCGAGGGCGACCTCCACTACATGAAATACTGCGGCACGCCGCCGGTGCACCTGCTGTTCGGCCTGCGCAAATCCCTCGACATGCTGCTGGAGGAAGGGCTGGAGAACGCCTTCCGCCGCCATGCGCTTCTCGCCGGCGCTACGCAGGCGGCTGTCGAGCGCTGGTGCGAGGCAGGGGCGCTCGCCTTCAACATCCCGGAGCCGGCGGAACGGTCGCCCACGGTGACCACGATCCTGTTGGACGATCCCGAGCTGAGCCGTCTGCTCGACTGGTGCTGGGAGGTCTGCAACGTGAGCCTCGGCATCGGGCTCGGGTCGCTCGGCGGCCACGCGTTCCGCATCGCCCATATGGGCCACGTGAACGCACCCATGACGCTCGGCACGGTCGGTGCTATCGAGACCGGCCTTGCCGCACTCGACATCCCTCACGGTAAGGGCGGCGTCTCGGCAGCCGTCGCCTATCTGGGCAGCCGCCTCAAAGCGTGAGATCGGGGCGGCGCTAGGGTTCGGCGGGCGCGTCCTGGGCCGGCGTCGAACCGCTGTCCGACGGATCGTTGTCGGACGGCGAATTGAGAACGATGGCGAGCACCACCAGGACGGCGCCCACGAACAGCGCGACGGCGGCGTCCCTCATAAAGCGCCGCACGTCAGGCGCTCCCTTCCTCCGCAGAAGCCGACCCTTGGCTTGACCCGGCAGACCGTGCCGCCGTCAAAGCGTCGTTCAGCGCCGCCTGGAAGTGCCCGCCCACGACAGGGCCGTGATGACGGCGATAGTCGCGCAAAATTTCCGCCTGCACTTCGGGCGTGATGTCGTGCGCGAGGTCGAGCCGGGTCTCGCATGCGTCGCAGACGAGCCCCCTGTCGCCGACCGCAGGTGTGCGCCACGCATGCGGGTTGCAACGCTCCATCGGAATGGCCTTTCTGCTCTAGTGTCTCCGTTGACCGATCGATTGTCCGCTCAGGCGATGCCGGTGTCGCTGATGATCTGCATGATCTCCGTGCAACGCCATCCGGTGCGACGAAGAAGACGATTCGACGGCGCCCGAATTCGGACTCGATCTCCTGCGGCTCGAGAATAAAGGGAACGCCGGCGTCGCGCAGTCGAGCAACCTCGGTGTCGAAGTCGTCCACCTCGAAGACCATGTGAAGGAAGCCGAGGGGCAGCGGCTCGTCCAGCAAGTCCTCGTAAGGCGCCTTGGTGAACAGCAGGAGGACCCGGTAGTCGCGGCCGAACACCCGGCCGGCGAGCCGCTCCTCGCCGTCCATGGTCTCGGCGTAGAAGGCGGCCGCAGCGTCGAGGTCCGCAACCTTGACCGCATAATTCCAGAGTCGCATGCCGCGGCCTTCTCGCCCTCACGTTCGATCGGCGCAATCCATGCGACGGATGGCGTAGTCCTGAAATCTCGCATTCCAGGCATCTTCGAGGGCGGAGTGATCGTCGCCCGTGCGCGCCTCGACCGCGTACTCGGTAACGGTCTTCATGTTCGCCGTGGTCACGACCGAATATCCCAGCTGCTGCATCTCGGCCACGCGGCGGCTCATGTTGCCCTTGTTACGGTAGACGCCGAGCGAGATTCCGTTGGCCTGCGCACCCTTGGCGATGATCCAGATGTCGTCCACGCCCTTGTCACGCAGCTCGCTCGCCACTGCCCTCGCCGCCTCGCGGCTTGAGGCCGGCGGCAAATACACTTGGTAATTCTTGATGACCTGCTGCTCTTCGCGATGGATCCCGACAGCCTCCGCACCGGCCGTGCGCATCCACTCCGCAGCCGCGGCAGCGGTGGCGGGTTCGCTGAACCAGCCTGCGCGGACGCAGAACGTGCCTGGCGCCTGCTCGGGTGCTGCCTCCGGTTCCGCAGGGCTTGGGGGTACCTCCTGTTCCCGGACGTCGGCGGCGAGAAGCGGTTCCGCGTCCGCGGGCGTCGCGACCACCGGAGAATCGTCTGTCGTCTGCGCGGGCTCAGGACCTTCAGCGGCCTGTGCGCTCGCCTCCAGCGCCACGAGATCCTGGTCGCGAAGCGCATGGGCTTGCTGGTACGCCTGCTCCGCCAGTTTCATGTAAACGTCGCCGAGATTGGCATACACGACCGCATCGGGCCTTAACTTCAGCGCAGCGACGAGGGCTTCGCGCGCGTCATCCAGCCGTCCCACCCTGGCGTAGAGCACGGCAAGATTGTTGTGAGCCTCGAACATGGCGGGATGATCGTTTCGCAGACCCTCGAAGATGGCAACCGCCTCGGCAAGTTTGCCGTGGCGCGCCTGCAGGACGCCGTGAACAAGCCGCACATCGGGCGAATCGGGCTCCTGCTGGAGCATCGGCTCGAGGATCTCGCGCGCTTCCGGGTAACGCCCCTGCGTCACCAGCGAAAGTGCGTCCGCAATCGGGTCGTTGGCGAGAGCGCCGGACCACGGCGCCATTGCGGCCAGCACTCCGAAGGCGAGCGCCGCCCGCCTGAGCCAAGCCGCCGCGCGCACTTTTTGCTGCGCAAATGCCGTGCTATCCACGACGTCGATTTTCTCGATTTCCGGTGCCGTGCACCATAGGTGGCAACCGCAGCGCAGTCCATTGCACAAACCACCACGTGCCGCTGAGCGACTCATGACCGAGCAGATTCTGATCCTCGATTTCGGCTCACAGGTGACGCAGCTGATCGCGCGCCGCGTGCGCGAGGCCGGGGTCTACTGCGAGATCAGGCCCTACTCGACGAGGGCAGACGAGATCGAACGCCTGGCGCCGCGGGGCGTCATCCTTTCGGGCGGGCCGGCATCGCTGACCGAGGCAGAGGCGCCGCGCCCCGACGAGGGCATCTATGCGCTCGGCATCCCGCTCCTCGGCATATGCTACGGCCAGCAGGCGATGTGCGCGGCGCTGGGCGGCACGGTGGAGTCGACCGCCCAACGCGAATTCGGGCGGGCTCACCTCGACGTCGTGCAGCCTTGCGCGCTCTTCGATGGGGTCTGGCAGGTGGGCGGGCGCGAACAGGTGTGGATGAGCCACGGCGACGCGGTGGCGGCACTGCCGGACGGCTTTCGCGTGGTCGCAAGCACCGACTCGGCGCCCTTCGCGGCCATCGCCGACGACCGGCGACATTTCTACGGCATCCAGTTTCACCCCGAGGTGGTGCACACTCCGCACGGCGCAGCGCTCCTCGAGAACTTCGCGCGCCACGTCGCCGGCTGCGACGGCTCCTGGTCGATGGCCTCGTTCCGCGCCAGCGCCATTGAGGCCATTCGAGCGCAGGTCGGCGACGGACGGGTGATTTGCGGGCTATCGGGCGGCGTCGATTCGTCGGTGGTGGCGGTCCTGCTGCACGAGGCGATCGGGGAACAGCTCACCTGCGTGTTCGTCGACACCGGCCTCATGCGCCAGGGCGAGGCCGAGGAAGTCACGGGCCTCTTTCGCGGGCACTACAACATACCGCTGGTCCATGAGGACGCGCGGGACGCGTTCCTCGAAGGACTCGCGGGCGTTACCGAGCCCGAGGAGAAGCGCAAGATCATCGGCGCCACGTTCATCGACGTGTTCGAGCAGGCTGCGCGGAGCGCCGGCGATGCCGACTTCCTGGCCCAGGGAACGCTCTACCCGGACGTGATTGAATCCGTTTCCGTCAGCGGCCCGAGCGCGGTCATCAAGTCCCACCACAATGTCGGCGGACTGCCGGAGCGGATGAAGCTGAGCCTCGTCGAGCCGCTTCGCATGCTCTTCAAGGACGAGGTGCGCGCCCTCGGCCGCGCGCTGGGGATGCCGGAGGCTCTCACCGGGCGGCACCCCTTCCCCGGCCCCGGCCTCGCGATCCGCATTCCGGGCGAGGTGACGCCGGAGAGGGTCGCGGTCTTGCAGCAGGCCGACGCGATCCTGATCGAGGAGATCCGCAGCGCCGGCCTCTACGATGCCATCTGGCAGGCCTTCGCGGTCCTGCTGCCGGTGCAGACCGTGGGTGTGATGGGCGATGCACGCACCTACGAGCACGTCTGTGCGCTCCGCGCCGTCACGTCGACCGACGGCATGACCGCCGACTTCTACCATTTCGACATGGGCTTCCTCGGCGGCGTGGCGAACCGGATCGTCAACGAGGTACAGGGCATCAACCGCGTGGTCTACGACGTGACCTCGAAACCGCCGGGAACGATCGAATGGGAATGAGTGTCCAGCTGCGCCGGGGGCTGAAGTGGGCGCTCGTGGTCCTGGTCGCCGCGACGTTCGCGCTGGGAGTCCGGTCTGCCGCCGCCGATTGGGAGACAGGCCAGGCCGCCTTCGAGAGAGGCGATATCGCCACTGCGATCGAGGCGTGGATGCCGCTCGCGGAGGCAGGAGACGCACGGGCGCAGGCGGCGATCGGCAGCCTCTACATCCACGGACACGGCGTCGCGGTGGATTATGGGGAGGCCTTGCGCTGGACCCGCCGTGCAGCCGAGCAGGGCGACGTCACCGGGCAGTTCAACATGGGCACCATCTTTGCCGGCGGCCTCGGCGTCGAGCGCGACTACGCGGCGGCAGCGGAATGGTTCGGACGTGCGGCCGAGCAGGACGACGCGGCGAGCCGCTTCAATCTCGGCGTGCTCTACGCGCGCGGTCTCGGCGTGCCGAGGGACGACGAGGAGGCGATCTTTTTCCTTAGTACGGCGACAATCATCGCCGGCGACCCGGAAGCCAACCTGCAGGAGATCGGCGCCGCCGCCGAGAACTACGCTTACGTCGTGATGATGACGATGGATGAGCCGGAACTCACCCGGGCGCTCGAGCGTACGCGCGCCTGGGAGAGAGATTTTCTGGGCCGATATCTCTCGCGGCGCATACGGCCTCCTGAGCCCCAGGGCAACCTCGACCGCCTCCCCTTCGAGTGACCCGCGTGCCGCCGGTGCGTTATCCGGCGACGCGCTCCAGCCGCCGCGATTCCGGGAGGTCGAGCAGCGCGCGGATATGGCCGGCGAGGCGCTGTGCCCAGGTCTCGACGGCCTTGGCCGAGCGAATCTCGCTGTTGCGGATTTCGATGAGGAGCGAAGGCAGCCCGCGCGCTTCGGCGTGCACGGGCACGGTGTAGTCGGTGAGCACGCCGAAGTCGTAGGGCTCGTTGGCGCCGACCAGGAGGCCGTCGGCGCGCAGGCGCTCGATCATGGGGTCCGCCAGGCGCCGGTCCTTGTCCCAGCAGATACCGATCTCCCATGGCCGGGGGGCGCCGCCGACAAGCTGCGGGGTGAAGCTGTGGACAGCAACCAGCACGGGCAGTGTTAGTGGCGGTCCGAAGGTGCGCTTAAATGGTGCTCTTTGGGATCGATCGCAGGTCTGGTGAGGGACGAACTGCTGTTCTGGGCAGCTTCCTGTTTCCGGATCACTGGATCCGGGATTT
>LXNI01000245.1_pt1 | contig 68271 bp, 70 predicted proteins | sample 809091 | NCBI WGS metagenome assembly LXNI01 (sample SAMN04870527, study PRJNA318959) | sponge metagenome | biome: 01000161; feature: marine sponge reef; material: water | host: Sarcotragus foetidus | place: Greece: Milos, Mediterranean Sea | collected 2013-05-29 | depth 5-7 m
GCAGTGCCTACTCATGATGAGACCAGCGCGTTCATACGCGACTACGAGGGCTTGACGCAGCAGCAGCGAGACAGAAAAAAAGATGCTTGAATGATAGAATGTTCACCTATAGGGTGAAGATGTGAAGTATGAGATTGATTTTCGAGGACGACGACCTGCGGCGGCTGTACGAGGAGCCGGACTTCGTGCTGTCCAGGTTCGGCTCGGATGCTGTGAAGGCCTTCCGGAAGAAGGTGGGGTTTCTTGCGGCGGCTGAGTCTGAGTCTGATCTTCGGAACTACAAAGCGCTGCGCCTCGAGAAGCTCCGAGGGGGGCGTGCTGGCCAGCATTCGATCCGGCTCAATCGCCAATGGAGGCTCATCCTGCGGATTGAGACCGATGCCGAAGGCCGCTTGCTGGTCATCGTCGAGATTGTTGACTATCACTAGGGAGGAGATTCATCAAGATGGCTAGAACCTATATTCCGGCTGAGGTTTTCCCCGCTGGCGAGTATCTCCGCGACGAGCTGAGTGAGCGTGAGTGGACGGTCACTGAGTTCGCGGAGATACTCGGTCGCCCGATTCAGGCTATATCGGAGATTCTGAATGGGAAGAAGGAGATCACCACCGAGACAGCGATTGTCTTTTCTGAGGCACTCGGCACCACTCCTGAGCTTTGGCTGAACCTCCAGACCGCGTACCGCCTGCACATGCGGCGATCAACCGCGAGCCAAAACGATCTCACCCCGGTTGCTCGACGAGCTCGGCTCCGGCGGGCAATCCCCCTAGCCCAGGTGAGGTCTCGGGGATGGATCCCTGAGGCAGCTGACCTCGACGCGACCGAGTCGGCTGTGTGCGACCTACTGGAAATCGGCAATCTGGATGAGCGCCCGCAGTTTGCCTTGGCAGCAAAGCGCTCCAATTCTGCTGATCCAATCAGCATTGAGCAGGCTGCTTGGCTTGGGTATGTGCGGCGAATGGCTGAAGGCCAGGATGTTGCTGCATTCGATATCGAAGGGCTGAGGCAACTTGCAGGGCGCCTCCCCGGGACCGTCAAAGACGGTCCCGGGGAACTGGTGAAGCTTCCGACACTGTTCGGGGAGTGCGGTGTCTGCTTGGTCTTTGCAGAAGGGCTTCGGGGGGGCAAGCTCGATGGCGCGGTGACCTTCCTCCCAGATGGTCGTCCCGTGATTGGGCTGACAACGCGAAACAACAGATTCGATAGTTTGCTCTTCGCTCTGCTGCATGAGTGCGCTCATCTGGTGCTGGGTCACATCACCCCGCAGTCTGGTGCGATCCTCGACGACGACCTGATGGGCCCCCAGAGCGATCCCGATGAAGTGGCGGCCAACGAGCAGGCCATTGCGTGGCTCTTCCCCGACGGTTTTGACATCACATCGATCTCGGTACCGGCAGTCGTGCAAGCAGCATCGCGGTACAACGTGCATCCAAGCGTTGTCATTGGGCGTATCCAACACGAATCCCAGAAGTGGAGCCTTTACCGCGACCGAATCCCAAAGGTCCGTCTCGACCTCCAAGATGCAGGACTCCTCTCATGACTACGACCGCTGAGTGGAGACTTGGAGATCGCCCTGCGACCTTCTCGTTTTATCTCACCGCTCAGGCCCTCAAGGCATACAGCGAGCGCGAGGAGCAATACAGCGACAATCCCCGTGTGGAGGTCGTTCTGCTCGGTGCTGAATCCATAGACGCCATCAAGATCACCCACTCCAATTACTTCGACGACACCGCCGACGCCTTGGGCAACCTGCTCGTGAGTCTGGGACTGGAGCCGAATCCGGTTCCCAGCCCCTGACCTTGCTGCTAGGTGGTATTCCGTATTATCCCGAGGGACTGATGCGATGAACGCCCTGCCCTTTTTCGCATCGAAACCTGACCCTCTTTTGCAAGTTTTGCAAAGTGGGCATACTGCCTCTCAGGGGCAAGGACATGGCGTCTGCGTCTTTGATCCTGATTCCATGAGGTGCCTCTAGCGGCTGCCGCTGATGGGGACAGGCGACAGCCTTGAGATGGTGGCCGACCAGGGAGTACTTCGGAAGGGTGGGGGAGGTGTCCACCCGTTCTGAGTTCCGAGTCGGGACTGTGCTCAACGAGGAGTCGCCTGCTGCGCGCGTGCAAGGTCACCCCCTCTGGGGTTAGCCTAGGTGTGTACACGCGCCACCTAGAGGGACCCATCCCATGCCCGCCTTGTCTGGATCCAGTACCGGCTCAGCAATGACTGAGCGGCCTGTGACGCTTGCGGAGCTTGATGCCAGCGTCGGTAGCGGCCCAGAGGTGCCTGAGGATGAGGTCGCTGTGCGGTACTACAGCGATGAGGCGCTTCTGTCAGCCATCCGGTTGCGCCGCAACGGCAGCTCCGCCGACTAGCCACCTTTTGAAGCAGTGCCTACTCATGATGAGACCAGCGCGTTCATACGCGACTACGAGGGCTTGACGCAGCAGCAGCGAGACAGATTCGATGACAAGCGCCAAGAGTTCATTGAGGATCTACTGGCGATGGAGAGGGATCCGCGCAAGAGGTTTCGAGCGGCTCTCCGAGTCAAGAAGGTGCAGGGAGCATCAGGGTTGTTTGAGATGACATGGGCTTCAGACGGGCGGGCGATCTTCTCGATGGGCAGGCCAGTGGTCCAGGGCAAGCGCCACATTGTCTGGCATCGTGTTGGAGATCACAGCATCCTGCCTTAGCGGAGTACGGGGATGCGGGCCTTGGCGCGGCATAATGTGTCGGGGATGTCTCGACCGCATGAGGGGTGACGGCTGATGCCTGCTGTTGAGGCAGCTTTTGAGGAGCACATCGCCTCGTGGCTGGTGGAGCACGGGGGTATCGACGGGTCAAGGTCGGAAGTGCCGGAGGTGAACCGCCTGAATTTGACGTTCAGGCTGGGGTGGACACGGCTGATCTGTTCGAGTTCATCGGGGCGACGCAGGCAGATGAGTGGGAGCGGCTGGTGGACTCGGCCTACGGGGGTGATCCGAACCAGGCGCAGTCGGGATTCGTGCAGCGGTTGGCGTCAGAGCTGGACAAGCGGGGGACGGTGGACGTTCTGCGCCACGGGGTGGTGGACCGGAACGTCAAGATCCGGCTGGCGTACTTCAAGCCGGCCCAAGGGCTGACGCCGGAACTGGCCCAGCGGTATGAAGCGAACGTGTTGTCGGTTGTCCGGCAGCTTCCGTTTGAGCCTGATACGTCTCGAACCGTTGACTTGGGACTGTTTGTCAACGGGATACCGGTGGCAACGGCTGAGCTGAAGAATCCGCTCACCGGCCAGACCGTCGAGAACGCCATTGCCCAGTACCGAACCGACCGGCCCCACAACAACTGAACGCTGGGCCGGATGGGCATGGTGCATTTCGCGGTCGATCCCGCATCGGCAGCCATGACTACCCGGCTGGCCGGTACCCGCACCCGGTTTCTGCCGTTCAACCGGGGCCACAACCTGGGCGCGGGGAACCCGCCCAATCCTGACGGGCACCGCACCGCGTATCTGTGGGAACAAGTGTGGTCGCGCGATGCCTGGATGGACATTCTGCGCCGCTTCATCCATGTGGAGAAGCCCTCCCGCGGCTCAAGTGCCCGTCCGGAGGTGATATTTCCGAGGTTCCACCAATGGGATGCGGTGCGGCGATTAGAAGCCGATGCCAAAGAGCGCGGTGCGGGCCACAGCTACTTGGTGCAGCACTCGGCGGGGTCGGGCAAGTCGAACTCGATCGCCTGGCTGGCGCACCGGCTGTCGTCGCTGCACACCGACGACAGCGCCCAGGTGTTCAACAAGGTGGTGGTGATCACCGACCGTGTTGTGCTCGACCGCCAGCTTCAGGACACGATCAGCCAGTTCGAACACGCCCTCGGTGTGGTGGAGCGCATCGACGAGAATTCGGCGCAGCTTGCTGCGGCGCTCGCCGGCGAGCAGGCCCGCATCATCGTCACGACATTGCAGAAGTTCCCGTTCGTCTTCGACAAGATCGAGTCGCTGCCTGAGCGGAACTACGCGGTGATCGTCGACGAGGCCCACTCGTCGCAGACCGGCGAGGCGGCTAGGGAGTTACGTCGGGCGCTGGGCTCGGCGCAGCCCGAGATCGACACGGATATGGAGGCGGGCGAGGTCGAGACGCTGCTTGCCGAGGCGGTGGCCGCCCGCGGCCGCCAGCCCAACTTGTCTTTCTTCGCGTTCACGGCCACGCCCAAGGGCCGGACGTTGGAGCTGTTTGGCGAGGTCGGCGACGGCGGACGACACGAGCCATTCCACCTGTATCCGATGCGCCAGGCCATTGAGGAGGGCTTCATTGAGGATGTGCTGGCCGGCTACCTGACCTACAACCAGTACTTCCATCTGGAAAAGGCCATCCTCGACGACCCCGAGTACGACACTGGCAAGGCTCGTACCGCGCTGGCCAGATTCGTGGCCCTTCACCCCGACAATCTGGCGCAGAAGGCGGAGATAATCGTCGAGCACTACCGCACCAAGATCGCGAGGCAGGTTGGCGGCGAGACTAAAGCGATGGTGGTGTGCTCATCGCGGCCCCATGCGGTGCGGATGTGGGAGGCGCTTCGGGGCTACGCCAATAACCTGGGCTATGACCTCGGCGTGCTGGTGGCGTTCTCGGGAGAGGTTGAGGGGCTAACCGAGTCTAAGGCCAACGGATTCCCAGAGTCCCAGACCGCCGAGCGGTTCGACACCGACGAGTGGCAGATCATGGTGGTGGCCGAGAAGTTTCAGACCGGCTTCGACCAGCCGAAGCTGACCGCCATGTACGTAGACAAGACCCTCACCGGTTTGGCTGCGGTTCAGACCCTGTCGAGGCTCAACCGCATACACCCCGACAAGTCGGGCACCTTCGTGATCGACTTCGTGAACGATGCTCATCAGATCGGCGAGGAGTTCGCGGTGTACCACGGCAAGACCGTGGCCCCGCCGACCGATCCGAACCTGTTCTGCCGTGCGCTGGCCATGCTCATCCGGGATCGGGACCCCGGCGAGAGCATCAACTTGGGCACAGAAGTGGAACTCACCCACCTACGGCATGAAATTGGGTTTGAGGGCTCAATCTCGCTGCCCGATGGCGAGGGGGAAGTTGCCACCATCTACTCCGGGACCGGTCCGCTCAGCGACCCCGAGGAAGAACGCCTGTCCCAGATCATCGCCCGTCTCAACGAGCGCTTCGGAACCGACTGGACCGAAGAAGACCGCCTGATGTTCGAGGCCGCCGCCGGCGATCTCATCTCGGATGTGGAAATTCAGAACCAGGCGGTGAACAACGACGAAGACACGTTCCGCACCCACGTATTCCCCGCCCACTACGAGAAGGCCTTGTTGTCGCGGATCGACCGAAACAGCGACCTCATATACGCCTACCTCGACAGCAACGAGCTCCAGGCCGAGGTCATGGACATCTTCGCCGTCAACGTCCAGAGGCGCGCAGCCGTCGCAAGGCAGAGAACCTGCCCCATCGGCGATCTGCTCGGGCCCGACCGAGAATCACTGTTCTTGGAGTACAAGTCCACCCTCCGATGGGACATCCGAGAGCAGCGAAAGGGAGGCATCCCCGAGGACGCCGTGATCAAGACCATCGCCGGCTTCGCCAACTCCGAATACGGCGGCACCCTCCTCGTCGGCGTGGCCGATGACGGCTCAGTCCACGGACTAGAAGACGACTACGCCACGTTCTCCAAACACGGCGAGCGAGGCGACCAAGACCTATGGGGTCAGCACCTCCAGAACCTGATCCTCAATCGCCTTGGCGATGCCGTCATGCCCCTGGTCGCCTGGCAGTTCCACACCATCAACGGCGATCATCTCACCCGCATCAGCATCGACCCCTCGGGATTCCCAGTCCTTGAGCGCAAAGGCGAAGAAGAGATCTTCTGGCTCAGGACGCCGACCTCCACGGTCTCTGTGAACGTTCCCGAAGAAAGGGACCGAATAATCGCCTCGCGCTGGGGCGATCAATGAGTTAGCGGCTCAGATCGTCTGGGTGCCGTCTACCCCGAGGGCAATGGCTAAGACCACTGCGATGCCGCCGAGGAGGCGGGCGACCACCGACAGCAGGGGGGTGGGGGCGGCTCGGAACCACAGCAGGGCGGCGGTGAGCGTGGCGGCGAGGACCACGCCGGCCATGGTTCGCAGGGTGCCGTCGTGGGCGGCGGTGGCGAGGACTACGGCCACCAGCTGGGGGGTGAACAGGACGGTGAGGGCGATGAGGGCCATCTGGGTTCCGGCTCGGGGTTCGTCGTAGACGGGGCGGGCGGGGAAGACCATCCACCGCACTCCGGCTATTGCGAACGGCACCGAGGTGGCCAGCCGCCAGGTGCCGGTGGTTACCGACAGGGCGTCGAGGATGGGGTCGGCCAGGGCGGCTACTAACCACAGCAGGCCCACCGCGGCGGCCACGGCCAGCGCCACCCGGGGGCGCCACTGATCCCGGTTGGAGGGGCGCCAGGCCACGCTCAGCGCTCCCGCCGCGGGGTTGGCCGCAGCCAGCACCATCAACATCACCGGTCCGAGCCCGCTCATGGTCGTCTCGCTTTCATGGCTTGTTTCCTCCGAGGTTGAAACTGACATCGGCCATCAACAGGCCTGAGAGGGCGTGCTGCTGGTCGTCCACCCTGGTTAGATCGTCGTAGTACCAAGCGCCGTCGGCGTCTTGGGCCTCGGCCAAGCGGGCCGCCCCGCACTCCAGCCGGTCTCGCAACGGAGCGTCGGCTAGGCGGGGCTCGTTGAGCCACAGCCACTCCAATGCGCCCAGCCCCTCCAGGATGGTCCCGTAGCCGCCGCCGCGGGGCATGGGCAGATGGGAAATCTCGGCGACGCCCTCCCGCTGGGCGTCCCAGCGGATCATCTGGCCGAAGCGCCCGGCCAGGCGCTGGGCGTAATCGAGGTGGTGCTCTTCGAGGCCCCACTCGGCCATCTCGCCCAGCGTGTAAGCCGCCCACTGATCGGGCCACGGCGGGGGCCACAGCTCTTCCAACTCGTCCCGTTCGGTGGACAGGTAGTCCATGATGGCCCACACCGGGGCGTCCCACCCCTCGCCGGGAAAGGCCTCGTGCATCAAGGCCAATCCCCACGCGGCCTCCCCAGTGGCGAATCGGGACCGCTCCCCGGGCACCGGCGCGCCGGTCTTGGGATCCCAGAAGTTGAGCATCCCGCCGTCGGGTAGCTGCTGGCCCACAAGGAACCGGCCCAGCGCCCTCATCTCGTCGTCGAACCCCGGGTCGTCGGTGAGGATGCGCCGATGGGCCAACGACACCAGGGTCAGCGAAGCCGTCCCCGTCTTCACCGGCCCCCGGGGCGACAGCGCTGGGCCCATACCCCCGTCGCTGGTTTCCACCGCCCGCTCCAGCAGGTAGTTCATGCCCCGATCGGCGGCTTCCACCACCTGGTGGTTTTGGCCCTGTTGGGCGATGGCCAGCTGGTAGAGCGACATGGTGCCCCCGGCGTGGCGCACCAGGTTGTAGCCCGGCACGGCCGACTCGGTTCGCCGGTCGTATTCGTACAGGTAGCGCCCGCTGGGCTCCTGGGTGCGGACGATCCAGTCGGCCCCGGCGTCGATGGCTGCTTGGCCGTCGCCGGGGGAGTATTGCGGGCACACCTCGGGCGCGGCCAGCGTCACCCGCAACAAGCCGGCGATCACCACCCACACCACCGCCCAGGCGATGAGCCGGCGCGTGGCCCGAGCAGACCAAAGCCGCCGCAACGACGACAGGGCGCTCACCGGTACCGCCAGAACCGGGAGAACAAGAACGTGGCTGGCAGGCGGGTAAGCACGTACTGGCGGGCCTCTCGCCCCTCCAGCACTGTGCCATCACGATCCACCATGCACCACGATGCCCCCGGCACCACGGTGATGTCGAACCGGGCCATCCAGTCGAGCCATCTCATCCAGCGGCTGGGGGTAACCAATGTGCGGTCACTGGTAGACGGAACCGCCCACAGGGCCAAGGCGCCGATGCCGATCACGCTGAACACCTGTACTTGGGCGCTCACCTCGATGCCCACGTGGAAGGCCACCGCCACCCATACTGCGGCCAGCCGGGTGCGGCGGAACCACAGGCCGAAGGCGATGAACAGCTCGGTGGCCACCGCGGCCGGCGACAGCACCCAGTGGAACGCCCGGGCGGTCACCACCTCCAGCACCGGGTCGCCCAGGGTGTCGCCCAGCGTGTCGCGCACCTCGTGTTGGTAGCGAATGGTGCGGTCGTGGAGGACCCGGCCGCCCACCCAGTCGGGGTCGATCAGCTTGGAGAACCCCGAGGCGAAGTACACAACGGCCACCTCGAACCGCAGCAGCCACACCGGCCACACCAGGCCGCGGTCATCAAGGGGCGGGCGGCGGCGGGCGTCCAGCGACAGCGCCCGTCCGTTGTCGCACAGGGCAACCCCGGCCAACAAGATGACCAGAAAGGCCCGGTTGTGGTGGAAGTGGGTCTCCGACAAGAAGAGGTTGTAGGCCACTACCGCAAAGGCCGCCCAGGTGGCCGTTCTCGACCACAGCCCCACGGTCATCAGCATCGCGGCAGCGAATCCCGCCCACAACAGCGCCACATACAGCCCAGCCGGCGCGTTGGGAAACCACGGCCACCACTGCTGCTGGAAGCGGTCGTGGTAGGTGATGCCACCGACGGCGTCGGCCAGAAACGGACGCAGGTGCCAGATGACCGACGGCCCCAGCACGATGCGCAGCACCGCGACGCCCCGCACGCTGGCCGGCTGGTCGAACACCTCGCCCAGCCACTGGCGGCACCCGACCCGCCAGCCGGCGGCAGGCGCAGCCCAAGAGGAGGTGGCCGTCATGGGAATCCCAGGTCCCGCTCGTGGCTGCGGACCACCGTGAGGTACGGGCCGCGGGCGTTGCGGTAGTAGGTGACGGCAGCCTCCCAGTAGAGGGTCTCGGTGTCGCCGGGGCTGTGGTCGGCCACCCAGTCGAGGGCGTTGTCCAAGAAGTCCACCACCGCGTCCACCCCTGAGAAGGCGTGGCGCTGACGCCAGGGCGACCGCAGAGGCCCCCAGTCGATCAGCTCGTCCCAGTCGTAGCCCTCCCAGCGGCCGTCGGGCACCGCCACCCGCTCGCCGTCGTCCAGCACCCGCACCAGCTCCACCGCATAGGTGCTCGACTCGTTGAACGGCTGGAACGCGAAGAAATTGTGCGGATCTCGGTAGCCGTTGGCCACCAGCGCGAGTTGCACCACCACCACGGCGGCGGCGAACCACCGCGCCCCTCGCCGACGCCAGAGGGGGCGGAACTCAGCCGCCACTTCTGAGGCTGCGTCAGCCGTCGTCGGCGTACCTCCGCCTATAGGCCTCCAGGTCGGGGGGCAGGCGGTCGCGCTTGAGTTCGGCGAAGTTGTCGTAGGCGGTCAGCCAGCGCACGTGGCGCCACAACTCCACCGCCTCCTCAGTCGACTCGGCCGGGTTGCTGATCACCGGGCCGAACAGAGCGGGGCCCTGCCCGCCCTCCAGGCGGATGGTGGGCACGCCGAAGCTGCGGGTCTCGTCGCACAAGATGGTGTGCTCCGACTTCAGCGTCTCCCAGGTGCCGTCGTCGGCCAGGGCGTCGTCCACCAGGCTGGCGTTGAAGCCAGCATCCACCGCGGCGGCCCGAATGGTGTCGAGCTCGTCCACCGACTCCACCAGGTCGAACGCCCGGTGTCCGATGGCCTTGTAGTAAGCCCCGATGCCGTCGTTGCCGCCCACCTCTCGGGCCTTCACCGCAGTGCGCAGCGAGCGCACGCCCACGCCCCGGTCGGGGTCGAATTCGTCCATGGGCTTGTCCCAGTTGACGATGGCCAACGAGAACAGTCCCCAGGTGACGCTCACCTCACCGGCGTCTTCGATCTGACGAACCCAACGGGCCGTCTGCCAGCACCATGGTCAAAGCGGGTCGAAGTAAAAGGTGATGGGTTCGCTCATGGGGCCATTATCCCTAACCGAGGATGACTTCGGCGATAGTGCGCAACTCTTCGGCGTTTCGGGCCCCCACATTGATGCCGGTAATCGGGCTTTCCTCCCAGGCCGCCAGCCGGTCGCGGATCCGCCCCGGCGACCCCACCAGGGAGATCTCGTCGGCGAATTGGTCGGGGACCGCGGCTATGGCCTCCTCCCGGCGCCCCTCGAAGAACAGGTCTTGGATGTGGTACGCCTCCTCCTCGAAACCCATCCGGGCCATCAGCTTGGTGTGGTAGTTCTGGCCCTTGGCTCCCATCCCCCCGATGTAGAAGCCCAGCGAGGCCTTGGTGGGGAACAGCGCCTCGGCCATCTCCTCGGGGGAGTCGCCGGTGACCTTGATGGTGGTGTGGACGGTGATCTCGAAGTCGTCCGAGCGCCCGGCGATCGACTCGGCGTACACCTCGGGGCGGAACGGCGAGTAGTACAGCGGCAGCCAGCCGTCGGCGATCTCCACCGTCTGGGCGATGTTCTTGGGACCCTCGGCGCCGATGAAGATGGGGATGTCGACCCGGGGGGGATGGGTCATGATCTTGAGCGGCTTGCCCAGGCCGGTGTTGCCCTCGCCCTGGTAGGGGTGGTTGTAGTAGTCGCCCTCGAAGGTGAGGTAGCCGTCGCGGGCGAACACCCGCCGCAAGATCTCCACATACTCCCGGGTGCGGGCCAGCGGCCGGTTGCCGGGCTGGCCGTACCACCCCTCCACCACCTGGGGGCCGGACACTCCCAGCCCCAGGATGAGGCGCTGATTGGAGAGGTGGTCGGCGGTAACCGCGTGCATGGCGGTGGCGGTGGGGGTGCGGGCGGCCAGCTGAACGATGCCCGTGCCCAGGCGGATGCGCTCGGTGTGGGCGGCCAGCCACACCAGCGGGGAGAAGGCGTCGGAGCCCCAGGATTCGGCGGTCCACACCGAGTCATAGCCCAACCGCTCCGCCTCTTGGGTGAGCGGCACGAAGCCCTCGGGCATCCCGCGGCTCCAATATCCCCAGACCAGTCCGAGTTTCATGGCGGCGACCCTATCCCGCACAGGGTTGGCGATTGATGTTGGGATTGAGAGGGACAGTCGATATCCCAATTCTCGCCTTATCCCGTTTGTCGGGGCCGGGGGCGGGGCCGGTAACATGGTTGCCTATGTCAAGGGTCTGCCAGGTGACCGGTCGTCGCCCATCGTTCGGCAATAACGTGTCCCACTCGCACCGCAAGACGCGGCGCCGGTGGAACCCGAACGTCCACAAGCACCGTTTCTGGCTGCCGTCGGAGAAGCGGTGGATCACCCTTACCGTTTCGGCCAAGGGCCTCAAGACCATCAACAAGCACGGCATTGAAAAAGTTGTCGCCCAGATGCGCCAGCGCGGGGAGAAAGTCTGATCGCCATGGCTAGTGACAAGCGCCCCATCGTCAAGCTGAAGTCCACCGCGGGCACCGGCTACACCTACGTGACCACCAAGAACCGGATCAACCACCGCGACCGCATCGAGCTGAAGAAGTACGACCCGGTGGCCCGCAAGCATGTGGTGTTCAAGGAGGAGCGGTAGCCACCACCGTCGACGAGCGCAGGGAGCTCCTGACGGCCGCGCTTTTGGCCGACGACCCTGCTCCGCCGCTGTGGCATCTGGTTGATTCCGGCCTCGCCGACGAAATAATTCCCGAGCTGCCAGCGCTCCGCCTAGAGCAAGACCCGATCCACCGCCACAAGGACGTTTTGGCCCACACAATCGCGGTCGTGGCCAAGACCCGCTCTGATCTGACTCTGAGGCTGGCCACGCTGTTCCACGACGTGGGCAAGCCCCGCACCCGCTCCTATGAGCGGGGCACCGTCACCTTCTACCACCATGAGGCGGTGGGGGCCCGCATGACCCGCAAGCGGCTCACTGCGCTGGGCTACCCCGAACAGGTGGTGGACGATGTGAGCGAGTTGGTGCGGCTCTCGGGCCGGTTCAAGGGGTACGCCGACGGATGGAGCGACGCGGCCGTGCGCCGCTACGCCCGAGAGGCCGGGCCGCTGTTGGGCCATCTGAACGAGTTGGTGAGGGCCGACTGCACCACTAGGAACCGCCAGAAGGCAGCCGACCTCCAACACCATGTGGATGACATGGAGGCCCGGATCGCCCGACTGGCCGAAGAAGAGCGACAGGCGGCCGAGCGTCCGCTGATCGACGGCAATGAGGTGATGGAGCGCTACGGCGTCGGACCCGGGCCCGAGGTGGGCGCCGCGCTGAGGTTCCTGTTGGAGCTGAAGCGGGCCGAACCCGACCTGGACCGGGCTGCCACCGAGGCCCGACTCGACGATTGGTGGGCTGAGAACCGCTAGCGGTTCGTCGAAGAAGCAGCCGAGAACTGCTGTTCTTGGGGTGACCCAAAATCGAGTGTTAGTCGGGCTAGCCTCCGTCTTGTTGTGACAAAGAGGCTCAAAGCGGCTACAAATTTTGTTCTAGTAGCCCTCCTGTTGGTGGCGTTTTCCTGCTCGTCTGATGATGGGACCCCGCCAGGAGCCAGCTTGCCCAGCCCGGCCGAGACCGGTGTGTCCCCCGAACCGACCAGATCCCCAACTGCAACCGTAGAAGCGGCTACGCCGACGCCGGACGACACCCCCGACGCCGAACCCGAAGGTGAGGCAAAGCCCACGGCCACCGCCGAGCCCACCGCCGCTCCTGAGCCCACCCCGACTCCTGAGCCCACCGCCGCTCCTGAGCCCGAGCGCGATTGCCCTCCCTCGACTCCCGACGATCTTCAGATATCCCACACTTCGCTGGCCACAACCAGCATCGAGATTTCCAGGGCCGTCTATGGCTGCGCCCACGAGGTGGGCCTGGCTTTCGCAGAGGATTCTGCGGCGATCTCAACTCTGATGTCACACGGGATTCGAGGCCCGCTTCTGCTGGTTGGCCCTTGGTTCGACCTCCCGCTGATGGGTGAGCTTGGGCGTCTCGCTCCAGAGCGCATTGTGACGGCCGGATTCGACGAGCAGGTCCTTCGGTATGCCCTGGCCGACTTCGACTTCGTGCAGATCGCTGTCGATGAACAGGCGACATTCTCGCTCGAAGGGTTGTCCAATGGCCGCGTGTGGCTGGTCGGCGATGACGAGCAGACCGTGGCGTTGACCGCCCTCGGCCACCAGATCGGCGTGGGCGTGTTCCCCCTGTCCGGTGATCTCCGAGCCCTATCCCCGGAGATACGGAACGCGATCTCCAGCGCCTCCCAGGTGGAATTGCTGCGAGAATTAGACGACGACGCGGCCTGGCAGTTGGAAGTAGTCCGCCGGGGCGACGAAATACCCGGGGGCGGCCTGCTCATGTTCGATGCAGGCTTCAACCGCCGCCTGGTGGCCATCTATGGCCATCCGTCGGGACCGGGACTTGGGGTGCTGGGAGAGAGGAGTCCCGATGAGGGCGTCGAACGCCTCCGGTCCATCGCCGAGGGCTATGACGCCGACGGTTCAGTGGTGTTGCCCACCTTCGAGATCATCGCCACTGTTGCCTCGGCCGGTGCCGGCGACGACGGGGACTATTCGGCTGAGACCGCCCGGGATGTGATCAGGCCCTGGGTCGAGCTAGCGGCCGCCAACGATATGTACGTGGTGCTGGATCTACAGCCGGGACGATCCAACTACCTTTCGCAGGCCAAGATCTACGAGGAGTTCCTTCGCCTGCCCCATGTCGGACTCGCTCTGGATCCTGAGTGGAGGCTCAGGCCCGACGAGGTCCACCTGCGCCAGATCGGCACGGTGGACGCGGCGGAGATCAACCAGGTTGTCGAGTGGCTGGCCGGGATCGTCCGCGAGCAGGCCCTTCCCCAAAAGCTGCTGATCCTTCATCAGTTCCAATTGCAGATGATCACCAACCGCCATCTGGTTGAGACCCCTCCGGAGCTGGCGGTGTTGATCCACATGGACGGACAAGGCCCGCTGGATGCCAAGTACACCACCTGGAACGTCTTGACCAGAGAACCCGATGCCGACCGGTTCCATTGGGGTTGGAAGAACTTCTACGACGAGGACATGCCCGTCGCCACCCCAGAGCAGGTGCTGGCCCTTACGCCCTACCCGGCGTTCGTCTCGTTCCAGTAGGGCTGCTAGAGCTGGTCGATGTAGGTGTCGGTGCCCACCACGGTCTTGTAGAAAGGGCCAGCCCAGCAGACGTTGGCCAGGCCGGAGCCGTTGACGGCATCCACATACGACCGGAAGGCGTCCCAGCATCCGTCGGGCTTCTCGTCGCTGAAGAAGATCTGAAGGGTACGGGCCTCGGTGCCGGTGCCCGAGCCCAGATCCATGGGCGAGTTGGAGGTGATCTCGTCGCGTTGGCGGGGCTTCCAAGTCGAACCGATAGACACCGGCGAGCCAGCCATCATCTCGGGCATGGCCTTGTCCCGCAAGAAGTTGTGGAGCTCTTCCTCGCTGACCCCGTCGGCCCGGTCCATGGCCACCACACCGATGCCGGCGTAGCCGTGGTCGAGGGCCAACTCCAGCGGCACCGGGTCGTCGTCGCGGTAGGCGGCCCAGGCGATGTCGGCCAGGATGGTGTGGCGGTGGGTGCGCTCGGCGAACCCCCGGTCGTTGGTGTACAGCCAGTGAACCTGGTCGCTGGCCCACTCCCAGTGCTCCTCGTCGTGGCCGTCGAGCACCCAGTACACCGCCAGAAACGATCCGTCATCGGCCTGTGACAGCTCGCCGCTGCCGTCGGTGATGCGCAGATCCTTCAGCGCCCGGGGGGCCACCCAGCGGGAGCCGGCGAACAGCCAGGGGCCGATCATGCACCCGGCATAGAAGTGGTCTCGCTCGTACCAGCGGTTGTACTCCTTCTCGTGGCCCGGATTCGGGTCCACCATGGTGAAGAGCATGCTGCCAACGTGGATGGGATAGTCGTTCACGCGGCTGACGCTAGTCGGCGCGTTCTAGTCTCGTGACAGTGAGCGAGCATCCGTTCCGGGACAAAGCCGCCATTGCGGGAATCGGCATCACCGAGCTGTCCAAGAACTCGGGGGTCAGCACCCTCACCCTGGCGTTGCGGGCCATCATGTCCGCCATCGAAGACGCCGGGCTCAACCGGGAGGACGTCGACGGGGTGGCCTGCCATCAGGTGCAAGATTCGGTCACCGCCTCCATCGTGGCCCAGTGCCTGGGGGTGGACGACCTGTCGTGGTACTGCGACCAGTTCGGCGGCGGCTCCACCTCGCACTCGGTGGTCGGACACGCGGCCAGCGCCGCCGCCCTCGGCCACGCCCGCCACATCGTGGTGTGGAGGTCGATCAACGCCCGCTCCGAGCACCGCATGGGCGGCACCGGCCGCCCGCCGCCGGCCATCGTGGAGACCCAGTACCAGCACCCCATCGGCTGGGTGACCCCGCCACAGTGGTATGCCATGTTCGCCCGCTCCCATATGAGCCGCTGGGGCACCACCTCGGAGGATCTCGGACGCATCGCTGTCCAGCAGCGGGCCAATGCCGTGCTCAACGAGCGGGCGATGATGCGGGCGCCTATGACCATGGACGACTATTTGGCCTCCCGCTGGATCGTGGAGCCGTTTCGGCTGTTCGACTGCTGCCTGGAGACCGACGCCGCTGCCGCAGTGGTGATCACCACCACCGAGCGGTCCCGCGACCTGCGCCAGCCCCCGGTGCTGATCTCGGGAATGACCTGGGGTGGCGGCCACATGATGCACAGCAACCGGGTGCAGGCCGACTGGACCACCTCGATTGCCGCCAAGATGGCCCGCCGGCTCTACGAGATGGCCGGTGTCGGGCCCGACGAAGTCCAGTACGCCTCTCTATACGACGCCTTCACCCACCTGGTTCTGGTCCAAGTGGAGGATTACGGCTTCGCCCCCAAAGGCGAGGCCGCCGCATTCATTGCCGACGGTGGAACCGCCCCCGGTGGCCGCATTCCGGTGAACACCCACGGCGGGTTCCTGTCAGAGGGCTATGTCCATGGCCTCAACAACCTGCACGAGGCCGTCCGCCAGATACGGGGCACCGCCGGGCGCTTCCAAGTGCCCAATGCGGAGGTGGCCTTGTCCACCGGCCAGCCCGGCTATGTGGCCGGCAACTCCTCGGCCGTCATCCTGCGCCGCGATAGCTGACCGGCTCAGTTTGGCGGAGGCGGGCGTTGTACCAGGCCGCGGCCGCGGCCACCACCAGCACCAATGCGCTGAGCCCGGCCCAATGGCTCAGCGAGTGAAAGCCGAAGCGTTCCATGACCACACCGGAGGACAGACCGGCAATCGCCCCCCCACCGGTCATCAAGAGGTCGGCACCCCCCTGCACCTCCACCCGCTGGTCCACCGGAAAGGCGCCGATCAAAAGCGCACTCCCGGCGATCAGCCCAAAACTCCAGCCCAAACCCACTAGAAGGAGGCCGGCGAACATCCCGGCGCTGTCTTCTGCGCTGTTGTGAGCCGCGGTCTCCGCGCCGATGCACAGAATCACACCACCCAGCCCGACCATTAGATAAGGGCCGATTCGGTCGACTAGCCAACCCACGATGGGCGAGAAGGCGAACATCCCGATGACGTGGACCGAGATCACCCAGCCGATCACTCGGAGTTGGTGGTCGCCGTTGTCCATGTGCAGTGGGGTCATGGTCATCACCCCCACCATCACCGCCTGGCCCATGAGCATTGCGATCACTGCCAGCCGGGCCGCGGGCACAGTGGCGATTCGGCTCCCCACCACTCGAAGCGACGCTGGACGGGTAGCGGCTTTGCCCACTGTGCCCAGCACCTCCAGCGGGTCGGGGCGCAGCCACACATGGGTGGTGGTGAGGCCGACGACAAAAAGAATGGTTGACAGCAGGTAGGGGCCGGACAGCTCCGGAAGGCCCAAGAACCGGGCCACCGCCGCTGCGGGACCCAGCGCGATGGTCGGTCCCAGTGCTGCTCCAAGAGTCGTGGCCCATACCAGCATTCCGATGGCTCGGGCCCGGCGGTCATCTGGGGCCAGGTCGGCACAGGCGAATCGGGCCGCCAAGTTGGTGGCGTTGCCGGCGCCGATTCCGATGATTCCCACCACCAACAGGGGATAGAAGTCGGCCACTGCGGCCAAGAAAGCCAGCGTGGCTCCGACTGTTCCTATCGACCACCCCGCGACCATGCCCCGCCTTCTACCGAGACGGGCCATCCGGCGAGCTAGAGGAACCGTGGTCACTACGCTTCCCACCTGCATCATGGCGGCAGCCAGGGCGGCCAATGTCTCGCTGTCGGTGATCTCCTTGGCCAGCACCGCGGCCGCCGCGAATCCCGAGGCCATGGCGGCCGATGTGGGGACCACTGAGGCCATCAGGGTCTTACTTGCCCGCTGAAAGGCCGCTGCTTGCTCTATCGACATCTCTGGTCTGTTCTCAATCCTTGGGTGCCCAGCGATCTTGGCTAACCCCGGCTCACTCTAGGTCGGGATTGTGACAGTCTGGGAACGATGGCCGCCGTTGATCACCCCGCCGACCCAGTCCCCAAGCCCCGGCCCTATCCGGAACGGGACTCGGCGCCGTGGTGGGAGCGCATCAACGAGCACCGCTTCGAGTTGCAGCGCTGCGACAGGTGCGGGGCGGGGCGGTGGCCGCCCCGGGCCATGTGCGGGCGCTGCGCATCCTTCGAGTTCACGTGGATGCCGCTGTCGGGCCAAGCCACCGTGGAGAGCTGGGTGGTGAACCACCACGCCTTCCTGCCCGGCTTCACCTCTCCTTATACCGTGGTGCTGGGCCGTCTCGACGAACAAGACGACCTGTGCCTGCCCGCCACCTGGCAAAGCGACGCCGATCCAGTCTCCGGCCAGCCCATCGAGATCGCCTTTGAAGACCACTCCGACGACCAAGGCCCCTTCACCCTCCTCGCCTGGCGCCCCGCTTGAGTTTGCTAACTGTTGCCAATTTAGTGAATTGCATTTATAATAAGCACAGTTGTATTAAGTGAACTTGTATAAATGGAAGGACAGCGTGTGGACACGCCGGCGAGACCCCGGAGTCTTTACGACCGCGAGGCTGAGTGGGAAGACCTGTCGCGTTTCGTCTTGTCGCCGCGACCGGGGCTTCGGCTGGGGATCGTGTATGGACGCCGCCGCTATGGCAAGAGCTATCTGCTGCGCCGCCTGGTGGAGGCAGTTGGCGGGGTGTACCACTTGGCCCTGCGCGAGGAGCGCAGGCCCGCTCTGGACCGGTTCGCCAACAGCCTCAGCCGGCAGCTTCAGTGGGCGCCGCCTCAGCCGTTTCGGGACTGGAGCGACGCCATGGAGCAGGCAGCAAGTGTGCTGGGTGCCCGCGGGACGCAGCCGCAGGTATTGGTGATCGACGAGTACCCCTACCTCCAGCAGAACAGCCCCGAGCTGGATTCAGCGCTCCAGGCCGTGATGGACGAGACCGCGGCCGGGGGCCTGGCTGAGGGGTGGACAGCGCCGGTGAGCATTGTCTTGTGCGGGTCGGCAATGTCGGTGATGACCCAAATCTTGAGCGGGACATCGCCCCTGCGCGGCCGAGCGACGCTGGACATTCCACTAGCTTCGTTCGACTATCGGCAGGCTCGCGGCTATTGGGAGATCGACAACTTTGCCGCCGCGTTCTCGGTGGACACCGTGGTTGGCGGGGCTGCCGGCTACAAAGATCTGACTGCCGACGCCGGGATTCCAAATCGTCGTGAAGGCCTGCCTGAATGGCTGGCTGCCACGGTACTGAATCCGTCGCATGTCTTGTTCCGGGAGGACGACTATCTGCTGCGAGAAGACCCTCGGGTCACCGACGAGGCCACCTACTATTCCCTGCTTCAGGCAGTGGCCGACGGGCGGACATCACCGGCCAAGATTGCCGAAGCGCTGGGCAGGACGTCCAATGACATCAGCCATCACCTAGGGGTGATGACCACCGCTGGTTTCGTGGTCCGCCGCGAGGACCTGTTGGCCGATCGGCGACCGGTCTATCGGATAGCCGACCCGATTGTGCGCTTCCATCATTTGATAAACCGACGGCACCGGGCACAGTTGGAAGATCGCCATGCGCTCGACGTGTGGTCCGATACAGACGCCACTTACCGCTCTCAGATCGTCGGCCCCCACTTTGAGTCGATCTGCCGCCTGTGGGTAGATCGCTATGCAGCAGAGGAGACCTTAGGCGGCCCCGCCGACACTTCGGCTTCGGTGCAGGTGAATGACCGCCGTCGACGCCTGGCATTCGAGTTGGACGTGGTCGCGCTCAGGCAGGGCGAGCAAAAGGGACGGACCAAGACAGTCCAATTCCTGGGTGAGGCGAAGGCTTACCGACTTGACGCCGACGCCCTGACCCGCCTTGACCATCTGGCCGACCTCCTGGCAGGCCGCTCTGGGGTCACCCTGTCTCCTTCGGCCAAACGCTTGCTGTTCTCCGCCGAAGGGTTCACCCCTGAGTTGACCGCAGCCGCCACTACCCGTCCGGATGTGGAGCTCGTCGATCTTCGGCGTCTCTATGAGGGGGCTTGAGCCGGGACTCTGGTGCCGTACTTTTGGCGCGCTTCCTCCCCGGAGACTCCCAGAATTTCACCGATCTGCGACCAGGAGAGCCCTCGTGAGCGGGCATCGGCAACTGCCCGGGCCACGGACTCGTTGACCTCTTCGTACTGGTTGATCCATTTTGCAATCACCCCTATCGACTCCAACGGGGCGGGTCTCAGATCTGCTGGGTCGACCTCATTTGCCCACCTTTCGAACGCGGCCAGCTTCTCGGCCAGCCATTCTTCGCGGTCTTGGTCTATTTGATTCTCCTTCATTGCAAGAATCTTCGCCTGGCGGGCATGGCATGGATGATCACCGTCGCGTCACTTTCGATGCGAACTGCCGGACACCCTGAAACGCAAACACCCCGGACGCATGCCACGAGGGCATTAGCGGCTCCGGGGAATTGCGGTCACGGTACCGCGAGGCACACTGGGCTGCAACTGATTTGGGGCGGGGTATTCGTCCACCCGTGTCGATGTGAGATAGCGATATAACCGGCGGTCAGGCGGAAACTTCGTCGGTTTCTTGGAACAGGCCACCGAGGGGAGCGAGCTTCTTGGTTTTGGCTTTGTCGTGGAGACCAGCCTTTACTTCGGCTAGGTAGCGGTCGCGGTTCAACTCCAGTAGGCGTTCCAAGATTTCGTCCGCAGCCTCCAAGGCTGCGGAATCACGGGGATGGTTGTGGCGTCCGGCGTGACCTGAGAGGGGGTGGGTGTACTAGATTTCTCGCGGACCCGGACAACGACTAGGGAGATGCCGTGGAAGTTTCGGTCACCATCAACGGGGACAGCCATACGCACGATGTAGAACCACGCACGCTGCTGGTTCACTACATCCGCGACGTGGTTGGCCTCACTGGCACCAACATCGGGTGCGACACCTCCTCGTGCGGGGCCTGCACCATCCATGTGAACGGCGAGTCGGTGAAATCCTGCACCATGCTGGCTGTGCAGGCTGACGGGCAAGACCTCCTCACCATCGAGGGGTTGGCCGACGGCGACGTGCTCCATCCCATGCAGGAGTCGTTCCGCCAGTGCCACGCCCTCCAGTGCGGCTACTGCACGCCGGGCATGGTCATGGCGGCGGTCTCGCTGCTGGATGAGAACCCCGATCCCACCGAGCGAGAGGTGCGCATCGGGCTCGAGGGCAACCTGTGCCGCTGCACCGGGTACCACAACATCGTCAAAGCTGTTTTGCACTGCGCGGAGGCCTCGTCATGATTCCTGCGGCATTCGACTACATCCGGGCTGGATCGGCCGAAGAGGCGCTGGCCGCGTTGGCCGAGCACGGCGACGAAGCCAAGCTGCTGGCCGGGGGCCACTCGCTTTTGCCCCTGATGAAGCTGCGGTTGTCCACCCCCGCGGTGCTGGTGGACATTGGCCGTCTCGACGACCTGAGCTACATCAATGACGCCGGCGACCACCTGGCCATCGGCGCCCTCACCCGCCACCGCGACGTGGAGACCAGCGAGCTGGTGCAGTCGCAGGCCGGGCTCCTGGCCGAGGCCACCAGCCACGTCGGCGACCCCCAGGTGCGCCATCGGGGCACTATCGGCGGCTCCATCGCCCACGGCGACCCTGCGTCTGACCTGCCATCAGTGATGCTGGCCATGCGGGCCACCCTGGTGGTTCGAGGACCGGGCGGCGAGCGAGAGATCGCAGTGGACGACTTCTTCACCGGCTTCCTGGAGACCTCTTTGGGCGACAACGAGTTGCTCACCGAGATCCGGGTTCCGAAGATGCCCGACGCTACTTGGGGCTTTCAGAAGTTCAACCGCCGGGCCCAAGACTGGGCCATTGTGGGCGTGTCGGCCATCGTGGCCAACGGCAGCGCCGGCGTGGGCCTGGTGAACATGGACAGCACCCCCATCCGGGCCGCCGGAGTGGAAGCTGCGCTGGCCGGGGGCGCCTCGGCCTCCGACGCGGCCGAAGCGGCCGCCGAAGGCACCAACCCGCCATCTGACCTGAACGCCGGACCCGAGTACCGCGAGCACCTCGCCCGGGTGCTCACCCGCCGGGCGCTCGAAGCCGCTGGACGCTAACTCTCCTGACTTGGGCTCTCAGCCTTCTTCGGCCGCCGAGGTGGCCGACGGGCTGAAAAGCTGCGACTACCTGGCCGACGAGGGGTTGGCCACGGCCGTGTTCTTGGCCATGACCCTCAACCGCCCCCTGCTGTTGGAGGGTGAGCCCGGCGTGGGCAAGACCGAAACGGCCAATGCCCTGGCCGCCTGGACCGGCGGCGAGCTGATCCGCCTCCAGTGCTACGAGGGCATCGACGTGGCTCAGGCGGTGTACGAGTGGGACTACTCCCGCCAGCTCCTGCACCTGCGCACCGCAGAGGCCACTGGCGGCGCCACCCGGGACACCGCCGATGCCCTGGAAGACGAGCTGTACTCCGAGCGTTTCCTGATCCGGCGCCCCCTGCTGCGGGCCATCGCCGCGGTCGAGGGCCCGCCCCCGGTGCTGCTGATCGACGAAGTCGACCGGGCCGACGACGAGTTCGAGGCCTTCCTGCTGGAGATCCTGTCGGACTATGCGGTGACCGTGCCCGAGATCGGCCGGTTCGCGGCCGTCACTCCGCCCCGGGTCATCATCACCTCCAACCGCACCCGCGATGTGCACGACGCCCTCAAGCGACGCTGTCTGTACCACTGGGTGGAGCACCCCGGCTTCGAGCGGGAGGTGGCCATCATCGGCCGCCGGGCGCCCGGGGTGAGCGAACCACTGGCCCGCCAGGTGGCGGCTGCGGTGGGCGCTTTCCGGGAGTTGGGCCTGTATAAGCCGCCCGGTGTGGCCGAGAGCATCGACTGGAGCCTGGCCCTGGGACGCCTCGGGGCGATGGAGCTGACGCCGGAGATCACCCAGGCCAGCTTGGGCTCGGTGCTCAAGTACCGGGAAGACCAGCAGCGGGTGGTTGACCAGGGCATCGGCGGCCTGATCGAACAGGCCATCGCGCGAGCCGGATGAGTACTGACCAGCAGGCCATGCCATCGCTGATTCCCGAACCCGCCATCGCCCGTGCAGGTTGACGAGCTGGCGGTCGGTTTTGTAAATGCGCTGAGAGGCGCGGGCATCGACGTGGCCGTGGGGTCGTCGGTGAACTACTACCAGGCGCTCGGCGCGGTGGGCATGAAGCAGCGCAGTTCGGTGTACTGGGCTGGCCGGGCCACCCTGGTCACCGAGCCCGACGACATTGAGCTCTACGACAAGATCTTCGATGCCTACTACGGCGGACAGCAGCTGGTTGCCACCCCCGTGATGGAGGTGACCCAGCCCATCACCCTGGTGGTGGACGACGACGGCGACGACGAGGCCGAAGACGACGGGGGCGAGGAAGACCCCGGTGATCCAACCCTCACGCTGCGGTGGAGCCGCCACGAGGTGCTACGCGACAAAGACTTCGCCGACTACGACGACGACGAGCTCGACGAGGCCCACCGCCTCATGGCTGCCATGGCCCGCATGGGGGGTACCCGCCGATCCCGCCGCCGTCGCCGCACCCATCGCACCTCCGGGCACCCCGAATTGCGCCGCACGGTGCGGGCCGCCATCCGCAGTGGCGGCGAGCCGGTGCGCCGCTGGTATACCGAGCCAGGTGAGCGACTTCGCCGGGTGGTGCTGTTGCTGGACATATCCGGTTCGATGGAGTCGTACGCCCGCGCCCTCATACGTTTCGTCCATGCTGCGGTGGTGGGCCGCCGCAGGGTAGAGGTGTTCACCATCGGTACCCGGTTGACCCGCATCACCCGAGAGCTGTCGTCACACGATCCCGACCGGGCAGTGAGCGCGGCCGCGGATGCGGTGAGCGACTGGTCGGGCGGCACCCGGCTGGGCGACACCCTGGCCGAGTTCAACGAGGTATGGGGCATCCGGGGCATGGCCCGAGGGGCCACGGTGGTCATCTTGAGCGACGGCTGGGATCGGGGGAGCCCCGAGGTGATGGCCGAGCAGATGACCCGATTGCACCGAGTGACCCATAGACTCGTGTGGGTGAATCCGCTGAAGGCCACCCCCGGCTACCAGCCCCTGGCCCAGGGCATGGCCGCCGCCCTGCCCCACGTCGACGACTTCATCGAGGGCCACTCGCTGCATTCCCTAGAGCTGCTGGCCGAGGTGCTGGCCGACGACCGGCCCCCCGGCGAGCGTGCCTGGATGAACGGAGCTGTGGGTCGCTCCAGCCGGCTGCTAAGTGGGGGTATGACCGAGGGCACCCAGGAGATTGGAACAGCGGTATGAAGGAGATCTTGGCCGACCTCGACGCCTGGAAGGCCGAGGGTCGGCGGGTGGCGCTGGCCCGGGTGGTGAACGTGGAGGGCTCTGGCCCCCGTGATCCCGGCGCGGCCATGGCCGTCAGCGACAACGGAGACGTGATCGGATCGGTTTCGGGGGGCTGCGTGGAGGGGGCGGTGGTGGTCGAGGCCATCGACATCCTCGATACCGGAGAGCGGCGCATGGTCAGCTTCGGCTACAGCGACGACGAGGCCTTCGCGGTGGGCCTCACCTGCGGGGGCACCATCCACCTGTTCATCGAGCCCCTGGACTGGTAGCGGTGGCCGAGCTGTACGAACGGCTGCGCGCCGCCATCGTCGACGAGCGTCCGGTGGCGCTGGCCACCGTCATCGACGGCCACAATGCCGGAGCCAAGCTGGTGGTGGAGCCCGACGGCGACATCTTCGGCACCCTGGGCCATCCCGAGCTAGACCGGATCGTGAGCCGCGACGCGGTGGGGGAGCTGGCCGCCGGCCGCACTGGCGTGCGCCACTACGGCGCCGAGGGGCAGGCCCGGGAAACCGACGTGTCGGTGTTCATCGAGTCGTTCTCGCCGCCGCCGATCATGCTGGTGTTCGGAGCGGTGGACTTCACCGCCGCGCTGGCCCGATCCGGCAAGCTGCTGGGGTTCAACGTGATCGTGGCCGACGCCCGCTCGGTGTTCGCCACCGTAAAGCGGTTCCCCATGGCCGACCGGGTGCTGGTGGCCTGGCCTGACGAGGTGTTCGACATCTACGGCGACCGTCTCGGCCCCCACGACGCAGTGTGCATCCTCACCCACGACCCCAAGTTCGACGTGCCCGCAGTGCAGCGGGCGGTGGCCACCGACGTGGGCTACATCGGGGTCATGGGCAGCCGCCGCACCCACGCCACCCGGCTCGAGCGGCTGCGCGAAGTAGGGGTGGACGAGAAGGGGATCGACCGTCTCATGGCCCCCATCGGCCTCGACATCGGCTCGCGCACCCCGGAGGAGGCCGCCATCTCGGTGTGTGCCGAGATCATCGCCAACCGCACTGGCCACAGCGCACCGTCGCTGCGCGACAGCGATGGCCCCATACACCGCCCGCCGGCCGACGGATGAACTCAGCAAGTTGGGATCGTCGGACGGATTCAATCTGGTTGTTGTGGCGAGCGGAAAAATGAAGCGCCTCGCCGCGCTGTTTGCGGCAGCGCTGGCGATTTCGGCCTGTGGAAGCTCCGGTCCAGCGGCTGATCCCACTGCCGCTCCGATGGTGCCGACGGCCACGGTCGAGATCGCCGAAACCCCTGTCCCCCCTGCCGTACTGGGGACCGCAACCCCCGACGCCCCCGCCCCCGCGACGCCCGAGCCTGTTCTCCTGCCCACACCCCAGATAATCACCGGCGGCGATGGCCCCACCGGGGACTTGGCCCGGGTATCGGCTGATTGGGCCACAGACTTCTCCACCCGCACCATCGATCTCGACGAACTGCGCATCGGCATCCGGGTAGTTCCCATCCGCGACCGCATCCCGCCCATCGACAACCCCGGCTTCGCCCCGGCAGCAGAGGCGGGCTGGTCGGATCCCGAGCCCGGCCTGTTGCTGGTGGCGGGCGAGACGGCCCGCTTCTATCCGCTGGCCATGCTCATCGTCCATGAGATCGTCAACGACGAGATCGAAGGCCGCCCGGTGCTGGTCACCTACTGCCCACTGTGCAATAGCGCTCTGGTATTCGACCCGGTGGTCGACGGCCAGCGCCTGCGGTTCGGCACCTCGGGTCTGCTCCGCAACAGCGACCTGGTGATGTGGGACGACGCCACCGAGTCGCTGTGGCAGCAGATCGGCGGCGAGGGCCTGGTGGGGGCCTACGCTGGCCACCGCTTGGAGGTGATCCCGTCGGCCATCGTGTCCTGGGGCGATTTCAAAGCGGGCTATCCCGATGGCGTGGTGCTGGCGCCGCCCGGGCGCCCGATCAGCAGCTACGGCCGCAATCCCTATGTGCAGTACTCCTCCCGGTCGGCGCCGATCCCCGGTTTCTTCGACTCCACCATCGTGGACGACCGTTATCCCGCGCTGGAGCGCACCGTCGGGGTGACGGTAAACGGCCACGACAAGGCCTACCCGTTCAGCGTGGTGCAGGCCGTCGGAGCGCTGAACGACACCGTGGCCGGGGTTCCCGTGGTGGTGCTGTGGTCGCCGGGCACCGCCGATGCGCTCGACTCGTCGAACACCGCTGACGGGGCAGATGTGGGGGCCGCCCTTGCCTTCGACCGCCGGGTAGACGGCCAGGAACTGGAGTTCGCCGCGGCGGACGGAGGCCGGTTCACCGACCACCGCACCGGTTCTGTGTGGAACGTGCTCGGCCAGGCCGTCGAGGGCGAGTTGACCGGCGCCCGGCTTGAGCCCGTGGTCCACACCAACGAGTTCTGGTTCGCGTGGGCCGCGTTCCATCCCAATGGAGAGGTCTTCGGGCCATGACGGCGGCAACCGGGCCAACCGGGACGGAGCGGCCATGACCATCGCCGCCGTCATTTTGGCCGCCGGAGCCGGCACCCGGTTCGGGGGCGACACCCACAAGCTGAGGGCTCCCTTCCGGGGGCTGACCGTGGTGCAGCACGCCCTCGGTGCCGCCCTGGAGGCCGACTTCGACGATGTGTACATCGTGACCGGGGCGGTGGAGCTGCGCGACCTGATCCCCGACGGCGTGGTGCTGGTGGAGAACCATTCCTGGGAGCTGGGCCAGGCCACCTCGCTGCGGGCCGCAGTGTTCACTGCGGAAAACGACGGCCACGAAGCCGTGGTAGTCGGACTGGGCGATCAGCCCCTGGTGGGCTCGGAGTCGTGGCGGACGGTGGCCGAGGCCGAGGGCGAACTGGTGACCGCTGTCTACCGGGGTCGCCGCAGCCCCCCGGTGAAGCTGGGGGCCTCGGTCTGGCCGCTCTTGCCCACCACCGGGGATGCGGGGGCCAGAATGCTCATGCAAATGCGGCCCGAACAGGTTACGGAAGTATCGTGTGGCGGAGAGCCGGTCGATTTCGACACTGTGGAGGACCTGCAACGATGGAAATGACTAATGAGATCGAGGTGAATGCGTCAGCCAGCGATGTGTGGGACGCCTTCAATGATGTGGAGCGCATCGCCCCCTGCCTGCCGGGTGCGCAGCTCACCGAGATCGAGGGGGAAGAGTATCGGGGCGTGGTCAAGGTCAAGGTCGGGCCGGTCAACGCCCAATACAAGGGCAAGGCCACGTTCGTCGAACGCGATCAAGACGCCCTCAAAGTGGTCATCTTGGCCGAGGGCCGCGAGACCCGAGGACAGGGCAACGCCAGCGCCAATATCACCGTCACGCTGGAGGATCTGGGCGACGACCGCACCAAGGTGGGGGTCACCACTGAGCTGAAGATCACCGGCAAGGTGGCCCAGATTGGCCGCAACCTCATCCCCGATGTGAGCGCCAAGATCATGGGACAGTTCGCCGAGAACCTTGAGAGGCTGCTGTCCGACCCCGCACCCGGCGAAGCCGCGGCCACACAAGATGATTCGGGCGAAGGCGAAGAGCAGCCCGCGGGCGTGCGGGCCGTGTCCGGACCCGAGGCCGAGGCCGTAGACCTGTTGGATGTGGCCGCCCCCCCGGTGGCCAAGAAGTTCGGTCCCATCGCCGGAGTAATCGCCCTGTTGTGGATCATCCGCAGGATCTTCAAGAGGAAGAAGAAAAAGAAGGGCTGACCCAAACTTGGGTGACGACGAACAAGTCGAGGCCCTTCTGGGCCGATCCCCCCGAGGTCCCTACGAAGTGGTGGTCAGAGCCGATGACGGCACTCCTCGGGTGCTGCGGAACGCTCCGTTTTTGGACGACGGCACCCCCATGCCCACCCGATACTGGCTGGTCGGCCCCGATGACGTGCTGCGGGTGAGCCGACTGGAGTCCGCCGGGGGAGTGCGCCGGGCCGAAGCCGCTGTCGACCCCGACGAGTTGGCCGACGCCCACCGCCGTTACGCCGCCGAGCGGGACGCCGCCATCCCCGACGGCTACGCCGGACATCGCCCTTCGGCTGGCGTGGGCGGCACTCGCCGGGGCGTCAAGTGCCTCCATGCCCACTACGCCTGGCACCTGGCCGGGGGCAACGATCCGGTAGGCCGCTGGGTGGATGAGAACTTGGACTCAGAGGCGGCGACATGAGCCCACCGGTGGTGGCCGCCATCGACTGCGGCACCAACTCCACCCGCTTGTTGGTCAGCAAGGGCGGTACGCACACGCTCGACCGGCTGATGACCATTACCCGGCTGGGGGAGGGGGTGGATCACACCGGCCAGCTGTCATCCGAGGCCATTGAGCGCACCCTGGACTGCCTGCGCCGCTACCGGGAGGTGATGGACCGCCACCGGGTGGAGGTTGTGCGGATCACCGCCACCTCCGCGGCCCGGGATGCGGCCAACCGCGACGAGCTGTTCGATGCCGCCGAGGCTGTGGTTGGCACCCGACCCGAGTTGTTGAGCGGCCTGGCCGAGGGGCAGCTTTCGTTCACTGGAGCCACCGCCGACCTCGATCCCGGCCTGGGGCCCTTCTTGGTGGTCGACTTGGGAGGGGGCTCCACTGAGCTGTGCGTGGGCACCACCGTTTGCGAGGCGGCCATGTCGTTGGATGTGGGCTGCGTGCGGCTCACCGAGAAATACCTGCACAGCGACCCTCCAAAGCCCGAGGAGCTGCACGCCTGCATTTCGGTGACCGGCACCCACCTCGACGACGTCGACCGGGAGATGCCCGCGGCCCGACAGGCCCGGACATTCGTGGGGTTGGCCGGCACGATATCCACCGCGGCGGCCGTAGAGCAGGGGCTGGCCGCCTACGACCGGGACAAGATCCACCATTTCGAGCTGACCAAGGCCGCAGCCGAGGACGTGTTCCGCACCCTGGCCACCGAATCACGGGCCGATCGGGCCTTCAATCCGGGCCTCGAGCCGGGGCGGGTGGATGTGATCGTGGGGGGCATGGCGGTGCTGGTGAAGATCATGCGCCACTTCGGCTTTGAGTCCTGCTTGGTGTCGGAGTCGGACATCCTCGACGGCATGGTGTTGAGCCTGTTGGACTGAGCCGCCTGCTTGGTTTTGGGCCAGGGAGTAGGTTTGCGGGTGGTGCGGACTTGGTCTCGATTTCGGGGCACTCGGGAGGGGCAGGTTCTACACGGCGCCCGTGTGGAACTGCGTCCCCTGGTGGAGAGCGACTTTGCCGAGTGGCAGGCGGTGCGTCGGGCCAACCGCGACTGGCTTGCTCCCTGGGAGCCCACCCCGCCCACCTCCCAGCCCGATGTGGTGGAAGACCGGGTGGCCTTCGCCGCCCGGTGCAGCGCCCGCGACCGGGAGCGCCAGATGGATGCCGGATACGGGTTCGGGGTGTTCGCCGAGGGCCGACTGGTGGGGGAGATGAACCTGTCGGGCGTGCAACGGGGCCCGTTTCAAAGCGGCCATGTGGGGTACTGGATCGACTACCGGTGCGCCGGGCGGGAGTACACCCCCGAGGCTTTGGTTGTGGTGCTGGATTACTCCTTCGAAACTCTGAGGCTGCACCGGGTGCAGATCAGCATCATCCCCCGCAACCAGGCCAGTCGCCGGGTGGTGGAGAAGCTGGGAATACGCAGCGAGGGGATCGCTCTGCGCTATCTGGAGATCAACGGAAACTGGGAAGACCACGTCCGCTACGCCATCACCACCGAGGAGTGGCAGAAGCGGGGCCCCGAGCTGGTGGCCGGCTGGATGAGCTAACCGGCTAGCTCGATTTGCTGATGGCCTCTTTGAGCGCGGCCACCCGCTCTTTGAACTCCGGCTGGGTCATCGACCAGGCCTGCGGCTCCACTTCACGGGCTACCGCGGCCGCGCTGTCGGTCACCGACCCCATGTCGACAATGGTCTGCTTCATGGCCATGGTGAGCTCCCGCGGGGCGCGGGCCGGGCGGCGGGCCATGCGGCGGGCTTCCTCTAGGAGGCCATCGTCGTCCACGCACTTCCAGGCCAGCCCGATGTCGGCGGCCTGCTCGCCATCGAGCCGCTCCCCGAACAGCACCATGGCCATGGCCGTCTGGCGGTCGCAGATGTTGCGCAGCCGCCAGGTGTGGCCGCCGCCGGGGTGGATGGCGATCTGGAGGAACCGGCTCTCGAACATCGCCTTGCTGCCGGCCACAATCACGTCGCAGGCCAGCGCGAAGTTCATCCCCGCCCCCACCGCTGGGCCGTTCACCGCGGCCACCGTGGGCAGCGGGGTGTGGGCCACTCTCAGGAACCCGGCGTAGATGGAGCTCAGGCTCTTGGGGTTCGTGGCCGCTAGCAGCTCATCGAGGTTGGCCCCCGCCGAGAACGCCGGGGGAGTGCCGGTGAGCACCACCGCCCCCACCGACTCGTCGGCCTCCAAATTGTCGAAGGCGGCGTCGAGCTCATGGTTCATGTCCAGGCTGACCGCATTGCGCACCTCCGGGTGGTTGAGGGTCACGGTGGCGACGCCGTCGTCGACTTCGGTGAGCACTAGAGCCATTCCCTGACAATAGAGGCATGGCGATTAGGTTGGCTCAGTGACCAATTCTCGGCATCCTCGACGCGCCAGCCGGGCATTGTCGTATCAGAACTACCGCCTCTTCCTGTCCGGCGCTCTCATTTCCAATTCCGGCGTGTGGGTGCAGATGCTCGCTTTGGCATTTGTGATCGAAGACCTGACCAACAGCGGGACCTGGGTTGGATTGGGCGCCATGATGCAGACTCTGCCGGCCGTGGGTTTGGGAATGGTGGGAGGGGCTATGGCCGATCGCTTCCCCCGCCGAGTCATGCTGATGATCACCAACTCCGTCCAATCGGTGATCGCCCTGGGGTTCGCGGCCATGTGGGCTGCCGGGGTGGACCGGCCATTGGCCTACATCGCCCTCGGGGTGGTGAACGGGTGTGTGAACGGCATCCAGCTTCCCGCCTGGCAAGCGTTCGTCAGCGAACTGGTTCCCCGGGGTGCCCTGTTGAACGCGGTCACCTTGAACTCGGCCCAGTTCAATGCCTCCAGGGCAGTCGGCCCCGCGGTCGGAGGCTTGGTGCTGGCTGCGGGAGGGCCCGGATGGTCGTTTCTGGTCAACTCCTTGACGTACGTACCCGCCGTGCTGGTCTTGGCGCTGATCCGGGTGCCCCGGCTGGCGCCCGCTGAGGGTGGTCGCCCGAACATCTTCAAGGACGTCGCCGCTGCGGTCCGCTACGCCGCCGATCACCCCGGTATCCGACGGGCCATCCTGATCGCCGGGGTGATCGCGTTCTTCGGCCAGCCCATCATCCATTTGGTGGTGATCTTCGCCAACGACGTCTTCAAGGTGGGCGAGTTCCAATACGGCATCTTGGCTGCGGCTGGGGGGATTGGGGCGGTTCTGAACACACCGTATGTGGCCATCAAGGGCAACCAAGTCTCCCGTAGCCGCTTAGTGGGTCTGGGGTGGCCCTTGTATGGCGTGGCTCTGCTGGGGTTCGCTCTGTCTCCCTACTACTGGCTGGCGGTGGTTGCCCTCGCGATGTTGGGAGCGGCGCACATCGCCACCGCGTCCACTCTCAATACCGTGATCCAGCTTCAGGTAGAAGAAGCGCTTCGGGGCAAGGTGCTGGCCCTGTATCTAATGACGCTGTTGGCGGGACTGCCCCTCGGCGCCCTGCTGCAAGGGGCATTGGCCGACTTGATCGGTCCCCGCGTCGCCGTGGGAGGCGCCGGGGTCCTCTTGGCCGCCACCGCCTTTTGGTGGGTGATCAGCGGTCGGACCAGAGTTCTCGACCTTAATTAGAAGCTCAAGGAGAAGTTGTCACTCCCATCGGGATACTGGGTTTATGAAAGAAATCAAAGAGGAAATGAACGGGAGAGCTACCCCGGGGTTGAGGGTTATCCGCGGCGACCAGCGGGAGCAGGAGAGCGACACGGGTCGGTGCTTGGCCTTCGCTGAGACGGCCCGGCGGCTGGGTATGGCCGTGCGGGGCTACGGGCTGGTCATGCCCAGCTTTCGCAGCCCGCCCCGGGAGGTCGGACGCCGCCGCACGCTGGTCCGCCACAGCGATGGCTCGGTGACGGTTGCGGTAATGGTTCGCAACCGGGCCTGGGCCGCGGTGCAGGCCGACATGATCGAAGGCGTGGTGGTGGCCAACTCGATGGACGACACCGACGCCGAGGTGTTGCGCGACCAGCTCTGGGAGGCGCTGGAAGGCGAATCAGCTCAGCGGGGAGCGGCTTGAGCGGCAGTTTTCAACAGCAGGTGTCGGCTGGGGGTCGGCCTATGATGACCGGACCATGCTTCTCACTGAGATTGATCACGTTGCCATAGCGGTCCACGACCTGGAGCAGGCCATTTCTTTCTACGAGGCGGCATTCGGTGCCTCCGTGGCGCACCGCGAGGTTGTGGAGCGCGACGGCGTGGAAGAGGCCCTTCTAAAGGTGGCCGATTCCTACGTCCAGCTCACCACGGCCACCCGGGAGGATTCGCCGATGGCCAAATTCCTGGCCAAGCGGGGCGAGGGCATTCATCACATCGGCTATCGGGTGGACGACTGCGCCGCCGCACTTGAGTCCATGGTCGCGGCTGGGGCCACCCCCATTGATCCCGAGCCCCGTCCCGGTTCCCGGGGAACCACCGTCGCCTTCATCCACCCCAAAGGCGCATTCGGCACCCTCATCGAGCTGGTCCAGGAATAGTTTTTTCTCCCAGTCCGTAGACTGAGCCCGTGTCCATGCGACGGGCGACGCTGATTGTCGAAGGCATGACCTGCTCAGCCTGCGTGTCGCGTGTTGAGCGCAGTCTGAGCGCAGTCGATGGGGTTGTAGAAGCCCGAGTGAACTACGCCTCAGGGCGGGCTTCGGTGGCTTGTGATGATGGGGTTGCCGATGCGGCTTTGCGGGCGGCAGTGATAGACGCCGGCTACCAAGCACGTCTGCCCAGAGGTCTCGACGATGAGCTCGCCGCCCGGCCAACCGAGCTGAGACGGCTGACAGTTTCCGCAGCGATGGGCGCAGTGGTGCTGCTGGTGACCATGGTGGACGGGCTGGCCTTCGATCTGGGCTTTTCCGCCTCGGATTGGCTAGCCGCAGTCTTGAGCGCCGCGGTGGTCTTCTGGTTTGGATGGGGTTTCCACCAGCGAGCATGGAAGCAGCTCCACCACCGAACCGCCACCATGGACACGCTGGTGTCGGTGGGTACCGCCGCATCTTGGATTTGGTCCATGGTGGTATTGGCCGCGCACGTCGGAGATGGCCACCTGTACTTCGAAACCGGATCGGTCATCGTGGTGCTGGTATTGCTGGGGCGCCATCTGGAATTCCAGGCTCGCCGTCGCTCGGGAGACGCCTTGCGGGCTATGGCAGAACTCGTCGCCCCGTTGGCTCGCTTGGAGGACGGCACTGATTTGCCGGTGGCCAGCTTGGAGGTTGGCACCAGGTTTGTGGTGCGCCCCGGCGAGAAAATCGCCACCGACGGCGTGGTGGTCGACGGTCACTCTGCGGTGGACATCTCCCTTGTCACCGGCGAGCCGGTTCCCGTTGAGGTGGGTCCCGGCGACGCAGTGCTGGGAGCTTCGGTCAACGCCAACGGCTCGTTGGTAGTGGAAGCCACCGGAGTGGGGGCCGACACCGTGCTGGCCCGGATCATGCTGCTGGTAGAGCAGGCCCAGACCAACCGCACCCGCATCCAGCGGCTGGCCGACCGGATCTCGGCGGTATTTGTGCCCGCCGCGATATTGGTTGCAGCGGCAACACTGATTGGTTGGCTGGCCACAGGGCAACCTGCCTCCGAGGCATTCACCGCCGCGGTGGCGGTGTTAATTGTGGCCTGTCCGTGCGCGTTGGGCTTGGCCACTCCACTAGCGGTGATGGTGGGCACGGGGCGGGGATCGCAGCTCGGGATCATCCTGAAGGGCGGCGAGATGCTGGAGGACACCCGGCAGCTCGACACCGTGGTGTTCGACAAGACCGGCACCGTCACTGAGGCCCGCATGGAGGTGGTTGAGGTCGTCGCCCCCGGAAGCGATCCCGACGAATTGCTTTCCCTGGCCGCGTCGGTGGAGGCCCGATCGGAGCATCCCATCGGCCGGGCCATCGCCTCGGCGGCCCAGAATTCCCGTCCGGTAGCCGATTTTGAGAATCACCCGGGCGCAGGTGCTGTCGGGGAGGTGGACGGCATCGAGGTCAGGGTGGGGAGGCGTGAGCTCTTCGCGCGTGTGCCTGAGGGGGTGGACGCGGCCGCAGCCGACATAGAGGCCATGGGCCGGGTTGCCGTCCTCGTGGGCCGAGATTCGGTGGCCGAGGCGGTGATCACTGTGGACGACCGGCTCAGGGCCTCTGCTCAACCGGCAGTGGCCGCACTGAAGTCTCTGGGGCTCGACACCGTGTTGTTGACCGGGGACCATCCTCGTCGGGCCCAGGCCGCGGGCGACGAGTTGGGGATCGACCGGGTGGTGCCTGGTGTCGGGCCCGACGGCAAGGCCGCTGAGATCGCCCGCTTGCAAGCCGAGGGCCGCCGGGTGGCCATGGTGGGCGACGGCATCAACGACGCCCCGGCCCTCAGCCAGGCCGACATCGGCATTGCCATGGGCACGGGGGCTGATGTCGCCACTGAGGCGGCCGACATCACCGTCATGTCGTCCGACCTGAGCGTGGTGGCCGACGCCATCGCCTTGAGCCGCCGCACCATGAACACCATCCGCGGCAATCTGTTCTGGGCCTTCATCTACAACACCGCGGCCATTCCCCTGGCCGCCGCCGGGATTCTGGAGCCGATCTACGCTGCCGCCGCCATGGTGGCGTCATCGCTGTTCGTGGTCACAAACAGCCTGCGCCTCCGACGCTTCCAGCACCGCTAGCGGCGGCTTCGTCAGATTTCGCCGGCCAGAAAGGCCAACAGAACTTCGTTGGTGCGCTCGGGGGCTTCTTCGGGGATGAAGTGGCCGCAGCCGGCGGGCCGGGCCCGGTAGTCGGGGAAGTGGTCGATGAAAGAGTCGGCGTAGGGGTTGCCATGGGGGATGTGGTCATCCGCGGGGAATCCGTCGGCAAACGCCTGGGGCATGAGGAACGCCGAATACAAGTACAGCGCGGGGTGGGGGTAGGTGCGGCCGAGGTCTTCGGGGCCGTACACCGGGAACACGCCGAAGTCGGGGTGGCTGAAGAGCAGGCCGGGGTGGTTCCACATCTCGGCCACCTGAGCTGGGGTCCGGTACACCAGGTTGCCGTCGTCATCGGGGAAGTGGAACGGCAGGGCATCCCGGTAGTACGAGACGGCGTGGAAGTGGGATCCGGGCTGGTCGAAGGCCGCTCGATAGTGCTCCACATCGTCGGCGTTCCAGTGCTGGGACGGGTCCCAGTCGGCCATCGCCCCGCCCGGGTCTTGGGCCTCGCTGTCGGCCACCGGGGCCTTCCACGGCGAGTGGGGCGGCGGACCGTAGCTGCCTTCGGTGCCACCGAAGATCGAGTTGATGAACTCGCTGGCGTATTGCTCCCAGAACTGCTCGGCCTCGGGCTCGCACTTGAACCAGTAGCCGTGGATGCCCCACGGGATCCACACCGAGCACAAGGTGTCGGCCAGCCCCAGCCGGGTGAATCGGTCGGGATACTCCAGAGCGGCCTTGAAGGCGATCACCCCGCCCCAGTCGTGGCCCACCAGCGAGCATTGCTCGATGCCCAAAGCGTCGATGAAGTCCACGATGTCGCGGGCCAAAAGGTCGCGGGTGACCCGCACTCGGGGTTTGTCGGTGCCGCCGTAGCCCCGGGTGTCGGGGGCGTATACCCGGTAGTGCTCGGCCAGCACCGGGATCTGATGGCGCCACATGTGGGAGGTCTGGGGGAAGCCGTGCAGCAACACCACCGGGGGCGCGCTCTCGTCGCCGGCCGCCAGATAGTGGAAGCGAAGGCCAGCGGTGTCGATGTGGTGGGACTCGGTCATGGGGGCTCCTGTGATCGGTTCGCGGCGGTCGCGACACTAGAGCGGCACACGGCAGCGCACCGCATCTGTGCATGGGCGAGACTAGGGAAATGGACTACCAGTACCTGACTTACGAGACGCTGGACGACGGCACTATCGCCCGCATCATGTTGAATCGGCCCGAGGCCCGCAACGCCCAGAACCGGGGGATGTTGGTGGAGCTCAACGAGGCCTTCCTGGTGGCCGAGGCCGACGACGACGTGCGGGTGGTGATCCTGGGCGGGGTGGGCCCGATGTTCTCGGCCGGCCACGACATGGGGACCAGGGCCGCGATGGAAGAGCGCATGCCCGGCCCCAACCAGCACCCCACCTGGCAGATCAACGGCGGCGGGCGGCGGGGCTCGGAGAAGCTGATGCTCCAGGAGTGGCACTACTTCTTCGAGAACACCAAGCGGTGGCGCAACCTCCGCAAGATAACCATCGCCCAGGTGCAGGGGCCGGTGCTGGCCGCCGGGCTGATGCTCATGTGGAGTTGCGACCTGATCGTGGGCGCCGAGGATGCCTCTTTCGCCGATGTGGTGGGCACCCGGCTGGGCATGATGGGGGTGGAGTATTTCGCCCACCCCTGGGAGTTCGGTCCCCGCAAGACCAAAGAGCTGCTGCTCACCGGCGATTCCATCGATGTCCACGAGGCCCACTCGCTGGGCATGGTGTCCAAGGTGTTCCCCAACGAGACGCTAAGCGAGCAGACCCTGGAGTTCGCCCGCCGCATCGCGGCTGTGCCCACCATGGCTGCCTTGTTGGTGAAAGAGGCGGTGAACCAGTCGGTGGATGCCCAGGGCTTCAACACCGCCCTGTCGGCCTGCTTCACCCTCCACCAGCTCAACCACTCCCACTGGGCCACCATCACCAACGGAGAGTGGTGGATCGCCACCGAGGAGCACGGCGTCCCCCATTGGAAAGATGCCCCCAAAGTCCGTCCCGCAGCCAAAACCTCCCCCGGCGGCGGCTGACCGTTGCAAAACAGGCGATAATGCAATCGTGATCCCTGAGCGGTACTCCGGCTACGAGACCCGGCTGCGGGCTGGGGCGGTGGATTTCACGCCGGTTCCCGGAGATGTGGCGGCCAATCTGACCAAGATGGCCCGCTGGATTGCCGAGGCCGCCGAGGCGGGGGTGGGATTGCTGGTGTTTCCCGAGGAGGCGCTGACCGGGGCGATCCACTGCGACGACTGCGAGCAACTGGGCGGGCCGTGCGGGCTGCACCGGTCATTGGCCGAGACCGTGCCCGGGCCATCTACCGAGGCGCTTGCGGGCCTGGCCGCGGAGCACGACATGTATCTGGTGGTGGGTATGATCGAGCAGGACCCCAACGATCCCGACGCCCTCTACAACGCGGCGGCGGTGATCGGGCCCGAAGGCATCATCGGCTCCTACCGCAAACTGCACTTGGGCTCGCTGCCGTTCGTAACCGAGGGGGTCTCGTTTCGGCCCGGCACCAGCCTGGACGTCTTTGAGACCCGCTACGGCCCCATCGGCGTGCAGATCTGCTACGACTTCTGGCTCAACCCAGAGGGCAGCCGCTTGCTGGCCCTCCAGGGCGCCCGGATCATCGTCAACCCCACCGCGGCGTTCGCCGGTGGACCCGACAAGGTGGAGTCCATGCGGCGGGTGGCCGCCACCCGGGGGCAAGAGAACTTCGTGTTCACCATCTCGGCCAACCAGGTGAGCGGCGTCGATTCCGGCCACAGCGTGGAAGACGGCTTCGACGGGGCGCTGCCCGCCAACTACGCCGGTCACAGCCTCATTTGCGGTCCCCACTTTCCCGAATTCAGCCACATATACGCCGAGGGCACCGACGCCGAGGGGCTGGTGATCGCCGACTTGGACTTCGAGGTGCTGCATCGCTGGGACGATGTGTGTCCGTGGCGGCGGTGGCGGGCCACCCACCAGTCGGGCACCTCTGAGTTGTTCGCCACCGAATTCGCCAAACTTGTCCACGGCCCACCGGCTCAATAGTGCCCAACTGCTCAATAGTGCCCAACTGCTCAATAGTGCCCAACTGCTCAATAATGGAGGAAGCCACATGAGCATCGAACCCAAAATCCTGCCCTTCGAGGACATCGAATGGGTGGATGAGTCCAAGAACCGCAATGCCCCCGCCGAGCTGATTGCCAAGGCCAAGGAGTTGGGTGCCGGGCGCAAGCACGTGGCCCGGGGAGAGGGGGGCTTTTGGTGCCAGTACACCACCATGCCCGCCGGCTATCACGTCCCGCCCCACAGCCACGACCAGAACGAGCTGTTGATCGTGGTGTCGGGTGGCTGTGAGGTGTGGCCCGACGGTGCCGATGGTCCCTCGGCTCAGTTAGGCCCGAAGGACTCGGTGATCCTGGCCGCCAACCACAAGTACTCCTTCACCTGCGGCCCCGACGGCATGGAGTTCTTCGTGCTGCGCCCCGGCGACGCCGCCGCCTCATTCAACCAGTCCTGACCCCCAGAGGAGCCCGCTCATGGTCGGCCGCTAGGGTGCCGCCATGGGAAACCGCTTGGAAGGCAAAGTCGCAATCGTCACCGGAGCAGGAGGAGGCATTGGGCTAGAGCACGCCCATCTCCTGGCCTCCGAGGGCGCCAAAGTGCTGGTCAACGACCTCGGCATCCGCAAGACCCCGGAGGGGGTGGCGGCCAACGCCGAGCGAGTGGCTGCCGAAATCATCGACGCCGGGGGTGAAGCGGTGCCCAGCGACACCTCGGCCACCTGGGACGGCGCCGCTGAAATTGTCGAGCAGGCGGTGCATGCCTTCGGGCGCCTGGACATCTTGATCAACAACGCCACTGCCGGGCGCAACAACGACATCTGGCGCTTCACCGAGGAGGAGTGGGACCTCACCGTTGGGGTCAACCTCAAGGGCTACTTCGCCATGATCAAGCACGCCGTGCCCCACTTGGTGCAACAGGACACCAGCGTGATCATCAATACCAGCTCAGGGTCGGGCTTCGGCCACCCGTCGCACTGCGCCTACTCCGCCGCCAAAGAGGGGGTCATCGGGCTGACTCGCACCGCGGCTCGGGAGCTGGGCCGTTTCGGAGTGCGGTGCAACGCCATCCGTCCCCGGGCGGTGGGGGCGTCCACCGCCGAGTACGCCATCCGCACCTCCCGGTGGACCGATCTCATGGCCATCACCATGGCCCCCCGCGGCGGCGCCGCCCCCACCCCCGACGACACCGACGAGGCCTACGCCCCCCGCAAGATCGCCCCGACGGTGGTGTGGCTGTGTACCGACGCGGCCCGCCACGTGACCGGACGCACGTTCCACATCTCCGGCGACATCGTGAGCCGCCTGAGCGAGCCCCAGCGAGAGGTGGCCGTGTACCAAAACGACGGCCTCACCCTCGACGCCCTCGACGCATTCTCCGGCCGCCACCTCACCGAAGACCTGGCCAACGACTACCTCCTAGAAGACCGCCCCGACCTCCAAGTGTTTGAGGCCTAACTGCGGATCGGCACCGGGCAAATGAGCTTGGGGGTGCAATAGGCTGGGGTATGGCCCAAAACCACGCTGGCAAGCGGTACATGATCTTGTCGTCGGATACCCATGCCGGTGCCCAGACCCGCACCTATAGGGAGTTTCTGGACCCTGCCTGGCACGATGAGTTCGATGCCTGGGAGGCGGCCATCACCAACCCGTGGATCGACTTGCGGGACATGGAGGCGGCCAAGGTCAACTGGGACAGCGATGCCCGCACCGCGGCCTGCGACGCCGAGGGCATCACCGGCGAAGTGCTCTTCCCCAACACGCTCACCCCGTTCTACGACATCCTGGTCCACCTCTCCGGCGTGCCCGACACGCCAGCCGCCTACGCCCGTCGATGGGCCGGGCTGCAAGCCCACAACCGCTGGCTGGTGGAGTTCTGCGGCTACGAGCCCAAGCGGCGCAAGGGGCTCATCCAGCTCTTGCCCAACGACCTCGAAGATGCCATCGCCGAGGTGCGATGGGCGGCCGACACCGGGGTGATCGGCGGGGTGATGATTCCCGCCATCCCTCCCAATCACACCGTCGAGCCGTTCTTCCACCCCCGCTATGCCCCGCTGTGGGACGTGTGCAGCTCGCTGGACATGCCGGTCCACCAGCACATGGGCTCGGGGTGCCCCGACCTGGGCGACGATCCGGTGGCGTGGGGGGTTACGTTCACCGAATACGAGCTGTGGCCCAAGCGCACTCTCATCCACCTCATCCTGGGCGGGGTGTTCGAACGACATCCCAACCTGCGGGTGGTGTGGACCGAGATGTGGGGGATGCGGTGGATCCTCGAGGAGTTGAACCGCATCGACCAGCGGCTCCGCAACATCCAGAGCAAGTACGCCGACGACCCCCGTACCCTCAACTACGCCCCCACCTTCGGCTCCGCCACGGTGGACGGCCTGTCGCTGTCGCCCCGCGAATACTGGCAGCGCAACTGCCGCATCGGGGCCTCCATGCTGCCCCGGTCCGAGGTTCAGTACCGCCATGCTGTGGGGGTGGACACCATCATGTGGGGCGCCGACTTCCCCCACGACGAGGGCTCCATCGGCCACACCACTGAGGCCCTCGCCGCCACCATGTGGGATGTGCCGGAAGACGAGTGCCAGAAGATGCTCACCGACGTAGCCGCCGACCTCTACAACTTCGACACCGAAGCCCTAGCCCCCATCACCGCCCGCATCGGCCCCCCAGTCGCCGAAGTCCACACCCCCCTAGACGGGTTCCCCATCTCCAAGGGCCTGTCCTTCAACACCGAGCCATCCCTTGAATCGGTGATCACAAGCTGAGGACAGTGCGGAGGTTGGTCAACCCCGATCACCGCTCCCATATCGGCCAGGTGAACAAGGGCCTTGCGGCCGTGGGTCACAGCCTGGTAGTTGAGGTTGTTCCAGTCTGATTGGTGCGGCGAAAACAACACACTGGCAGGGATTGGGGAGGTTGCGCTTGGAGGCGTCGAGAGTTGCCAGTCGTCGCTTCGAAATTGCCGCTGAGCAGGCCGGTGGGGGTCGTTAGCCTCATCTTGTGACAGTGATGCTGGGGGACGTTGTCGACGAAGGGCTCTTAGCTCGGGCGGTTGCTGACGGGCATGTCACTGCCCGCTTTGAGGACGGCTTGGTCGTCTACAACTACACGGCGGCCGCGCAGTACTCCGGGGCATGGAACGAGGCGACCCTGGCTTGCCGCGGGCTGATCGCTGATGCCGATGGGAGGGTTGTTGCCCGCCCGTTTGGGAAGTTTTTCAGCCATGATGAGCCGTTGGCCCCCGCACCGCCCGATGGTGCGCCGATGATCGTGACCGAGAAGTGGGACGGATCGCTGGGCATCCTCTATGCCGCTCCTAACGGGTGCCAGCGGGTCAGCACTCGGGGGTCCACGCGCTCGGATCAGGCGCGGGAGGCGACCCGCATCTGGCAGGAGAAGTACGAGGGCATGGACTTCGGGCCGGAGGTGACGCCTCTGTTTGAGATCGTCTACCCCTCGAACCGGATTGTCGTGGACTACCGGGAGATGCGCGACCTGGTGCTGCTGGCGGTGATCGATAACGCCACCGGTGCGGACTTGCCCATCGAGTGCTTCGACTGGCCGGGTCCACGGACGGCCGAGATCAGATTCGAGACGCTGGCTGATCTGGCAGCCCATGTGGAAGGCCCGAGGCCCGGCGGCGACCTCCGAGAGGGGTTCGTCATCCGTTTCGACACCGGCCCCGCCGCGCCGCACCCTCGGATCAAGATGAAGTGGGCCGACTACCTGGAACTCCACAAGATTGTTACCGGGTTGACCGGGACCGCCGTTTGGCGAGTCGCCGCGGTTCGCGCCGCGGTCCAGCGGGGGATGCCCGCCAAACGGATCGCCGCACGGCTGCGCCTGGACCCGTCTGCCGTCGAGGGAATGCTGCGGCAGCCCGACACGGTGGAGGCGCTATTCGATGTCGTTCCTGACGAGTTCCACGGGTGGATCAAAGGGACACTGGCCCAGCTCGAGACAAAGGCCGCGGCCCGCATCGACTTATGCGAATCGCTGGTGGCCCGCGCCGAGTTCGAGTGCGACGGCACCGACCGCGGGTTCGCGGCAGCCGCCCAGCGGATTGCCGCCGAGAACAGCCTGCACCCGGGGATTCTGTTTGCGCTGCGCCGGGGTAAGCCAGAGGCCTATGCCTCCATTTGGTGGGACCTCAAGCCCGACGCCGATGGAGACGCCCCTGCCATTGGTTGGGCCGCAAAGTAAGTCCCAACTGCTGGGTTCGCCAGCCTCGAGGCCTTTCCGGACGTAGGCATCACTACCTGGCAGCCCAAAGATTCTAAACAGCTGCTGTTGAGCAGATGCTGGGCTGGAGTGCCGCCTGGTGGTTGAAGTGGTTGCTACCTGATGGGGCCGCTCTTGGGATTGGGTACGCTGAGGGGGATATGAGAGGGGCAGGCCGATGATCACGGGGATGAATCATGCGGTGCTTTATGTGCGGGATGCGGGGCGGCAGCAGGAGTTTTATGCGGAGGTGCTGGGGTTTGAGACGGTCATCGACGAGCCGGGGCAGTTTGTGTTCATGCGGGCACCGGCGTCGGAGAACCATCACGACATCGCCTTCTTCTCCATCGGCGACGGGGCTGAGCCCTCCGCGGCCGGTCGCCGGTCGGTGGGGATGTACCACATCGCTTGGGAGGTTCCCACCCTCGACGAGTTGGCCGCCATCCGCCAGCGGCTGGTGGATGCGGGCGCCCTCTACGGTGAGAGTGACCACGGGGCAAACAAGAGCCTCTACGCCAAAGACCCCGACGGCTTGGAGTTCGAGGTCATGTGGCTGGTGCCCGCCGAGCACTGGGGCGACGAGGAGAACCAGGCCATCATCCGGCCCCTGGATCTCCCTCACGAGCAGCGCCGATTCGCCGCTTTGGCTACTGACGATTAAGCATCCGAGGCAACTGAGGTCGCAGCCATGAATCTCACCAACCAGTACTGCTACTTCTACGACGACGACCTGTTCGCCAACACCGACCGGGAGGGCTTCCGCCGCCGGGTCATCACCGGTGACGGGCTCCAACTCTGCTTCTGGCGCATAACCGGAGGCGTAACCGGGTCGTTCTTGCACCGCCACGAAGATCACGAGCAGCTCGGCATCATCGTGCGGGGCAAGCTCGACTTCCGCATCAACGACGACCCCGACAGCGAGGAGCGGGTGGTGCTGGGCGAGGGTGAGGCCTATATCGCGCCCAAAGGGGTGTGGCACGGCGACTCGGTGTTCGTCGGCGACGACGAGTACGGGGAGTGCTGGATCCTCGACGTGTTCACCCCGCCCCGCGACGATCTGATGGCGGGCTAACGCCGTGTCCGACTGGCGGCTGGCGGTTGACATCGGGGGCACGTTCACCGACGCAGTGCTGCTGGACGCCGCCACCGGCGAGGTAACGGTCAACAAGGCCCTCACCACCCCGGCCGCCCCCCTCGAAGGGGTGCAGACCGCGGTGGGCCAGCTCTTGAGGCGGGCCGGAGTGGCCCCCGGCGACATCACCGCTCCCATCGTTCACGCCACCACGCTCATCACCAACGCCCTGATCGAGAACAAGACCGGTCGGGCGGGCCTGGTCACCACCACCGGCTTCGGCGACACCCTGCTGATCCGCGACGAGCATCGCTACGACATGTACGACCTCCAGATCGAGTTCCCCGACCCGCCCATCGGCCGGGAGCTCACCTTCGAGATCGACGAGCGCACCGCGGCCACCGGGGAAGTGCTGGCGGTGCCGTCGGCGGCAGGCATCACTGCGCTGGTGGGCGAACTGGCCGAGGCTCGAGTCGAGTCAGTGGCGGTGTGCTTGCTCAACTCCTACGTGAACCCGGCCAACGAGCGGCTGCTGGCCGATGAGCTGCGCCGGGAGCTGGGGGTGCCGGTGTGCGCCTCGGCCGACATCTCGCCGCAGATCAGGGAGTACCCCCGCATGATCACCGCGGCCTGCAACGCGGCCACCATGCCGATCATCGGGCCTTACCTGGACGAGCTAGAGAAGTGGCTGTCGGCCGAGGGGTTCGGCGGGTCGGTGCTGATGATGCTGTCCAATGGCGGGGTGGTGTCGGCCGACGACGCGGCCGCCGCCCCGATCCGGCTGGTGGAGTCGGGTCCGGCCGCCGGCGCCCTGGCCGCCCGATGGTTCGCCAACCGCATGGGGGAAGACCGGCTCCTGGCCTTCGACATGGGCGGCACCACCGCCAAGGCCACCCTGGTGGAAGACGGCGAGCCCGCGCTCACCAACACCTTCGAGGTGGCCCGCCGCTACCGGTTCAAGAAGGGATCGGGCTTCCCCGTGTCGGTGCCCTCTGTCGATCTGGTGGAGATCGGCGCTGGGGGCGGCAGCCTGGCCCACCTCGACCAGTTCGGGCTGCTCAAGGTGGGCCCCGAGTCGTCCGGAGCCGATCCCGGACCGGCCTGCTATGCCCAGGGCGGCGACCAGCCGGCGGTGACCGACGCCGATGTGGTGCTCGGGCTGTTGGACCCCGACGCCTTTCTGGGCGGCGACATGCCTCTAGACGCCGGCCTTGCCCACGGGGCCATCGAACCGTTGGCCGACGGCCTCGGTCTGTCGGTCACCGACACCGCCGCGGGAATGTACGAGGTGGTCAGCCAGAACATGGCCGCGGCCGCCCGCATGCACGCGGTGGAGCGGGGGGTCGACCTGCGGGGGGTCACCGTGCTGGCCTTCGGCGGGGCCGGACCGCCCCACGCCTGCCGGGTGGCCGAGCTGTTGGACTCCGATCGGGTGGTGTTCCCGGTGAACGCCAGCGTGTTGTCGGCCTTCGGAACGCTGGTGTCGCCGGTGCGGATCGACCTGGCCCGCTCCATGCCGGTGAAGCTTGCCGAAATCGACCCCGCAGAGCGAGACAGTCTGCTCGACGAGTTGCGAGAAGAGGGCCGCCGGGTGCTGCTCAGCGCGGGCGTGCCCGAAGCTGACATCGGCTTCCGCTACGGCATCGACGCCCGCTACACCGGCCAGGGCAATGAGATCACCATTTGGGTGGGCGAGGGGGATGCTTGGGAGGCCTCCGACGACGAGGTGGTCGGAGCATTCGAGGCCGAATACCGCTACATATACGGGATGACCATCGACGACGTGGACATCGAGATAGTCACTTGGCGTCTAGCGGCCCGAGCCGACCCGGCCGAGATCACTGAGGTTGATGGCGAGCATCCGCAGACCACAGCCGAGAGCGCGCCGCAACCGGCTTCCACCCGCACCGCGGTGTTCGGTCGAGAGCAAGACGAAATAGAAGTCCCGGTCTACCGCCGGTCCGATCTGGCTATCGGCTCGGCCTTTCCCGGTCCCGCCTTAGTGGAAGAACGGGAGACAACCTCGGTCATACGCCCCGGTTGGCACGTGACGGTTTCTCACGACGCTTGTCTCGTCGCCGTCCGGGAGACCAGGCCGACTCCCAAATGATGATCTCAGCGAGGAACCAGAGCAGCTCCATGAACCAAAACAAGACAAGTCCTCAAGAAGTCTCCGCTTACGACCCCATTCAACTAGAGATCCTGTGGCAGTCGCTTATCTCGGTGGTGAACGAGCAGGCCCGGGCGCTCCAGCGGGCCGCGTTCAGCCCCATCGTGCGGGAAGCCGGCGATCTGGCCAACGCAGTGTTCGACAAGCGGGGGCGCATGGTGGCCCAAGCGGTGACCGGCACTCCCGGCCACATCAACTCGCTGGCTATCGGGGCGGCCAACATGTTGGAGGAGTTCCCCCCCGACGCCCTCGAGCCCGGCGACGTGTTGATCACCAACGACCCCTATCTCACCGCGGGCCAACTGCTGGACGTGACCGTGCTGGTCCCGGTGTGGCGCGCCCCGGCCGCAGGCGGCGATCCCGTGCCCATCGCCTACTTCGGCTCCACCATCCACCACACCGACGTCGGCGGCTACGGCATCGGCGCCGGGGCCCGGGACTGCTTCGAAGAGGGCCTGTGGATCCCCATCTGCAAGCTCATGAAGGGCGGCGAGCGCAACGAGGACGTGTGGAAGTTCATCTTGTCCAACGTCCGCCAGCCCGACCACATGGCCGGCGACCTGCACGCCCAGATGGCATCGGGAGAGGTGGGCGTCCAACGCCTGGCCTCCCTGTGCGACGCCTACGACCTCGACGACATTGAGGAATTGGCCAACGAGATCATCGACCGCTCTGAGGCGGCCACCCGGGCCAGCATCGCCGAGCTGCCCTCGGGGGAGTACCAGGCCGACGCGGTGCTGGATCTGGCCGACGGCAGCCGCATCGACATCGTGTGCTCACTGCGGGTAGACCCCGAAGCCGGGGAGATCTTCGTGGACTATGCCGGCACGTCGGAGGCCAGCCCGTGGGGCATCAACGTGGTCCGCAACTACACCCACGCCTACACCACGTTCACCGTGCGCTCGGTGCTGAACCCCGAGATCCCCAACAACCACGGCAGCTTGGCCCCGATCAAGATGACCGCCCCCGAGGGGTCGATCGTCAACGCGGTACTGCCCCAGCCGGGCACCGCCCGCCATGTGGTGGGCATGTTCTTGCCCAACGCCCTGCTCAAGGCCCTGGCCCAGGTCAAGCCGCAGGAATCCATGGCCGAAGGGGCGGGCGCAGTGTGGACCATGCAGGTGAGCGGCAACCACGACGACGGCAGCCCGTTCATCACCGCCATGTTCACCTACGCCGGAGGGGTGGGAGCCCGGGCGTCCAAGCCGGGCCTCGACGCCTGCTCCTATCCAACCGGGGTGAGCGCGGTGCCTATCGAGGTGGTGGAGGCCTCCGCACCGGTGCGCTTCACCCGCAAGGAGCTGCGCCCCGGCTCCGAGGGGCCCGGCGCCCAACCAGGAGGCAAGGGCCAGACCATCGAGTTCACCGTGGACACCTCCCGCCCTTGGCTACTCAACGCGGTGACCAGCCGCCTGTCCGACCCGCCCCAGGGCATCTTCGGTGGGGGTCCCGGCCAGGCGGGCTCATTCGAGGTGAACGGCGAGCCGGTCACCACCCAGAGCCGCATCACCCTCAACCCCGATGATGTGGTGCGCCTCAATCTGCCCGGCGGCGGAGGCTACGGGGCTCCTGATGAGTCCGACGGCTGATCCTGCCCAAAACGGCCCGCTCATCCACACTCCATCGTCGTTCGCTGATGTGTGGGCTCGGTCGGTTGACCGACGATCCGATGCGGTGTTCTTGGTGTTTGAGCGGCCCGACGGGGGTGTTGCCACCTGGACTTATGAGCAGTTTGACGCGGCTGTAAGCGATGTGGCTGCGGGGTTGATTCAGCGGGGGGTTACGCCGGGAAGCTCGGTGCATCTGGCGCTGACCAACACTCCGGCGTTTGTGGCTTTGTGGCTGGCCGCCAACCGGCTGGGGGCGTGGATCGTGCCGTCCGACCCCATGGGCAAGGTGCCGGAATTGGCCGACCACATTGAGCGCACCCGACCGCAGGCCGGGTTCTGCGCCGCCGACCGAGCCGGGGTGTACCGCCAAGCCGCCGCGGGTCGTCCCGATATGGCCATCACCGAGGTGGACGAAGCTAGCGGCAGCCTCGATGCGCTCATTGGCACTGCCAAGGTGGATTGGCCGGCGGTCGGCCCCCGGGACCGGGCCGCGGTGATGTTCACCTCGGGGACCACCGGACGGCCCAAGGGAGTGGAGGTCACCCAGGCCAACTACGCCTTCTGCGGCCAGGTCATGGCCGAGCGGGCCGAACTGGCTCCCGACGACCGCCAACTCGTGGTGCTGCCCCTGTTTCACGCCAACGCCCAGTACTACTCGTTCGCCTCGGCCATCTGGACCGGGGCCTCGGTGGCGCTCATGCCCGCCTTCTCGGCCAGCGGGTTCCTCCCTCAGGCCGCCCGCCACCAGGCCACCTGTGCCAGCCTGTTCGCCGCCCCCATGCGGATGATCCTGGCTCGGGGTGCCCCCACCAACGGCGTGGGGTTGCGCCACTGCTGGTACGCCCAGAACATCGCCGACGACCAATACGACACGCTGGCCCAGTGGCTGGGCTGCCGTCCCCGCCAGCTTTACGGCATGACCGAGACCATCCCCGCGGTGCTCACCGAGCCGGCCGACAACCCCGTTCCGTCGTCAATGGGCCAGGTCACCCCCGGCTGCCAGGTGATCGTGCGCGACGGCGAAGTGCTGGTGGGAGGCGAGCCCGGCACAACGCTGTTCGCCGGCTACCTCGACGATCCCGACACCACCGCCGCCTCGCTCACCGCCGACGGCTGGTTCCGCACCGGCGACCGAGCGGCGGTCGATGCCGACGGCCGCCACTACTTCGACGGCCGCCGCTCCGACGTGCTCAAGGTGGCCGGCGAGAACGTCTCGATCGTGGAGGTGGAATCGGTGCTGGCCGCTCACCCCGCGGTGCTGGAAGCCGCGGTGGTAGGCGCCCCCGATCCGGTGCGCGACGAGGTGCCGGTGGCCTTCGTGGTGGCCGCCGACCCGGCCAGCCCTCCGGCGGCCGAAGAGCTGGCCTCATGGTGCCAAGATCGGCTGGCCAAGTCGAAACAGCCCCGTTCGTTTACCCTTATGGACGAACTGCCCCGCACCAGCGTGGGAAAGATCCGCAAATTCCTGCTACGACAAGAAGCGGAAGCCCCGCAGGAGCCAACAAGGAGGTGACCACATGACCATGCTCACCGGCGAACTGCTTGGCTCATTCGAGCACTCGATCACCGACGTGGCCACTGCGGTCACCCTTCCCCCCGAGATATACACCTCAGAGGAGTTCCTGGCCTTCGAGCGCCAGGCGCTGTTCGAAAACGAATGGTGCTGTGTGGGGGTGGCCAGCCGCATCCCCGAGACCGGTGACTGGTTCACCGCCACGGTGAGCACCGAACCCATCATCGTGGCCCGCCAAAGGGACGGCAGCATCGCCGCGTTCTCGGCCATCTGCCGCCACCGGGGCATGCAGGTGGCCGAGGGGGAGGGCAACGCCCGCTCCTTCCGGTGCCCGTACCACCACTGGAGCTACCGGCTCGACGGCCGGCTGATGGGCGCCCCGGCCATGGAGCGCACCGAGGGCTTCGACAACGAAGACTGGGGCCTGCCCAACCTGGCGGTGGAGCTGTGGAACGGGTTCATCTTCGTCAACTTCAATCCCGACGCCGCGCCGCTGGCCCCCACCCTGGAGCGGTATGAGCCCTACCTGGCCAACTATGAACTCGACAACTGCGTGTGCCCCGGCACCTTCACGCTTGAAGACCTGCCCTGGAACTGGAAGGTCATGTTCGAGAACTTCAACGACGGCTACCACGCCAACCGCCTCCACCAGGTGATCCAGGATTTCTGCCCCTCGGAGATGGCTCGCTTCCCGGTGCCGTGGTCGGACGACTCCAACGTGATCTTCCGGGAGAACGGCTACACCCACATAGACGGCGGGTTCAACGCCACCCGCAAGGCCCTGCTGCCGGTGTTCCCCAAGCTCACCGAAGAGGAGCGCTGGCGGTCCACCTTCGCGTTGATCCCGCCCACCCTGTGCTTCGGCACCGCCCCCGACATGGCGTTCTTCTTCATCGTGCGGCCCACCTCGGCCGAGACCATCGACGTGGAGATCGGCTATCTGCTGCATCCCACCTCGCTGGAGCACCCCATGTTCGACCACCTGTTCCAGGCCAGCGACGACGGGGTCCAGGTGTTCGTAGCCCAAGACCAAGACGCCACCACCAAGGTGCAGCGGGGCCTGCGATCGCGCTACGCCGTGAGGGGCCGATACTCCTGGCAAGAGGAATCCCACGTCCAGTTCAACCGCTGGCTCGTGCAGCGCTACCGCCGACACTGGCCAACAGGCGCAGAATTGCCTGGCGGGGCGTGATTATTGGGAAGGCTGAGTCGGTGTCGAGGTGGCTTCGGCCCGGCCCTCAAGCCGACCCACTCGGCTGACCAAGTCCATAACGACTTCGGTCAGCTGGGCGAAACCCCTTTGCGTTTCTTCTCGAAGCTGGGCGAGGTCGGCGCGTCGGCCTCGGTCGAGATAGAGCATCAGGGTGATGATTACCCCCAGCAGGGCAAGAATGGCTTGGTCCATGAGGTTCTCCTCATTCGGTAGAGATGGATTGCTGAGGGAAGTTTGAGCCGAGTGTACCGCACCGGGTAACGCTTCCAACCCCGACTATCAGGAGGGCGAGGATCAGCAGGACGGGGATACGGCGCTGCGAGTAGGCTGCTGAGCGGTGAACGGGCCGAATGGTCCGACTTCTGAGGAGGGGACTGATGACGAGACGACTTACCCGTAAATTGTGGCTGTTGGCCGCACTGTTCTCGGTGCTAGCCCTTGTGGCCGCTAGTTGCGGCAATGACGATGACGACGGTGGTGCCGCAGTAGAGCAGCCCACGGAGGCCCCTGCCCCGGAGCCCGATCCGATGGACGACGAGCCCGAGCCGGAGCCGGAGCCGATGGACGACGAGCCGGAGCCGATGGACGACGAGCCGGAGCCGATGGACGACGAGCCGGAGCCGATGGACGACGAGCCCGAACCCGAACCCGAGCCCACTGAACCGCCGGTAGACATGGAGCTGCAAGCGATTCTGGACACCTTCGATGCCAACGGCGACGGCACTCTCACCATCGGCGTGGCCGCGGCCGGGCCCCGAGACGACCAGGGCTACTACCAGTCGCTGGTCGACTTCGCCGAGGCGTTCTCGGCCGACAACGGGTTCGCCCCTCCGATTGTGAGCGACAACATCGGCGCCGCGGAAGCAGCCCGGGCCATGTCCGACCTGGCTTCCCAGGGAGTGGACGTGATCCTGGTTGGGGCCAGCGAGATCGCCGAGCCTCTGGCCGACCTCACCGAGCAGTATCCCGACATCTTCTGGTACTGCAACTGCGGAGCCGGGTTCCCGGAGATTGCCGGCTTGGCCCAAGCCACTGACTGGGGCGCCCCCATCCACTACACCGCCGGTGTGGCCATGGGCGCGGCTCTGGCCGATCACGGCGGCGACACCGCGGTATTCCTGGGCTGTTGCGACCTCAACTTCGAGCAGGAGGCCTACAACGCCACTGTGGCCGGCCTCCAGTCGGTCGATCCGTCGTACACCATGGAGTATGTAGCCACCGGTGGCTTCCCGTTTGACTTCGACAACTCGGCCAACGCCACCGCGGCGCTCACTAATGCCATTGCCGAAGGCGCCACCCTGGCCTACGCCTATCTGGGCGGAGCGCTGAACCCGGTGGGCCAATTGGCCACCGAGGAGGGCATCGCCGTGTTCGCGGCCGGTCCCGCCGACATCTGCTCCCGCGACGACGGAATCGCCTGGACGGGCGCCATCGTGTTCGACGGCGGGCTATACGCCCAACAGGCGCTGCCCCGCATCATCTCTGGAGACCTCACCGAGGGCGCCACCTATCAGTTCCCCACCGAGCAAGGTCTCAACGGCGGCGAGCTGTGTGATCCCTCCGCAGAGGCAGCAGCGATGCTGGCCGACGCCTTCGAGGCGGTCGCCACCGACGGCGAACTGCTCGGCATGCTCGGAGGAATCTCCGGAGCAGCCTACGGCGGCGGGTGATTGACTCGACGACCGAAATGACGGACGCCGGGGGGAATGGCCCTTCGGCGCCCGCGGTCGAGCTGACGGGGATAACCAAGCGCTTCGGCGGAATCGTTGCCTGCGACCAGGTCGACCTAACTCTGCACCGGGGCCGCATCCACGGCATCCTGGGAGAAAATGGAGCGGGCAAGTCCACGCTCATGAAGGTTCTCATCGGCCTGGTACTGCCTGATGCCGGTGCCATTCGCATCGATGGTCGGCCCCGAACCATTCACGATCCGCTAGACGCGGCTTCCTTGGGTATCGCCATGGTCCACCAGCACTTCAGCCTGGTGGACCAGCTCACCGTTTGGGAGAACGTCGCTCTGGGCGAAGGCGGGCGGTTGAGTTCATCCGAGGTGCGCGATCGGGTTACAGCCATCAGCGAGCAGTACGGCCTGGAGATCGAACCCGAAGCCCGGGTGGGCGACCTCACCGCCGGGCTGCGCCAGCGGGTGGAGATCATCAAGTGCCTGCGTCGCGACCCCCACATCCTGGTGTTCGACGAGCCCACCTCAGTGCTCACCCCCGAAGAGTCTGAGCAGCTTTTCAGCACGCTGCGCGAGGTGGTGGCTACCGAGGGGCGGGCCGTGGTGCTGGTGAGCCACAAGTTGGACGAGGTGCTGCACGCCACCGACGAGATCACCATCATGCGCCAGGGCCGAGTAGTGGCCCGCCAGCCCACCCAAGAGGCCGACGCCCGAAGCCTGGCCCGGGCCATGGTGGGCCGGGAGGTTTCGCTTCGGTCCGAGCGGGCCGCCTTCGGCCTGGCCGAGGTGGATGACACAGGACTGGAGCCAGAGCCGGTCAGCCCTGCTGAACCCGAAACCGCATCGCCGGCCACAGGCCCAGCCGAATCAGTGCTGCGGATCGAGGGCGCCGCGGTGCGGGGCCGGGGTGGGGCAGTGCTGTTGGACGACTTCAGCCTAGAGCTGAGGGCCGGAGAGATCGTGGGCGTGGCCGGGGTGGAGGGCAACGGCCAGCGGACCCTGGGTGATGTGTTGTCCAGCTTGGTCCCGCTCAACGCCGGTCGGGTGGTGGTGAACGGAGTTGACGTGCCCGCAGGCTCGCCCGGTGCCATGGCCAAGGCCGGTGTGGCGGTGATTCCCGAAGACCGCCATGACTCCGGCGTGGTGCTGGACATGACCGTGGCCGAGAACCTGCTCATGGTCAACCCCAACCGGGTAGCCCGGCGTGGTGTCATGGACAAGCGGCGGATGGTTGAGACGGCCCGGCAATTGATCGAAGAGTTCGACATCGGCTGTTCTGGACCCGACGCCCCGTTGTGGTCACTGTCGGGCGGCAACCAACAGAGAGTGGTGCTGGCCCGGGAATTGGTCGCTGAGCCCCATGTATTGGTGGCGGCCCAGCCAACCCGGGGGTTGGACGTAGGGGCCATTGAGTACATGACTGATCGATTGCGCCAAACCGCGGCTGACGGCGTGGCCGTGCTGCTGGTCTCCAGCGAGATGGAGGAGATCTTGGACCTAAGCGACCGGATCGTGGTGATGTCCCGCGGCCGGATCGTGGGCGAACTCTCCCGCGCCGACGCCAACCTGGAAACCCTCGGGCTCCTGATGGGCGGTAGCGAAGCATGACCAGGGGAGCGCGCCTAACGGAGTGGGTGGCCATGTACGTCGCCAGCATCGTGGCTGCGTTGGTTCTGGCCAGTGTGATCATCGAGGCCACCGGAGGCGACTGGTGGCCGGTGATGGAAGCCCTGGTGGACGGCAGCATCATGGCACCCGGCCGCTGGGGGGAGACTCTGGGAGTGGCCGTCCCCCTGTTGCTGGTGGCCCTCGGCACGGTGATCTCGGCCAAGGCCGGTTTGATCAACATCGGCCAAGAGGGCCAACTGCTGATAGGGGCGGCGTTCGCGGTCTACTTCAGCTTCCTCATCGGAGGTCCCGGTCCGCTGAACCTGGTGATAATCATGCTGTTCGGCGCTTTGGGCGGGGCGGTGTGGGCTTCGGTGGCCGGCCTGCTGCGCTTTTGGCGGGGGGTGCCCGAAGTATTGAGCACGCTGTTGCTGGTCACCGTCTCGGCCCAGGCAATCGGCTATGGGCTGAAGCAGGACTGGCTGCTCTTGGCCCCCGGAGGAGATCGGGGCAATCGCAACCAGGTGAGCTCGCAGCTAGCTGACGACAACCGAATTCCGCGCCCCAATATTTTTGGCAACGAATTCCCCATCACGGTTTATCTGGCCTTGGCCATGGCCCTGATGGTGGCCTATGTGCTGGCCCGCACGGTGTGGGGATTTCGGCTCCGGATGTTGGGGCACAACGCCCGAGCCGCCCAGCGGGCCGGGGTGTCCTCCACCGCGTATGGGGCGTCGGCATTGGCCATCGGCGGGGCGTTCGCCGGCTTGGCGGGGGCGGCCATGTTCGCCGGCGGGGGCTTCTCCTTCGGCAACTTCCAGCTGGTGCCCGGGTTCTCCGACAACATCGGCTGGACCGGGCTGCTGGTCGCCCTGGTGGCCCGAGAGCGGGCCCTGCCCGCGGTGGTGGCCGCCTTCGTGTTCGCCGGATTGCGAACCGGAGCGGGATTTGTCAACAGCACCGGAGTGGAGAGCCGGATAACCGACGTTGTGCAGGGGCTGTTGGTGCTGGCCTTGCTAGTGCCCCCGGCGGTGATCTTCCTGCGGGATCGGCGTCGAGCCCGAGCGGCGGCCACCGAGAGGGTGTGATGTTTTGCTGATCGACTTCTTCTCGGCGGTGGGCGATGTTTTGTCCAGCGAGTCCACCTATATCAACGGTGCGCTGTTCGCCGCCCTGCTGGCCTTTGCGGCCACTGGGGAGTGGGTGGCGGAAAAATCGGGGACCCTGAACATCTCGGTGGAGGCGATGCTTCTGAGCGGGGCCTTCGCGGGAGCCCTCGGCTATCACTTCACCGACTCGGTAGCGGTGGCCATAGTGTTCGGCGCCATCGGCGGGCTGCTCATATCAATTGTGCAAGCCGAGATGAGCCACCGCCTCACCGCTGATCAGTTCGTGGTCGGCCTTACCCTCAACATCCTGGTATTCGGATTGGCCGGTTTCTTGGATCGGGAGATCGATCCCCAAGCCACCTTTGCTTCGAAGTTGGAGATTCCCATATTGGTGGACATCCCCCTATTCGGCGAGGCGTTGTTCGGAGAGCCGTGGCCGTTCTATCTCCTGTACGGGTTGGTGCCGTTCTCGTGGTGGCTGGTGTTCCGCACCCGATGGGGCTTGGAGCTTCGGGCCGCGGGGGAGAACCCCCAGTCGGCCGATGTGAGCGGAATCGACGTGAACCGCCGCCGTCGCCAGTCCATCTACTACGCCGGGCTCACCTCGGGACTGGGCGGGGCGTTCTTCTTGTTCGCCCGGCTGGCCGCCTTTGACGATTCCATCATCGGGGGACGGGGATTCATCGCCATCGCCGCAGTGATCTTCGGCGGTTGGACGCTATGGGGAACCATGGGGGGCTGCATCCTGTTTGCCGGCGCCCTGTCGTTCCAACTTTCGCTGCAAGGCCTGGGCTACGAGCTCAACGCCGAGCTGTTGCAGGCGCTGCCCTTCCTGGTGACCATCGGGGCCATGGCCATCTTCGCCAAGCGGGTCCGCCCCCCCGCCGCCCTGGCCCGACCTTTCATCCGCGGTCTGAAGTAGCCGTATAACCAGTTTCAGAGTATTTCAATCCTTTAGAGCGCATATAGGGTCGGCTGTCCGTACAATGAAGAGGGCCGCATCAGGCTCTGTACACAAGCCCGATGCGGCCCTTGGAGAGAGCAATGCCCTCTCCGCTCGGGGCTACCCGGTTGGACGGGACGGCCGAGAATTGACACCTTACCGTGGGGGTTCAATTCCCCCTAGCTCCACTCGGTATCCTACATATCCCGCCAACAGACAACAACGAAACTCCTGCTACTAGTGCGGCACAACAGTCCGTTGGCCCTTTGAGAGGCTGAAATGAAGGCGATGCGATACCACGAGCCCGGCGGTTCTGAGGTGCTCCGCTACGAGGAGGTGCCCGAACCCGAGCCCGGTCCGGTGGATGTGGTTGTGGATGTGGTGGCTGCTGCGCTCAATCGGCTCGACGTGGTGCAGCGCAATGGCTGGTTCGCCATGCCGGGGTTCACGCTGCCCCACATTGCCGGCATGGACGTGGCCGGGGTGGTTTCGGAGGTGGGCGCCGAGGTCGACGGGGTGACCGTGGGCGACCGGGTGGTGGTCGATCCGTCGCTGGCCGGGGTCAACGACCGCTCCAAGCTGGGAGGCCGGGGCGACCTGTACGGCGAGCTGGGCATCATTGGCGGTACCGTCGACGGGGGCTATGCCGAGCGGTGCCTGGTGCCGGCGTCGCACGTCTATCCGGTGCCCCATGCCATGTCGCTGGAGACCGCGGCCACGTTTCCAACTTGCTGGCTCACTGCCGCCCATGCGCTGTTCGATGTGGGTGGGCTCAGCGCGGGGGAGACGGTGATGATCCACGCCGCCGGCTCAGGGGTGTCGGTGGCCGCCATCCAGCTGGCGGTGAACACCGGGGCCACTGTTTTGGCCACTGCGGGCACCGATGAGAAGTGCGAACGGGCCTTGGAACTGGGGGCAACCCATGTTCTGAACAATCGAACCGGTGACGTGGCTGGGTGGGCTCGCGAGCTGACCTCTGGGGCGGGGGTCCAGATGGTGTTCGACCATGTCGGCACCGCCCTGTTCGGCCCGTCGCTCTTTGCTTTGGGCATCAGAGGGCGGCTAGTGAACTGCGGCAATTCCTCGGGAGACGAAGCGGTTATCCCGTCGCTCGGCTATGTGTTCCACTCCGGCATCAAGATTCTGGGATCAGACCCCTACCGCCCCGAGGAATTCGGCCCGGCGTGGGACACCTTCTGCGGCAACAGCTTCAACGCCGCGGTCGACGCGGTATACGACCTGGCCGACGCCGCCGAGGCTCAGGCCAAGATGCTGGCCAGCGACTTCTTCGGCAAGATCCTGCTGAAGCCCTGAACAGGGTCGATGGAGTCCGGGAGAACGAGTGGCTGATTCCCCGTATCCCGAGCTGAAGAAGTCCCACGTCCCCGAGCGGGTAGGCCGCCCCTGGACCGACTACAAGCCCCCGCCGTCAGCCCCGGTGTGGGAGGTCATCAGCGGGTTCGGCTCCTTCCACGTGCTGGTAGCCGCCTTGGAGCTGGGAGTGTTCGACGCCTTGGGCGACCGGGGTGCCCACCCCGGCATCCCGCCGGAAGTCACTGCGACGGAGCTGGCCCAAGAGTTAGAAGTATCAGCCCCCCACCTAGAGGCGCTGCTCGACTCGCTCACCGTACTCGGCCTCTTGGAGCGGGTGGGCGGCCGGTATAGCCTGAACGACACCGCAGCCCGCTACCTCACCACCGACGGGGCAGCCTCAATGGCCTCGCTGGTGCCGGTGGCCCCCGGCCCGCTGGACAACTGGTCGAGGCTGGCCGACACCATCCGGGCCGGCCGCCCCGCCGAACCCATCGACGACAACCCGGCCGATTTCTACCGACCCCTCGTCGAGGGCACCTTTACGACAATGCTCCGAGCCGCCACCCGAGCCGACCTTCAGGTGCGCTACAGCGCCATGGACAGTCCCAGGGTGTTGGACCTGGGAGCAGGCGGAGCCCCCTGGGCCATCGCCATACTCAATGCCTGCCCCGACGCCACCGCAGTAGTCAACGACTTAGACGGAGTAATCGACATAGCCCGCCGCACCACCGCCGAGCACGGTGTGGCCGACCGCTGCCAGTTCCGCCACGGCAACTTCCACACGATCGAACTAGAACCAGACGCCTACGACATCGCAGTGCTGGGCCACATATGCCGCACCGAAGGCCCCGAAGGCGCCCGCCGCCTCATCGAGCGAGCGGCCGAGGCCCTGCGCCCCGAGGGAAGGCTGCTGCTGGCCGACTACTTCACCGCCCCCGAGCCCCAGTGGAGCCCCCACAGCGTGCTGATGGGAATGACCATGATGGCCAGCACCGTCCACGGCTTCCCCATAGCTGCATCGCAGGTCGCCACCTGGCTCCAAGAGGCAGGCTTCCAAGCCCTGCGCCTAATAGAACCCATAGGCCACCAATACCTCTACACCGCCACAAAAACCAGAAACCTCCAACAAACAAGAGAAGGCGAATAGATGGATGGTGAGGCAAGGGCGGCGGCTCCCCCCTGGGAACGCATGGCGAGGCGGGGCGGTGGGTGGCCCGGCTCAGGGCGCCCGCCGCCCGGACCCCGCGGAGGACGGCGGGCTGGGCCGGGACAGGCCCCGCCGCCCCGCCGGACAAGCGCTAACAACCCCCAACAAAGCCGCCGCCCGGACGCGCGCAACTAAACAAGGGAAAGCAATGACCGAGCACATCGACACCCTGATCAAGGGCTGGTACGTGGTCACCATGAACCCGACCCGCGACATCATCCGCCACGGCGCGGTGGCCATCCGGGGCAACCAGATCATCGACGTAGGCAAAGCATCCGACCTCGAAGCCCGCTACCAGGCCGCCGAGACGGTGGGCGGCGACCGCTTCGTGGTCACGCCCGGGCTGGTCAACACCCACATTCACATCACCGGCGAGCCCCTCACCAGGGGCTACGTGCCCGACGACACCCCGTTTGAGGAGAACGTGTTCCAGTGGCTGTGCCCGCTGTATTCGGTGTATACCGCCGAAGAGGAGCGGCTTTCTGGCCAGTTGGCCGCGGTGGAGATGCTCAAGTCGGGCACCACCTGCTTTCTGGAGGCCGGCACCATCCGGTTTGTCGACGAGGTGATGGACGGTCTCGTCGAAGCAGGCATCCGAGGCCGCATCGGCAAGTGGGTGTGGGACCTTCCCCCCGAGCCCAGCGTGTACCGCCAAAGCACCGACGAGGCCATCGCCAACATTCGAGATACCGTCGAGCGGTTCCGGGGCACCGCCGGCGGAAGGCTGGGGGCGTGGTCGATGGTAGTGGGCCACACCACCTGCTCCGACCCCTTATGGCAAGCAGCCCGAGCCACCGCGGATGAGTTCCAAGTGGGGCTCAGCTTCCACATGTCGCCCGCCCGGCTCGACCCCGACACCTTCATCGCCGCCTTCGGCCAGCGCCCCATGGTCCACCTCGCCGAGTTGGGGGTGCTGGGCGACGACACCTCCATCACCCACTGCGTACACGTAGACGACCACGAGATCGGGCTCCTGGCCGGGGCCGGGTCATCGGTGGTCCACTGCCCCACCACCGCGCTCAAGGTGAGCTACGGCGTGACCCAGATCGGCAAGATCCCTGAGATGGTCACCGCCGGGGTGAACGTGAGCCTGGGCACCGACGGCAACAACGCCTCCAACTACTCCGATCTGATGAGGGCCACCTACCTGGTGGCCGGGCTGTTCAAAGACGCCCGCATGGACCCCCAGATGTTCCCGGCCGAGAAGGCCTACGAGATGGCCACCCTGGGCGGCGCCCGCACCATGCTCATGCAAGACGAGATCGGCTCGCTGGAGCCCGGCAAGCTGGCCGACGTGGTGCTGCACGACACCGATCGCCCCGAGTGGCGGCCCCTGCTCAATGTGATGAACCAACTGGTGTGGTCAGCCGACGGCCGGGGCGTCCACACCGTGTTTGTGGACGGCCAAAAGGTGGTGGAAGCCGGCCGCATGACCACCATCGACGAGGACACCTTCTATTCCCGCTGCCAGCAGGCCGGAGAAGCGGTGGTGGCCCGTGCCGGCCTTCCCGACAAGGCCAAGTTCCCCATCTGGTAGGGGGGTGGTTAGGCCGCCGTCTAGGAGTAGAGCTCGCGTTTTACCACTTTGCCGGCGGGGTTGCGGGGGAGGGGGGTGGGGCGGATCTCCCATTGGGTGGGGATCTTGTAGGGGGCGAGCACTTCCTTGCACCACTGGGCCAGGTCGTCGGCTTCGACCTGAGTGCCGTCCACCGGCACCACCACGGCCTTGACCTCTTGGCCCATCTCGGGATGGTCAACGCCGAACACGGCTGATTCGGCCACCAGCGGATGGGCGTCTAAGCGGTACTCGATCTCGATGGGGTAGATGTTCTCGGCGTTGCGCAGGATCATGTCCCTAGCCCGCGAGTTGATGTAGAGGTAGCCGTCGTCGTCGAAGCAGCCGATGTCGCCGGTGTTGAGCCACCGGTCGGCGTCGATGGTCGCCGCAGTGGCGGCGGGGTCGTTCCAGTACTCGAGCATGGTGTAGGCGCTGCGGCACCAGATCTCGCCCTCGGTGCCCACGGGCAGCGCCTGGCCGTTGGGGCCGCGGATCTCGGCCTCGAAGCCGATGGCCACCCGGCCGCACGAGGTGGGCCGCTCAAGGTATTCGGCCCCCCCGATAGTGGCCACTACCGCCACCGACTCCGATGAGCCGTAGCCCATGCCCACCGCGGGGGCAGCGTTGGGGAAGGCCTGGCGCATCCGGTCTTGCACCGCGGGGCTGGCCGGGGCGCCGCCGAAGCCCACGTTGACGATGCTGGAGGTGTCGAACTCCCCGAACCGGGGATGGTTCACCAGCCGCGAGCCGATGCTGCCCAGCGCGGCGAAGGCGGTGACGCCTTCGTCTTGGATGAGCCCGAGCACCGCCTCGGGATCGAAACGGCCCCGGCGATACACGATCTTGCCCCCGGTCACCATGGAGATGAGCGTGGAGCCGTACAGCCCCGACACATGGAACAGCGGCGAGGTGCCCAGCGTCACCGCCTGGGCCGGCGGGCTGGGGGCCGAGCCGTCGTCGGCGGGGGGATGGGTGCGCATCTCGGCGAACACCCGCACCGCTCCGTTCATCATGGTGGACTGCACAAAGCCGATAAGCCCCCGATGCGAGCCCACCGCCCCCTTGGGCCGGCCGGTGGTGCCGCTGGTGAACAAGATCACCGCGGGGTCGTCCTCGGCCAACGCCACGTCGATGTCATCCAAGGTGGCTTCGGCCCCAGAGGCCAAAACCCCAGCCCAGTCGTCCTCGATCACCAAACACGGGGCGTCGGTGCTGCCGATACCGGAGCGCTCGAGGCGGGGCCGGTCGGCGATCACCAGCGCCGGAGTGCTGAGCGAGGTGGCGTAGTCAACCTCATCGGAGGTCCACCAGCCGTTGTAGGCCGACACGATGGCCCCGATGCTGGTGGCGGCGAAGAACGACACCACCCACTCAGGGCAGTTGGCCGCGAAAATCGCCACCCGATCGCCGTGGGTGATTCCCCGTTGTTGCAGAGCGGTGGCGGCCGCCGCCACCTGGGAAATAAAGCCGTCGAAGGTGAGCCGTTGGTCTTCCAGCACCAAGAACTCCCGGTCGCCGAAGTTGGCGGTGTTGGCCACCATCTCCCGCAGCGAGCCCATGCGGGTGGAGAACACCTCTGCTGGCTGCCCCAGAACTTCCTCGGTGGTCAGCTCGAAAAGCCCGCCCGGCCCGGTCAGCTCTTGGATCACTTCCTCACGAACATCCACGGCCCTGAACCCTAATCATTTGCTGCGCTTATCCACTGATCGCAGCCCGCTACGACGGGTTGAAGCCGGGGTAAAGGCTCTATCGTGGGTCCATGACCGAGGTTGTCATTGTCGAAGCCGTTCGCTCACCGGTTGGCAAGCGAAACGGCGGATTGTCCACCGTTCATCCCACTTCGCTGCTTGGTCAGGTGCAGTCCGCCGTGGTGGAGCGATCGGGGGTGGATCCCGCCGCCATCGGCCAGGTGGTGGGCGGCTGCGTCGACCAAATCGGGGCTCAGGCCATGAACGTCACCCGCACCGCATGGCTCACCGCCGGCATGCCCACCGAAACGGCATGCAGCACCGTTGATTCCCAGTGCGGTTCGTCGCAGCATGCGGTGAACCTGGCTTACAGCCTGGTCAAGTCCGGTGTGGAAGACGCGGTGCTGGCCTGCGGAGTGGAGAGCATGAGCATCGTGCCCATCGGGTCGAACGCTTCTGCCGACGGAGTGGGCCGGCCGGTGACCCGGGACTACTTCGCCCACTACGAGTTCACCTCCCAGTTCGAAGGGGCTGAGCGGATGGCCGACAAGTGGGGCATCACCCGGGAGGACTGCGACCGCTTCGGGCTGGCTTCCCAGCAGCGGGCGGCGCAGGCTTGGGCCGAAGGACGCTTCGAGACTCAGATCGTTCCCATTGAGGCCCCGGTACTGGACGAGGACGGGAAGAGGACCGAAGAGACGGTCACCGTCAGCGCCGACGAGGGTATGCGGGAGACCACCCTGGAGGGGCTGGCCAATCTCAAGCCGGTGGCCCGGCCCGACGGCGTCCACACTGCGGGGTCGTCGTCGCAAATCTCCGACGGGGCCGGTGCGGTGCTCATGATGACCGCAGACCGGGCCGAGGAGCTCGGCCTCACCCCGAGAGCCCGAGTGGTCGAGACCTGCCTGGTGGGATGCGATCCGGTGTTGATGCTGGAGGGTCCCATCCCCGCCTCCCAGCGTCTGCTGGAGCGTACCGGGCTGGCCATGGCCGACATCGACGTGGTGGAGATCAACGAGGCGTTCGCCTCGGTGGTGCTTTGCTGGGCTGCGGAGCTGGAGCCCGATATGGAGCGGGTGAACCCCAACGGCGGGGCCATTGCCCTCGGCCACCCGCTAGGGGGAACCGGGAGCATCCTGGTAACCAAGGCGCTCCACGAGCTGGAGCGCACCGACGGCCGATGGGGCCTCATCACCATGTGCTGTGGCGGCGGGCTGGGCACCGGCACGCTTATCGAAAGGCTCTGATGACCACCGACGCCGAGTTGGCCGACGAGCTGGTCGGTGCAGTCCGGTCTTGGGTGGATCGCGAGGTCATGCCCAACGCCCCTGAGCTTGAGCACGCCGATGAGTTCCCGGAGGCGATGTTCGCCCAGATGTGCGAGTTCGGCCTGTTCGGGGCAACCATCTCCGAGGCCTACGGCGGGCTGGGGCTGGACGCCACCACCTATGCCCGCATCATCGAGGAGCTGTCGCGGGGGTGGATGTCGCTGGCCGGCATATTGAACACCCACAAGATCGCCGCCACCATGATCGGGCGCTACGGCACCGACGAGCAGCGGGAGCGCTTCTTGCCCCGCATGTGCGACGGCTCGGTGCGGTCGGCGTTCTCGCTGTCGGAGCCCGACGCGGGCAGCGACACCCGCAACATCCGGTGCCGGGCGGTGCCCGACGGCGACGAGTGGATCATCAACGGCACCAAGATGTGGGTGACCAACGGCATGCGGGCCCAGATGGTGATGCTGTTGGCCCGCACGCCGGATGATCGCATCACTTGCTTCATCGTGGAGAAAGAGCCGGGGCCGGGCGCCGACGGCCTCACCGTGTCTCGCACCATCCCCAAGCTGGGCTACAAGGGCGTGGAGACGGTGGAGATGGCCTATGCCGATTACAGGGTTCCCGACGCCAACGTGCTGGGCGGCCCCGACGGCGTGGGCCACGGGCTGGGTTACGCCCTTTCTGCTTTGGAGTTGGGCCGGATCAACATAGCCGCCCGCGCGGTGGGAGTGGCCCAGGCGGCTTTGGATGCGGCTATTAAATACGCCCAAGAGCGGGAGACGTTCGGGCGGCCCATCTACGACCACCAGGCCATCGGCTTCAAACTGGCCGAGATGGCCACCAAGCTCCACGCCGCCCGGCTGATGACCTACGACGCCGCCCGTCTCTACGACTCCGGGGAGCGCATCGACTTGGAGGCGGGCATGGCCAAGCTGTTCGCCTCCGAGGCCGCCTTTGAGATCGCCTCCGACGCCCTGCGCATCCACGGGGGCAACGGCTACACCGAGGAATACCCGGTGGAGCGCTACTTTCGAGACACTCCCCTGATGATCATCGGAGAGGGAACCAGCGAGATCCAAAAGATGGTGATCGCCCGCCAGCTGCGCGATCGCTACTCGTAGAGGAGTTGAGTTGAAAGGGTGTGGCCATGGTTGATGCTCAGCACATGCGTGCCGTGATGGAGCAATACGCCGCCGCGGTGAGCGCGGGCGACGAGGAGGCGATCTTGTCGTTTTATGCCCCCGAGGGATCGTGTCAGGTGCCGGTGGGCGGGCCGGTACACGAGGGCATTGATGCCGTGCGGGCCTTCTATGAGGGCAACGAGCTGGCCGAGACCCTGGTGCTGACCGGGCCGGTGCGGGTGGCGGGCCGGGAGGCGGCCGCCCCGATGGTGGCCCGGGTTTGCTTCGACGGGGCGGACTACGAGCTCGATGTGGTGGATGTGGCCGTGTTCAACGACGACGGCCTGCTGACCTCGTTGCGGGCGTTTTACTCGCTCGACGATCTGCGTGCTGTTTGACTGGCTGAAGAAATGGCGGCGGCTGCTTTTGTGGCTGGCCGCGCTGGGGTTGTTGTTGGGCTGGGGCCTCACTTGGGCCTTGGACGCACCGCAGCGGCCGGTGCTGGCGGAGCGCGACGACATCGGTTCGGCCGCGGTCCGCATCACCGGCCGGGCCTGCGGCCAGTTCAGCGAGGGCACCGGGTTTATGGTGGAGCCCGATCTGGTGCTCACCAACGCCCATGTGGTGGCCGGTGTGGAGGAGATCACCGTGATCGGGACCGATGGCCGCTCGGCCGTGGGCGTGCTGGTGGGGTTTGACTCCCAGCGGGATATAGCGGCGATCTCGGTGACCGGCATTGGGGCCTCTCCGGTGGCGCTAGCCCCAACGGTGGCGGTGGCCGCCGATGTGGGCGACGTGGCCACCGTTGATCGGGATGCGGGCGTGGAGTTCGTGCCCTTCACCGTGAACCGCAGGATCTGGGCCCAGGGCATAGACATGGTGTATGGCGAAGAGGCCGAAGACCGCATAGCGCTGGAGATCCGCGCTTTGCTGGCCGCGGGCGACTCCGGCGCCGCGCTGGTGAACGTGGACGGCGAGGTGTGGGGGATGGTGCTTGCGGTGGCCCGGGGGCAGCGAGACCAGGGGTATGCCATCGACAGCCTGGAGATTGCCGACTTCTTGGCCGAGATCGACCGAACGCCGCTGGCCACCCCGCCCTGTCCAACGGTGTGAGCGGCCGCGCAGGGGCTAATCTCATTCGATGCCTGTGGACCTGGAAGAGCTGCTATCGCCGTCGCACACCGCCGTGGTCACCATGGAGTGCCAGCGGGGGGTGATCGGAGACATGGCCGCCATGGGGGGCCTGCGCGATGTGATGCTCGACCGAGGCGCCATCGACGCCGGGGCCCGGCTGTGTGCTGGGGCCCGGGCGGGGGGATTGCCGGTGGTTCACTGCCTGGCCCACTTTCGGGCCGACCGGGCGGGAAGCGTGGCCAACTGCCGGATGCTGGCGGCGTCGGCCAAGTTGAGCGAGCAGAACGGGGGGCTATTGATCGGCTCGGAGTCGGCCGAGGTTATTCAGGAGTTCGACCCGCAGCCTTCCGACATCGAGATCGCCCGCTGGCACGGCATGTCGCCGTTTATCGGGACATCGCTGGATCAGACCCTGCGCAACCTGGGCGTGACCACGGTGGTGGCCGCCGGGGTGTCGCTGAACGTGGGGGTGATGGGGCTGGTGATCAACGCCGTGGACCTGGGCTATCAGGTGGTGCTGGCCGGCGACGCGGTGGCCGGCATCCCGGCCGACTACGGCGATGCGGTGATGGACAACACCATGGCCTTTCTCACCACGATGCTCACCGTCGACGACATCGTGGCCCGCTGGGCATGACCGAGAGCCTCGAGGCCACCAACAAGGCGGTGGTGGAGCGCCTGGTGCGCGACATAGTCAATGGCGGGCAGGTGGAGTTGCTCGACGAGGTTCTGGCCGACGACTTCGTGGCCCATGGCGTGGGATCGGGACCGGCTGGCCCCGATGGGATGCGCGCTCTGATCGCTACTTGGCGCACCGCTTTCCCCGACTGGCAAGACCACATTGAAGAGATCGTGGCCGAGGGCGACTTGGTGGTGATCAAGATCGCGGCTCGGGGCACCCACGATGGTCCGCTGTTGGGCATCGAGCCCACCGGGGAGGCCGTTTCGTGGGGGATGATCGAGATGGTGCGGGTGGCCGACGGCAAGATCACCGAGCAGTGGGGCTACTCCGATTTCTCCGAGGTGGTCCGCCGGCTTCGCAAGGTGGCAGCATCTCAATTGGAACCACAAACCGACCAGGGGGTTTGACCATGGCCGATACATCACCGGTACCCGACTACGCCGGGCTCATGCGGCTCGACGACAAGGGCTTCATCGTGCTCGGCGCCGGGCAGGGCATGGGGCGCCAGTCTTCGCACGCCCTGGCTCAGATGGGGGCCAAGGTTTTCTGCGTCGACTTGGAGATGGAGCGGGCCGAGCAGGTGGCCACCGAGGTGGACGGCATTCCCTGGGTTGCCGACATCACCAAGCGCGATGACGTGCAGGCCCTGGTGGACGAGGCCGGGCGGACCATGGGCTCTATTGATGGGATCGTTGACATCGTGGGCGTGTCGGGGTGGTCGGGAGTGCTGGATATCGACGACGCCGAGTGGGACTGGCAGTTCGACATGGTGCTTCGCCACGCTTATTTGATCTCCCAGATCGGCGGACGGGCCATGAAGGAGGCCGGCGGCGGCACGATGGTGTTCATCGCCTCGGTCAGCGGGCTCACCGCGGCCCCCAACCATGCCCACTATGGGGCGGCCAAGGCCGGGCTGATGGCGTGGATGCAATCGGTGGCCATTGAGCTGGCCCCTTACGGGATTCGGGCCAACTGCGTGGCGCCGGGCACGATCCTCACCCCCCGAATGGAAGCGCTGTTCGACGACGAGCGAAGGGCGATCAATGACGCCGCCGTGCCGATGGGCCATATGGGGGTGCCGTCGGACATCGCCGGTGCAGTGTTGTACTTCTCGGCGCCGATTTCCGGCTTCGTTTCCGGCCGTACCCTGGTGGTTGACGGGGGTGTGGATGCAGACTTCCCCTACGACCCGATGTAGCTACACTTGTGACCATGGCGGACGAAGTGAGCGAGTTGGAGAATCGGATCGTGGTCGGAGTGGAGGGATCGGGCGGCGCCCGAGCCGCACTCCGCTGGGCCATCAAGGAGGCCCGCCACCGCAATGCCTATGTGGACGTGGTGACCGCGTACTCGACCACCTATGTTCCAGCCTCTCCCGACTTCAACTACGTGCCGCTGGATCCCATCGATCTGGAGGCCGAGGTCAAGCGGATGCAGGACAGCATCATCGACGAGGTGCTGGCCGAGGTGGATATCGAAGGGATTGAGATCAAGCGCCGCATGATCCGGGGCCGGGCCGCCGACACTTTGATTGCCGAGTCGGACAACGCCGCCATGCTGGTGGTGGGCTCACGGGGCCGGGGCGGTTTCCGGGGCCTGCTTCTGGGCTCGGTCAGCCAGCAAATCGCCCAACACGGAAGCTGCCCCGTGGTGATCGTCCGTCCCGACCTGCCCACCTAGCTGTTGTTGGCGGCCAATTCACACTGGTGTCGCTGCTAAGGCACTCAATGCAGCTGCATAACCCAAAGGCATAGGCACTGCGTCGCCAATCCACTTGGACAGTTGAGTCCTAGAAGGCGATGATCCAGACTCTGTGGTGAAGCAGTAGTTAAGGGGGAGACCGCAGGGACCGCCATCCTTTCGGGCCGAGCGGGGGCGGTCACGCAGTCAAGACTTGAACTGGCTGCGGCAATTGCCCCTGTGTCCCGCCTTCAACAGGCAATGGCGGCCGGTCGACCTCACGGTTTTGGCGCATGCCGATGCTGGGGCGGCCGGCTGCGCTATGCCGGCGCCCCGCTGCGGATCGTCTGGATCTGGTAGTGATACGCCTGAGAACGGGGGCGGCATGGACATGTGGACAGGGGAAGCGTTCACAGCCTCGGCAAAGGCTCCCGTGATGGCTGGCGCCTCGTAAACACGGTTCCGCTTCCCTGCGCTGCGTTGCACCAACACCCCTGCGGCGAGTAGCTGTTCTAGCCCGCGCGCTCCAGTCCTCCACGATGAGTCTAGGAGGCTGGCCGCCTTCTCGGCGTTGAGGACTGGGTTCGACGGCAGGCAATCGAGCAGCCTCCGCGCCCCGCTGGAGTCCCGCAGCCCGGCCGAGTTCGCCATCTGTTCCCAGTCCGCCCTGATCCTCCGCACCCTGGCGATGAGCGACTCGGCGTAGGCGGAGGCATCGCACACGGATTCAGAAGCTAGGGTGATCCACTTGCTCATCGCCTGCGACCTGCTGGGGCTGTCGGGTGGCGCTACCACGCTCGTCCCGCTCAAGGCATCGAGATAGTCGTCTTTGCGGAGTGCCAGCGCCGCGCTGATCGGCAGCGTGCAAGGCGGGGCGATGCGGCTTCTTTGGATCATCATCTGCATAAGCGCCCTGCCCGTGCGCCCGTTTCCGTCGCCGAAGGGGTGGATCATCTCGTACTGGGCGTGAACCACGGCCATTTCCACCACAGGGTGCCCCTGGCCTCCGTTCACCCTGGCAAGCAGATCATTCATAAGGGCGGGAACGGCCTCAGGCGGTGGCGGGATATATGAGGCGTTCAAGGGCGACGTCCAGACGCGCCCAGATCCGATCCAGTTCTGGCGGGTCCTGATCTGCCCTGCTGATGGGTCGTCGTCTCCCATGAGGATTCTGTGAATGTCGGTTAGATCGCCCACAGAGATGGGCTCGTCGGCAGAGGCTATTTCCATGGCCCGCTCAAAGGCGGCGATGTTCCTCAACGCCTCAAGGTCGCCCATGTTGGGCTCTTCGCCGAAAAGGCTCAACTGCGCCTCCGCCCTGGCGAGTCGGCGGGCCGATGGGTGGACGCCCTCGATTCTGCTCGAAGCAGCGCTCTCAGCCCTCAGCACCAGCCACTCCGCGGGCAGCGCATCTTCCGGATCGCATCGCTGGCTGAGACGACGCAACGCGGCCTCTGCGAGCGTCACCGCCTCCAAACTGGCACCGTCAAGCCCTACATCCCATCCTTCCAAGCGGTGGGGAATGAACGCGCTGAAGGTGTGATCTCGGTCGTCGTCTGCCCTGGCAGCCCTTGAGATATGGTCTGCGTCGTCCCAATACCTAGGTTCCGATAGAACACCCATCTAGTCCCTCGTCCGTCAAGGTGTCAGTATACATCGCCTTATTGACAGTTACGGTGCCTGAGGGCGCTCAAGTGTCAATAAGCATTTCTGTGCGGACAATTTGGGCTGGACCGAACTGGCCCTCTAGTGCCACGCATATGAACAGACAGCCCAAAACGGCTACACAAGCATATAAGAGGCTGCGCGGATAGGTGGTTCATTTGGGGTTCCATCGGGTTTTCCAGTCGATGGGTTTGGCGGTGGTCAAGATGGTGGTGGCGAGGTGCAGGGCGGCGTGTCGGTTGGCGGGTTTG
>LXNI01000246.1_pt1 | contig 68207 bp, 61 predicted proteins | sample 809091 | NCBI WGS metagenome assembly LXNI01 (sample SAMN04870527, study PRJNA318959) | sponge metagenome | biome: 01000161; feature: marine sponge reef; material: water | host: Sarcotragus foetidus | place: Greece: Milos, Mediterranean Sea | collected 2013-05-29 | depth 5-7 m
ACAAGCCCGCTAGGTCTGCTGTCATCGCCGTGACCGGCGATGATAGACAGAATCATCAGAAATGTAGGGCCATGTGGCCCGTTGTCTGTTTTTTATACCCTGTTAATCAACAAGATACCGATCTCCATGGCCCCTAAAGTGCCAACTTGGGATAAATCAGACGGGCCCGGGGGGTAAATAGGCACAGGGGTCCAACGTGACATGCGCCTGAATCTGAACCGCACGGCGGTACGGCCAGCCGATCAATCGGTCATTGAAATAGCGACGGAGGCCGGTCGATCGCCCGGACAACAAGAAACGGGTCGCTTGCGATGGGGACGCGTCAAAGCGCAGCGGACGCATCCGGATCCCCCCGGGTTCGTTTGAGTGACGCCAGGCACAGGGGATGCAAAGCAAGACGCATGGCTCATCGCAAGCGGGGTTCACCGCACAATCACGATCGTTCCGGATGACGGTTTGGTAAGATGGCTTCAAATCATGGGCAGTGTCCCGAACGAGGATCCGGTTCGATCCGAATGGTTGATCGGTGACGAGAGGATCCGCTTGCCTGAGGACCCGCGACCCCAACAATCCGGGCAATCGTCCCGGATAGTGCTTTTGTTGCACTGAATGGTTGTGCTACATTGCCCTTGGTGCGCAATCCATGACGGTCTGCCCCCGGGTTGGATGTGTACCATGGCGGGATCGTTGCGGCGGATCCGCTGGTTGAAAATGGACCGCGACAACCCGTTTTTTTTAGCGTAAACGCACGAATGCCCGTGGGGGACACAGTAATTCAATTGCAGAGGTGAGGGGTGCTAAACAAGTCGAACAATTCTGCCTGTCCGGTGTCGCTGGATTGGGTTCTCAGGCCCATTGAACAGGCCAGGGGACTGCCCAACGAAACCTACGTCAACCGGGACTATTTTGCCCATGAGTTGAACCAGGTGCTCGGAAAAAACTGGGCCGGCATCGGCTTTGCCAGTGACCTGCCAGCACCCGGTTACGTCAAACCGCTCCAGTTTCTGGGGCTGCCGCTGTTGCTGACGCGTTCGAAAGATGATCGGATTCATGTCTTTCACAATGTGTGCAGTCACCGCGGCCACCTGCTGGTGGACCAGGAAGGCGCATCGCCTGCCCTGATTCGCTGTCCCTATCATTCGTGGAGTTATGACCTTGGGGGCCGGTTGAAAGCAACACCGCATATCGGTGGCGTGGACCAACATGCACTGGCCGGTTTTGACCGGGGGCAGCATGGGCTGAAACCGGTGCGACATGTGGTCTGGATGGATGTGATCTTTATCAACCTCTCCGGTGAAGCCCCTGCGTTTTCCGACTATATCGCGCCGTTGCGCGATCGGTGGGATCGTTTTATCGGACCGAACGGATTGGCCGAGCTGTCTCGTGCGAAGCACGAAAGCGAGCTGACGGTCGAGATTGCCAGCAACTGGAAACTGGCCGTGGAAAACTATTGTGAGAGCTATCACCTGCCCTTTCTCCATCCCGGGCTCAATCGGTATTCCCGGCTCGAAGACCATTACCACATCATGATCGAAGACCGGTTTGCCGGACAGGGCTCCTTGGCGTACACCCTGTCGCGGGAGACGGGGACCACCTTGCCAACCTTTCCCGAGTGGCCGAGAAACCGGCTCAAGGAAGCCGAATATGTCTCGTTTTATCCCAATGTACTGTTGGGTATCCAGGCCGATCATGCCTTTGTGATGGTGCTTGAGCCGGTGTCGGAGAACAGGACGATCGAACACCTTCGGGTGTATTATGTCGGCAAGGCCTCGCTCGAGGAGAGGTATGCGCCCTGCCGTCAGTCGGTGCTGGCGTCATGGAAAACGGTTTTTCAGGAGGACGTGTCGGCGGTCGAGGGAATGCAGCGGGGGCGCCAGTCCCCCGGTTATCAGGGCGGGGTGTTTTCCCCCGTCATGGACACGCCGACCCATCATTTTCACCAGTGGGTCGCCACTCAGCTCATCCGATAACGCCATGCACATACCGCAAACAATGTCCGCGGTCCTGCTGACAGGGCATGGCGGGCTGGAAAAGCTCGACTATCGAAATGATGTACCGGTGCCCGCCTTGCGAAAAGGACACGTGCTGATCCAGGTGATGGCGGCCGGGGTGAACAATACCGATGTCAATACCCGGACCGGGTGGTATTCCAAGGCGGTCACCTCGGCCACCGGGCAGGGCGGCTCGGCCGGCTATGGCGACGGCGTGGATAGCGACGGCGGCTGGACCGGTGAGCCCTTGCATTTTCCCCGCATACAGGGGGCTGACTGTTGCGGCCGTATCGTTGCGGTCGGTGAAGGGGTCAGCTCGAAGCGCATCGGCGAACGGGTGCTGGTTCGCAGCATGATGCGCAGTTACTGTGACTTTCGGCCGTATGAATGCTGGACATTCGGCTCGGAGACGGATGGGGCCTTCGCGCAGTTTGCGATAGCCCCCGACCGGGATACCTACAAGATAGACTGCGACTGGACGGACGCGGCGCTCGCCTCGATTCCCTGTGCCTATTCGACGGCAGAAGGCATGGTGCAAAGAGCCGGCGTGGCCAAAGAGACGGTGTTGATCACCGGCGCGTCCGGTGGGGTGGGGAGTGCGGCGATACAGCTTTGCAAACGACGCGGGGCCACCGTGATTGCGATTGCGGGTCGCAGCAAGTGTGCCGAGGTCGCGGCCCTGGGGGCCGACCAGGTCATTGCCCGCGGTGACAATATCGTTGACGTGCTCGGGGAGAACTGCATCGATGTGGTGGTCGACCTGGTGGTCGGCGATCAATGGTACCAGCTGGTTGACGTGCTAAAATGTGGCGGCCGTTATGTGACTGCCGGGGCGATTGCCGGCCCGATGGTTGAGCTGGATGTGCGCACGCTCTATCTCAAGGACCTGACTTTCTTTGGCTGCACCTTTCAGGACGACTGTGTCTTTGAAAGCCTGGTTCGCTATATCGAAGCCGGTGAGATCAATCCCGTGGTGGCGAAAACCTATCCGCTGGGCGACATTGTGCAGGCACAACAGGATTTTCTTGCCAAACGGCATGTCGGCAAGCTGGTGCTGATTCCGCCACACTAGTGCAAAGTGCCATCGGTTGCCACGTCACAAGCAAACACGCCAGCATCGTCAACGGGGCCCACAGGCATGAGTTTTTCTTGTATCGATATTGAACAGGCCGATGTCCTTATCCGGACGCGACAGGCGCAGGTCGTTGATATCCGCGACCGAGCGAGTTTCGAGGCGGGCCATATTGGCAACGCACGGCATGTTGACCAGCAAAGTGTTCAGCAGTTTATCGACAGTGCGGATCGCAGCTTGCCGCTGATCGTGTGCTGTTATCACGGCAACATGAGCAAGGGGGCGGCGGATTATTTTCATCAGCAGGGCTTTGCAGAAACGTACAGCCTTGATGGGGGTTATGCCTTGTGGAAACAGCGCGCCGATCCACCATGATGCCATCGGATTCGTCCCATTGTGTCAGCAGGCGACGGGTCGGTCGTTCGCACACCCGGCTTGTTTCGCCCCACGGGTCGTTGGGCCCGCTTGGACAATGTCTTCGGACGGTCCGTACAAAGACCGTCGGACACGAGGGCATGAGCGATACGGTTTGATGGTGCTCACCGGGCCGATGCGGCTATAATGAGACACACGGTACAAATGACTTGGGTTGGCAAGACGCATTGTGTTTGAAATAGCCGGTATTGACCACCTCGTTTTACGGACAACCAAACGCGAAGCGATGCTGGCATTTTATTGTGATGTGCTGGGATGTGTGGTTGAGCGGCAGACCGGTCCCGACATCGGACTGACGCAGCTTAGAGCCGGCAATGCACTGATCGACCTGGTCACAGTGGGCAGCGTGTTGGAACAAAAAGGCGGCGATGCGCCAACGGGAACCGGGAACAATCTGGATCATTTCTGTTTGCAGCTCAAGCCGATTACGGAAGCTGAAATCAAGAAACACCTGCAAGGCCATGGTATTGAAGTGGCCGATTTTGCCCAAAGATATGGCGCACAGGGATTCGGCAAATCGATCTATCTCAAGGACCCGGAAGGCAACACGGTTGAAATCAGATCACGCATTTAGATGGAAATACACCCGGTGGAAGTTCATCGGCCGGTTTGGGGGATGCCCCGGGTATCACGGTTTCTCTTCGAGCTGGACCCGCGGCAATGTCATCACCCGCTGCCTCGTTGCGCGTCCAGATACTGGCGAACGGCAAAGAGGTCGGCCACCTGGCCGGACAACATCCGGTCAAGCGCCGACCGACCACCGAAGGGTGGCGCCGTGTTTGAACGCCTCACCCATTGATCGGCGGCCTGTTGGTCGGGCAGCAGAAGCTGAAGCGCTTTGTAGATGCCCAGGAGGCAGGAAATGCGCACCAGCGTATCCTCTGGCAGCACCGTGTCCGGGTTGTTTTTCCACTTGAAGAAGGTCGAGCGGGCTGTCAGCCCAAGCAGGGTCATCTGTTCGCCGGTTGAGAGATTCCACAGTGCCGCGATCCCAAAGAACGTGCGCAACGCCGGGCCAGACAGCCCTTTGCGATCAAAGACCGTTGTTCGATTCGCTCGTGCAGTCATGAGCTGTCCACCCGGTGCACCACGATGAAAGGCGGTGGTATCGGTGACCGGTGTTGTGCCTCAAGCCGAAACCACCGCGCTTTGCTACGAACGGATGTCACCAATCCTTTCCTCCAGGTTGTCTGCGGGATAAAACCAAGTCGCCTTACTTTTTTTACTGCCCACAAAAAGCAATTCATGGGTTGCCAGATCAAGCAGATCGGCACGTGCGGTAGCGTAGGCAATGCCATGGCTTCTTTTATGTGATTCGAACGTATATCCATCGCGGTGGCCACGGACCGCGTGACTCAGTAAGGCCAGTTGTCGATGATTGAATGTGCCGACATGTTTCAGTTTTTTCTCCAGTAAATTGACTTGTTTTATTTTTTCATTCAAATATTTTTCAAAATCTGTAATTGATGCAATGATCACTTCCAACTGCTGGAGAATAAAATACGTCAAGTCATTTTCATCTGTTTCCGAGTATAGGTACGCATAGCCATACTTTGCGGGCGCTTTTTTTATATTGCTTGATATGGATATCAACTCAAACAACCCATATTTTTGTTTGAGCATCGACCAGTAGAATAAGGCGCGCGCCAATCGCCCATTCCCGTCTTCAAACGGATGATCAAAGCCAATCCAAAAATGCAGTATGATCGCCTGAATGATCGGATGGATAAAATTCGAACCGGTATGTTCTGCATTCGCGAAGGCACATAACGCGTCGAGACGATGAGGCAGTTGATCTGCGGGGGGTGGTGTGTGTAATTTCTTGCCGCTCTTGGCATCATAAACACCGATTCTCGCATCCGCACTGGTTTGCAGTCTTCCGGCCGAGTCGGTGTGTTCCAGTGTCCGGTCGGTCATCACCTTGTGCAGACGAAAAACCAGTTCGGGGGTCAGTTTTTCGTCCTTGATTTTCCTGACAAGATTCATGACAAGGTAGTTGTTGAGTATCATTTGCTCAAATTGATCCTTGGGCTTGCGACCGGATCGCAGCATATTTGAAGCCACCTTTCTTGAGGTGGAAGCACCCTCCAGTTGACAGGACTTGATGGCCTCTTCGATCAGTGAACTCACGATATAGCGATTCCTTGTCTCTGGCTTGGTCACTTGATCTGCAACGGCGACCCGGCCCGTGGCTTGGCCATCGATTTTGTGCAACATCTCCAGCACCGGGTCGGGCATGCTGAAACTGAAATGTCCTCCATTGGCATCTTTTAGGGGAAGCACCTTCCTCGGTCGCAAGCGAGCCAGCTTGATCGCTCCCCACCAACGCGCATGGTTCAGACCCTCAGGTGGCTCCTTGTATTGCAACTCCGACCAGTGCAAATATTTTCCATTGACGGTCGGCAATGTGACTGTGTGCGCTAGCGAAAACAGCTGATTCAAATCCTCATTTGCCATGACATCCTTCAGGGTTGGTGCATTTTTGGGTCGTTTCATGGCATTGGGAAACAATCAATTTTATGTTTTATTGATGGGGGATCATATCAATAACTATCAGAATCCGGCGAACTGATAGTTATTGATAGTTATCTATCAGTTTCTATCAGTATTTGAAAAATTGATAGTTTCCGATCCATGCAGGGATGCCCATGCGGCTATTGAGTCAGCCGGTGTACTGCCGTGTTTTAGTCGATCGGTCAGATCAGCGCATCTGTTTCGGCACATAACGGCAGAACCAGGCAGCGGTCATCATCCACACAGACGCGCTTAAAAACACAATCGGCAACGTGAAAAAATTCAACAGCACGGCATATAAACCCGGGGTGGCAAGCTGGCTGACATCGCGGTAGGTGGCAAATACCGCGGTCATTTCAGACCGTTCCCTGCCACGCACCGCGCGATAGAACAATACATTGCCGATCCCGTCGAGCATGGTGGCCCCCAGCGCGGTGATGACCAGCAGGACGGAGGCCAGCAGGGGGACGGCGGTATAAAGATAAACGGACAATGAGAGTACGCTGGTCAGACTGAAGCCCCAGCGAAGCAATCGCTTGACGCCGTAGCGTCTGCCAACCCAGCCCCAGAAGGGAACGGTCAGGGTCCACGCCGTGCCGACAGAAACGATGGCGGCCCCGGTCAATTCCCCCAGCCCGAACTGGGTGGCATAAATCGGGACATAGATCACGAACATCGTCCACCAGCAGGATCTGGCGAGGATAAGTCCGTAGGCCAGCCGTAACCGGGGTTGGCGTATATAGCGCTGCAGGAACCGCAGCGGATTGGAGTCATAGGAATGCGAGACGGGAAGTTGCACACGATGCAACCCAAGCAGCCGAAAATAAGCGACCGCCAGCACCGCAAAGACGGCACAAATCAGGAAGGGAAGACCGTGGCCCCCGCGTTGTTCAAGAAACACGCCGAGAAAGGGGCCAATGGTCAGTGCCAGCACACTGGCAAACACACGAAGCGGTTCAAACGCGGTCAGTTGTCCCCGCGCGATCCGCGCAAGGACATACAGGGTCAACGAGACCTCGCCGCCGGCAATCGAAAACGTATGAATAAAGAGCCCGATCGAAAAGACCCATTCGTCTTCGAACGACAGCAGCACCGCCGAAACCAGCATGGCGAGACAACTGACCAGAAAGGCAGAGTGATTGCCGACCTTTCGGATAAGCACGGGCATGACCAGTGCCGCGAGGATGCCGCCGACACTGACCGCAAAAAACAGTATGCTGGTGCGTTGCGCGGTACCCAGCAGCGATAACGCCTGTAACGGGATGACCGAAAGAAGAATGCCCCTCGAGAAGGTCTGGACAAAGAACAGACCGGCAAAGGTGAGGCGCTGGCTGCCGGTCAACGACGGACACTCACAAGACGGGCGAACCGTCGGACACAAGGCCATGCATCAGCCCTGGATCCAATGCAAGGCGTGCCAGGCTGCATTGCGTCATGAGGCCCTGGTTGCGCTGAACAGCCCCCAGCGATGGTCGCCCCTTTGTGCTTGAGACAGCTTTTTCTGCCAGTTGTGTTCGAGCTGTTTTCGCGTCGCGGGACGGATATCCAACGCCGGCATGCGGTTGAGTTCCTGGTGCAGGAAATGGATCAATCGATCGGTGATGTCATGACTGCTGACGGCCCTGAATCCGGCCTGTAGCAGCATTTCGCCATAGTCAGGCACCGTGTGCAGGTCATAGTTCCGACGGGCCACATAGTGCGAAAAATCCGCTCCCCAGGGCCGATGGCCGCAGCAGTAATCGGTGAACAGCAGCTTTCCGCCGACTTTCAGGAGGGATTTCAGGACACGGAACAACCGGGCCTTGTCATGGATGTGCAAAAACACGTCACGACTGTAGATCCCGTGATAATGCGCCGCCTTGTCCCACTCAAGACAGTCCTGATGGTGCAACGTCACGCGGTCTTGAAGCCCATAGGTTTCCAGTTTTCGTTGTGCCAGGGCGAGCATGTTGCAAGACAGGTCAATGCCCTCGACCGCGAATCCGTACCGCCTGGCCATCACAAAAGCGCTGCCACCCAATCCACAACCCACGTCCAGCACGATCGAGCGCGGGGGCAGGTCGAGCTGTTCGATCAACTCAATGGCCATGGCCTGTCCTCCCGGGCTCACGAAATCCTCGCCGAAGATGGCCTGGTAATGCAAGATGGCGTCGGTCGTATATTGGGTCAGGTCGAGCGGGGTTGGCGAAACGGGCTTGAGGGTCATCGGCCCGGCCCGCGTCGAACGGATTCCAGGTGTCGTGCGAAATGACCCTGGCCCATCAGTGCGCGGCATCGGTCCAGTCTTTCGACGGCATAGGCCCAGAAATCCTCGGCCGGATTGCCATTGGCATGCTGCACGACCCCCCACAATGTCCATAACAGGTCACACATCGCCTTGTACAGGATCATTCGGCCGTGGTCGAACCGGCCCGGTTCCCGGCCGAAATAGGCGGTCATCAACCGGTGATCCTGTTCATCACTGAAATGGCCTTCGACGGACAGGTCACCGAGGTCCCACATCGGATCATTGTTCCCGGCATATTCAAAATCAATAATGTAGACCCTTTCCCCATCATCAATGCAGTTTTCAACCATCGGGTCGCAGTGGCAGGGCGTATTGGGCAGGGTGTGCAGGGAAAGGACGTCGCGGACCCACTCGGCATCATGCTGTATGTCTTCGTAGCCGGCCGGCAATTCGGCATTCAGTTTATTGAGCACGGCACGATACTGGTCAATCTGCTGGAACAATTCAAACTGTCCGCGGAAGGCCTTTTGACAGTCATGCAATTGCCGAAAGGCCCGCCCGGTTCGCGCCAGGACGCCGGCATCGCGGAATTTTTCGATATCCAGCGTCACCGCCTGATCGATATAGCGACAGACCATGGTGCCGTCGTCGTCATTGAAATAAATGATTTCGGCATTGACCCCGGCCTCGGAGGCAATCGATGCATTGTGATATTCGGTTTTACGGTCGATATACTGGTTGGTTCCGTCGCCTGCGAGCCGCAATACATAACGGCCATGCTCGCAGTCGATCCGGTAGTTGCGATTGGTCAGTCCACCGAGTCGTTGGCTGGTGATCGAGTGGGGGTCGAGGTGACTAAAGCCTTCGATGGATGATAGTGCGGTCAGTGCTTCGTTGTGCAAACGGGTTATCTCCACGATAGAAAATGGGACAAAAACGGACTTGCGGGTGCAGCATATAATATACGGGTCATTCTAAACGACATCCGAAGTGACTGTGAACCGGTTTCTCGATAAAACAGATTCATGTTCTCGGGCAGATGACTTGATTTCGGTCTTTTCGATTCGTTTCGGTCCTGATGGACTGTGTTGCCTGGGCTGGGTCGTCACGTCAGGGCAACGGTCGCAGTGCAATCGACGCCAAGGCAACCTCATGGCAGCCTACACGGTGTCTTTGCCGACAGCTTGCCTGACGCGGGGGTTGCGATTGCAAGGCCGATTGCGCGCTGGACGGGCTGCTTGCATGGCATCCCCTTGCACAAGCGGGTTCGCCACACGCGAAGCGTCCCGCAGGGGGCCAATCGGCCTTGACGATGAACGAATCAATCACCGCCTCACGTTGTTCAGTCGCTCCGGTCTTGATTCAGTTTAGATAAAGTGCGACATCAGACAGCTTGGCCACTTTCTTCAACTCCTTGTCCAGGGTTGCCAAAGGCAACTTCTCGCGAATTGCCAATTCCAGACAGGCCGCATCATCACTGCTCAGTTGGTACGCTCTGGACAAATCGAGTGTACGGCTGAACGCCTGGTGTGCGGTCAACGGACCGACTTGGATCGGCAAATTTTCCAATTGGACGATAAAGCGCGCCACTTCGCCCGTTTCCAGGTCCCCGCGTCTTTCCGCACCCAACAATACATTGATGACTTCCAGATGCCACAAGTTGGGCACCACCGCCTCAATGTCGACCAGACTTTGCACAACGGCTTCGGCATACCGTTGATCAATGCTTTTCTGGCTCGCTAACGGCCAACGCACCGCTACCGAATTGTCGAGCACGCACTTGCTCATTTGCGACCCGCATTCCTAAGCGCGATCAAGGTGTCATCAGATACCGGGTGTTTCTTGGCAGCCAAAATGTTGTCAATCGCCGCTTCGGTCTTTGAACGGCGGTCAGCCCGACAGGGGACGACATCGGCAACGGGTTTCCCCTGATTGGTGATTGTAAAAGACTCCCCCGCTTCGACCCGGCGGAGCAGTTCAGGCAATTTGGTTTTGGCGACGTAGGAGCCGATTTCTTCAGGCATGTTTTATTCCTCAATATTAAGACGGGTCTAGTAAACTGGTTTTAATAAGTCAAACCAAACCGCGGACTCGATGCGTGGTGGGATACCTTTGGTGACCTGCGATGGCGTAGTCCATGCAATCATAATCGATTATCATAGTCGGTCAGTTTCCTAATTTCTGTCCCCGAACAGAGCCAATATGTCAAATATCAGTCAGTGGTTAAGTGTCCCCGGTCTTGAGTCTTGGGTGATCAAGGTCTTTATCGTGGTCTGTGCCACACTCGTTGTCAGTCTGGTGAGCCGAGTGCTTTTGAGTCGGCTCAGAGCGAAAGCGCAGTCAACGGCCAATACCTGGGATGATGTCTTCGTCACTAGTATCGGTTCTCCGTTGAGATTGTTGATCTGGGTAATGGGATTGAATCTTTGTATCGATATTATCCAGACAGACACCCAGAGTGCGTTTATCGGTGACATCAGCGTCATCCGGGATGTCGGAATTGTGATTGCCATCGCCTGGTTTTTTACCCGCTTCATCAAGCGGTTTGAAAAAACCGTTGTCGACACAAGAACACAAAAGGGGGAACCGGTTGATCAGACCGCCGTCGAGGCCATCGCCAAACTGATTCGACTGGCGGTCATCATTACCGCGAGTCTGGTGATATTGCAAACCATGGGCATTGGCATCACCGGCGTCTTGACGTTTGGCGGGGTGGGCGGTATTGCGATCGGGTTTGCGGCAAAAGACCTGTTGTCAAACTTTTTCGGGGGGCTGATGATTTATCTTGATCGTCCCTTTTCAGTGGGAGACTGGATCCGTTCTCCGGACCGCAAGATCGAAGGGACCGTCGAAGTGATCGGTTGGCGGATGACCCGAATCCGGAATTTTGACAGTCGCCCACTGTATGTGCCGAATGCCAGTTTTTCCACGATCACGATTGAAAATCCGTCAAGGATGGACAATCGCAAGATCTATGAAGTGATCGGCATACGGTATGACGATGCCCGCGCGATGCGAAGCATTGTGACCGAGGTCACAAGTTATCTTCGCAATCATCCCGAGATCGAACAGAATCAGACATTGATGGTGAATTTCACCCGCTTTGCGGATTCGTCATTGGACTTTTTTATCTACTGTTTTACCAAAACGACGAAGTGGGCGGCCTATACACAGGTCAAGCAGGAGGTGCTGCTGCAGATACTGGAAATCATCGAATCACACGGTGCTCAATGCGCCTTTCCGACAAGGACGGTTCATCTCAACGCGGAGGAAGCCGCCAAACCACCGGGCAAGCGTTAGACGGGACCGCCCCCTGGCGGACGGTGCGCTTTGCCGGTCAACCGACCGCTTTGTTTTTATCGATCGCCGGGGAGTCAGCATACCGCGTTCAGCCAAATGACAAGCCGGCCATCGGTGTCGGTCGACCGGCGAGGTCGGAGCAACCGGATCACGGCACCCTGAGTACCCGTATCAGGTCGGTGCTGCCCGCTTGCCTCGAACTGCCCGCGGTCATGATCAATAAATCGTTATGCTTGATATAACCGGCTTTTTTCGCCTGGTCGGTGGCGAAGGCAATCTTGTCGTCGTCAGAACCGCTCCCGGTATAATGCAGTGCCAGCACCCCCCAGTTCATCGCAAGACGGGTCACCACCTCGATCAAGGAGGTGACCGCCAAGATAGGGCAGTCCGGGCGGTACTTGGAAACCAGCCGGGAGGTGAAGCCCGTTTCGGTCAGCGCGATGATCGCGGCCGCATTGAGATGGTTGGCCATGGTAATCGATGCCTGGGCCACCGCTTCGGTCACCTCGTTGGACGGATTCGGTTCAATCTGCTGCAGATAACCGTACTTTCTCAATCCCGTTTCAGCGTGTCGTGCGATGCGCACCATGGTTTGAATCGCTTCGACCGGGCGTCGTCCGGTGGCGGTTTCCCCGGATAACATCACCGCCGACGTGCCGTCAAAGATCGCATTGGCGACATCGCTGACTTCCGCACGGGTGGGGCGGGGATTGCGTTCCATCGAGTCCAGCATCTGGGTCGCGGTGATCACCGGTTTGCCCTGGGAAACGGTGGTGCGGATAATCTGTTTTTGGATGGTGGGACCTTCTCCCATGTCCAGTTCAACGCCAAGATCACCCCGGGCAACCATGACGCCGTCTGCGGCCGCGACAATACTTTTCAGATTCTCAACGGCCTCTCGCTGTTCTATCTTGGCGATGATCGGAATATCGACCCCGTTTTGTCTTAACTGGTTTCTCAGGGTGATGATGTCACTGGCGTTGCGGATAAAGGAGGCGGCAATGTATTCGACCGGATGATGCGCTGCGAATTCGACTTCCTGGCGGTCATTCGACGGGATGTCACTGAACGCGGATTCGTTGTCGGGCAAGTTGACCCCCTTGCTGTTGCGCAAGATGCCGCCACATTCGACCCGGCAAATGACATTCGGGTTTTCGGTTTGATCGACAATCAGTTCGAGCAGGCCATCGTCAATCAGGATCCGGTCTCCCTTGTTGACGTGTCGATACAGCTGACGATGGGTGGTGAAAACGCCATTTTCATCGCCCAGCCGTTCCTCTCCATACAGGGTAAACCATTGATGCCGCTCCAACAGAACCTTGTCTTTTTTGAGCGGCCCGGTGCGGATTTCACGACCCCGCGTATCGAGCATGACCGCCACGCTGCGGTTCCTCGTTTTGGCGGCCTGGCGAATACGGGCCAGTGTCAGGGCGTGTGACTGCGCATCGCCGTGTGACATGTTCAGACGGGCCACATTCATCCCCGCATCGATCATGTCGCACAGTGTTTCAACCGAATCACACGATGGCCCGATTGTCGCGATGACTTTGGTCTTTCGCAGCTTGTTCTCGCCGGTCACTGTGTTGCCTCCTGTGATGGGCTGGGGAGGGGATTATAATGAATATCGGTCGTGATAAATATGTTACAGTTGTTTTCCCGCCATCGGTGAAACGGGCTGCGGGACGCACTGTGCGCTGTCGCTGGACCTGGCTTTGCGGGGAGGCGGCTTTCCCCCGGTGTGCTGTCATCGGCACCGTCCGGCCTGTTGCAACGGGATGCAAAGGGCCGACCGCGTCGGCAATGAAAATCGAAACGGAGACAACACACTTTTTTCTGATCGTATGGCAAACAAGGTGAATCGAGTGAGGCGCTGGTTCAATGTCCTGTTTCCGCTGGCCTGTTTTTATGTGTTTGCCTATCCCTGGCTGCGCTTGGCGCAATGGTATGAGCTGCACGCCAGCGTTGGTTTTGTTGAGGTGATGGTCGTGTGGTTGCTGGGCACGGTGGGCTTATGGTATTCGTTCAGGGGCCCCAATATGATCATTCGCTATATCGTGGTTCACTGGATGGGGGCCAGTTTTATTCTGTCGACCCTGACGCTGGTGGCCGAAGGGGTCCGCCTGGTCTTGCCGATTGATGATCGCAGCCTTGTTCAGGGGGTGATCGCGACCGGCCTTGTCCTGGTGATCGTGGCGATCGCCATTTCCCATCACCTGACGGTCAAACATCAAGTCATCCCATCGAAAAAAATCTCGCGGCGTTATCGGATCGCCCAGATCAGTGACGTGCATATCGGTTCCAGACAGGGTGGCTTTATGCGCCGCATCGTCAACAAGCTCAATGCATTGGAGCCGGACTTTGTGGTGATCACCGGTGATCTGGTTGACAGCAGTTCAGTGAACTATGAGGCACTGGCGGCATTGGAAAATCTCAACGCCAAAACGTATTTCAGTATCGGCAATCACGAGCGATACGCCGACCTGGCGAAAATTCTGGATATGATGACGCGGTTGGGCATCACAACGCTGAGGCAGACAATGGCCAGAGAAGGCGAATTGTCCTTTATCGGTATTGATGATTCGGATCAGCGGGATCAAGTGGCGAAGATGTTGCCCCTGATTGAAACCGAGCAAGACAGCTATCAGATTTTGCTTTATCACCGACCGGTCGGGTGGACCTCGGCACTGCAAAACGGCATTGATCTGATGCTGTCGGGACATACCCACAATGGACAGATTTTTCCGTTTAATCTGTTGGTCAGACAGCAGTTCAAAAGAATCAGGGGGCTTTTCGTCGAAGACCGGGGCCGGCTTTATGTCTCTTCCGGAACGGGCACCTGGGGCCCGTTGATGCGGTTGGGATCAATGAACGAGATTGCATTGTTCGATCTTCAACCGGAAAGTTGACGGTCGTGCGGTGACGGCCGCATGATCGCCATCGCAATACGGCGCGGTGTTGAAAAAGGTGAGCGGCGACACGGGAGGGATGATCAGCGGGGTGAACCGATCGACCGGCTGTTTTTCCGACGGGCTTTTTCTTCGGCCTTCACCACCGACGGGGGCGCCTTACCGCCCTGGATAGCGTGTTGTTTGATCATCTGTTCCAGATCACTGAAAACGGTTGGTTTATAATCACGTCATGAGTCATCCGCGAAGAATCAATGAATGAGGCAAATCGATGAAAGCACTGGCCGATGTTTGTATTATCCCCATGGGAGTGGGCGTGTCCGTTTCAAACCACGTGGCAGCCTGTCAGAAAATATTCAAGGCAATGGATATCGAGTTTTCGATGCATGCCTATGGCACCAATATCGAAGGAGAGTGGGACGATGTGATGACGGCGATCAAGCGTTGTCACGAGACGCTGCACGAGATGGGTGCGCCACGGATCAGCACCTCTATCCGGCTGGGAACACGCACTGATCGCGAACAATCAATGCAGGATAAAGTGAACAGCGTGAACGAAAAACTCAACCGGTAAGATCTTTTACGACGAACGGTGGATGGCGCGGCAAAATGCCGCCTGGCCGGTGAAGCGTGTGGCGCAGCGCCCCGGTTTCGTCGTCCAACACGGGCTCAACGGACCGCCGGAATGGAAAACGAGGCAGCGGCCAGGACCCTATCTTGTTGGCTATCCGGTCCCGGAAAATAATGGAACTTGCATTTCATGAGACGCGTTGTTTGTCCGTCGAACCCAATCCGGATGGGGTATGCAGTGCACGATCGGATCGGATGTTTGAGGCACGGATGCATTGACAACGGCAGCATACAATAACGGTTTTCGGCCTTAAATTACAGATTTCGAGCCCATGCCAGCGTTACAGTGGAAAGGGGTGCGGTTGCAAACGACCGCGTTCATGGTGATGACCTATATCCTGTATTGCATCCGGATTGCCACCAAGCCGTGCAAGTATTTTCAGTTTAACGCCCCCTATTTCAATGCGACCGAAGGGATCTTCTCGAAAATCGACCTCGACCGGCATATTCCGGACCGGTGGCGACTGCAGCAGTTTTATGATGACGGGGTGCGACAGCCTGATCGCTATCCGGCTTTTGTCAAACCGGAGTGGGGGCAAAATGCAAAGGGCATCTACAAGGCGTCGTCGCCTGTCGAGCTGGAGACCATTCGACAGCGGATTGCCACCTCACGGGTCAACTACCTGATTCAGTCGGGGGCGCCGGAGAAACGGGAATTTGAAATATTCTCGATGCGACACCACGAAGACAAAAACCGTTATGCGATACTGACCATCACCGAAGCGGTGAATGAGTGCGAGCAGAATCCGATCAATGGGATATATAATAAGGATACCCGATACGAAGAAGTGACCGACCGGTTCAATGCACACCAGAAGGAAAAGATATGGGCCTCCCTGTGCCAGATTGGCGCGTTTTATATCTCACGTGTCTGTGCCCGCGCCGATTCGATGGATGCGTTGGTGGCCGGGCAGTTCCACATCATCGAAATCAACCTCTTCTTGCCGATGCCGATCAATTTGCTGGACCGGAAATACCGCCGGGCCGCGCGTCGAAAAACGATCAGGCACTATATGTTGTGCATGGCCAGGCTCACCAAAGCACGCGACACGACACGAACCGAAAAACCGGTTTTTACCAAGATCATGCTGTACGATCGCAACAGCCGGATTTTGAACTACTTGAGAACCCGACTATGAGGAGATTAAATGCACTGATCTATCGCTGGATCAGTGAGCGCTACATGCATGGCTGCAGTAACTACAACTCGCTGGCGGTCAGGAAGGGATGTCGTTCAAAAGAGCAGGCACGGGCTGTTTTCGCCAAGCACGACGTTCCCCATGCCAAGGGGCTGATTTTTTTCTCACCCTTCAAGGCGCATCGGTTTGCCAAGCAGCATGGGTTTCCGGTGGTCATCAAACCCAATGTCAGCGGCTATTCCAGGGGAAGCTATTTCCCCATCGACAGTTATCGTGCGTTGTGGCGCGCCATTTTCTGGGCAAAGGCCTGGTGGCCCAGTACCGTCATCGAACAGTACCTCAAAGGCGCCAACTATCGGGTATTGACCTCGAATGAACGGCTTATTTCGGTCATCAGGCGGTATCCGCCGTTCGTCACCGGAAACGGGCGTGACACGATCAGCCAACTGATTGATCAGGAAAATACCGTGCGCAAGCAGATGAAACTGCATCCGGTGATCTTTCCGATTGCCAAGAGCGACCCGGTGATCCGTCACCTCAAAAAGCAGCGGCTGGGCCTCGACTCGATCCCCGGGGATGGCCAATACGTCGAGCTGTTCCACCGCGTTGCACTGGCGCCGGGCGGTGTCGTGGAAAGTATAGACCAGCACACGATTCCGGACGAGAACCGTGATCTGTTCACCACGGTGGTGCAAATGTTCGGGGCCAATGTGCTGGGTATCGATGTGATTTTTGAAAAGGGGATCGAAGTCAGTTACCGGGATCAACGATGCATTTTTATCGAGGTCAACTCACGACCGTACATGAAAATGCATCACTACCCCCGATACGGCCAGGTCGATGATTTTGAAGAAGCCCTGAAGGCACTCGAACAACTGGACATTGCGGACCGGGACATTTTCTAGATGTCCCATACCGCACGGGTGTTTTACCAGTATCTCGGACTGCATTCCCTGCTGATCGGCATTTTCCCGTTCTATATCCCGGTCTATCTGTGGAAACTGGGATTTGACCTGGGAAAAATTTCCCTGTTTATTTCGCTCAGCGGGATCGGTTTTTGCCTGGGCATGTGGGTCTGGGACCGGCTGCGGCACAGGGTATCACTGATCACGATCATCGGCTTGTCGTTGCTGTTGGAAGCGGCGCTGTTGCTCAATGTCCACTATCTGGAAATGAGCACCGACATTTTGCTGTTGCTCGGATTAACCTACGGGGTCTACAACAGTTTCTTCTGGACGACCATGCGGGCCCTGTTCTTTGACCAGGTTTCACCCGACAATTCCGGAAGAAAATACGGCAACTTTCAGATTTTCGTTGGCCTGCTTTTGCAGATCGGTATCCTGATGGGCGGTTTTTTGCTCGAGAAGTCCAGCTTTGTCAACCTGCTGTACCTGTCGGTCCTGATCGGTGTCGCCGGTTTTGTCCTGCTGTCTGTCAGCAAACCCCAATATCCCGACACCCTTCTCAAATCCCGCAGTATCACGATCAGGGATATCTTCAAATTCAGGGATGGAGAGTCGTCCAGGACGATTTTTATTATCGACGGCTTTTACCTCTTTCTGGAAAGTTTTTTCTGGGTGATCACGTTGTTTTTACTGGTCCATGAAAGTTTTTACACGCTGGGCCTGCTGGTGATGGGGCTGGCGGTTATCTTTGCGATCCTGTTTTATGCGCTCAAGAACATGATCGACCGACTGGGTCGCAAGCGTGTCTACATGGTGGCGGTTTTCCTGTACGTGGCCTCGTGGATATTAAGAGGGATGGTCGATGACCAGTTGATGCTCGAGGTGCTCTTTATCATGCTGGTGCTGATTACGTTTTGCACCTCGTTTTTCCGCCTGGCCATGAACAAGCGGTTTTACGATATCGCCAAACTCACGCTGTCCCATGACTATCTGGTTTTAAAAAGCTATTACTCCCAGATGACCATTGCGCTGATGTATGGCGTGATCGGCATTGTCACACTGCAGGTCGAGAATAGCGAGACACTGCTGAATCCGGTGTACTGGATTTCAGCGGCCATCGCACTGATGTTTCTGCTTTATGGGGCTCAGCGCTACCAGCACTGAGCTGAACGGGTTGAAAATTCTCTACTTGGGTGCCACCCGGCAAATCGAATCGATCAGGCCTTCTCTGAATTTACCTAAATAGGTTTTTGAGCCATGTTTCAAATCTGTTACAGAGTGTGCCGTTCACTTTCAGATCGCCGATGTTGATCCCTGAACCCATCCCTGTCCTGGGCTCCTTTCTGGTTGCCAGCCACGCATAAAGCTGTGCCCTTTGTTCCTTGTTCGGTTTGAATTGCTTGTTGGGAATGTTTTGTATGTATTTTTTGGCATGCGGCCAGGCTGAATCACCCTGAGGAATCATTGTTATCACAAAATCTTCAAGTTCCCCAGGTGACCGATTGTCAGGCATTAACCAGATACCTACGCGAGGTCTACTGTGGATGATGGTGCCACGTGGATCGAAAGTATCTAGGCTAGTGCGAATATTTGCTTTTTTAAGTCGTGTTGTTATGGCTTGCCAACGGTTATTGATATCATCGTTGGCGTCTAGAACAATACCAACCGCTTGCCGCCCCGGTGCTTTAATTTCAGGAGAGATCGAATCGAGCAAGTTGACAACACCGTCTTTGGCCGACATTTCAAACGACAGCGTTTGGCAAAGGCGCTTGCGCTTACAAAGTGCGCGAATCACGTGCTCATCATCTTTCCCTTCGACCAGCAGTTTATATTTATCGATCACAAGGAAGCTTGATTACCTGACTTCGATACGTTGTTTGGTGGCGATGTCAAGTTCATCTTCAGAATATTCAACGGTACGAACTTGATTGTCGTCATGCTCAAGACGCACGAGGCGCCCATCCACATCGGGCAGATCATGGGATGCTTGTGCAAAACCCATAACACAGTCCCAGCTATGAGTGGTTGCAAAAACCTGAACATTTCTTTCTTGTGCCATTGTCAGGATCATTTTCCAAAAGCGACGCTGTACGGTATGATGGATTCCGTTTTCCGCTTCGTCAATTAGCAAAAACCCATCTTTGCTGCTAGCCAGTGCCAAAGCAACACCAAAGAGTCGCACTGCTCCATCACCGAGGCTTTTAAGGGGAATGGGCGATTCTTGGTCTTTTATCTTTACAATCGACCGCCGACCCCCCCGACTTCCGTTGCCGACCATCGTGATACCCTCTACTCTATCGAAGATCAAACGCAAGGCTTGCACGACATGTTGCTCATTGTCCGTAAGTGCCACCTGGTCCCAGAATCTTGCCATATCCTTGTTATTGAGCAGTTCAGGACCTACAGTTTCGCAAGTGGTTTCCGGTAAATCTTCAAAGCTTCGGATAAATTCCAGATAATTTTTGGAGTGCGGAAATTTTCTCCTTTCATGAAGCAGGGACAACGGAATGGTTTGATCGAAATTGTCAAAACTGATCGAGAGCTTCAGATTGTCCTCTCCAGGGAAATACTCTCGACCCTCCCGCCCCCAGATCTCAATATCCGTTTTAACCATCGGAACAACCTTGAGACAGAGTTTCTGAGAACCGTTTGTTGGCCCTATTGATATAGTAGTATTTTCTTGAGACCCCCAACCATGGAAAAGTGCTTTCCAAGCATATAGAAGAAGTTCATTGTCACCATCATCGACGCTGATGATTTCCTCCCTACTCCCCAATATCTTCTCAATGACATAGTATCGACCTCGTGAGGCATATATCCGGATCGCATCAAGCAGGGTCGTTTTTCCGATCCCATTTTCCCCAGCAAACAACGTCACACGGCCAAATTGAGAAATCGAAACATCGTCGATTCCACGAAATCCGCTAATCGACAAGTCTGGAAGATGAAGTTTCGAGTTACTCACGGTCACCGTTTCTCATTAGAGGCTTATTGACAGGTATTCACTGATTCCATACTGTGGATGATACAGTAATCACATATAGTGGAGAAAGTTCGAGTGTACAACAGAAACTCATCTTGGTTTCTATTCCCTGAAACGGCCATTATATGGGGAGCTACTCATAATTTTGTAAAGAAGAATTTGCCGGATTTTTCTGGTTCGAATCAACACGGGGTACCGCAGCGTGTAAAAAGGTTACGGAGGCTATATATTATCCACACAAGGAATATGGTTTAGCTTGATGAGTGGGAGTTAATGAGCGGGGTTTTTCAAAGTACACTCATGTCACCTAATTCAAGTGGACACTTGAGTAATTTATGTGAGTATTACTCGGAGTTGTAGGAAGATGAAAGTTTGCTATCTTTGTGGTCAGCCAGTTGATGGGTCCAGAAGTAGCAGGGATCATGTTATTCCAAGGACGCTGCGTGGCAAAGGCACGCCGAAGATCAAAGGGTTTGATTATGGTGGGGTGTTGCCAACTCATCCGACATGCAACAATGGATTTGGAGATGAGACGTATGTTAGTAAAGCCCTACAGTTGTTGGGAGCACTCTGCGATCCCAAAACCACATTCTGTCAATCAGCCCCCGGTAACCTGAAAGGTCGTGTTCTTATGCTGAACGAAGCGAGACTCCCAGGGTTTGGCCTACAGGATTTTCGGTTCTTTGGTATACACGATGCCACGAGAGATTCAATGGCAAGCATGGATGATCCCGACTACTTCACCAGAAAACGGCGTGTCTATTTCAAAAAAACCGTGCGGAACATCATTTTATCCGTGCTCGCGAAAAGTGCTGCTGCACTCTTGATAAAACGACATCTTCTTGAAGACTTGCCGAGTAACTGGCACATCGTCTGCGTTTTCTTTGTCGGAGATGCGACTAAGATCGACTTGTTAGCATTCTTTAAAAAGACAAAACCTTTTGCAAAGGATATTCGTGTGGGTATGTCGAGATTCGAAGCCAGTTCATGGGTTTCCTGTTATGTAACTGGAACTGCAAAGGTATTGTACTTTTTCCTCATGGATGGTGACCGTAACCTAGTTGAAAGCATCGGAAAACGATTACCCCAATGCCTTGAATTCCAAGGGAGGTCGTTAATGGACTTGGTTGGGTATGAGTGGCGCTCCGTCAATAAAACTGAAACGTGTCAAGCGTTCCATGGACCTGAGTAAGGCATCGCGATAACCCAGAAGCGCCTCAGGGTTGGAGATCAACACCTTCTCGCGGTTTGTTGCCGTCACGCCATTGATGTCTGTTGATCCGTTCTCTCACATGTGCCGATGCTTTGTGCAGAAAATGCCTGTTGACGTGATTTCTATGTTTCCAGTCGGTAGCGACGTGCTTGGCTCCATGTGCAGTTGACCCGAGGATTCTCTCTATAAATAAAGATGACCGATGAAAACATGCTCATTGAGCCCCTTGATTTGTCTACCCAACAAAGAGTGTTGCGTCTATAAATGCCCAATTATAGGCATCCGAACTGTCGTAATGCCGACATCCTGATTATGCCGCGTTGCTGCTCGAATCCCCCGTCCTTGCTGAGTTTCCGGCTTGCTTTGTCGGCATAATTCGGTTGTAAAGAGGCTGCCTTATGATGCTTACTCGTTCGCTTCACTTGGACAAATCAGGAGCGAATAATGACAATCAAAGCAAACAATGTCTGCGATGCGATAGAATACGGGTGCTGGCTTGAGCGTTGCCGTGAGGGGTTCATCCAACGCTTGGAGCGACGTGGCTACGCCCTGGGAACGATCCGTGTCTACGGTCGATTGGTGGGCGCACTTTGCACGGCAGCAACCGATCGGCGGATCGATATCAGGTCTTTGGGTGACACGACGACGGCCAGGCTCACCGAGCTTATACCATCGACCTTGTCGTCCCCCAGAAGCCAGCAGCTGTGGAAAACCGTTGCAAACCGTTTCGTCAGATACCTCGCCGAAACCGGTGCGATCGATGAATCCGCCCTGACGCAGGCGAGGCAATACGGTAAATCGGCACATCTGCGTGCCGAGTACCGCGATTGGCTGTGTCATCAACGTGGGTTGAGCAGTAGGACCGTCGGAAACAACCTGAAGGTGTTCGACGCCTTTATGCGATTCCGTTATGGCGACGACAGGATTTGCCTCGATTCCATCACGCAGGAAGATCTGGTGAACTTCCTGGTGCCGCAGGGCGTCGAGCCGAGAGCCTTTCCCGACCGCACCAAGGCATCCAGACTGCGCAGTCTACTGCGCTTTTTGTACTGGGATGGGAAGATCCGGCTCAACCTGGCCGAGACCATATCGCGGACTGCACACCGCCATTCAAACAGGCCAGCAGCCCATCTCCGACCGCAAGAGATTCAACACATTATCGATGGTGTGCGAGGCGATACGGCGCTGGCGCGCCGCAATCGTGCGATGTTGCTTCTCACCGCACGACTGGGTCTTCGGGCGCGCGAAGTCGTTGCGATTCGCCTGGAAGATATCCGCTGGTCCGTCGGAGATATCCTGATTCGGGGCAAAGGTCATCTTCACGATCCCATGCCGTTGCCGGTCGACGTCGGGGAAGCGCTGGTGGACTACATACGCCACGGGAGACAAGGCAGTTCACGTCACCTGTTCGTCACGGTTCGGGCACCTTGGCGGCCCTTTGAAAAGGGAGTGATTGTCTCAACCGTAGTGAAGGACGCGGTGGCGAAAGCCGGTGACAGCATGCCTTCGAAACAACTCTGTAGCGCTTATCTTTTCCGTCACTCACTAGCCACCGCGCTACTACGACAAGGGACACCCTTCCACGAGATCGGCAACGTTCTTCGTCATCGGCAAACGGCAACAACCATGATCTACGCCCGCTACGACATCGATGCATTGCGCTCTATCGCCCAGCCCTGGCCGACGGCGAAAGGAGGGCCGGCATGATGACATTCCACGATTACCTTATCCAGTATCTTGACCATCGGTTGCTGTTCCACCCTCCCCGCTCGACCGACGAAGAGACCGTTCTGCGGCGCTTCGCAGCGTTTGCCGATGGTGTGGGTGCAACACGGATCACAGCAAGGTTGTTCCTGCAATGGCGGGAAAGCAAGAAAGCGGTGCGCGACGTCACCTGGAAGGCGTACCTGAGCCATGTGCGGGGCTTCGCCAAATGGCTCCAGGGAGTTGATCCGCATACCGAAGTCCCGCCGGTGCATCTGGTTCGAACGAATCACAAACGGCCGCGGCCTTACATCTACATGCCATCGGAGATCGTTCGCATCGTCCGTTATGCGGAACAACTGCCTTCGCAGACCGGTCTGACCGCTTGGACATTCTCGACCCTGTTCGGGTTGATCGCGGCGACCGGCATGCGACTCGGTGAAGCGTTGAACCTCAACGATTCCGATGTCGATCTCGACGATGCTGTGTTGAGACTCACCAATACCAAGACTGGCGGGTTCCGTCTGTTGCCCGTGAGCGCCTCAACCGGCGAACGGCTTGACGCTTACCGCAACACCCGCCAACGGGTCCTCGGAAACGGGAATGACTCATTCTTCCTTAACGAACAAGGCCGACGTCCAGTCGCCAACACCGCTCAAGAGGTGTTCGTCCGTATCTGTCAAGCCATCGGTATTCGCGAGGTTCGTCCGGACGGCAAACGTGGTCACGGCCCCCGCATTCACGACCTTCGACATACCATGGCCGTGCGGACCATCATCGGCTGGTATCGCCAGGGTCGCGATCCCAACAGCGAGATGATCAAGCTGTCGACGTATCTGGGGCACAGGCTTCCATCGAATACATACTGGTACATTGAGGCTGTGCCTGAACTGATGCACCTGGCGTGCGAACGCGCAGAACAGATCCGCCTGCAGGAGGTTCGCCATGAACGATAATACACTGGCCATCTGTATTCAGCGGTTCTTCACTGACCATCTTGCGGGCCGTCTGTGCGCTAGTACCCGGACGGTCTCAAGCTACCGCGACACATTCCGTCTGCTGCTGAATTACACTTCCGTCCGGCTCAGCCGGCACCCCACGGACATGCGTCTTGAGGACCTTGATGCGAATCTGATCGGGGACTTCCTCGCTTACTTGGAAACCGAACGCGGTAACAGCGTCCGCAGCCGCAACACGCGTCTCGCTGCAATCCGCTCGTTCTTCAGGTTTACCGCCTTACAGGAACCGCAGTTCGTTCATCATTGCCAGCGAGTTCTGTCCATTCCGGTCAAGAAGTTCGAGAAGAGGACAATCTCCTACCTCAACCCGGCAGAAATGGCCGCGCTGTTGTCGGCACCCGACATCGATACGTGGTTCGGGCGGCGCGACCGCACGCTACTCGTTGTTGCACTGCAAACCGGTCTCAGGGTCTCGGAACTCATTGGCCTGTCTCGCGGTGATGTCGTACTCGGCACCGGGGCACACGTCCGGTGCATGGGGAAGGGTCGAAAGGAGCGGCTGACGCCACTACGAAAAGATAGTGTCGATGCGTTGCAAATCTGGCTCAATGAACAGCCCGACAACGACGGCGATCCCGTGTTTGTCAGCAACCGAGGAGGACCGCTCAGCCGCGATGCGGTTGAACGGATCGTGCGTAAGTACGCCATATCTGCGTCCGCAACGCATCCGTCCCTGAAGGAGAAGCGCATTACACCCCATTCGCTGCGACACAGCGCGGCCATGTCCTTGTTGCACTCTGGCGTCGATTGCGCCGTGATCGCCCTGTGGCTTGGTCACGAGTCCATCGAAACCACACAAATCTATCTGCACGCCGACCTTAAACTCAAGGAAAAAGCGATGGATCGAACCAAGCCTGCTGATGTCCCATCCGGGCGATACAGACCGCCGGATTCGCTGATGGCCTTTCTCCAGGCACTTTGATTATGCCGACAAAGCAAGCCGGAAACTCAGCAAGGACGGGGGATTCGAGCAGCAACGCGGCATAATCAGGATGTCGGCATAGCCTCCGAGGTGTCCATTATTTCAACGTCAGCATCATCGGACAGTGATCGGAACCCATCTGGGCGTTGAGGTATCGTACAGTGTCCACCCTGCCCAGATCCGACGCATTCATCAAAAAATAGTCAATCCGCCAGCCGACATTCCTTTCGCGACCCCGGCTTTGCATATGCCACCACGAATAGACGTCGGGGACGCCCGGATTGAAGGAACGCCAGACGTCTGCCCAGCGATCCGCCATCAGCCGGTCCATCCAAGCGCGCTCCGAGGGATGGAACCCGATCTTGCCATCATTTTCCTTGGGCCGGGCAATATCGATCTCGGTATGGGCGACATTCATGTCGCCGCCCACTACCACGCAGCGGCCTTTTTCTCTCAACGTGTTCATGTAATCGTGCACCCGGTCATAAAAAACCAGTTTCTCCTCCCACGCCTGGCTACTTTTTCCGCCGTTTGGAAAATAGATCGAAAACACGTCCCAGCCGGTTTGTCGATCGTCAAAAGACAGGTGACAGATGCGGCCTTCGTCGGCATTCGGCGCGCCGGGAATGGTGGTGTGGAATGTCGCGTTATGTAAGGTGGCTTGATAACGGTGACGGACCCACAAGGCAGTCCCGGCGTAGCCTTTCTTTTCGGCACTGTGGTAATGCTGTTCATAATCCGGGTGGCATGTGAGAAAAGGTGTAAACTGATCCACATTTCCCTTGATTTCCTGCAGCATCAAAATATCCGGCTGTTGATCCATCAGCAACCGTTGCAGTTCGCCCTTTCTTTCCACGGCGCGGATGCCGTTGACATTCCAGCTGATCACTTTCATGAGGATATCCGATGGTTCAAGACAAATCGGTACAAAGCGCCCGATGCGGTTTATGGATAGACGGTACCGGGCGCGGCATTTTGTATTTTAAAGGCATCAATCGTATAAAGCGACAACCCCAGCAGGATCAGCGTGAACATCACGCCGTGTGCCATGGTGAACGGTTCCTGATACACGAAAACCCCGAACAAGAAGCCAATCGTGGGCGCGAGATAAAACAAGGTGCCCAGCGTTGCCAGCGGGATCAATTTTGCCGCGGCGATATACCAAGTCAGCGGTAAAATGGTGATGATGCCTGAACCGATCAGCAGGGTCTGGGTCGGAACGTCCTGGGTCAGTGTGGCCGGCAGGCCGTGGTAAAGCAGGATGCCCAACCCGGGTGGGGCGAGCAGCAGGCATTCGATAAAACTGCCCGCCATCGGCGGTATGTCAACATATTTTCGCAGGGCACTGTACACGGCAAAGATCCCGCCGAGTGCAATCCCGATCCACGGAACGATGCCATTGATGAGAATCATGCTGAACACCCCGCTGGCCGCGAGCGCGACGGCAAGGAGCTGCAGTGGACGCAGCTTCTCACGAAAGACAACCAGCCCCAGCAGCACACTCAGGATCGGGGTCAGGTAATAGCCCAGTGATGCTTCCACAATGTGGCTGTTGAGAATCGCCCACACGTAAAGAATCCAGCTCGACCCGATCAGCGAGGCATTAATCAACGAGAAGCGGATGAGTCGGGGATCTATCAGTCCGCGTTTCACTTCCCCCCACTGGTTCAACAGGCTCATCACGAAAAACATGAACCCGGCCGCCCAGAACATGCGGTGTCCAATGACGAGGAGCGGATCGACCTGGTCGAGCTGTTTGAAATAAAATGGGAAAAGCCCCCAGGTCACGATGGCGCCGAAGGTGTAGGCAAGGCCGCATTGGTGCGGGGTCAGTGTGCTGCGCATGGTCTCGGGGGTGTGCGGGTACGCGGTGGTCCGGGCCGGAAGATAGCGCATTGTACAAAGAGATTTGCAAACCGTATATACTGATCCTCACGCCACAGTGTGCGCGGACCGGTCCGTCGGGCAGGGCCTTCGATACGCCGCCGACCCAAAGGCCTGTCGGTGCGGTCGAATTGTGGCACTGAAATGCGATAATATCGCCGGACCCGGCGTGATCCGATTGAACGCATCCAGGCCGGTTGCATCGACCCTGAACTGTGAGCCCAACGAGTACGACCAAAGCCATGAACATGACCGTCAACAGCAAGTTGCCTGATGTCGGCACCACCATATTTACCGTGATGTCGAAGATGGCACAAGATTATGGTGCCATCAATCTGTCCCAGGGTTTTCCCGATTTCGAGCCTGACAGCCGGCTACTGGCGCGGGTCAACCATTACTTGCGATCGGGGAAGAATCAGTATCCGCCGATGACCGGGGTGCCTGAACTGCGCCAGGCGATTGCCGCAAAACTCGAAAACACACGGCAGTTGCAACGCGATCCGGAATCGGAGATCACCGTGACCAGTGGGGCGACCGAAGCGTTGTTCTGCGCCATTCATTGCGTGGTGGAACCGGGTGACGAAGTGATCGTTTTTGATCCCTCCTACGATTCGTATGAACCGGCCATTACGCTGGCCGGCGGAAAAACGATCCATCTGCCGCTGTGTCTGCCCGATTACCGTATCGATTGGGAAGCGCTTCGCGACACCCTGTCGGACAAAACCAAATTGATCATCATCAATACACCGCATAACCCGACCGGTACGATTCTTCGGCACAGTGACCTCGACCGACTGGCCGAGGCCACCCGGGATTATGGGTGTTTCATATTGAGCGACGAGGTCTATGAGCACATCATTTTCGATGGGGCGGAACATGCCAGCGTCCTGTCACAGGCGGAATTGAGCCAAAAGGCGTTCGCCGTGTTTTCTTTCGGCAAGACCTATCACGCAACGGGCTGGAAGATCGGCTATTGTGTCGCACCGGCCCGGTTGACCACCGAATTTCGGAAAATACACCAGTTCAACGTGTTCACCACGGTGACACCGATGCAATATGCGCTGGCGGATTTCGTGCATCAGCATCCCCAGAACTACCTTGAATTGTCGCAGTTCTATCAACACAAACGGGACACCTTTCGCTCGCTGATCAGCGATTCCCGGTTCCGGCTGCTGCCTTCCCACGGGACTTTTTTCCAGTTGGCGGACTATCGCGATATTGCCGACCGGAGCGATATGGAGTTTGCCCGGTGGATGACCCAAGAAAAGGGGGTTGCCGTGATCCCGCTTTCCCCCTTTTACCAGTCGCCCCCCGACACCCGAATTGTGCGCTTTTGTTTTGCCAAGCAGGATGACACGCTGCGCCAGGCCGCCAGGCTATTGTGTCGGCTGTGAGTGCCCTGGCGGGGCGTACTGAACGGCAAGGCCGCGGATTTCAGCGATACGGTGAGCCGTGACGGTGGTGTCGTGACCGCCCCTTTTCATGCGGGACGGTCCCGCACAGGGGGATGGGCATGCCGTCACCTGCGGGTGGTCAGGTCGGCGCCATGCTTTGTTGAATTGTGCGATGCGGTCAGTTTGATCCCGGGTCGGTGGGCGTTTCGCCCTCAAGCGAGAAGAACACTTTTTCCACTGTCTGCAGGATTTGCCAGGTGGTCTGTTCCCCCTTTTGGGTATAAAAACTGTCACCGGGGCCAAACGTATGGCTGGTGCCGTCTGCGAGAATAAGCCGCAACCGGCCACGCACAATGGTCTGCAGTTCGTCCGCTTTTTCGATGCATCGGAAGGTCCCCGGTGTACATTGCCAGAGGCCCAGCCTGTGACGAGTGGTGGCACTGCCCTGGTCGAACCGGATCGCGGTTTGCGGTGCGCCCTCGAGGACCTGATAGCCCGGCGTATTTTGCAGGGGAGGCAGAGGAGTCAGGTCGCTTTGTGTCTCACAGCACGGATAGGGCTTCATGGAGTCGGGAATCGGGTTGCGATGGGGTCATTGTAGCAACAGAACAGGACGGAATAACAGTACGATACAATCACCGTGATGAACCCAAAGAGACGACCATCCGCCCTCACAGGGGTCGGGCCGGGACCGGAGCGCCGGACGATGGCTTTGCTGGCAAGGCAGGTCGCTTGGTCGATCAGGCCGATCGGTTTTTGTTTCGCTGACCATGCCCCACCCTCATCGCCCAAGGGGGTCGGCAGGGCCGCAGGAGTGCGGATTGTGATCAGCATGCCCGGTGACGGTGCGGATCGAATCGGCACGGTGATCGGAGTGAACTGACGCACCATGTCGCCGCGTTTTTACTTTACCACGGACCAGCGCGGAAGCTGGCGGGTTGCGCATCGACTGCTGCCCTATCTTTGGCGCTACCGGGGCCGCGTGGCCGTCGGGCTGGTCTTTTTGGTGCTCGCCCGGCTGGCCAATATTTCGGTGCCGCTCGTGTTGAAGCAAGTGATCGATCACCTCGAGTCCCGGCCGATGGTGGAAATCCTGGCGGTCCCGGTCGCATTGATACTGGCCTACGGGAGTCTGCGATTTGCGGCCATCTTGTTCAATGAATTGCGTAACATGGTCTTTTCCCGAGCCAGTGTCAATATCATCCATCACATTTCGATGGAGGTATTTGCGCATCTGCACACGCTGTCGTTGCGCTTTCATCTGGACAGGAAAACCGGGGGCTTGTCGCGGGACATTGAGCGGGGCAATGCATCGATCACCAATTTTTTACGTATTATCGTCTTCAATATCATCCCGGTGATGGTCGAGATTGGTGCGGTTCTGGTGATCTTGTGGAGCCAGTTCGCCGTCGAGTTTGTGGCGGTCACGATGATCATGATCGTGATTTACTGCCTGTTCACGTTTCTGGTGACGCGCTGGCGCGTCCGCTTTCGCGTACAGATGAATGACTCGGAGTCGTCGGCAAGTACCAAGGCCCTGGATTCCCTGTTGAATTACGAGACGGTCAAGACATTCGGCAACGAGCAACTGGAAATGACGCGGTATGACCGGGCACTGTCAGGCTGGGTGACGGCATCGGTACGCAATAATCTGTCGCTGTCTTATCTGAATGCGGGCCAGGGACTGATTATCGCGGTCGGGTTGACCGTATTGATGATTCTCGCTGCCCGGGGGGTCGTCGATCAATCCATGACGATGGGGGATTTCGTGATGATCAATGCCTTTATGATCCAGCTTTACATTCCACTGAACTTTCTGGGGTCCGTTTATCGAGACTTGAACCACTCGCTGGTCGACATGGAAAAAATGTTTGACCTGATTGATCAGCAGCCGGACGTGGTGGAAAGTCCTCGGGCAACGCCATTGGAAATCCGCAGTCACCAGGGCGTGGCGGTACGATTTGAGAAGGTTGGGTTTGCCTATCAGCCAGACAAACCGATTTTAAGGGAGATCAGTTTTACGGTTCCCGGTGGCAGCATGGTGGCCATCGTCGGCCCTTCCGGCGCGGGCAAGTCCACGCTCTCGCGGCTGTTGTTGCGGTTTTACGATCCGGATGAAGGCGAGATAACGGTTGATGGCCAGGCGATCCGGCAACTGACCTTGTCGAGCTTGCGGGAAATCATGGCGATTGTTCCCCAGGATACCGTTTTGTTCAATGAAACCATCGGTTATAACATCGCTTACGGCAATCCGGATGCGAAACACGAAGACATGGTCAACGCCGCCAAGTTGGCCCAGATCCACGATTTCATTTCCCGGCACCCCCAGGGGTATGACATTCTGGTGGGCGAACGGGGACTGAAATTGTCCGGGGGAGAAAAACAACGGGTGGCGATTGCCCGGGCAGCGCTCAAGGGAGCGCGCTGTCTTATTTTTGATGAGGCCACCTCGTCGTTGGACAGCCGGTCGGAAAAAGCCATCCAGCAGGCGCTGGACAATGTGGCCCAGACAGCCACTACCTTGGTGATCGCCCACCGCTTGTCCACCATCGTGAAGGCCGACCAGATTCTTGTTTTGGATCAAGGCGAGATTGTGGAAAGGGGAACGCATGAAACGCTATTGAACCACGGTCAGTTGTATGCCCAGATGTGGGCAATACAGAAACAAGGTGAAGCAGACGGCGGGATTCCGGTTCACGGGTGAACCATGCCCACCCTGCCCCGAGGGTTCCGGGTCGCGATCTGGGACGGTGGCCGGTGTTGTCGACCCCGCGTCTGAAGAACGAAGAGGCGGCTGTCACCGGCTGAGACGGGGTCTGGCTCAAGGGACCGGGCGCGGCAACATGGAAATTGGTGGGGACATCGTAGGGATTGGTCCTGAGTGTTGACAGGGGTCAATATCCTGATTTACTATTTTACCAAGTAAACAAATAGATTTTGGTTTTCGTGGTAAACAAGATTCGTGTCGCGGATGAAGTCTGGATTGTGACGGCGTTGCTTCACCGTCAGTATCCGGATCAGCCGGATTTCTCGGTCGGAGAAATTGTTCGGCAAGCCAGGCAGGTGCAGGTTTGCGGTCCCGGCGCGTTACGTCCCGGGGTACAGGTGCATGCCTACCTGCATTGCGTTGCCAACAAGGCCCCCAATCCCGGGCGCTACCGGATACTGGTCGAAACCCGGACAGGACAGCGACGCCTGTACCGACCTGGCGACCCGTGTCATCCGCTTCGCAGTACGGGCAAGCGTATCCCCCAGCGCAGCGAGATTCCATCGGCGTATATCGAATTGATTGACTGGTATCACGCCAGATACGTGGGGGGGGATGACCGTACCATCGATCCGATTGTGTCTCTGCGTGGTCTTGGCAGGACCATTTGGTCGGATGAGCAAGCCGATGCCTATGTCAGTCGGTTGCGCGAAGATTGGTGATGAGTAAAGTCTTTTGGGATACGAATCTGTTTGTGTACCTCCTTGAAGACAAGGGACAACAGGCCGAACAAGTCATTGCGGTGCGTCAATGGATGGTCGAACGTGAAGACCAGTTGCTGACTTCAACACTGACACTTGGCGAGGTTTTGGTCAAGCCTCTGGAAGTGGGAGACATCGAGTTGGCTCGCCACTATGAGCAGGCCATCGGTGCGGGCACAACCGTACTGCCGTTCGATCTTGGTGCTGCCCGCAGATTTGCCGAAATTCGTCAGGACCGTTCAATCCGGGCGCCGGACGCGATCCAGCTTGCCTGTGCAGCGCAAGCCGGTGTGGACTTGTTCATCACCAATGATGAGCGATTGAGCCGAAAGAAAATCCCGGCAATTCAATTCATACAATCGCTTGAAAAGGTGTTCCTATTCTGTCAATAGTCAGACCCGAGCGGGACACGGGGGCGAGTATGGAGAAGCAAGGTCATCTTTCGACCGCTTGATGACAGGATTTGTTTTGTTTCAAAATGGCAGGCTGAAACCATGGACCATGCCCGTCAGGTATGGGCATACAGATGGAGATGGTTTCAGACGAAATGAGCCAAAGGACAAATCTCAGCGGTTGATGAATGAAAAACCAATACATCAAAAGGCCCGCTTTGCCGCAAATGACCTTCTGTTGTTGTCTGAGAAAGCATCAGACCTGATCAGTCCGTAACGCACGAACCACCGCCACAGGGTCTTTAGCCAATACCTGCAGCAATACTCTGGAAACCCCTGTTGGTGTTCGCCTGCCCTGCTCCCAATTCTGTAAAGTTCGCTGATTCAATCCAAATTGTAACGCGAATTGTTTTTGGGTGGTGGATCAGTTTGAAAATTTGACAGGCATACGCTCCCGCTGCCAAAGATTTCCGAGGCGATGGAACGTCAAATTGAGCCACCACTGCCGATTCCAAACTTAGCCACTACCCCAAATCGGTGCGGGTGGCGTTGACGGGGTGGTTGGTATGGTAGGTGGTTGCGGTGTAGTACCCGAGGATATTCACGAGGGCGATGGCCCCTTCGGTCGGGTCGGTGACGTCTTGCCACTTACCGTCGATTTTCTGCTGCAAAGAGACAGGGCGGCCGTCGTCCAGCAGAAGCGTCGGTTGCCATGGTGTGGTGCGTTTCTGCACTCTAAGTAGCGTACCCTTGGTGTTGGCGTCATCCAGGGCGACCAGTGCGATGTAGTCCAAATCCTTGGCGGGTATGGTGTGGACGCTCAGGAAGTTGACGATCCACTGAAGCCAGATTCGACTGTTTTCGCCGTAGGTGTCGTAGTGCGGTTTGGGCTTGGTGGAGCCTGGACGATCTTCATGCACCATCGCCCCGCAGGCGTCCCAGACCGTAAACCACCTGTCTCTGGTCAGATATTCGTTGCGCACCACGCCGGGCGCGACGACGATTGCGGGCCGTCCGGTCGCATAGTCGGGCGGGACGTATGGGTAGTGGTCCCCATCAACACGGTCCTTGAGGACTTGCGCACGACTCATGTTGACGAACCTGCGAAGACGGTTGCGGTCGTCAAACGCCATCTGTACGACCAAGCAGGCGTTGACGATAGCCTCCAATATGCGCCTGATCTTCTGTGCCTGCGAGCCTATGTCATCGGGCTCGTGCGGTACGGGTGCGTTGTGAACCTTCAGGATGATTTTTTTGATCCGCTCCATGTGTTTGGCATATGCCTGAAACTCTGGGTGCGGTATGCGTTGCCTAGCCATCCGTGGAGACTACTCGACGTTGCTCGATTGTGTATCAAACTGAGCCACTACCTGTTTTTGTGTCATGTTGATACTGGAACGAATCACTGAAACATCAATGTGACTGGACACATGTACAACACAGCCTTCGCCTTGTCTTGAGCAACTTTCAGCCACCTTCATCGCGCCTTCGATAATACTTTTGCCTGCTTCACTCATCATGATACCTCCGAATTTTTAGAGTGATTGACCATGAATTTCAAAACCCGGTTTAACGTGGTTTTCTCATTATTGTGTCAAGTTTACTTTCTGATTTTTAGCGAAGATTGCCTGCGTAAAGAGGCAAGGCACGAGTCGTTTTGCATGCCGTTCGACGCAGCACAGTGCGCTGTCAGGTTAGTCGTTCAAATCGGCGAAAGCTAATGGAACCAATCCATTTGGATGTTTGAATCGATCACTTTTTTCTGCAAGACATTGTTGGGCTTTGTAGGTCAGAGAATTTAACCGTTGTGTACGCTGCTCTATTTCCTCTTTGGCAAGAGGTCGGCAAACGGGTACTGATTCTGGGCCATTAACCAGTAGTGAAGCAATAAAAGCCGGATTGGTTTCTACGTTGCCTTCCTCATCTGTAAACAGGGTGATAAATTCCTCTGTCCGAGGTTCACCCTGATCGTTTTGCCACCGTAGCTTGAAGGCACCGAGAGTTCCTTCTTTGACCAGTGAGCGAATTGACGCATAAATACCGTCAAACTTCTGTGATTTGGCGGTCTCTACCAAATATTTGAAAAACGGAGTTTCAAAATCCAGTAGAACCAAATCCCTTGAACGTGATGCCTGTCTCCGGTCGGCGGTAATCCTGACGACGGTACGATTGGCAAATTCCGGGAATTGCCCTCGCAGTGTCTCTGGAATTCTAATTTGGATACTCGCCATATCGTGTTTCCCATGTTCAATTTTTGCCCCAATGAATGGCAACATATTCAAAACGAAAGTATTGACATGTTGCATAGTGAATCCCAAAGTACCTTGCAGGGCATTTGGATCGTAGCCGGAAATATGGGTAAATATCTCGTCTTGTAATTGTTTGGCATGCTTGGCCTGAACGATTGCTTGTTCAATCTCTTTTTCCGTATGTTTCATTTCCATTGAAACCGATGAGCGCAGGATGGCGGCAAAATCCAGTTGCTCCAGAATATTACCAAGTATCTCGGAATGTAGCCGATCATTAAACTCTGACCCAATGGGTGCCATCGCGGAGGCGATGGTTGCAACTCGCTGCAACATAAGATCAATGGCTGCATTATCAAAGCTGTCTTGTGCATGCAGATTGACCACGATGACCGGTTCGGTTTGTCCATAACGATAAAGTCGCCCCATGCGCTGTACCAAGCGCGCAGGATTCCATGGCAAATCATAATTCACCATGGTATGACAAGCATGGTGGAGGTTTAAACCTTCACCGCCTGCTTCCGTTGAAATGAGAAGACGATTGGGACCATGATTAAAGGTCTCAATGGCTTTCAGTTTCTCATCCAAGCTCATCGATCCATTGAATAACAGGACTTTGCCGGCGTTAGGAAAAGCTCGTTCCAGATTTTCTTTGAGATAAAGCTGAGTTGCCCGATATTCAGTAAATACCAATAGCTTTTTGGCGTTATTTAAGATGTGATGCGCAACCTGTTCAATGAATGTTGTTAGCTTTTCATCATTTCTACGGACTATCTCCGCCTTACTCAGAAGCTCATCAATCAATTTTTTTTCGAATCTGAAAAATTCTTTCGGTTGCGTATCTGAAGTGCGGTTCGCCAGGTCGTCCTGATCATCGCCTCCTTCGAAAATATCTTCAGTTTCAAAGTCTGTTTGTGGATTGGGCGTTAACGAATCATTGTTCACAGTTTCCTGAATTTCCAGGCGTGCACGGCGAAGTTTGAGTGCATGTTCTATGGCCGATATGCTGGATGATGCGAGTTTGCGATAGATTGTCATAACAAATCCGATCGCCCGGCGTTTGTTTCCCTCACCAGCCTTGTAGCCTTGTGTCAAATACTTTCTAAGCAACACCTGAAAGTCCAGGGTTTCTTTCGATGGTTTTATTGGAATTCGATCGACACGGTGTCCTTTGAATATGAAATTCCCTTCAGCATCAGTCACTTCCGATTTCTGGTTGCGTAAAATAATGTCACTTACAACCTCCGGGTGGAAATGAAGTGCATCAATCTGTTTTTTCAAGTCGGGTCGCACCAACTCTAATAGGGCACAGAAACGGTCTTCATATCCCTGATGCGGGGTGCCGCTGAGCAAAAACAAGGCATCTGATTTTCCCCTTAACATCTCGGCAAGCTGGTATCGTTCACTGCGTTTACCCGTTGCATAACGTGTCAGCTTATGACCCTCATCAAATACGATGATATCCCAACTATCCGCTTGGGAAAAAACAGCCATCCGCTCAGGCCGTTTGGCCATATCAACCGAAACGATGACATGGTCGTAAAGTTTCCATTGATTTGGGTTGTTAATATAGAAATCCTGGCCAAAAATCAGATACTGCAGTTGAAATTTATACTCCAATTCATCTTGCCATTGTCGAGTGAGTCCTGCGGGCGCAACAATCAGCACACGTCGTGCTTGCCCCTTGCGTTTTAGTGCTGCCAACAACAGACCCATTTCAATGGTTTTCCCTAATCCCACATCATCAGCAATCAACCAGTTGTAATTGCCTGAACTTAATATTCGATGAACCAGTTGAATTTGATGTGGCAATGGATCAACATCCAATCGGTCTAAGGAACCGGTCAGATAATTCCAATTTTCCAATGCATGTGCCAATAGCTTTAGTCTGAATCGCTGTGAGTGGTCCTCCCCCTTTACTTCGGCGCGGACATACCGCATTTGTGGGTCTTTGATTCGGACAAGATTTTCATAGGCCAGCCAGACTGAAGATCCATCCTTATAAAGTTGGACAAGCACTTGTTGTCGACCACCCAACTCGCGTCTTCCAATGACCCGCCCTTCACCAAGTGGCTTACGGGTATTTGAGATGGGGACATCTTGCACTGTCCAACCATTTTGGAATCCTGATCCCAGCTTCTCAAGCGCAACCCACTCCGAAGTATTGGGGTTCCATTCAACATGAATTTCTATTTTGTGTTTTGTGTTGCGATACCCCCTGACACAACCGAGCCTTCTTTTCTCATCAAGTTTGATGACCCAACAGCCTTGAACTGGAATCAATCGATCCGCTTCCATGGTTAACAAGTTAAAATCGTTTGCCAAAACTTATTCTTCTTGCTCCTGTCGAGCCAGCTCAGCATCCAGAATCAACGCATCGGAATTTCTGATTTCATCAAACAAATAGTCATAATCTTTATTTAAGATGAAGCCGATATTCAGCATTTCTACTTCTGGTGCATTGAGTTTCTCTTCGAGAAAACGAGCAAAGCTCCAGTTAAAGTCGCTAGACCAGAATTTGTACCCATCTGACCAGACACTGGAATGGTATGAATGCCATTGAGGATAACGCAATGCTTTCCACTCAAGAAACCACTGTTCATCGATCATGTATCGCACGGGATATTCTTGTCGTTTTTTGCAAATCGTATGAGCAAGTGTCCATGAGATGTAAATCTTGTCCTGCCATATTGCCCGCAGCGTTGTAACTTGTTTGAATGTCTCCAGGTCTATTCCGGCATCGGCAAGGTTTCGGACACAGGTCAATGTTCGACTACTGGTATTTTCACTAAAGAATATGAGGAAATAATCATATGCCTGTTCCAATTCGCTGTCGTTGCGACAGTTCAGACTATCAGAAATCTCTTTTGCCTTGGATTTGGCGGAAGGGGTGATTCCCTCAGATTCGATGGTTATTGTCTCTGCTGTTTCCCATGGTGAGCGTTGTGCATCCTCATCATAGTCCGGCAGATTAAGATCATCATCTCCATCGGTATAATAGACTTCGACACAATAATCCATGTCGTCATCGAAAAATATATCTTGGTCATTGTCGGATAGGCTACTATCTTGAGAATTCGATTCTTTATCGATCAACTCATTAGTATCATTTTCTAAATCAAGTGCCCGGATAACAGACTGGGAATCGATTTCCCATGGATCGATAACCGGATCCACTTGTTCAGGCAAAAACTGGTAATCTTCATCATGCCATTCAAAATCAGTGTTACCGATGATTTGATTCTGCCGTGTCCGTGGTTTTTTATATGGTAATTTCAAACGTGATACCAAATTATTTAACTGGTTTCTGGTCAATCGCAAGTTAGTTCAACGGGCATTATAGGTGACCCAGTGAACTCGATAGCTACTCGTAGAGCGTTTTTATTGGCCAGTCTCAGATTCAAAGTAGTGCCATTTCTGGACAGGACAAATCAGTAATCAAAGAAATGCCTGGCCGTGGTTGAAAATGATATAGATACCCAGCAAAAGCAACGCACCAAAGAAACCGCGCTGGAATTGATAATCCGACAATTTTGTCCTGATCCACTGGCCGAGGAGCATGCCAATCAGGGCGGGGACAAGGGCCACCGCGGACAGTATCTCCACTTGGGCGAACAGCAGATGATTGAACTGCAATGCCAGTGCCAGGGCCAATGTCGATGCGGTGAACAGCATGCCCATTGATTGAATCAATTGTCCCCGATTCAAGCCGATGGCTTGCAGGTACATCACACCCGGCACGACGAATGAGCCGGTCATTCCGGTCAAAATGCCATTGACGGATCCGACCAGCGGACCAGCCCACACTGCCTGCCGGGGCGCAATCGATACCCGAAATCCGGTCAGGCTGGTGATCGCATAGGTGACGAGCAACAGGCCCAACAAGATGGAAAGCAGGCCAATGTCAATTCGGGTCAATGCCAGTGCGCCGAGCCAGACCATCGCCGTTGCCATCAACAAAAATGGCCAGAGCCTTTTCAAAAGATGGGTGCCATGACCCCCGCTCAACGCTTGCCACAGGTTGCTCACGAAAGAGGGGACGAGGAGCAGGCCCATGGCCGTGGGCAAATCGATGGCGATGGTCAGGATCGACAGGCTGATGGTGGGAAGGCCCAGGCCAATCACTCCTTTGACCAGGCCTGCCAGCAGGAACGTGGCCAAAATGACCAGGAGGATGGTGTGCTCGATCATCGGGTCACGCTATAACAACTGGCCGGGGGTTGCAAGGGTTGAAAAACGGGTGAAAAACGGGGGCCCTGCGGGGTGTGAGCGGGTCGGGTGGTGATTGCATGTCGGAGTCGGATGTGACATGGTTCCTGGGTAGACAAAGCGGTAGTTGACTTGGGAAAATGGCCAAGCGGGCACAATTTGTCGGGGCAGTCACCAAGAGACGGCGGGTCAAACAGCACACATGCGTCAGGAGAGAGTGTCAATGCAACACGAAATCAGACCGGACGGGGCCTTGCGGGCATTCGACCTGTCCGGCAAAACCGCCGTGGTCACGGGATCAGGGTATGGGCTGGGCAAACAGATGGCCCTGGGATTGGCGTCCGCGGGTTGCGATGTCGTGGTCAGCGGTCGCAAAAAGCCGCACCTTGATGAGACCGTCGAGCGCATTCAACAAGCGGGTGGAAACGCGATCGCCTGCCCATTTGATGCCACCGATCAGCAAAGCTGTCGACAGCTGATCGAAACGGCCGTCCGGTTTTCCGGCCGGCTCGATATCGCCGTGATCAACCACGGTGTGATCGTCAATGCGACACCCGAAGCCACCGCACAAGACGAGTGGAATCGGGTTGTCAACGTCAACCTGACCGGTTGTTTTTACTGTGCACAGGCAGCGGGAGCCCAGATGATCAAACAAGGATCAGGGGGATCGATTGTCATGATCTCTTCCAATGGCAGTCTGGTGGGGTTTGATGGACTGACCGCCTATGGTGCGTCCAAGGGGGGTGTCGATCAGCTGTGCCGACAACTCGCCTCGGAGTGGGGAAGACATCATATCCGGGTCAACACCGTGAACCCCGGCTATACGACCAATGCCATGGCGCAAACCGACGGCACCGTCGATCAGGCCGTGGAACAGGAAATCAAGCGCCTGACCCCCCTGGCGCGTCGTGGGGAGCCCTCGGAGCTGGTCGGTCCGGTCGTGTTTCTTGCCTCCGATGCCGCCTCATTTGTCACCGGCCATTGCCTGACCGTGGATGGCGGATACTGTATCCGTTGAGAGAGTTCACCCGCATCCCTGCAGTTAGCGGGAACGGGAAACAGGAGGCACTCAGGGGGTGTCAGCGAACAACTGGCAGCGTTCACTGACAACAGGAAAGTACCGTGTCTTGACTGCCGATACGTACGGATAAGGCGGAAAGCAGAAAGGACCGATTGGAGATATTATGTCAGCATCTGCCATTATCAGATATTTTCAGGTGAATCTATGCCAAACGTACACCTTACCAAACAGATGGAGCATTATATTCTGGGCCAGATCAGGTCGGGGTCGTATGCCAATTTGAGCGAAGTCGTGCGTGCAGGCATGAGACTGCTCATGGAGAGGGACAATGCACGACAGTTCTATGCCTTGAAAACGGACCTCGAAGAGGCCTTGCGGGAAGCCGAGGCGGGAGGATTCGAGGTCTTCGATCCTCAGGCTTACGAGCCGAATTGAATTTACTCAGATTTTGTTCATTTCACCAATCATCAAAAGGCCAGAAGTGTGGAGGTGCTGGTATACGGTGATGACGACTTGCAGAGATGCGCAAGGGCCACAGCCCGCACTTGAGTGGTGAACGTGAGTGGAACTCAGTTGAGTGGGCGCATTCAGATCTGATGGGAGCGAGCATTGCCTTGCACGACCTCTGAATTCTCAAGTCAGTAGACACGAGACCATGCGTTGCGCTGTTGAGGTAAAGGTGTTCCTCAGTATCCGATCATGGATACCAGAGTTGCAGTGTGGAATGCCTGTATGATTCAGTTACAAAGTCGGACAACCCGTCGAGCGTTCTTGCCCTCTTTATTTATGCATTATTCGGGTTATGGACAAATGGGGTGAGGGAGTGCCAATCATTCTTTCTGGAAGAAAACGACTTTCGTGAACGGTCCTGAAATACCGATTGATTGATGAATCAGTGCTACTGTTGACGATCGTTGCTGCGGACATTTCTTGATCTTTCTACCTGATCGATATAGCTCAGAATCCATCCGCAAAATACAGGGTGTTTTTAAAACCCCGCCGCCAGGCCGTCCTTTCGATGATCCGATCCGGCGATATAGCCCCCGTCGACCTTCTGGATCAATTGGGCACCGCCCATCGACAGGAAGGGCCCCAGTGACTGGTCGAAAATTTTGTGGCCCCGGCGGCGCAATGCCTCGCGGATATCGTCACCATAGCCGTCATCCAGTGCCACCTGGTTGTTTTCCAGTACCTGCCAGCGGGGGGCATCGCTGGCTGCCTGCGGATTTTGTCCATAGTCCTGGGTCCGGATGACCATCTGGGCGTGTCCTTGGGGCTGCATCGGCCCGCCCATGACGCCGAAGCTGAGCAGCGGCTCGCCGTGACGCGTCAAGAAGGCCGGAATAATGGTATGGTACGGCCGTTTTGAGGGGCCGACCTGATTGGGATGGCCCGGTTGGAGTGAAAAACCCGCGCCCCGGTTTTGCAGGCTGATCCCCGTGCCGGGGATCACGATGCCCGAGCCGAACCCCCAGAAATTGCTTTGAATCATCGAGACCATCATGCCGCTTTGATCTGCCGCCGTGAGGTAAACGGTGCCGCCTTTGGGCGGGATGCCGTAGTGCGGCGTGCCTGCCCGGGTCATGTCGATCAACGTGGCCCGCTCGGCCAGATAGTCGGCATTGAGCAGCGAGGCAACCGGGACCTCCATCCAGGCCGGATCGGCGATATAGCGATAGGCATCGGCGAAAGCCAGTTTCATGGCCTCAATCTGGCAGTGGAGGCTGTCGGCCGAATCCACCGCATACTGGGCCATATCATGATGGTGCACAATGCCGAGCATGATCAGTGCCGCGAGTCCCTGGCCATTGGGCGGAATTTCGTGCAGTGCCACGTCCCCATAGTCGATCGAGATCAGATCGACCCAGTTGCAGGTATGATCGGCCAGATCCTGCGCCGTCAGCCGGGCACCGGCCGCTTGGGCGGTGCGTTCGATCTGTTCGGCCAGGGCCCCGCGATAGAATGATTCTCCGTGACTCAATGCGATGGCCTCGAGGGTATTCGCCTGATCCGGAAAGCGGAATAACTCACCGGCCCGGGGCGCCCGACCGCCGGGTAAAAACGGGGCGAAGTCCGCAAATGCGCGGAAGGTTTCCGGGGCATCGGCCCAGGCATTCGCCGTGATCGGAGAAACGAGAAAGCCCTCTCGGGCATACTCAACGGCCGCGCTGAACAGTTTTTCGAACGGTAATTTTCCGAATCGCTCAGACAGTGCCACCCAGGCACTGACGCAACCCGGGACCGTCACCGAATCCCAACCGCGAAGGGGCATGGTGCTTCGTCCGTCGAAGGCATCCATCGACAAGGCGGCGGGACTTCTTCCCGAGGCGTTTAATCCGTGCAATTGCCCACCATCCCAGACAATGCAGAACGCATCGCTGCCGATGCCGTTACTGGTCGGTTCGACCACGGTAAGGGTAATCGCCGTCGCCAGCGCGGCATCGACGGCATTGCCTCCCTGGTGGAGCATTGAAAGGCCGGCCTGCACGGCCAGTGGCTGGGAAGAGGCCACCACATTGTTTGCCATCACCGGCATGCGTTGCGATGGATAGGGAAATTGATTGCAAAAAGGGTTCATTGGACGGATGGGTTTCGCTCACGACGGATGGCAATGATACTGTAGGTGACCACCGAAACAAACACGACGGCACTGCCACACAGGGTCAAGAAACTGGGCACTTCGTTGACACCGATCCACACCCAGGTGGGATTGAGTATCGATTCGCTTAAGGAAAACAAGGCCACTTCGGCGGCCGGTATGTAGCGGATACCGATGGTCAGCAGCCAGAAACCGGCACCGAACTGCACCGTCCCGAGCAGGACGCAGATCAACAGGTCGCGTTGCGAAATATCGAAGCCGGACAACATCGGTACGGCAATCAGCGCAGTGATGATGCCTGAAAGACAGGTGGCGGGGACCATGTCGACATGTTTTCGCCCCCGCAGCAGCAACAGATAGATGGCGTACATCAATACCATGCAAAGGGCCAGCACATTGCCGAACCAGCTGCCGGTGGTCAGCCCGTCGGCAAACATCAGTCCAATACCGCACAAGGCGACAAACATCGCCACCATACTCCAGCCGGTGATCCGCTCCTTGAGAAACAGCCAACCCAGTAAGGCGGTGATCAGCGGCGCGGAGCCGATGATGAAGACCACGTTGGCGACGGTCGTGTTGAGCAGGGCAAAGATGTAGCAGACATTGCCGAGGCTCAGCAAGAGTCCGGCCACTAGCCCGACCCGCCCGGTGGCGGAAAAGGCCCGGAAAGTACCGCTGCGGTACTGAAAGGCCAAAATGGTCAACAGCGTCACGAAAAACGCGCTGGAACGATAAAATAAAATGGTCCAGCCTGATGCCGCCTCGATATGGCGCACAAGAATACCCGACAGGCTCAAAAAGGCGCCACCCAGGATGACAATGACAATCCCGAAAAAATACCGGTTACCAACCAACGATTCGATCCCGAAGGAAAGTCGTCAGGTTAACACACCGTCCGGCTCGCCGCTTTGCTGTTTTCGCCTGTTTTCCAGCGGGATCACCAGCAGGGACATCATCGGCGGGACGATCAGCAGGGTGATGATTGCCGAAAGGCTGAGTCCACCGACCACAACGGAACCCAGGCCACGATAGAGCTCAGAGCCGGCACCGGGGAACAGCACCAGCGGAAGCATGCCGAAGACGCTGGTCAGGGTTGACATGAAGATCGGCCTGATCCGGTTTTGCGTGGCCTGGCGAATGGCGATGTCTGCCTCCAGGTTGGCATGGCGGATATAATACAGCGTCTGGTGGACCAGCAAAATGGCATTGTTGACCACAATGCCGATCAGGATCACAAACCCCAGCATGGTCAACATGTCCAGCGGCTGGTGTGCGTACTGATTGAGCACCGCGAGCCCGGCCACCCCGCCGGCGGCGGCAATGGGCACCGACAGCATGATGATCAGCGGATAGACAAAACTCTCGAATAACACCGCCATCACCAAAAAGACGATGACGATGGACAGTGCCAGGTTGAGGGCCATGGCATTGCGGGTTTCGATCAGCTTGTCCGCAGTGCCCGAGATGCGCAGCTTGACGCCCTCCGGCAGTCCCTCGGTGCGGAGCGATGCCATGACCTCCTGTTGAATGCGCTGTATCGCGGACTCCAGTGCAAGTGTCTGGTTCGGTCGTATTTCCAGCGTGATGGTGCGCAACCGCTCGCGATGCAGTATTTCCGTCGGGCCCGCGGTCAGCTCGACATCGGCCACCGAGGAGACCGGAATCACCTGCCCCGTGGGGGTGACCAGTGGGAGTGCGCCAATCCCCTGGGTCTGGCTGACGCTGTCGTTGTTTCCCTTGAGAATGACATCCATCAGTTTTCCGTCAATGGTCGACTGGGTGACACGCAGACCGTCGTTGAACGAATCGATGGTTTGGGCCAGTTCCACCGTGCTGATGCCGCTGTCACCCAATCGCACCCTGTCCGGAATCACCCTGATTTCCGGTGCGCCCAGTTCAAGCCCCGGATTGGGGCGCCATTCGTGACCCTCGGAGCGCGGAAACAGGGTCAGTATTTTCAAAAAGGCCCGGTTGGCCACCTGTAAAATGGTGTCCAGGTCCGGTCCGGAGATATCCAGATCGATCTTTCTGCCGCCCCCGATACCGCGACCGAAGATCGAGGGTTGTGTAATGAAACCGAACGTGCCCGGCTCGCGGAAGACCGGCTGGCTCAGGATGGGTTTGAGTTCTGACACCCGCTGGGGATCGACCGCGACGGCACCGAGAAAGGTGCGTGCACGCGACGCAACGTAAAAAAACCGCTCTATCTTGGGCGGGTCTCCGGGCGCGGCTTGCGGGCCGGTTTCGCTGGCCCACAGATGGCGGATCTCATTTTCGATCCCGTGCGCGATCCGGGTGGTTGTTTCAAGGTTGTATCCGGGGGGCGGAATCACGATGCCGAACAGCAAATTGCGATCCCCTTCCGGCAAGTACTCCAGTTTGGGCAGCAGCTGATAGGCGCTGTAGCAGGCAACGACGGTGACCAGCCCGATGATGGAAAAGGCCCGGAACCGGCTTTTGACGACACTGCCCACAAAGCCGATGATGAGCTGCACAAACCCCGATGCCGCCCAGTCGATCAATGGCAATTTCAGCCTCGAGTGGCTGCCTTGTGGACCGGGCACCGATTTGCCAAGCATTTTTTTGGACAGCGCCGGGATCACCGTGATCGACACCACGAGCGACAGCACGACGGAGACCGAAATCGCCACCGCAATATCCCGGAACAGCTGCCCCGCTTCCAGTTCCATCACGAGAATCGGAATGAACACCATGATCGTGGTCAGCGCAGAAACCAAAACGGCGCCCCAGACCTGCTGTGCACCGAGAAACGCCGCCTTGAGGTTGGAGTGTCCCGCTTCCTTGTGTCGATAAATGTTCTCCAGTACCACGATCGCCGCATCGACGACCATGCCGACCGCAAAAGCCAGGCCCGCCAGCGAGATCACGTTGATCGAACGTCCCAGCGTGGCCATGGCAACGAATGCCCCGATAATGGAGACCGGGATGGCCAGCGAAATAATGACCGTGGCCCTGAATGAGCGTAAAAACAGCAGCAGGATGAAGGCCGCCAAAGAGCCGCCGATCCAGATATTTTGCTGTACCAGATCAATCGCCGAGTTGATGTAGACGGTTTCGTCGTAAACCTGCTCCAGGGTGAGGCCTGCATCCGGAACGATCGACTGATTCAGTTCCTCCAGCGCCGCCTGCAGCCCCCGCATGGTTTCGATGACGTTGGCCCCGGTCTGCCGGGTAGCACTCATGGCGATGGAGGGTTTGCCGAGCAGCCTGATGCTGGCGGTCGGCTCCTTGAAGCCGAAGCGGACGTCGGCGATATCCGCCAGCGTCACCCGCCCCGACAGCTCGCTGTCGTCCTGGCTTCGAACCAGCACTTCGCGCAGCATCTGGGGACGGGTCAGTTCCCCTTCGGTCCGCACGACATAACGGCGCTTGCCTTCGTCGACATCGCCTGCGCCCAATGACACGTTCGCATTCCTCAGGGCCCGGGTCAGGTCACTGACGGTCAGTTGATAACGTGCCAGCAGGGTCGGGTCCACAATAATATGAATCTCCTTTTCGCTGCCGCCGTAGACATTGATCCGTCCAATGCCCGGGACCCGTTCCAGCCGTTCCTTGATCACATCGACAATAAAGTCCCCGTATTGATGAATGGGCCGCGTGTTTCCCTCCGCCAGATTGACGATCATCCAGGCGATTGAATTGTCATCACTCCCCGCGGTATCCAGGGTGGGTTGATCCACTTCACTGGGATAATCCGGGACCCGGTCCAGGCGGTTGGATACCAGCAGCAGTGCACGGTCCATGTTGGTGCCGATCTTGAACTCCAGGGTGATCCGTCCTTCTCCCTGTTGCGCCCTGCCGGTGATCGAGGTCAACCCTTCGAGGCCGGCCAGTTCTTCCTCCTGGCGATTGAGTACTTCCCGCTCGATTTCTGCCGGCGCCGCACCGAACCAGTTGGTGGTGACCGTGATGACGGGCCGGTTGACGTCCGGGGCAAGCTGAATCGGAATCGTTTCCAGTGCGACCAGTCCGAACAGGACGACCAGGATGACGGCGGCAATGACGGCGATCGGGCGTTCGATGGCGGTCCGGATAATATTCATTATTGCGTTTGTACCGGCTGACCGGGCGCGAGTCTTTCGTTACCTCTGACGACGACCTGATCGCCGACCGCCAGTCCCTGCAGGATCTCGATACGATGATCGATCGACTGGCCCGTGACGATCGGGGTCATCTGGGCGTGACCGTCAACCACCACATAAACCAGACTGTCCGGTCCCCTTCGGATAATCGCATCCTTGTGCACCGAAATGACCGTTCGATGATCGGAAAGCGGAACCAGGACCGTTGCGCTCTGTTCGCTTGCCAGCACCCCGGCATCCGAACCCAGACGGGTATCAAACCGCACCCGGCGTGTTCGGGTGCGGGGATTTTCCTCTGGAATAATGGCCCGGACCACTGCCGAATGCTCGCTGCCATTATCCAGTTGCAGGGCGACCTGTGTGGTGGGGATGAGACCCGCGAGCAGCGACGACGGGATATCGGCCTCAAGTTCCAGGTCGTGATCCGAGATCAGTTCCAGGATGGTTTCTCCCTGCTTGAGATAATTGCCCACTTCGGTCAGTTTCCGGGTCACGGTTCCGGAGAACGGGGCAACGATACGGGTATGCTCCAGTTCCAGTTCAGACAGCCTGAGACTGGCCCGGCTGGAATTGATTGCGGCTTCCGCTTCACTGGCCCGGGCAAAGGCGATGTTCTGTTGCTGTCTGGCATCGTCATACACCGCTTCGCTGACCGCGGCAGACCCTTTCAGGCTGCCCAGCCTTTCGACCTCCTGAGTGGCCAGGGCCAGTTGTGCCTTGGCGGTTTTCAATCGGGCCTGGGCTTCGACCAGCTGGGAATCAACCAGCTGTTTTCGCAATAGCTGGGCCGATGCATCAATCGTCGCCAGTACCTGTCCCTGCTCGACACGATCACCCGGATCGACCAACACTTCGGCAATCGCCCCATCCGTCCGGGTGGCCACTTTCCCCGACTGTTTGGCAACCAACCGGCCAAGCACGGGGACGGTCTGGGTAAACTGCTGTTCAATGACCGCGTCGACCGAGACGAGCGCGGGCTGTTGTGCGCCGGCCGACGCGGTGAGCAGTGCTGTCAAGCATACAATCAGGCGCCACAGCATGAGTTGATGCACGGGAGTCCACCGTTGGAATGAATGATCTATGGATTATCGCTCAAAACAGCAAACCGGAGCGTGAATATTTTTCAAAATGCACATGAAATGCACTCATCCTTTGATGTCGAGCGGCTGTCCGGACCGCAGGCCTGACAGCAAAAACGGGCCGTCACCCGGGCCGGGGCCTTCGATCGATGCCAACGACGGACAGTCGGTTTGATTGAAATTGTGCCGCTGACCCGATATGGTTCGATCACTCGGCCGCACGGTCATGCCTCAGGAGACAAATCGGTGAACCATCCTGCACAACCCATCGAACATGTTGAAGTTCAAACGGGAGCCAATCCGGACTATTCGGTGATCTGGTTGCATGGCCTGGGGGCCGATGGTCACGATTTCGAGCCGTTGGTTCCGGCTTTGAACCTGCCCTCGGCACCGAGTGTCCGGTTTGTGTTTCCGCATGCGCCGATCAGGCCGATCACGCTCAATGGTGGGATGAAAATGCGCGGCTGGTATGATCTCAAGAGCCTGCATTTTGATCGCGATGACAGCCGGGCGGAGCTTGACCAGTCGGCCGGGCTGCTCCACGCGTTGATTGACCGGGAAAGGGACCGGGGCATTCCCGCCGGACGCCTTTTTGTGGCGGGTTTTTCGCAAGGGGGCGCCATTGCGCTGTATGCCGGTGTGCGATTCAAACAAAGACTGGCGGGCATCATCGCACTGTCAACCTACCTTCCAATGAGCCGTCAGACACCGCATGAGGCCAGCCCGGAGAATCAGTCCGTTCCGATTTTCATGGCGCATGGCCGCACTGATCCGGTGATCCCGCTGTGGTTGGCCGATAAAAGCAGGACGCAGCTTGTCGATCTGGGCTATGCGGTTGAGTGGCGGCCTTACGACATGGATCATTCGGTTCATCCGAACGAGATCGCTGATCTTTCGCGGTTCATGCGAACCATTTTGGAGGGGACGGGTCGTGCAGTGCCGCATTGACGCGACGCCCGGTCCGTTGCCCCTGTTTGTCGAGAGACGAGGGATGTCAGGCCGTGGCGGTGTTCTTGCGACGGGTCCGGCCAGGGGGTGATCATCGCCCGACAGGCGGTCGTTGTGCGGCCACCGTTTCGCGACCGAGCGCGTGATGGTTCGCAAAGGCAACGGCCAGACGCTGGACCGGTGCATCGGTTGATGTGCGCGGAACGATAGGACGGCCTCGTTTGTCGATGCCCGCCAAGGCCCGAACCCATTCGCTGAGTGAATTTGTTGCGCTGACGGCCTTGATGACGTCGCTGGTGGCGTTATCGATTGACGCGATGCTGCCTGCCCTGCCACTGATTTCAGCGGAACTCGGCGTGACAGACGAGAATGATCGCCAACATGTCATCAGCATGCTGTTCCTCGGTATGGCGGTCGGGCAGATCCTTTACGGTCCGGTATCCGACAGGATCGGCCGCAAGGTGCCGGTGATGGTCGGTCTGGTGCTGTTCATCCTTGGCAGCGTGCTGTCCGCGGTGGCCACCTCGTTTGAGTGGATGCTGTGGGGACGGTTTATCCAGGGTCTGGGGGCGGCCGGTCCCCGGATCGTGTCCGTGGCCATCGTGCGGGATCAATACGAAGGCAATCTGATGGGTAAGATCATGTCCTTGATCATGATGGTCTTTATTTTGGTCCCTGCTCTGGCACCGGGGATCGGCCTGGGGATCATGTCGCTTTTCAATTGGCGGATGATCTATTGGTTTTTCGTGCTGCTGGCACTGGTGGCCTCGCTGTGGTTCTGGTGGAGACAGCCCGAAACCCTTTCCGAGATACGCCGTGTGACCTACTCGGCGCACTCGCTCGTTGTGGCCTGCCGGGAAGTGATTACAAACCGTTTCTCCGGTGGCTACATGCTGTCTGCCGGGCTTATATTCGGCGCCTTCATCGGCTATCTCAATTCGGCGCAACAAATTTTCCAGGAACTGTATGGCACGGGCGACTGGTTTGCGCTGTATTTTGCGGTCCTTGCGCTGTCGATCGGCTTTTCGTCGTATGTCAATTCACGACTGGTGACCCGGCTGGGCATGGTGTTCCTGACCCGTCATGCCCTGATCGCGCTGACCGTGCTGTCCGTCGTGTTTTTCGTGTTCTGCCTGTGGCAGACACCGGCACTGAATGTGCTGATGGCCTATCTGATCCTGTGTTTTTTCTGTATTGGCATCCTGTTTGGCAATTTCAACGCCATGGCGATGGAACCGATGGGGCATATTGCGGGCCTGGCATCGGCCCTGATCGGTTCGGTGACTACCGTGATTTCACTTTGCCTGGGCTATTGGGTGGGGGCGCTTTACGATGACTCCGTGCTCCCCCTGGTCACTGGATTTGCGCTGCTCAGCGGCCTGTCGCTGGTGCTGGTCCTGTGGATTGAGCGGACTCGGGCGCAATAGCCGGGAACTGGGCGCGGGAGACCGATTTCAGTTTTTGATAAAACGGCCAGTGATGCTCCAGGTAGTCACCCAGATGCGGAAAAGCGTGCACCCGGCTTGAGAATGCGGCCCGGGTCCGCGCTTCGTCCTGTGGGTCGGATCGGATGATCCCGGTACTTGATTGTGCGGTATCATGCCAGTCAGCAACCGCCTGCCAGTCAACCGGTATCGGTTTTTGCTGCCATTTGAACGCGTGTCTTGCCATCGGAAGTGCCAGGTGGTCCCAGGTCACTGCCATGGTCGCGAGCGGATTTGCCTGCAAGGTCTCCGCCTCAATGACCAGGGGGGTCTGCGGGTGAATGTCCCTCAACCATTCAAACAGGGTCCACTGGGCCGCGACCCCGACTTCATCGCAACTGAAATCCGGATCCAGCTTGTGGTAGGACAGAATGGATTTTCGGGGGTCTCTCACCAGGAAAAGATGTCGCAGCTGTCGGGCAAATGCAGCATGCTGATAGATGGCCGGCAGCACGTAGTATCCCATGTCCTTGAAAAAGACCGGCCGGGTGCGTGCCTTTTGCCGTAGATGCGCGATAATGTCTTCGAAGTCGAGCGGGTGCGGGTGGCGGTCCTCGTCAAAATGGGCGAACTTTCTTTGGTTGCTGTGGACATAGTAATAGTACAGGAACGGTTCATGGAGACACTCGAGATCGCCCCGCTCGCGCATGATTCTCTCGGTGGCGGTCGACAGCGAGCGGGGGTGGGCCCACAGTGCGAAGATGGGATGTTGTACCGGGCCAGGCATTACTTCAGTGGTACCTCGATGGTATTCACCAGGCGACGGAAATAACCGCCAAGCGTGATCGCGCGCAGGGCCATGAAACAGGTCAGGGCAAAAAACAGGCCGTGATTATGCCATAACGGCTGACAAATGAAGATCACCGCCAAATAGCCGGCGGTCGAGACCAGCATGGCATTGCGCATCTCCTTGGCATGACCGGTGCCGATGAAGATGCCGTCCAGCTGAAAACTCCAGATCGACACAATCGGGGCAATGATGATCCACACAAGATACTGATCGGCAATATCCAGCACCGCCTGTATGTCGGTAAACAGGGTAATGATCAGCGGGCCGAACAGCCCGTAGACCACACAAAGTATCGTTGCCGTGATCCCCGCCCAGAGGGTTGTCAAAGAAACCGCCTTTCGAAAATACGCCTTGTTTTTGGCGCCGTAGGCGCTCCCGGCCAATGCTTCGGCCGCATGGGCAAACCCGTCCAGCGCGTAGGCCATGATGTAGTTCAGATGCAGTAGCACGGTATTGGCGGCCAGCACCAGATCCCCCAGTTTTGCGCTCTGGGCGGTGAAAATGGCAAAAGAAAAGACGAGGCAGAGGGTTCGGATAAAGATATTGGCATTCACCGTCATCAGTTCGGTCAGTGCCGACAGCGAAAGAACCACCTTCCAGTCGGCTTGGCGAAAGGCCGCAATGAGGGGCTGGCGAAGCAGCCAAAAACCGGTCAGCACGGCCGTGTATTCGGCGATCAACGTGGCCCATGCCACGCCAGGGACACCGAACTGAAGCAGCGGGACAAACAAAAAGTCCAATGCCACGTTGGTCAGGTTGAGTACAATCTGCAGGATCAACGCATGGCGGGTTTTGTGCAGCCCGATAAAAATACCGGTAAAGACGTACACCAGCAACGTCGCCGGGGCGCTCCATATCCGTATTTCGGCATACTGCCGGGCCCCGCTTTCGACCTGCGGGCTGCTGTCCAGCCAATAAAGCGCCAACTGTATCAGCGGTTTGCCAAGCCCGATCACAATCACACCCAGCGCCAGCGCGAGCAAAGTCACCCGAACCATGATTCGGGCGAGTTCGCGGTGGTCCCTGGCACCGTAGGTACGCGCGATGAACCCGGTGGTGCCCATGCGCAAAAAACCAAATCCCCAGTACAGAAAACTGAATATCACCGCACCGAGCGCAACGGCGCCGATATGGTGGGGTCCCGGCAGATGGCCCACCACCGCGGTGTCCACCGCACCCACCAGGGGGACCGATATATTGGAAATGATCATCGGTCCGGCCAGGGCCCAGACACTGCGATGATCGGCAGGCCGGAGAGCGGTGGCTTGGCTCATGGCAACGGTGGTGTCTGTGTGACGGGTTGTCCGGCGCGAGCGGGTTTAATGACGGGTGGCAGCGGACTCGACGGCGTGATGAACAGGGGTCCCCACGGGCAAGCAGGCCGGTGTGGCGCACCGCTCACCAGGGCAGACGATCAAGATCGACATTGCCACCGGTCAGAATCACCCCGACGCGTGCCCCCTTGAGGTCGCAAGGATGCTCCAGCAAGGCGCCCAGGGGGACGGCGCTGGAGGGTTCGATGACAATTTTCAGATACTGCCAGATCAGCCGCATCGCGCGCACGATGTTTGCCTCGGACACCGTCAGTATCCGATCCACCTTGCGCCGGATAATGGCGAAGTTGAGGGTTCCCAGGGAAGTGAGCAAGCCATCGGCCATCGTGTTCGGATCGGTTTGCGCGACCAGGTGGCCGGATTCGAAGGATCGTTTGGCATCGTCGGCGCCGGCCGGCTCGGCGGCCACGACCGCTGTCTTCGGCTGGAGTGCCCTGGAGACGATCGCGACCCCCGCGAGCAACCCCCCGCCGCCCACCGGACACAGCACGGCATCAAGCTGCCCGGTTTCCTCGATCAGTTCAAGGGCAGCCGTTCCCTGTCCGGCGATGATGCCCTTGTCGTCATAGGGATGCAAAAACAGGCCATTGGTTTGAGCAAGCACCTTTTGGGCACAGCGTTCGCGGGCGGCTAAAGTCGGTGGACACTCGATCAGGATGCCCCCGTAAGACCGGACGGCCGACTTTTTGGCGAGCGATGCATTCTCGGGCATCACCACGTGGGCTTTTGCCTGGCGGCTTGCCGCCGCAAGGGCAACGGCGGCGGCATGGTTGCCCGATGAATGGGTCACGAGCCCGTTTTGTAATTGTCTGTGGTCGAGGGAATGCACCACATTGAAGGCCCCCCGGGCCTTGAATGAACCCCCCTTTTGGAAGTTTTCGCATTTGAAAAGCAACTCAGCGTTCACCAGACGGTTCAATCGCGTACTGCTCAACACAGGGGTACGATGGATAAACGGGGTAATCCGCTGATGCGCCGAGAGACACTGTGCAAACGGGAGAGACATGGTATTGATTTGGGTTGAATCGCACTGCCTCTATCCTATCACGGGCAGCGGCTGTTTCAGACAGCCCGCACTGGATCGACACCCTCCGGACCGATGCGTGACGGGACCACTCCCGTTAACGCTTTCGAACCCTTCACCCGGTATCGCCGTTCATGAGGCGGTGGGGTAGCTTGTGCTGCCGTTATCCGGAGTGATGTCTTTGATGGGGTTGCAACAGCCCCCAATGACACCGCATTGACCGAGGGGTCATGCGGGCAATGACGGGGTCCGGCCCAACAGGGCCATCGTTGATTTCTCTTGGTCTCACGGAAAAAATAAAGATAGAATCAGCACTCGTCCCGCAGGCACAGCCAGCGGCCCGTTATCCTTAGTTTTTTGGCATTCAATATGTGGCAAGACTTACGTGCGTCCTGGGCGTTGCTGGTGGGCGTGGGTTTCATCATGCTCGGCAACGGATTGCAAGGTACGCTGCTGGGATTGCGGGCAACGATGGAGGGATTCCCGGTTTTCATCACAGGCATCATGATGTCCGGCTACTTCGTCGGTATTTTTGCCGGTTCAATGCTTGCGCCGAGGCTGGTGCGGCGGGTCGGGCATATCCGGGTCTTTGCGGCACTCGCTTCGCTGGCCTCGATTTCCATTTTGATACACGGACTGTATGTCCACCCGGTGACCTGGACCTTGATGCGACTGCTGACGGGATTGAGTTATGCCGGTTTGTTTGTGGTGTCTGAAAGTTGGCTCAACGACCGGGCCGGCAATGAAACCCGGGGCCGGATCTTGTCCATTTACATGGTGATTACGACACTCGGTCTGGGTGGCGGACAGTTCCTGCTGAATCTCAGCAGTCCGCTGAACATCGACCTGTTCATATTGATTTCCATCATTGTCTCGTTCGGCTTGATTCCGATGTTGCTGACCGCGAGGCCGGCACCCGTTTTCGAGACATCCAGCCAGATGTCTCTGGCGGAGCTGTACAGGGCCTCCCCGCTGGCGGTGATCAGTAGCGGGTTGACGGGGGTCGCCCACGGCACGATTTTTGGATTGGGGGCGGTCTATGCCCACCAGGTGATCGACGATTTTCAACTGATCCCCTGGTTCATGGCCGCTTTTCTGATTGGCGGGTTGCTGTTTCAGTGGCCGATCGGCTGGATTTCAGATCACGTGAATCGCCGGGTTGCGATGCTGGGTATGGCCATTGTGTCCATCATCACCTGTGGACTGGCCATCGTGCTGCCGAAAGATCAACTGCCCTTTTTTATCGTCGTGATTGTGTTGGGGGGGGCCTCGATTCCGATGTATTCGCTGTGCGTTGCCTATGCCAATGACTGGCTGGATTCGTCGCAAATTATTGCGGCCAGCGGGACATTGGTGATGGTCAGCGGCATTGGATTGAGTACCGGCCCGATTATGGTGGCTTATCTGATGGGGGTTTTCGGGCCACACTATTATTTCATCGGCATCGCCTTTGCCTTTGTATTGATCCTGTGCTTTACGCTATACCGAATGAGCCAGCGCGAGGGGGTCCGCACGGAAGAACAAAGCCCGGTCGTGGCCGCGGGTCAAATCGGCACCCCGGTGGCCGAATATATCGCGCCGGATGCCGAAGAATACATCGAGGCGGTGATCAGTGGCGAGGTGGAAAAACTCGATGAACCGCCCGAACATGCCCAGTCCGAAGTGGAAAAACGACTTTAACCGGAGACAGATGATGGGAGGCACAACAGACAAACGAAAAATCATCCGGACGGCCTGCACCGCGTTCCAGCCGTATGATTTCGATGGGCCGATACAACCCGATATGACGTTGTTGAAGCTCAGCTATGACGACAACACCCATCAGGGGGCGTATATGATCCGGATGCAACCGGGTGCTGAAACGATCCGGCATGTCCATCGAAGGCGGGAGGAATACCTGATTATCGAAGGCGACCTGGTCGAAGACGACGGCACGGTCCTGGGTGCTGGAGACTATGTGGTCTATCCGCCGGGCAGTGAACATAACAGCCGCACCGAAAACGGATGTTTGCTGATCGGGATCGACTACAGTTTCAGTCCATCATAGCCATTTTGCGGCGGTACACGGTGGCGCGTTTCGCAAGTCCCCCTCATTCCGTTCGATGTGTTCGCCGGCCCGCCCCATCGCAAAGGGAGGTGGGGCCTGTCCACTCCAGTCACGCATTGCCCTGCCTCATGCGACCGACCGATGGTCTGTCTACGGTCTCGAAGCGGTGTCTGAACGGGCGACTTGTGAGACAATGGACATCCATCGTTGCGATGCCCATTGTATTGACCACATTGCGAGGTAGTGATGACTGATCAGGCCACCCAGGAAAAACTGGATGCGATGCTGCACGGCTTGTACTGGTGGGGGATTCCCACATTGTTCCGCTGTCCCCATGAGCCGGACCCTGCACAGTGTGACATTGCCTTGGTCGGGGTGCCCCACAGCACCGGCAATGGCACCACCGAGCGCGACCAGCACTTGGGGCCACGCGCGGTACGCGACGTATCCGCGTTGGGTCGACGTGTTCACAAAGCATTCGGGATGGATCCCTGGAAACAGTGTCGTATCCATGATCTCGGTGACGTGGCGCTGCCGGAGGCCAATGACAATGAAGCGTCGGTTCAGCGCATCACGGATTTTTATCAGCGGCTCGATAGGGCAGGAACCCGACCGGTGTCCGTCGGCGGCGATCATTCGATTACCGGCGGAATTCTGCAGGCGATCGCCGGGGAACAGGCCGTCCTCACCGAGGGCAAGAAAGTCTCCTTGCTCCATTTCGATGCCCATACCGACGCCTTCCATCATATCGATCACTTTTTGGGCGCAAAGAAGTCCGCCGCCCATTGGGCCAGCTATCTGGTCCGCGATGGGCATGTGGATCCCCATACCAGTGTTCAGGTCGGGATTCGTGGCAATCCCCGCACGCTGGATTGGCTGGAGCCCAGCTATGATCTGGGCTACGAGGTCATCGATATCGAGCGCTACCACGCCATCGGGGTCGACCAGGCGATCGACATCATCGACCGCAGACTGGCCGACAATCCCGTCTACATCACGTTTGACCTGGACTGTCTGGACCCGACGGTGGCCCCTGGCGTGGCCAATATCGAGGCTGGTGTCGAGGGACTCAAAATCAATGAAACCATGAAAATGCTGCGCGCTGTCAGGGGCAAGCACATTATCGGCGGCGATGTCGTTTGCCTCATGCCGACCAAGGATTCACCGAACAAGCAAACGGCACTGGTAGCGATGTCGATCCTGTTCGAGATGATCTCACTGATTGCAGACTCGCTGGGTGACCGGTAGACCACACCGGCCACGGAGGCGACCTCCGGCCCCGTTGTACCGCCGTCGAACGGGCGAGCGACCGTCGTTCAGTTGACCAGTTTTGAAATAACCGCGGCCACGCCGTGCGCGAACTCGCTTTCCAGCGGGAAGGAGAGCATCCCCATGACGGAATAGCCCATCAGCCACGGTAACAGGTAAAATCGGATCATGTAGAAGAACCAGGCCACAAACAGCGGCACCACGGGACGGATCAAAAACCCGGGCGTGACCGGGGCAAAGAGCCGGAGGATCGGATTGGTCGATTGGACGAAAAACCGCATGAAGAAAAAGGAACTGTCTTCGGGCAGGAAGATCCCCATCGCAAACCGGCCGATCAGGGTCCACATGATCATGCCCAGGATATAGTCGAGTGCCAGTACCCAAAAGGGAATGCTTTCAATCATGGTTCAAGCGGGCAAGAGGAGCGGCAACACACCGGCCCAAAAAAGCCGGAGTGGTGACTCCGGCTTTTTCAGTGACAGACGGCGGGGTTACTGGGAGCCGAGAACGGTTTTCCCGGCAGGTACCCGAATCTCGTCCACCATGGCCTGTGTTTCCGCGTCGGGCTCTTCGGTCATCAGCGAAACCGCCACCATCGCGATCAGGCTGATCGGCATGCCGATAATCCCAAAGCGCAGATGGTCAATGCCGATCCACGGGTCCATACCGGCAAAACGGACCATGTAGAGGTACCAGGTCCCTGCGACAAAACCGCACACCATCCCGGCGATGGCCCCCGCCCGATTGGCCCGTTTCCACCAGATGCCGAGCACGATCGGAAAGAACAGCCCAGAACAGGCAAAGTCGAAGGCCCAGGCGACCGCCCCGAGAATACTGGTGAGCTTCAAGCTGGCGACGAAGGCCCCTGCGGCCCCGATACCGACCAGTAAAATCCGGGCGACCAGCAGACGGGTTTTGGTTTCCGCATTCGGGTCAATGATTTTGTAATACAGGTCGTGAGACAAGGCATTGGCGATGGCCAGAAGCAGGCCGTCCGCCGTCGACATCGCCGCCGCCATCCCACCGGCTGCAACCAGTCCGGAAATCACATACGGTAATCCTGCGATCTCGGGCGTGGCCAGTACCACGATATCACCGCGCATGAAGAACTCGTTCAGCTGCAGCAGGCCGTCACCATTGTGATCGATAATCTGCAGGAAGCCGACGTGGCTCCATTTCTGGATCCAATCGAGCGCCATCACGTCGCTGATCGACTTGCCGATAATCCCGGTCGCCAGATTGGGATCAAGGACCTGCAGCTTGGTGAACGTCGCCAATGCCGGGGCCGTGAAATACAGCAGGAAGATGAAGAACAGTGACCAGGCCACCGATTGTCGTGCCGCCTTGACAGACGGGGTGGTGAAATAACGCATCAGGATATGCGGCAATGAGGCGGTACCGGCCATCATGCACAGCACCAGGGTGACAAACTTCCAGCTGCTCATTGCGCTGTCTCCGGCTGCCGCATGGGGCACGCTGAGCGCCTTCAGTCCGGCCTTGGCGCCGCTCACCACTTCCAGCGTTCCCAGTCCCAGGGCCGCTTCGAGTTCGGTGATCCGCATGACCGCATCGCCATAGACGAATTGCGGAATCAGTCCGAAACCCTGCTTGTTCGACATCCAGAATACCGGCACCAAGTAGGCAATGATCAGGACGATGTACTGGGCCACCTGGGTCCAGGTAACCGCCCGCATACCGCCGAGCATGGAACAAAGCAGGATACCGAGCAGGCCGAACCAGACACCCACTTCAAAAGGGATCTGCAGTGCCCGTGATGCAATGGTTCCCGTGGCGTTGATCTGGGCCGTCACATAGGTAAACGAGGCCACCACCAAAACGACCACGGCAAGGAGTCGGGCGAGATTGCCGCCATAGCGCGTCCCGATAAAGTCGGGGACCGTATAACAGCCGAACTTGCGCAAATACGGTGCCATCAATGAGGCCACCAGCACATAACCGCCGGTCCAGCCCACCACGAAGGCAAGATAACCGTGACCCCCGAAATAGATACCGCCGGCCATCGCGACGAAAGACGCACCGGACATCCAGTCCGCGGCCGTTGCCATCCCGTTGAATACCGCCGGCACCTGCCGTCCTGCAACGTAATAGGCATCGACCTGCATGGTCCGCGATAACCAGCCGATGCCCGCATAAATCAACACGGTGAATGCGACGAACAGTATCCCGATGACGTCTGCTTCCACACCCATCTGCTCAAGCACTGCCATGAGCAGCACGAAAATTAAAAATCCGCCCGTGTAGAGTCCGTAGACCTTGGGCAGATTGTCGATGAAATTGCCTTTGATCATGGTCTAGTCCTCCGCGAAACCAGTTTCCTGGTCAATTTTGTGTTGTGCCCGGGCGAACCAGAATATCAGGACCACGAAGATGATTTCGGATCCTTGGGCAGCCATATAGAAGCCGAGTGGAAAGCCCAGAAAGGATAGCGCGTTCAGGCTACCTGCGAACCAATGAACAAGGAATGAAAAAATGAACCAGATAGTAAGGGTAAGAATCATCAGCTTTTTGGTGCGTTGCCAATGTTCCTCTCTCCGGCCGGTCTCGTTACTCATAGTAGTTTTCTCCGGTTTTTAATTATTACAGGTCATGTTATCACAACCTTCGCTATGATCGCATAAATTATTATAATTGGGAATAACCTGTAAAGGCACACCGGCCCTGCCCGCACGGCAGGGTTGTGCAAATCGCACCAATGCTCATGAAGCTGATCCGTAAATCGACCGACCTGTTGAAAACCGCCGCCTCGGCCAAAGCGGTTTGGGGCCTGATGAAAGCGTATATCGGCCTGGGCAAGCGGGCCAAGAACCAGCCGATCGGGGATATCGAGACGCTGCGTGTTTTCTTGCAGACGCGTTCGAGCCACGTGGCACAGACCTCGCTTTATGGTTACTTGAGGACACGTGCGGGAACACGCTATCCCGAGTTGTTCGAAAATCCCCGCATGCTGGTGTCGATCAATATCGCGAAATGGCAAATGTGGCTGGCGTGCTTGTCTGATTTGGCGATCTATGTCGGCGGACTGATCCGCCGGGGCGACCCGGTGCCCGACGAGGCGCTGCGACAGCTGCTGCGCGATGCGGTCGAGGCCATTTTCGAGGAAGTCGGTGTGCCGGAAGAAGCCGGGGACCGTTTTGTTGAAACAAGGCAGCAACTGATACAGCGGATAGAGACGTTCGACTGGACCGGGTTTCAGGATGATGAGTCGGTCTTCACTGAAAGTCCCCGGGCATTGATCTATTGGGCCCCGATCGCCGACAGCCTTAAAAAATGGGACGATCAGATTGTTCGCAATTCGGTGCGTTTCAGATGGCAGGAGGTGCGTCGTTCTGCCAGGAAGCAATTGCACCGGACCGCGCTGGTGGAGGGGCGGTTGATGACGACCGACGAGGGTCACTGACGGTTTTTGCCGGTCGTGTCTCCCGAATCGATGTGTGTGACAAAACCGGGGTTGACCGGGCTCCCCTTGAGCGCCATATAATGATAGGGTTCGGCCGGTGCCTGACCGGGGTCTGTCATGAGGACAGGGAGTTGCACCCGACCGATGAGATTCGGGTTGAGGTTCGTTCGTTTGCGTCATCAAACCGGTAGGCGATGATGGGGTTATCCAATAGACGGTGTATTCAATTATGACGGTTACATACATCAAGCAAGCCACAAAGACGGCGCAAAGCGGGCGCGGGGAAACGGCGGAAAAAGTGGCCACCATGTTGGCGGCGCTGGTGAAGGGGGGTGAGCAGGCGGTCAGACAATACAGTGCTGATTTTGACCAGTGGGAAGGAGAGATGGTGGTTTCGCGCCACCAGATCGATGCGGCAACGCGGCAACTGCCTGACACGGTCAAGGCGGATATCCGCTTTGCCCATCAGCGGGTCAGTGATTTTGCCAGACACCAGAAGGAGTCGATGCGCGAGTTTGAAACCGAATTGATGGACGGCCTGGTCGTCGGGCAAAAACTGGTTCCGGTGGAAACCGCCGGCTGTTATGTCCCCGGCGGGCGCTATGCCCATGTGGCTTCCGCGATCATGAGTGTTGCAACGGCCAAGGTCGCGGGTGTCGAGAACATCATTGCAACGTCTCCGGCCTCAGCGCAACGCGATGGCGTTCATCCGGCTATCTTGTTTGCCCTGGATTTGTGCGGCGCGAGTCACATTCTGTGTGCCGGTGGGGTACAGGGTATTGCAACACTGGCCTACGGGTTTTTTACCGGACACAAGGCGGATGTGATCGTCGGGCCGGGCAATCGATTTGTCGCCGAGGCAAAACGGGTGTTGTTCGGACAAGTCGGGATTGATGTGATCGCGGGTCCGACAGAATCGATGGTCGTGGCCGATGACTCGGCGGACCCGTTTATTGTCGCCTGTGACCTGGCGGGGCAGGCCGAACACGGTCCTGATTCCCCTGTCTGGCTGGTGACCACCTCTGAAAGGGTGGCCAACGAGGTGTTGCATCTAATGCCGCGGGTCATTGCCAAATTGCCGGCGCTGGCCAGGGCATCGGCCGAAGCGGCATGGCGGGATTATGGTGAAATAATCCTGACAGGGACGCGTGAGTCCGCCGCGAAAGTCTGTGACCGTTATGCGCCGGAACACCTTCAGGTCCAGGCCAGTGATCTTCCCTGGTGGTTGTCGGTGCTGCGTAACTATGGGTCGTTGTTTCTCGGCGAAGAGACGACGGTGGCTTTTGGGGACAAGTGTTCGGGTCCCAATCATATCCTGCCCACGAAGGGGGCCGGACGCTATTCGGGGGGCCTGAATGTCGGCAAATTCATCAAGACACTGACCTATCAGCGGATGTCGCGTGTGGCGACCCGGGCGGTGGCACCGGTGGCGGCCCGTATTTCCCGGTATGAGGGAATGGAAGGCCATGCGATGACCGGTGATGTCCGATTGGAAAAATATTTCCCGGAGGAACATTTCGAACTGCGGGGGGTAACCAATGCCGGGTAAGGCGGCGCGTTTTCACCCGCCCGCCGGTGAACCGTCCGATCGCAAGGCGAACGACGATCGCCGCACGCTGGCGACTGATTTGAGCGATCCGGGGGGATTGCCGTCCAGCGCCATTGACGACGCGGTCGCACTGATGAAAACCGGGCGGTTGCACCGATATGGTGAATATGGCGGAACGGAACCCCATGCAAGACTGTTCGAGCAGGAATTCGCCGAGTATGTCGGTTCGCGCTATGCCATCGGCCTGAATTCGGGTGGCTGTGCCCTGTTCATCGGATTGAAGGTTGCGGATGTCGCACCGGGTGATGCGGTGCTGGTCAATGCATTCAACCTGGCTCCGGTGCCCGGTGCCATCCATCACGCCAGTGCAAAAGCGGTGCTGGTGGAAGTGGATGGCGATTTCAGGATCAATGTCCCGGACCTGCGTGAAAAGGCGAAGGCAAGCGGCGCCAGGGTACTTTTGCTGACCCACATGAGGGGACATATTGCCGACATGGACCAGGTGGTGGCAGTCTGTGACGAGCTGGGCCTGACGCTGGTCGAGGATTGTGCCCACACCATGGGGGCCAAATGGAAAGCGGTCTTTACCGGGCGGTTCGGGGCCGTGGGCTGCTTCAGCACGCAGACCTTCAAGCACATCAACTCGGGCGAGGGGGGTATCCTGATCACGGACGATGAAGACATGGCGGCCAAGGCGATACTGTATTCCGGCAGCTACATGCTTTACCGGCAACACGGTAATGCGCCGGATGAAGCCGTGTTTGAAAAATGGAAGCGGAAAATCCCGAATTTCAGTATGCGCCTGTCCAATCTGGCGGCCTGTGTTTTACGACCGCAGCTGCGGGAGATGGCCTGGCGGGCGGAACAGTGGAACCGACTGTATCGTGAACTGGAAAATCGGCTCAATGCGGTGGAAGGGATTGCCGTGCCACCCCGTGAAGCTGACGAACGGTTTGTCGCCAGTTCAATCCAGTTTCATGTCTATGGACTGAACCCGCCGCAAATCAGGGACTGGATTGCACGGTGCACCGACCGCGGTGTGGCCATAAAATGGTTCGGGCGCAGTGAACCGATGGGCTACACCAGTCTTTACCAGCATTGGCAGTATCTGGAGTCCCAGGACCTGCCCGAGACCACCCGGATATTGCAAACCACGTGCGACATGCGCATTCCGCTGTCATTGACGAGACAGGAATGTGCCGCCATTGCCGACATTATCCAGTCTGAACGATCCCGCATTTTACTCAACTAACTGATAATTGTGACGATGCATCTATCAAGATTCCCCCGGGTCCGTTTGGGCCATCTTCCCACGCCACTGGAACCACTGCCCAATCTGAGCCGGGTATTGGGCGGTCCCAATCTCTATATCAAGCGGGATGACTGCACCGGTCTTGGAACCGGTGGAAACAAGACCCGGAAACTGGAATTTTTGATGGCGGATGCGCTTGAAAACAAGGCGGATGTTGTCATTACCCAGGGGGCGGTGCAATCCAACCATGCCAGGCAGACGGTTGCGGCAGCGAAAAAACTGGGTCTGGATTGCGAGATTCTGCTGGAAAACAGAACCGAAAGCAGCGAAAGGGACTATCTCGAATCCGGCAATGTTTTTCTGGACAAGCTGTTTGGTGCGCAGGTGAGCTGGTACCCGAAGGACACGGACATGGATGAGGCAATGGAACACAAGGCGGAAGCGTTGCGCTCGGCGGGCCGGTGCCCCTATATCATTCCCGGCGGAGGGTCCAACCCCATCGGGGCACTCGGCTATGTCAATGCGGCCATAGAGACACTGGTCCAGGCGAATGACATGGACCTGAAAATAGACCATTTGGTGAGTGCGACCGGCAGCGCGGGCACCCAGGCCGGCCTGGTGGTTGGCCTGGAGGCGACCCATTCAGGGATTCCGTTACTCGGATTCGGGGTCAGGGCACCCAAGGCCGTCCAGGAGGAAAAGGTGTTTGAGCTGGCGTGCAGCACGGCTGACCACATGGGGATTGCCCGCTGTGTCACCCGAGAGGCCGTGCGGGTGGACTCGAACTATGTCGGGGAGGGGTATGGTTTTCCGACGGCCGGCATGATCGAGGCGGTCACGATGATGGCGCGACACGAAGCCATTTTGATGGATCCGGTCTACTCCGGCAAGGCACTGGCCGGACTCGTTGATTATGTCCGCAACCGCCATTTCAGGGAGCATGAAAATGTGGTCTTCCTGCATACCGGTGGCAGTGCGGCCCTGTTCGGCTACCTCGATACATTCCAGGCGTCGACTCACGACAGCTGACCGTGCGGCGAAAATCCGGATGACCACACCGCGCAAACCGGACAGCGGATTCGGCTGCCTGGATGCGTCCTTTCAGGCCGCCGGGGGCTATGACGGCATCAAAAAGCTGGTCGACCGATTTTATGATTACATGGATCAACTGCCCGAAGCGAAACGCATCAGGGCAATGCACCCGGTCGACCTGGCCGTCTCGCGCGACAAGTTGACGCGTTTTCTTTGCGGCTGGCTCGGTGGGCCCCGGTTGTATCAGGAAAAGTACGGACCGATCCACATTCCGCTGGCGCACCAGCATTTGGCTATCGGCCATGAAGACAAGGCCGCTTGGCTGGGCTGCATGCAAAAGGCGCTCGAAGACCTCGGTTACCGGGATGATTTCAGGGAATACCTGCTGGCGCAGTTGTCGATTCCGGCGGAGCGGATCCGCGCCGTGAGCGGTCAGCGGCACGGTCGATAACCGTCCACCTATCCGGCCGGCGGCTAAGGTTGTATAGACCGCTCCGGGGGCGCGAAGAGGCCGCCGGTTGAATGTCCCGGTCCATTGGCAGGTGAGGCGACAAATACGCGATACGGATTACCGCCGGTCCCCCCGCCGGGTGGCTGCCTCCGGTTGATCGGGTTCGTTGTTATCCGGATTACCGACGGCCCGGTCGCCATGGACCCGATACGGCGGTCGAATCAGCAAGGCACCGAGGGCGGGCAACAGCACCACGGCACCGACCATGTTGACGAGAAACATGAACATCAGGATGATGCCCATATCCGCCTGAAATTTGAGCGGGGCGATGACCCAGGTGGCCACGCTGACGGCGAGGGTGAAGCCGGTGAGTATCACGCCGGCACCCGTCGTTCTCAAGGTGCGTTCGTAGGCCGACGCAAAATCAAGGCCCTGCCTGAGATACCGGCGTAACTGTCCGAAGATATAAATACCGTAGTCAACGCCGACACCGACACCGAGCGCGACCACCGGCAGGGTGGAGATCTTCAGACCGATTTCCAGCAAGGCCATCAGTGCGTAAGCGAGCAGGGAGACGACGGCCAGCGGCAGGACGATGCACACCGTTGCCGCGATGGATCGGAAGGCGAGCAGACACAGCACCACGACGGCGGCATAGACATAGCTGAGAATCGGAAATTGCGATGCCTCAACCTCCTCGTTGGTGGCCGCCATGACCCCGACGTTACCGGCAGCGAGCCGAAAGACAATGCGGCCGTCCGTCATCGTGGCGTTGAATTGCTCGACACCGGCTACCACGCGCTGGATCGTTTCGGCGGTGTGATCCCGGGTATAGATATGGACCGGCATCACACTGCAGTCGGTGTTGAGCAGTCCACTGGTGGTTGGCACCGGTGACACCGCCTGTACCAGACTGTGCCGGTTTCGCGGCAATGTCCGCCATTTGAGGCTGCCTTCGTTCCAGGCGGCACTGATCCGCTGGGCTGTCCCGGCCAGGCCGTGGACCGATTGCACGCCTTCAATGTTACCCATCTGCCATTCAAAACGCCCGAGTGTACGCATGATGTCGTAGTCAATGCACCCTTCCGGGATGGTCTCGGCAATGACGGTCAGCACATCGACGCCGATGCTGAACTGCTGGCTGATCGCCAGCGCATCGGTATTGTAAACCGAGTCCGGCCGCAATTCCGGCACGCCACGGTGTTCATCACCGACCCGCACCTGGTTGGCATACCAGGCGCCTCCGATCGCCAACCCGGTCGCAATGCCGACGATCAAAAGGGCGGGCCGGCGATCGGCAGAACGGGCAATAATCGACCACAACCGGTTAGGCAGGCCGGCTTGCCGCTGCGCCGGGCGGCGCGTTCGGTGGTTCGGATCAATGAAGGAAAGCAGGATCGGCAGCAGTCCCAGATTGGTCAGTATGATGGCAGCAACGCCGAGCCCCGCGGCGATCGCCACCTCCTGGATCAGCTGCACATCGATCAGCGAAATGGTGACAAATCCCACGGCGTCTGATACCAGCGCCACCAGGCCAGGCCCAAGGAGACGGCGGAAACTGCGCCGTGCGGCCTCGACAGCCGTTGCCCCCCGCGCCGTTTCGTTGCCCACGGCGCTGACAATCTGCACCCCATGGCTGACCCCGATGGCAAAGACGAGAAACGGCACCAGCAGTGACATCGGGTCAATCCCGAACCCAAGCGCACGAAGCAACCCCAACTGCCAGATCACCGCCAGCAGCGAACAGGCCAACAGGGCACCCGTCTGTCGCCCCGAGCGCGTATAAGCATAGACAAACAGGGCGGTAATCAAAAAGGCAATACCAAAAAATGCCACGACCCTGGCAGCACCGGCGGCGATGTCACCGATCATTTTGGCAAAGCCGATCACATGGATGTCGATCCCGATATTGGCAGACCCGAGTGCGTCGCGACGGATCTGTTCGAGCTGGTCGGCGACGGTGGTATAATCAAGCCGTTCACCCGTGCCCGGGTGAAATTCCTGCAGCCGTGCACTGATTGCGGCCCCGCTGAAATCATTGGCAACCAGTCGACCGACCAAACCCGCCTTGAGACTGTTTTCCCGTACTTGTGCAAACCCCGCTTCATCGGGTTTGAAATCCGGTGGGATGACGTTGCCTCCGGATATCCCGTTCTCAACCACTTCAATGAAGCGAACATTCGGGGTGAGTATCGAGTAGACCTGGGTGCGGTCGACCCCCGGCAGGAAAAAAATCGCGTCGGTGACCTGGCGCAGCAGGGCGAAGAAATCGGCAGAAAAAATATCGCCGTCACGCACCATGATGGCCACCAGGATGCGGTCCGCACCCCCGAATGACGCCCGGTGTTCCAAAAAGGTCTGCATGTAGGGATGTTCGAGCGGCACCAGCTTGGTGAAACCGGCATCGACACGCAAGTCCGATGCCAGCCAGCCCATGGCCAGCGTGATGATCACAAAGAGGGCCAGCAGGCTCCGGCGGCGGGCAAACAGGACGCGTTCGAGTGCCCTCTTCATGGATTGCCTCGCGGTGGCAGAGGGTGTTTTTCTGCGGTCTTGGCAGGCTTCAAAAAGGGCAACACAGTGTTCGGCATACGGTGTTATGGATTCCCCGACCAGCGATGCAGGCCCCGTTCCCCGATCAGCAGCAGGTCGCCATCAGAAAGTGGGAGTGCCGTTGAGATGCCGATCCGTTGTGCAAAGGGCTTGAGGGTCACCTGATGGCCCTGATCATGGCTGACCAGCAAGATCCCTTCAAGACCGGTGAACAGCAGCGCACCGGAGGGCAAGGCAATACTGCTGGTGAGTGTGGCCGTGGTGGGCGTCATGATCTGCTTCCAGTTTGCGCCGCCATCCTGCGAGCGATACAGCGCCCCCCTGAGTCCTGCCAGCAGGACCGTGTCGCGAGACAGTGCCAGTGCCCCGAACCAGGAACCGGAGTAAGGGGATGCCACTGCCTGCCAGTGCGCCCCCCCGTCGTCTGATCGATAGACCCTGCCGGCTTCGGCCCCAATGAAGAGCTGCTCGGTGCCGAAGGCGGTCAGGACATTGAGGTGATAGTCCTCCTCTGCGATGGGACGTGATGTCCAGCTCTGGCCTCCATCGGAGGTCGAGAGAAAATAGCCGTAGGCGCCGATGGCGAACCCGTTGTGCCGGTCACGGAACCAGACATCGAGCAGCGGGCGTTCTTCTTGCGGGGCCGCGTGAACCAGGTCCCATGTCTGTCCCCCGTCAGTGGTGCGCAGGATCACCGCATCATGTCCAACGATCCAGCCGGTGTTCTCATCGTGCATGTGAATGGCCGTCAGCAGAACCTGTGTGGGTGAGGGCACCTGGGTCCAGCTGATCGCCTCATCATCCGAGCGCAGGATATGACCGCGGTCACCCACCACGATCAGGCGCGTCCCGGCCCGGTCACCGTCCAGCAGCAGGGATTGGTGGGCAAGCGGTGCGATATCGGCCGGGATGCGGTCGGCGTCTGCGGTCATTGACAGCGGCAGGAGAATCCAGACGACGACCAGAAAAAGACGGTGCCAAGGCTTGCTGAACAGGCAACGGGTGAAATCGGTATCCGAGAGACCGCCCCGCAGGTTGAGAGTTGCAGTGGCGGTGATCGGCGTTGTTCGCGACGACGGACCGGGGGGACGGTAGCGAAACATGTTACCGGTCCGCCGTATCCGTTGCGCGATGCTTCAGACCCGCGAAGTACGTTGTACCCGAGGGTCCGTGATCAGTGCGTCGAACCCCTCCTGTCAGTCCGGCGGCCGTTGCCAAGCGCATGATATGAGATTTCCCATATTCTTTTCGTTAATCCGCCTTGTTGATTTTGTCACCCGACACCCCGTCATCTGAGCCGGGGAAATGGACGAATAAACCCACAGCAACAGAAAAAAATACTATCACCATTATGATGGGTTCGCAAACCGGCCATGCCGGGTCAATCGGGTGGCCACGGGACGATCAGGACGGTCCACGGCACGGTGCGTCATGGTGACCTCATGCCCTCAATGCGAACGGGGGCAAACATGCTATGATGTCAGGCGTTGTTTTTCGCTTAAATTTGACCGAGGACAGAACGTGACGAACGGTAAATTTTCCCTGAGATGTCGTCAGGAAAGTGGCGGGACACCCCGGTTGTCGGACTGGGGCGCTGACTGCGAATACGGTGTTTTGAGAGATGTCCTTCTCGGACCGGCCGATTATTATCAATGGCTGAGAACCAGTTCGGTCTCCAAGAAAAGTCTGCGGCGCAACTAT
>LXNI01000247.1_pt1 | contig 68169 bp, 66 predicted proteins | sample 809091 | NCBI WGS metagenome assembly LXNI01 (sample SAMN04870527, study PRJNA318959) | sponge metagenome | biome: 01000161; feature: marine sponge reef; material: water | host: Sarcotragus foetidus | place: Greece: Milos, Mediterranean Sea | collected 2013-05-29 | depth 5-7 m
TCTCAGGGTACATAAACGGCGATGGTTACCACTGTAATAAGATAGGGTACGCGTTGGTTCTCAAGGCTGGCCGGCCATCTTCAGTATCGTAATATAACGGTATATACCTTCATCGAAGTGTGGGGCCGTAGTGTCAACACGCCCTAGTCCTCCGAGACGCCGGCCATCAGAAGGCCCAGACGCTGGACCGTCGCTTCCTCCTGATCCAGAGTTCCCATGATCCGGCCCTCGAACATCACGGCTATCCGGTCCGAGAGGCCGATCACCTCGTCCAGATCCTCCGAGATCAGCAGGATGGCGGTCCCGTTGGCGCGCCGGTCCATCAGGACCGAGTGGATGTACTCGGCTGCCCCGATGTCGACCCCTCTCGTGGGCTGGGAAGCGATCAGAACGTCAGGATCTCCGGAGAGTTCCCGGGCGATGATCAGCTTCTGGATGTTGCCGCCCGACAGGTTGGCGGTGGGCTCGTCCAGGGATGGTGTCTTGACGGTGAAGCGCCGCACCAGATCCGAACAACTGGACTCGATCGCCTTGAAGTTCAGGAAGCCTCGCCGGCTGGTCGGCGGGGTGTCGTGGTTGGTGAGGATGAGGTTCTCGGCGACGCTGAACTCTCCTATGGCGCCGTCCCTCATGCGCTCCTCGGGGATGTAGGCGACCCCCAGGCGGCGTATCTCCTTCGCGGTCTTGCGAGTGGTGTCGGCGCCGTTCATCACGATGTTGCCCGAAACCACCGGACGCAGACCGGCCATCGCCTCGGCCAGCTCGCGCTGACCGTTGCCGGATACGCCGGCGATCCCGACCACCTCGCCGCTGCGGACCTCAAGATCGAAGTCCCTGACCGCAGGCGCGCCGCGGTCGCCGAGCACTTCCAGGCCGCTGATGGAGATGCGGGGCCGGCCGGCCTCCGATTCGCCCCGCGCCGGAGCCAACCGGACCTCCCGTCCGACCATCATATGGGCCAGCTGTTCCCGGCTCGTGCTGGAGGGAACGGTCCGTCCGGTCACCTGACCGCCGCGCAGGACCGTTATCCGGTCCGAGAGGGTCATGACCTCGTGCAGCTTGTGGGAGATGAACACCAGGCCGCGACCACCCTTGGTCATCTGGCGCAATGTCAAGAACAGGTCGTCAACCTCGGAGGGCGTGAGCACCGAAGTCGGCTCGTCGAGGATCAGCAACGAGACATCCCGGTAGATGGCCTTCATGATCTCCACCCGCTGACGCTCGCCCACCGCGAGCTGCCAGATGTAGGCCCCCGGGTCGATCTGGAGCCCGTACGTCTCGGACAGCTCCCGGATCCGTTGGTGGACCGGACCGAGATCCTGCAGGAGACGCCGTGCGGACGGGAGGCCTAAGGCCACGTTCTCGGCGACCGTAAGCGTAGGTACCAGCATGAAGTGCTGGTGGATCATGCCGATCCCGTGGTCGATGGCGTCCGAGGGGGAACCGATGGCCACCGGCTTCCCTTGCAGGCGTATCTCCCCCTCGTCGGCCTGGTAGAGGCCATACAGGACATTCATCAGGGTGCTCTTGCCGGCGCCGTTCTCACCCAGCAGTGTGTGGACCTCACCCGGGCGCACATCGAAGTCAACCCGATCGTTGGCGACCACGCCCGGGAACCGTTTGGTGATTCCCTCCATCTCGAGGAGCGGCGCAACACCTGCGGTCGGTTCCATGACTAGCCCCGATCATTCATGGTCGGGGTGTGAAGGGGATTAGGCACGGCGCTTCGAGTCGCCCGGCCTGGGGTCATAACCATTGGAGAGCCTCCCTTTCTTCCTGAGGCGGCTTCACTGCCAAGGTGAGGCGTGCACGATTGGCAATGACGAGGTTGAAGTGGCCTGATGCGGATCGGTGTGCTGGGAACATGAATCATCAGGCCTAATGGCCCCTTTGGAAGGGTCGCGTGAGCGCGGATGGCTGTCCGGTACGGCGAGAGACCAGCACCAGAACCAGAATGGTGAGCACCGCCGGGAACATTCCGACGATGCTCGCGGTGGTGCCTACCACGATTCCGAGCGTCTTCCACTGCAGGACGGTGGCAGATACCAAGCCGAACACCATCGCGCCGGCCATCACGCCAACGGGCCGCCATGCGCCGAAGTAGACCAGTGCGATGGCGATGAACCCATGCCCGTTGGTGAGGTTCTGCTGGAAGATCCCCAACTCGAGGGCCAGGGCGCCGCCGGCGAGACCTGCCATGGCGTTGCCCACCAAGATCGTGATGTAGCGGGTCCGGTCGACGCTGACCCCCAGGCTGTCGGCAGCCTCCGGGGTCTCCCCCACCGCCCTGACGTTCAGTCCGAACGGGGTCCGGTTCATGACGAACCAGAGCGCCGGAACCAGCAGGAAGGCCGTGTAGACAAGGATGTTCTGGTGGAACAGGACCTCCCCCACCAATGGAATATCTCCCAGTAGAGGCACGGCCACATCCCCGAGACCGTCGATGGGCGTGGGTGTTCCGACCTGCTTCTGGAACAGGAGGTCGCTCAGACCCAGACCGAAGATGAAGATGCCGATGCCGCTGATGCCCTGCTCCGCTTTGAGGGCAATCGTCACCACCCCGTACACGATCCCCATCACCCCGCCCACTACCAGGCTGACCAGGATCCCGAGCACGACGCTGTCCGTGCGAAGGGTTGCGTAGTAGGCGCCGTAGGCGCCGAGGAGCATGACTCCCTCCACCCCCAGGTTGAGCACTCCGCTGCGCTGGCCGAGGGTCTCGCCCAGGGCTGCCAGCAGGAACGGCGTGGCCAGCCGGATCGCGGAGGCTACGGTCGCCAGCAGGACCGAGACGGTCAGGAAGTCGGTCATGGGGGATCTGCCCTCTTCGGCGCCGGGTCACTCTCCGCCGCCGCGGCGCCGGACTCATCCGCCCGCTCGGACATCCGGGCAGCTGCCTGTGCCAAACGGACCCGGGCTTGGATGCTCCCTACTACGAAGACCACCACCAAACCGTTCAGGGCCAGGATCAATGCGGCGGGGACCTGCACGGCTCTTTGCAGGGCGTTGGCGCCAACCAGCAACGCCCCGAACAGGAACGAGGCGGGGATCGTCCACAGGGGATGCAGACCGCCGAAGAGCGCCGCCACTATCCCGTTGAACCCGGCCGCGCCCGTGAAGGTGGTGGCGCCGCCATCGGTAGCCAGCCGGTGCCCCTCGCTGCCGAATACGAGCGTGACCCCGGCCAGCCCGCACATGGCCCCGCTGTACACGAAGGCCAGCACCACGTTGCGTTTCACCGACATCCCCGCATACAGAGACGCGAAGGGATTGTGTCCTGAGGCTCGGAGACGAAGACCCTGGGTGGTGCGGAACAGCATCACGTAGCAGACCACCGCCATCAACACGGCGACGACCACACCGAGGTGCAGCCGGGTTCCACCCGGGAGGATCGGAAGGTCGGCGTTGGTGCTTAACCGTTCGGTGTGCGGGATCCGGGACCCCTTCTCGATCTCGCCCGGATCCATCATCGGCCCCCTGAGCAGGAGGTTCAGAATCTGGACGGCGATGATGTTGAGCATGATGGTGCTCAGGATCTCGTTCACCCCGGCGTACGACTTGAGGGCGCCCGCCATCCCGCCCCAGATGGCGCCCCCTATCGCTCCGGCCAGGAACGCCAGCGGCAGCAACACAAAGCGCGGCACGTCGGGGATGGCCAGGACCAGCAGCGTGGAAAGGATGGCGCCGGCGATGATCTGGCCTTCACCGCCGATGTTGATGACACCGGTCCGGAAAGCCACGCTTATCCCCACGCCCACGAGTAGCAACGGCATTGCCTTGAGCGCGCTGTTGGCCAGGTTCTTCGTGCCGCCGAACGCGCCCTCGATCAACGCCGCGTATCCGCTCAGAGGATTCGCTCCGAGAACCAGCAACATGACCGCCCCGATCAGGGCAGCGGCAAGCACCGCCCCCACGAGGACACCGGGCCCGGCGAGCCGCGCCAGCAGGAGCCTACGGTTCGGTTTCAGAAGCGCCTCCGTAACGGATGAAACCCGCGCGGAGGAACCCACGGACTGCGCCGGGGGCTCCGCCGGGCAACGACCTCCACCGTGCCGTGCCGGTGGTGTCGCTTCTCCACTCTCCGTCTACTCGATACCGGTCGAGATGGATCCGTCTCTGATTCCCGCTTCCGCAGCATCCGCGGCGGCGCGGACGTCAGCGTCCAGCGAGAAGTTGGAGTTGTAGGCCATGGTCAGACCACCGTTACTGAAGTCGGCGGTGATGACCCTCCCGTTCATCTCTCCCGCCAGCAGGTCCTCCACGATCTGGCCAAGCTGGAAGTCCCAGTTGTAGATCTGGGAGGCCACGACGATCTCCTCCCCTAGGGGCGTCTGATCGGACTGCGAGCCGAACCACAGGACACCGTGCTCCCTGGCTACTCCGGTCGCGCCCACGGTCATCTGGGAAACGCCGGTGAGGATGTCTGCACCGGCCTCGATGTGGGCCTGTGCTGCTTCCGCGGCCAAGGCCACATCGCTGAACGAGTCGATGTAGTTGACGTTGACGGTGAGCGACGGGTCAACCGAAGCCACCCCGATCACGAACCCGTCGATGTAGGCCTTGATGTCGCCCACCTCGATCGGACCCACCACACCGATGACCCCCGATTCGGTCAGGTGGGCGGCCATGGCGCCGTTGATGTATCCACCCTGGTCCGACTTGACGCTGTAGGAGTACACGTTCGACAGCCCGAAGGTGTCCCGGCTGGTACCCCAAGCGAAGTAGGTATCCGGGTAGTCCGGTGCGATCTCCGAGAGCGAACCTCCGAACTGGGAACCATGGGCCAAAACAATGTCGAAGCCATCGTCCGCATACCCGCGTATAGCAACGGCGGCGTCCTCTATCACGAAGGTGCCGTCGGTGACGTCGACCTCTATGTTGTAGGTCTCGCCGAGCCGGTTCAACGAGTCGACCATGCTCTGGGTGAAGGCCAGGTCGTTCGATGCGCTGGGCCCGACCATCGCGATCCTGATCGGATCGTCGGCTGAGCGGCCGCCGTCCTCCTCGTCGGCACAGGCCGACACGGCCAGAGCCAGGACCACCAGCCCGACCGGCCAGGAGCGCCGGATCAAAGATCTGATCAAAGTCGTCATACGGTTCTACCTCCTACGGTGACCCGGTTTCCCAAGTTCGGTACCGACTGATCACCGATCGCTCGCAAGGGGGAAGGATAGGCCCTCAAGCCCCCACGCGCGCCGCCGCAACACAGACCCACAGACCCGAGCCTACGGCTAGAACTCGAGGCGGTAACTGGTGCTGCGACCGCCGGCCGAACTGCGGGCCAGGATGCCGTGGTTGACCAGGCCTGTTATGTCGCGCAGGGCCGTGTCCTGGGAACACTTGGCCAGCTTGGCCCACTTCGAGGTAGTGAGCTTGCCCTCGAAACCATCCAGGAGGCGGATGAGGACCATGCGCTGCCTCGGGTTGAGCGGGATGCCCTCGATCCGCTCCCAGAATCGGGCTCTGGCGAGTACGGCCGCCAGAGTGATCTGAGCCTGGTCGATGGCTCGTCCCAGGCATTCCAGGAACCACTTCATCCAACCTGAGATGTCAGTTGGTCCTTTCTGGGTTCGTTCCAGAATGTTGTAGTAGGAACGGCGCTCTGCCCGGATCTGCGACGACATGCTGTAGAAACGCTGCGAACTGCCCTCCGAGCGAGCCAGGGACATGTCGGCAATCGCTCGGGCTATGCGACCGTTACCGTCGTCGAAGGGATGGATGGTCACGAACCACAGATGAGCCAATCCTGCCCGAAGCACCCCATCGGTACCGGAAGGACCGTTGAACCACTCCAGGAAAGCTTCCATCTCGTTGTCGATTCGCTGTGCCGCGGGTGCTTCGAAATGCACCCGTTCCTTACCGATCGGTCCGGAGATGACCTGCATGGGTCCGGTGCGGTCGTCGCGCCAGCCGCCAACCGTGATCCGGCGCATACGGCTACGGCCGGCCGGGAACAGAGCGGAGTGCCAACCGTAGAGGCGCTCCCTTGTCAGAGGCAGGTGATGGTTACCGGTGGCGTCCAGCGTCATCTCAACCACACCATCGACTCTCTCTTCCGTATGGTGGAGACCGCCGACGTCCATACCGAGACGACGCCCGATAGAAGAGCGGATCTGTTCGAGGTCGAGTTTTTCTCCTTCGATGTCGCTGGTCTTATGAACATCCTGGGTCAGAGTCTCGAGAACCGCCTCCTGGCGGAGGTCGAACCCCAAGGACTCCATACGACCGACAAGGAGCCCCTGCTTGTAGCGGACAACCGCCAGCGCGTCCGCCAGGCTGTCCGCCTGCCAGCAAAGCTGAGGCCACCCGGACTGTTCATGGATGTATAACCGCCGCATATTATGCGGTGATTATACCAGGCAATCACCGCAACGAAGGCGCAGCGTGGTTCGACAGCAGGTGGGCGGCTCGGTCGAGGGATTCTTGGGAGAAGCCGATCCTGGTACCGGCGAAGTCAGGGCCGCGAGTGGCGTCCAGGGCGAGGCGGGAGGTGGCGCCCTCCAGGGAGGACGAGGGGTCAAGGGGGCTTCCGGGAAGCCCATCGACCACGAAGAGGTCCACCGCCGGCTGGAAGTGGGTGGCCAACGCCCAGAGCACCTCGGAGTCGTTGGTGACGTCGATGTCGTCATCTACCGCGATGACGGTCTTCAGGTAGGGGTCCCAGCCCAGGAGGCCTAGCATCACCTGGCGCGCCTCGCCGGCCCGCCGTTGCCGGAGCTTGACGTAGCAGTGGAAATGGCTGCCTGAGTTCGGGTAGTGGACGGCTGTAACGCCGGGGAACCTTCCTTTGAGCTTCTCCGCCATCTCGGACTCCCGGGGGACCCGGGACAGGTTCAGGTGCTCGTTCGAGTTGCCGCCCACCACGTCGAGAAGAAGGGGGTCGCGGCGGGAGGACATGGTCTCCACGCGGAGGAGGCTGTTGGTGGACCGGTCGGACGAATATCCCGTGAACTCCCCGAAGGGACCCTCCTCGACGCGGGCCTCCGGATCGATCACCCCCTCGAAGAGGAAGTCGGCGGTGGCGGGAACCCGGATCCCGTAACGGGGCGATCGCACCACCTCAAGAGGCGCGCCGAACAGGCCTCCGGCCACCTGGCGCTCGTCGACGGTCATCGGCACCCGGGCGGAAGCGGCCAGCATGAACAAGGGGTGCCCTCCGAGCACCATCGCCACCCGGAGCGGCTTTCCCCGCTCGGCGGCGGCTTCCTGCATCCGCCACAAGTCCCCGCGGGAGTGGAGGCTGGTGGCCAGTTCGGTCGGCGAGTGGACCATGGCGCGGTGGTAACTGAGGTTGCCGGTCCCGTCGGTCCCCTCGGCCACGATGATCCCGCTGGTGACGTACGGCGCCCTGTCGGTGGCGAAGTGGGTGAGGAGGGGGAAGGTGCGCAGGTCGATCGCGTCGCCTTCGGTCACCCGATCCAGCACCGGGGCGTCACCCACCTCGACGGGTTCGCGCAGGTTCTTCGCCCTGGCCTGGTAGGCGTCGTGCAGGTTCTGCGGATCGGTCCCCAGCATCCGGGAGATCCGGCGGCGGCAGGCGAACACGTTGGTGACGACCTCGTAAGGAATGCCGTGGACGTTCCCGAAGCGGAGCATCGGATGCCGGCCCGCTGCGGCCAACTCCCACACAACGCTGGTCACGTCCTGGGAGTCAGGAACCGCCTCGGTGATGTCAAGGAAATCTTCGGGACACGACCGCTCGTATGCCGAGACGAAATCGTGGAGGTCCTGGCTCGAGGCGAGGTCGGGAATGCTCATCGGTCAGTGGTCAGTGGCCAGTTTCCAGTGGCCACTGAGCGACCTGGGAGTAGTTAGGTTCCCTGTAGCCCTCAGGCCTGTTCGGTCATCCATGCCAATCCCCGACTTACAGCAATCACTGTCCGCTGACCACTGACCACTGACCACTGACCACTAGGCGATCGGTCGACCGTGGCTACCGGCCGCCAGTTGTGCCTTCGCCGCCTCGACCGACTCGGGCTGCGCGGTGGGCCGGACACCCACGAGCCGGGCGATGTTGTTGCCCATGTAGTCCTCGAGTTGATCCTCGTCGATACCGAGACCCTGCGGAGGCTCGTGGCACAGCACCTCCAGGTGGGTGAGCCACATGCCCGGGTCGTTGGGAGGCGAGTCCGTCCCGAACACGAGGCGATCCCTGGGCATCTCCTTGGCGAACTCGACGATCCGGGACTGCAGCAGCCATCCCGACTCGCCGTAGACGTTGGGCGAATCCATGATCATCCAGAAGGCCTCGAAGCAGTACACGCCCCCCGTCTGTACGCCGAAGTGGCCGATGATGAAGTCCACGTTGGGAAACTCGCGGATGATGGGATAGAACTGGGTCGGGATGGAGTAAGGACCGTCACCGGTGTGGAGCAAGACCACCACACCGAGTTCGTCGCATTTGCGGAGCGCCGGGCGGAGCCAGTCAAGGGCCCGGTCGGGGCGGTAGGCGTGCATGTTGGCGTGCAGCTTCATCATCTTGAAGCCGTACTCCTTCACGTGGAACTCGAGTTCGGCGGCGCCGTTCTCGGGCCCGAACCGGGGATTGTAGTTGAAGTTCCCGATGAAGCGGTCCGGGTACTTCTGGGTGAGTTCCGCGATGTAGGCCATGTAGTCACGGATACCCTCGCGGCCTCCCCGGCCGCCCTCATTCCACACCGTGTTGCCCGGAGGCGGCTGGATGAATCCCATGTCGATCCGGCGAGGCTTGCCGTTGATCCAGTAGGGACCGTCCATCATCTTGAGCATGCGCTCCCCGTTGAACGGCTCCCCTGTGTGACGCCACGCCTGGTCGACCACGTTGGTGGGATGGAGATGGGTGTCGATTATCACGTTGGGGTACCTCCGGCTCGCTTCGGCATGCGACAGCCCGATCAGACTAGTGGTCGGGTTCCTGTCTCAGGGGTCTGCGGGCTGACCGGAGAGACGGAGATTCTGGGACCGGCGGTGGTGTCGGGACGACGACTCAGGTTGTGAGCGCTGTACGCAGCCGCGGAACGGCTAAGGCAAGAACGAGGATGAGCAACATCGGAAGGGCGGCGACCAGGCTCAACCAACTGAATCCGAGAGCGCCCATCAACACGCCCGAGCCGACGCTTCCCACCATGACCATCGTCCACACGGCCGAGTCGGCCCATCCCTCGACCACCTGGCGGACATCGGGAGGAGCGGAGGCGAAGAGCATCGAGCTAGCGGCTATGAAGGAGCAACTCCAACCCAGTCCGAGCACGAACAAGCCCGTGGCCAGGGCGAAGAGGCCGTCGGAGGGTGCGGTGCCGGATAGGAGAAGCGCAACCACGGTGAGGCTCATACCCATCCCCAGCAAGGGAAGGCGCCCCAGGCGGTCAGCCAGCTTGCCCACGAGGGGGGCGAAGGCGAACATCCCCACCGCGTGGACCGAGAGCACCATGCCCACCGCGTCGAGGCCGAAGCCGCCGTCCTCTACGCGAAGCGGGGTCGCTGTCATCACCAGGACCATGGCGCCCTGGGCCGACAGCAGGGCCAGAACGGAGATCTGGACCGCCGGGAGGCGCAGGGCGGCACCCACCGTTCCGGTGTGCTCGGGACGGCTTCCGGAGGCCACCGCTACCAGGGAAGGATCGGGGCGCAGCCCGACCCAGAAGACCATCCAGGCCAGGACGAATGCCACTGTGGCCAGCAGGAAGGCCCCGCCGTACGGGGTTCCCAACCACTCCTCCGTCACGCGACCGACCCAGTCCACCAGGTTGGCGCCGATAACCGACCCGATGGTCGCCGACCACACCACAACGCCCATCGCCTTGCCCCGCTCGGACTCCTCGGCCAACTCGGCGGCGGTGTAGCGGGCCAGGTGAATGGCGCCGACACCTCCCCCCATCAGGATCGCCCCTCCCACCAGCAACCAGTACCGACCTGCCGTCACACCCAGGAGTTCCAACGCTGCGCCACAGGCGGAGACCGGTGGGCCCGCGACCATGATGAACCGCCGCCCGTAGCGGGTGCTGAGCCGTCCGAACGCGTTGGTCCCCAGCGCTTGGCCCAAGGCGCCGGCCGCCAGCGGGATTCCCGCCATCATGGTGGATCCGCTCAGGGAACGGGCCGCCACGGTCGCCACTGTGAGGGTGGCCACGAAGGCGAGCCACGCCAGAACCGACCCCGAGAACAGCACGTAGACCAGCCGGCGGCGCACAGCGGCGAGCTCGGACCGGGTTTCCCGGCGCGGCATTGACGTAGTCACGCGTACTTCAGGGCTCGCTGTCCGGCCGTGCCGGCGGATGCGGATCTCGCCGGATGCGGTCGGCGATGGCTGCTCCGACCTCGTCGGTGCTGTTGGCGCCGCCCATGTCCCGGGTTCCCACGTCACCCTCGGCCAGGACCTCGGTGATCGCAGCGCCAACGGCATCGGCCGCGTCGTGCTCGCCCAGGTGGTCCAGCATCATGCGCACTGCTTCGATCGACGCGATGGGGTTAACCCTCCGCTGACCGGTGTACTTGGGCGCCGAGCCGTGGATCGGTTCGAACATCGATGGGAACCGGTGTTCGGGGTCGATGTTGCCGCCTGCCGCGAAACCCATGCCCCCCTGGAGCATCGCGCCGAGGTCGGTGATGATGTCGCCGAACAGGTTGGAAGCCACCACCACGTCGAACCACTCCGGGTTCTTCACCATCCACATCGACAGGGCGTCCACCAGCGCCATGTCCGTCTCTACGTCCGGATAGCCGGCCGCCACCTCGTCGAACACCGTGTCCCAGAACACCATCGAGTAGTTGAGGGCATTGGACTTGGTGCAGTTCGTGACCCGCCCGACCGGTGCCCCGGCTCCCAGCTTGGACCGCCGGCGGGCCAGATCGAACGAGTAGCGCATGACCCGCTCGCATCCCTTGTGGGTGAAGACCGCCGTCTGTAACGCCACCGCGTCGGGGGTGCCCGCCTTGAACACGCCTCCCTGCGCTGCGTACTCACCCTCGGTGTTCTCGCGCACCACCACCATGTCCAGCGTTTCGGGCGTGGCGGTCCGGATCGGGGTGCTGACCCCCGGGTACAGCCGGATCGGACGCAGGTTGACGTACTGGTCGAACCCCCGCCGGATCCCGAGTATCAACTCCAGCGACAGGTGATCCGCCACTTTGGACACGTCACCCACCGACCCCAAGAAGATCGCGTCGAACTCCGACAACGTGTCCAGGTAGTCGTCGGGCATCATCTTCCCGTCGGTCAGGTAGCGGTCACAACCCCAGTCGAACCACTCCGTCTCCACCTCGAAGCCATGGGACCGCGCCGCCGCCCGGAGAGACCTCTCCGCCTCCTCCGACACCTCCGGACCCACACCATCCGCCGGAATCACAGCTACCCGATACATACCCAAGGCTCTCTCCTCCCGATACCCGCGGCACCGTAACACCGCCGGAGAAGACTGCTCAAACCGTCGAAGCAGCAACGCGAGACCCCCCGAGGCTCTGTGCGACATCTAGTGGCAACGGGGAAGGACTCTGTGATCACCAGAGGCGGCGCACCCCGTAGCTGTCGAAGAGCGACTCTACGGATACGAGTACCAGATCGCGTGACAACGCCTGGGCGATGAGCACACGGTCGAAGGGATCCCGATGCGGGCCCGCAAGAAGCCCGGCCCGTGCGGCGTCCTCGACCGTCACGGGTAGCACCTCGAACCCCTCACCTGCGATGGCGCCCGCGATGTCGTTCGCCAGGACTGCAGCACCCGGCAACTTACCCAGACGGTACTTGGTCGTGATCTCCCAGGCCGATGCGGCGCTGATCAACTTGCGGTTCGATCGCTCCCCGATGGCGCGCCGGACCGCCGCCGGCATCCGGGAGCTACCTACTATCCACCAGAGAAACGCGTGGGTATCCAGCAGCATCCTCACACGCGTTATGTCTCCCAGTCGTCCAATACTTCGTCCGGTAGCGGCTCGAAGAAGCTGTCGCCAATCGTGATCCGTCCCTTCCAGGACCCGAACTGCGGTCTGCCCCGCCGTGCGCACGACACCAGCCGCGCCACCGGCTTACCGTTACGGGCGATGATGACCTCCTCTCCCGCCTCTACCTGCGCCAGGAGGCGTGAGAGATGAGTCTTAGCTTCGTGAATGTTCACCGTTGCCATTCGGATACTCCTTGTTAGGTCCGAGTTAGTCGACAACCGTTGCTCGGAGGGCGGGTAACCCCGCGGTGTCATCTACTCGACTCCTCCTTAGTCAAGTATATGACTAACCGGTAGTTCAGCCAAGCACGAGGTCATCCACTGCGTGGCTCGGGGGCCAGGTAGCGCAGGGCGGCAAGGGCGTAGATGCGGGCGGCCTGGTTGACACCGTACATGGCCAAGCGTTCGTTGGGGGCGTGCGCCCGTGGCACCAAGCCGGGTCCGAATGCGGCCACCGTGGGGATGCCGGCGATGCCCTGGAAGCTGAGCGCATCGGTGGCGCCCGGGAAGACAGCCGGCGCCACACGCTGGCCGAGCACCTGTTGGGAGGCATGCTGGAGTGCGGTCACCGCCGGGTGATCGGATGGGATCTCGGTGGCTTCGCTGCAGCCCACCATCTTCAGGGTGGCGTCGAGGCGAGGATTCTCGGCCATGGCCCGATCCAGGAAGCCCTCCAGGTCGGCCGTGATGCTCCGGCAGGTCATCCCCGGTACCAGGCGAATGTCCGAGGAGAACCGGGCATTACCCGGGTATACCCCGTAGAAGACCCCTCCTTCCACCATCACCCCGATGCTCACGGTCGGCCGGGTGCCATCCAGGTGGTGGGGCTCGTAGGTGAGGTGGTCGAGGAGTTCGTTGTGCATCTTGGCGATCAGCCAGGCCATCTCCACTGTGGCGTTGACAGGGTCGAAGCGGTCGGACACGCTGGAGTGCATCTGGGTTCCCACCACTTCGATGTCGAACAGCGCCGACCCTCGGGAAACTACCCCGATGCTCTCCCATTCCCTGGTCACCCCGCATGGCTCTCCGATGATGGCGGCGTCCGCCCTGAGATGGCCTTGCTCGGCGAGCCACTTCGACCCCAGAGTCGAACCTCCTTCCTCGTCCGCGGTGAGGACCAGGTCCAATTCCCCGGCCCAACCACCGACCCGCGAGAGAGCCGCTCCGGTGTAGACCATGGCGGCGATGGCAGCCTTCATGTCTCCCGATCCCAGGCCGTGGAGGACCCCGCCGAAGACGACCGCGTCGTACGGGTAGACCCGCCAGCGGGACAGGTCACCGGCCGGCTTGGTGTCGAGATGACCGGACAGGATCAGGGTCTTGCCCGGGCCGTGACCGGCAATACGGACCACCAGGTTGGGACGGGAGGGCTCGGCGCTCAACACTGTGATGTCCCGGACCCCGAGCTCCTCGAGCTTGTTCCTGACCAGCAGGGCGACCGCTCGCTCGTCGCCGGGCGGGGTGGGGCTCGGGGTGGCGATGAGGCGGCGGGCGAAGGCCAGCTGATCGTCGGAGGTGGCCATGAGGAAGGAGAGCACCTCCTGCTCGGTAGCCGTAAGGGCCGCGCTGCCCTCGGCCGGAGAGTCTTTGGACACGCGACAAGAGTTGGGTCTGGGTGTTTGGGTAGCCGGGCTCACTGTACGTTCTCGTACTGCGCCCGGAGTTTCACGTTTGGAGCGCGATCATGATCCCCACGACGGCGGCAGCGGCGGTGAACACCGACGCAATCATCCACATGCCCAGCCGAAAGTTGGCCCGGTCTGATGCCCGCTGACCCTCAAGGAGCGTGAGCATCGCGGAAGAAACGGATGCGCCGATCTCCGCACGGACCTCTGCCTGGCGGGCCTCGTCCTTCGCGTCCACGAGAGATTCGCTGATAGTGGTCACCGTAGCTCCTGTTCGGTTCGCCTGCCTCCCTTGTACAACATGTTATAACGTGGCTAGACATAAGGGTCAACCCCCTTGTGATGCGGCGGTTCGTACTCATGCCTTCCCGGGCCGTCCGAAGCCGGGGCGCCGGACCGCATCGAAGCTGGTCAAGGCCGGGATCGGCGCCTCTTCGTCACATCGCCTCCCGGTCGTGCGGGTACAGGGGCTTCGGAGCGTGCCTGAACTCGAGATTCTCCAGCCTGGGAGTGCTCGGGCCGGGGAGGTCGAGGTTGACGGCCTCCGGGACCGATCCGGGGAAGTTGGCCCGGTAGTCGCTGCACGATCGCACGATCAGCACATCCGCCTGATCAGGCTCGAGGCCGGCATGTCGCCAGGTGGCGGGATCGGCGGTGATCGAAGGGGCGGAGCTGACGAGCAGGTGATGGTTGCCGGTGGTGATCACCGCCCACTCTCCCATCGATACTTGCCGTCCGGTGAAGGATCGGCCGGTGAGCCGGTAGGCGCCCGAACCGGCCGCGGTGACAATACCTTCAACTTCCACTGGAACTGCAAATTTCTCGAAGACACCTCCGACCGCAAGCCGAACCCGCTCGCCCACCTGGCCGCGGCACCGGAGGGAGGCCTCGGGATCGAGGACCGAATGGAGCACCACCAGATCGGGAGCGTGGCGGGCCGCCTCGGTCACCATCACGGGATCGTCGCCCGGCGCTCCGGCTGTCGGGCAGTCGGCGGTGTGGGCCATGACGAAGGGCCGGCAATCCGATTCACGGGCCGACCGGAAGGCCTTCTCCGGAGTCATCAGGCGGGGCGTGGTCATCCGGTCGCGCCTGAGCCACACTTCGCCGGCGAGCTGCTCGGCCAGCAAACCGGCGCCCGTCAGGTCGCCATCGGTGACCACCAGCACGCCCAGACCGAGCTCGGGAACGTCGAGCCACGGCTGGACCGGGAACAACGACACATCCAGGACAGGACCCGCAGTCCGTGAGTCGGCCAGGCTTCGAACCTCGGCCATGGGCCCCATGTCGGTTCGCATACCCTCCGCCGGGACCAGCATGGCCCGCTTGGCCAGGGCCATGGTCGGCGCCACCTCGCCCCGGACCGTCCTGACCACCAGGCGGGCGATCCGCTCACCTGTCGAGGCCATGTCGATGTGCGGCTCCGTGTGGTACCCGACCATGGCGTCGGCGAGCTCGACCATCCGCTCCGTCACGTTGGCGTGGAGGTCCAGGCAGACCCCGAGCGGAACGGACCCGATCCGGCGGCGCGCCACATCGATCAGGGCTGCGTCGGCGTCGAAGATCGATCCGGCCACCATCGCGCCGTGGAGCGACAGCACCAACCCGTCCAAGGGCCGGGCTCGGGCCAGCTCGCGGTCTAACAGCCCGGCCAGGTACTCGAACGTGTCGTCCGTGACCCGACCCGAAGGGAGCGCCCACGCGGCCAGCAGCGGGACCGCCTCGGCGCCCATCTCTTCGAGCAGGGCCATCGCCCCGGCGAACTCGGTGTTCGTTCCGGCCAGGGACCGGGACGCGTCCTCGCCCAGCAGGACGGTGTAGTCCTCCCGGACGGTCGGCTTGGGGCTGAAGGTGTTGGTCTCCTGGACCAGGGATGCCACCCCGATGCGAGGACCCGCCACCTGTCTATCCCCAGTGGTCTGTCTCGGGAATGGCGGTGTGGTATGGCGTCGGCAGCGGTGTTCCTCGCAAGGCCCGCTGACGAAGGCGTGCCCGCAGCGGCACGTTGAGGAAGCGGAACGCAGCGACGGGCGCCGATGACCGCCAGAGCACACCAAGCTATTTCGCAGACAGACCACCGGATCAACCCGGTGGCGTGAGCGACACCGGCAGGTTCGCCTCGGCGGAGCGCTTGGCCGCGTCCACGATGGCGTGGGCGTTACGGGCCATTTCGAGCGTCACCTCGGGAGGGCGACCGTCCAGCACCGCCCGGATGAAGTGATCCAGCGCGCCTGCCAGGTCGCCGCGCACCCGGTCGCGGCTCACCGGCCAGTGGGTCAGGTCGGGATGGGTGAACCCCTCGCGGTCCGCCACAGCCAGACCGTGATTGGATCCGTCCACGAACACGCCTCCCCCGGTCCCGACCAGCTGGAGGGACGCGTCCAGCAGCGCCGGGACGGTGGGCGGCAGCACCCAACTGGTTTCGAGCGCGCCGATGACACCGTTCTCGAACCGCACCAGCACCATGGCCGCATCATCATGGCCGTAGGGGGCCGACCGGCGGGAGATGCTTTCCGCATACACCCTGGTGACCGGGGAGTCCGCCAGCCAGGCCATCACGTCCAGATCGTGGATGCCGGTGGAGATCAGCAGATCGGTCCAGACACCGTAGATGTCGGCGCCGAGGTATGAACCCCGGCGGCGCACGAAGATGGTGTGGACATCACCCATACGCCCGGAGGCGACCGCGGCCTTCGCCTCCGAGTAGCGGGGGTCGAAGCGCAGGATGAAGTTGACCATGGTCAGGACCCCGGTCTCCTCGATGTCCTCGATCAGGCGGTCGGCGCCGGCCAGCGAGGGCGCCAGGGGCTTCTCCAGCAAGAGGTGTTTTCCGGCCCTCGCCAGCTGCATGGCCACCGGATAGCGATGGTGCTCCGGGACGGAGACCGAGGCGGCGGCAAGATCGCATTCCTCCAGCAGGTCGGTGACCTCGGTGAACCAGGGCACGCCGAGCTGCTCCCCCACCGTGCGGGCGGCCTCCGGGTTGGCATCGACCACCCCCACCAGATCGGCCAGCGGATGCTCGGCGTAGATCCGGGCGTGGAGCGAGCCGATCATCCCGGTCCCGACCACGGCGGTGCGCAACCGGTTCACGACAGAGCCCCGGCAGGAACGAAGACCCGGTCGTGGCCGGGCATCACCCGGGTCGGCGCCAACGACTGGATCCGGTCGAGGCTGGCGTTCAGCCCCCGGAGCTGGTCATCGGTGTACCAGTGCGAGAAGGCGCGTTCGGAGTACTCGCGGCGGGTCATGACCGTGTCACCCGCCACGAGCACCCGCTCACCCGACTCCGACTCGGCTATCACGCTGATGTGGCCCGGCGTGTGGCCCGGGGTGGAGATAGCCACCAGGCCGGGCATGATCTCCAGATCGCCGCCCCGCGGCACCTCGATCAGATCGCCCATGACCGCCAGCCGCCGCTCCGTCTCCTCCGGCCCGTAGATCTCCTCGCAGAAGTCGACCTCACCCTGGCCCATCACCAGATCTGCGCCGGGAATCCGGAATGCGCTGCCCATATGGTCGTGATGGCAGTGGGTGCACACCACGTAGTCGATATCGGCGGGAGTGACCCCGAAGCGGGCCAGGCCGATACCGAGCTGACCGTAGAAACCGGTGTGATGGTTGCCCGGGTCCACCAGGACGTTCTTCGGGCCCCGGATCAGCACGGTGGTGGACACCGGCAGAAAGCCCAGGTTGGAATCGAACAAGCTGGATTCGGCCGGATCGATACCCATCATCCGCTCCATGCGGTCCAGGACAGCGTCGGTATCGGCGGCGAAGTGGTAGACCACCTCGTCGTCCAGCAGGCTGAACCTCAGCACCACCGGCTGTATGACCACGTCTATCTGGTTGGGCATCTACCGTGTCTCCCTTCGTTCGGATCGGACCGGCCGGACAGGCGGCTCATCGTTCCACTCCCGCCGTGATGACCTCGGTGATGTTCTTCTGGAAGAAGGCCGTGATGAGGATCACCGGCAGCGCGGTTATCACGGTGGCCGCCGCCAGCTGGCCGATCTCGATATCCATCGTAGAGCGGAACAGGCCCAGCGTGACGGTGAGCATCGAGAGGTGGGACGTGAAGAGCAGCGGGGTCAGGAACTCCACCCAGGCCAGGACGAACCCCAGGAGCAATCCGGCGAAGATACCGGGCCTGAGCAGGGGCAGGACGATGCGGAAGATCAGCTGGGGCAGGCCTGCGCCGTCGATCAGGGCCATCTCCTCCACCGACACCGGAATGGCACGGACGAACGATCCCATGATCCAGACCATGAACGGGAGGGTGAAGGCGACATAGGGCAGGACCAGGCCGACGTAGGTGTCCCGCAGGCCCAGCTGCACCACCGTGATGAAGAGCGGCATGATGAACAGGAGGGTCGGCAGCACGTAGATGGCCGCGAAACCGCCCAGGATCAGGCGCCGGCCAGGCACCCGCATGCGGTTGAGGGCGTAGGCGGCGGGCACGGCGACAGCTACCGTCACCACGGCGGTCGCGATGGCCACTACAAGGCTGTTGACCATCGACTCGGCGACCGGGACGCCGGAGGAGGCCGAGAAGATCCGGGTGTAGTGCTCGGTCGTGATGTATGTGGGCACGAACGCCACGTCGGCGGAGCGGATGTCCCGCTCGGTCTGGGTGCTGGTCAGGATTATCCCGTAGAGCGGGAAGGCCATCACGATTAGCACCACCGCCGCGCCTACATACGTTGCGGCCCGGCGGACGGCTCGGGTCGGAATGGTGGCAAGCATGGTCAGGCCCCCGCCAGCCTTCGGGCGCGGACCAGCATCCAGCCCAGTCCGGCAATGGCCAGCACCGTGAACGCCGAGAGAAGATAGGCCGTCGCCGCTGCGCTCCCGAAGTCGAACTGCTCGAAACCTTGACGGTAAACCAGAAAGTTGAGGGTGGTGGTGGCCCGGCTGGGACCTCCCCTGGTAAGGACGAATATGGTGTCGAACACCTTCATCGCCCAGACGAACAGGAAGATCACCACCGGTATGACGACCGGCAACATGAGTGGCAGAGTTATGTATCGGAGCGTCCGCCACGATCCCGCCCCATCGATGGCTGCAGCCTCCTTGACGGTTCGGGGAACGATCTGGAGTCCGGCCAGCAGGAAGATGGTGGCGAAGGGAATCCAGCGCCAGACCTCGGCGATCAACACCGAATGGAGCGCGATGGTCTGTCCGCCCAGCCAGATGATGTCGCCCTCGCCGCCGAACGCCCTGATCAACCCGTTGAGGAAACCGAACTCGGCGTGGAACATCTGCACCCAGAGCACCCCAGAGGCCACCGGTGGAACCGCCCACGGCAGGAGCACCGTCACGCGGAGCAGGCCCCGTCCCAGGAAGGTTTTGTTGAGCAGGAGGGCGATGCCGAACGACAGGACCACCGTGACCAGGCAGAGCATCAACCCGAAGTAGAGGGTTGTCCAGGTGGCCTCCCAGAACGCCCCGCTGGTGAGCTGGTTGATGAAGTTGTCGAGGCCGACAAACCGAACGATCCGGAACCGGGGAGACAGGTCGATGTCCGACAGGCTGTATGCGACCGTGGTGATGGCCGGGTAGGCGTACACGCCGGCCACGATCAGCACCGCCGGGGCCACCAGGGCAATTGCAGCCCGGCGACCCCGGCGGTTCCCTGTCCGGATTGTTTCCTCCGCCCGGACTTCTCCAGTCATATCGTTAGGAGGCGGGGAGAGTTACTCCTCGTCCTGCCTCCGGGCCGCAGTAGCGGCCGCCGCCGCGTCGTCCAGCGCCTGCTTGGGAGCCTTGTTGCCGGCCAACACCTCGTGGATCTCGTCGGCCAGCATCTGGGTCCAGCGCGGACGATCCTCGGACCACCCGCCGTCCACCGGATACTCGTAAGCCTTGGCGAGGGCCGGGTAGAACGGGAAGGCCTCCACGATGTCGGGCTCTTGCAGCACGCCCGAGTAGATGGAACCCCATCCGCCCATGGCCACCACGCGCTGGCCTTCACGGGAGGTGATGAGCTCGAGCAGGCGCCATGCCTCGTCCTTGTTCTCGGCGTACACCGGGACGCCGAAGAACTCCGATCCGTCCACCGAGCCGCTGGTGACCACCGCCGGGTTGGGAGCGAACGCGCTATGACCTGCGATCTGAGAGGCGTCCGGAATGGCCGCCACTCCCGCCACGAACGGCCAGGAGATGAACATGCCCCGAGTGCCCTCGAAGAACCCCGGAGTGGCGTCGAACACCCAGGTATAGGTGGTGACCGCCGGATCGACCACCTGGTGGGTATGCAGCAGGTCGTAGAGCTTCTGCAGCGCCTCCACACCTTCCTCGGAGTTCCAGCTGGGCTGTTGCTCGGCATCCAGGAAGCTGCCGCCATGCATGTTGAGCATGCCGCCCCACGTCCAGAGCACATGGGCGCCGGCCCAGGCGTCGGTATAGCCGTAGTACTGGGTGCCGTCCCGCTCGCCGGTCATGGCCTTGGCGTACTCGACGAAGGTATCCCAGGAATTCGGCGTGGCGTGCCAGTTGGTCGGAGCATCCGGATCGAGACCCGCCTGCTCCATCAGCCGCTTGTTCCAATGGAGCAGTTGGCTTCCCATGGTCCAAGGCGCCGCCAGAGTGTTGTCATCCAACTCGACAGCTCCGAGACCTCGGGTGAGAAGGTCGGCCTCGGTCCGAACGTTCTGGTCCATGAAGGTGCTGGCGTTGGTGAGCCAGCCCCGGGTGCCCAGCTCGGCCCCGAGCTCGGCTGTGACGAAGACCGCATCCCACGGGGAGCTCTGCGCCAGGAAGGAGGTGGTCAGCTTGCTCCGGAGGTCGGGTGTGGTGACCTCCTCGATGGTGGGAGCGAACCCCACCGATGCCTGGTGCTGCTCAAGGAGAGCCTTGACCGGGTCCATGTGGGTTCCGATCAGAACGCCCAGCGAGCCGGTGAAGTCGGTACCAGGCTCGGCGCCCTCTTCGATCGGATCACCCTCGCCGCAGGCGGCCACCAACGCAGACAGGCCTCCCATGGCGGCGAAGGCCATAAGCGCAGAGCCTCCACCAAGCACCTGGCGGCGGGTGAAGTGGTGGGGGCTGTTGGACTTCGGTACCAAGAGCGACCTCCTTCGATCGGTCAAACGTCGAGCGCGTTTCTGCCCGCTCGAAGAAAAATAGCCCATCGAGGGACAGCACGCCAAAGTTTCACACGGAATGGACTCTTCACCGTCCGAAACGTGGCTAGGTCAAAGGGGAGATGACCACCACCTACGGCACCTCAGTCCGGGTGTTCACCGGACTGCCGAGTTGACGACGCTTCTGGAGCGCGCCGACGAAACACCCCACCTGCTGGTCTTCGCCGGCTGGGACCACTACGGTCAGGCATTGATCGGACCCGACGCACGGCGAGGCGCTCGCCCAGCCGGGCGGTTCGGCTCTCGGGGAGCAAGCATGATCATCCTCGCGAACGGCATGACGAACGAAGTCACCCGGCGGAGCGACACCACCGGGGCTCTTTGGGTGCGAATGGACGAGCTCTCCCGCGCCACCGGCTGGCAGATGAAACCGGAAGGCGCGTGCCTGGGCGAGTTGTGCGTGCCCCTGCCGGCGAACAAGCGTGGGGAGTGGATCGCCGACGCCGACGACTGGGTCTGGTTCTGCTACTCGGACTTCGCGGACATGATCGGCCAGAAGTACGTGAGCGACGGCGACGTGTGGAGCCTCGGCTCGGTGCCACAGGTCCGGAGCGTCGGGCTGGAATCCGCGATCGCCCCCGACTTCGAGGTCACCGAGCGCAACGGCAACACGTTGCGGCTTTCAGACTTGCGCGGCCACAAGGTGGTGCTGTTCACCTGGTCATCGTGGTGAGGATGCCGCTTCAGCCTGCCGGACTGGCAGGATCTCTACGACTCCATCGGTCAGGACCGGTTCGAGTTAATCAGCGTGGCACAGGACTCGGGGGCCCCCGAGGCAACGGATAAGTGGTTCGACCGGGCCTCCCCGACCTACCGGTGCGTCGACGACCCGACACACCAGATCAGCTCGCTGTTCGGCTGGGTGAGCGTGCCGTCGGCGGCGTGGATCGACGAGGACGGCCGCATCGTTCGCAGCAACGAAGGGACGTACCCGGCTCCTAAGACCATCAGGTTCGGCCTCGGCAAGGTTCGCGTCGGTGACCACGCGTTTGCCCGGGCGACCCGCGACTGGATCGAGCGGGGACCCGACAGCGAGCACATCTCGTCCCACCAGGAACTGGCCGAGCGACTCAAGCCCGTCGATGACGACACGCTCCTGGCAGAGGTGACGTTCAAGCTGGCCTTGCACTTCGAGGCGGTGGGCGACAGAGAGCGCGCATGGCGGCACTTCAACGCGGCGGAGCGCTTGGCGCCCGACAACTGGAACTACCTGCGGCAGGGCTGGACCCACAAGGGAACCCTCTACGCTGCCTTGAAGGTGCTGAAGCGGACGAACTACCTGCGCAAGAACTCCGACAAGAGCTACTACGACCCCATGGGGCTACCCGGCGAGAACCACCGCCGGTACATCGAACCGGAGTGGCTGTGGACGCCTACCGTCCGGCGGTTCAAGCAACTGCTCCGGCACTAGAGATGATCAACAAGAAAGCCCCCTGAGAGAACGGGCACTCCGGGTAATGGCTGATGTTATGATGTAGCGTCATGCGTACACAGATAGCCCTAGAGACCGAACAGCACGCGCTCGTCAAGCGCAAGGCCGCCGACTTGGGCATCAGCATGGCCGAGTACATCCGCCGTCTCGTCGAGCGCGACCTCGAGCAGACGGGCACCAGCACCGACATCGCCGCCATCTTCGGCATCGGAGACTCCGGCGGAAGCGACATCGCCGTCGACCGCAAAGTGGCCACCGCCGAGGCGATCGCCGCCCGAGCCGCACGGCGATGAGCGTCTTCGTCGACACGTCGGCTTGGTACGCGGCAGCCGACCTCGGCGATGTCCATCACCTTCGAGCCGTCGAGCGGCTCGGCGAGTTCTCCCGCGATCTGCTGACCAGCGATCATGTGCTGGTGGAGACGTGGTTTCTGGCCGCTAACCGTCTCGGCGCCGATGTCGCCGAGACGTTGGTCAACACCATCCGCGCCGGTGGAGCACGCGTCGAAACCGCCACGATCGCCGATCTGGAGATTGCCGCGCAGATTCACGACGCGTTCGCAGACCAGGAATTCTCGATCGTCGATCGCACGAGCTGGTCGATCATGCAGCGTCTGGGCGTGCAGGAGGCGATCTCCTTCGACCGGGACTACCTGATCTACCGGTTCGGCCGCAACCGCCGGCAAGCCTTCACCGTCCACGCTTAGCAGTGGACAGTGGCCCCATCCCTTGGAACTACTCGTCTAGCCTGCCGGTGATCCGTTGCCCTGGAGGGACGGGATCAGATCGGCGGGCCGGACCGGGACTCGTGGCAACTCGAGGCCGGTGGCGTCGCGGAGGGCGTTGACGATGGCCGGCGTGGAGGACAGCGTGGGCGGCTCCCCTACCCCGTTGAGCCCGTACGGGGAGTCGGGATGGGGGAACTCGAAAAGCCGGACGTCCATGGGAGGCATGTCGAGGATGGTGGGGATCAGGTAGTCGGTGAAGGAGGCGTTCTTCACGAAGCCGTCCTCGACCTGAACCTCCTCCAGCAGGGCGAGGCCGAGACCCTGGGCGGAACCGCCTTCGATCTGGCCCTCGACGGCCTGGGGGTTCATGGCCTTCCCCACATCCTGGGCGGTGGCCAACTCGACCACCCGGACCAGGCCCAACTCGGTGTCCACATCGACCACCGCCCGGTGGGCCGCGTAGGCGAAGGCGATGTGGGCGTTGCCCTGGCCCCGTGAATCGTCGATGGGCTCGGTGGGCCGGTGGTGGTACACGAAGGTGTGCTCGATCGTGTCATCGCCCAGGAGGTCGGCAAGATGAAGGAGGGCTTCCCCCGTTCCGGGGACCGTGATCCCGTGGGGAGTGAGCACGAGGTCTCCGGGAGAGCGACCGAGCCGTCGAACGGCTCGTTCAATGATTAGCTCGCGTACTCCGTGACAGGCGCCTTCGACCGCTCCGCCCGTCATCCAGGTCTGGCGGGACGCTGCCGACGAGCCGGCGTCCCCGATGTCCGTGTCGGCGGGTCGGACGGTTACCGAGTCGATCCCCAACTCGGTCCGCACGATCTGGGCCTGGACCGCCACGATGCCCTGCCCGCACTCCGAGGCGGCGCTGTAGACCTCCGCCACGGGCCGGCCGCCCGCGACCGAGACCGACACCCGGGCGGTGGAGATGTCGTCCACCCCTCCCGAAAAGCCGATCGCCTTCATCCCGAGGGCGTAGCCGACCCCCCTGACTACGGCTTCCCCGTGAGTGGTGTTGCCCACGCCGCCGGGCAGGCGCCTCAGGTCCTCCCCCGCCGCAGGACGGTCGGGAGGCAGGGGAAGCCGGCGCAGATGATCGAGCAGCTCGCGGGTGGGGGTGGGACCGTCAACCCCCTGCCCGGTGGGTAGGAGGTCTCCCTCCTGTATCGCATTGCGGATCCTCAGTTCGACCGGATCCATGTCCAGTTCCCCGGCGAGGCTATCCATTGCCGACTCGATGGCGTAGCAGGCCTGTACCGCCCCGAAGCCACGCATGGCCCCGCGGGGAGGGTTGTTGGTGTAGACGGCATAACCGTCGATCTCGACGTGGTCGACCTTGTAGGCGCCGGCGGCGAAGTAGGAGGCGTTGGCGATGACGATCCGCGAGGTAGACGTGTAGGCGCCACCGTCCAGCAGGAGCCTTACCTTGGAGTAGAGCAGGGTTCCGTCCCGGCAGGCGCCCAGCTCGACCCGGATCCGGGAGGGGTGCCGGTGGACATGGCCGACGAAGGACTCCTCGCGGTTGTAGGACATCTTGACGGGACGGCCCATCCGCAGCGCCAGCATGCAGGCGTGAATGTGAACCGACAGATCCTCCCGACCTCCGAACGCCCCGCCGACTCCGCTCAGGGTCAGGCGCACCCGGCTCGGATCCAGCCCCAGAGCGGCTGCCACCTGGCGCCGGTCGTCGTGGATCCACTGCGCCGCCACGTACAGGTCGATACCGCCACTCCCGTCCGGCACCGCTAGACCGGCTTCCGGGCCCAGGAAGGCCGGATCCTGGACCCCGGAGGCGTACTCCCCTCGCACCACCACCTCCGCCCGTGACCTTGCCGAGGAAACGTCCCCGTGGCGGATGCGGACATGACGAGCCACGTTCCCGCCCGGGTCGATCGGATCCCCGGCCCCGGAAAGGGCCTCCTCCGGATCGGTCATGGGCGCCCGCACCTCGTAGCCGACGCGGACTGCCTCGACCGCCCTGCGAGCCGTTTCGGGATGGTCGGCCGCCACGATCGCCACCGGCTCGCCCACGTACCGGACTTCGTGGGTGGCCAGGACGGGCTGGTCCGCCACCTTGATGCCGTAGAAACGGTGTCCGGGGACGTCCTCGGCGGTCAGCACGGTGGCAACCCCCCGGATCGCCAGGGCCTGCGAGATGTCGATACCCGAGATGCGGGCCCTCGGGTGCGGACTCCTCACCGTGGCGCCCCACAGCATGCCGTCGATTTCGAGGTCCGAGGCGTAGGCGAATCGGCCCAGCACCTTGAGCGGCGCGTCGGGACGCGGGGGTGACGTGCCGACACCGCGCGCGTGGGTGGTGCGGTCACGGACCTTCGTGTCTAGTTGCTGGCGAGCCCCCATCACGCGCGGCAGCCTTCCACACCGGACCGCAGCATGCGGCTATCGAGGTCACGACCGATGAAGACCATCCGGCTGCTCCTGCGGCCCGACCAACGTCCGCCCGGATATATCTCGAACAGTTGATGGACCCCTTGGAGAATGGTCTGGCGGGGTTGCCCCGCAACGGCAAGGATGCCCTTGATCCGGTTGATATCGGCAGATCGCGCCTCGGTGAGGGCCTCTAGCCACTCCCTGACCCTCGCCTCGTCCAACTCGCCGTCGACTTCGATGCTGATGGCTTCCACACCCGGATCAGAGGAGTGGACGTAGGTTTCTTCGAGGAACCCGCCGTCAGCCGACGCGGGCGATCCACCGAAGGCCTCGATTCCGAGAATCTCATCCGGATCCACCCTCGAGTAGGCCGATCTGATAACGGGGGCGGTGTTGTTGAATCCGGTGATCCGAGCCTCTGTGCTCCGCAAGGCATCAGGCCCCACCAGGTCGGTCTTGTTGAGCACGATCCGGTCGGCGCACAGGATCTGGTCCACCACCCTGCTGGCGGGCCGCTCCGGGCCGAACGCGTCCAGATGGGAGTCTACGTGCTTGGCGTCGACCATGGTCACGATCCCGTCAACCGCGATGCGATCGGCCAACCCATCGACGAAGAGCGCCTGGGTGACCGGCACGGGGTCGGCAACCCCGCTGGTCTCGATGACCACGTAGTCGGGCGGCTCAGGGCGGGCCAGCAGCTTGCGGATCGTGGCGGCCAGGTCGTTGCGGACCGACAGCGTGCAGCAGACACATCCGTTGGCCATCTCGATTATCTCCTCGCCGGAGGAGACGATGAGATCGCCGTCGATCCCGATCTCACCCATCTCGTTCACTATCACCGCGATGCGGCGACCGTGGTCCGTCGAGAGGATGTGGTTTACGAGGGTGGTCTTGCCGGCGCCCAGAAAGCCTGTCAGGACGGTGACGCTCGGCCCGGTCCCGGATTGGATGGACACCGATCTCATCCGGCCGCCGTGTCCATCGCGGCCAGCCGGACCGCGGACATGATCTTCTCGTAGCCGGTGCAACGGCAGAGGTTCCCTGCCAGGGCCTCGCGTATCTCATCGTCCGAGGGATCGGAATTGGCCTCGAGAAGGCAGTGGGTGGCGAGGATGAGGCCGGGCGTGCAGAATCCGCACTGGACCGCTCCCTCGGAAACGTACGCCTGCTGGATCGGATGGAGCGACTCCCCGTCCGCCAGACCCTCCACCGTCACCACCTCCGCGCCATCGGCCTGGCCGGCCGACACCAAGCACGCGCAGACGAGGTCACCGTCCAGGTACACGGAACACGATCCGCACTCTCCCTGCTCGCAAGCGTCCTTCGATCCCCTCAGGCCCAACCGCTCCCTCAGGACATACAGCAGGCTCTCACCGGCCCAGACGTTCTCCGCCGTGCGGCGCCTGCCGTTCACCGTCACCTCAATGAGCATGGGTTCCATCCGTCGCCAGGGTCGACCAGGCCCAATGGAGCGTCCTGCGGGCCATGACGCGAAGGGCATGGACCCTGTAGCCGGCCGGCCCGCGCACGTCGTCGATCGGCCGGGATGCAGCCGCCACGCGGTCGGCGAAACCATCCACAACCCCGGCGGGAAGCTCACGATGGTCCTCCCAATACCCCCCGAGGGCGAGTTCCCGATCCAGGTAGGCAGTGGCGTCGGCGGCCTCGATCGGGGTGGGGGCCGCGGAGCCGATCCCGGTCCCGACACGGCGGCTAGGCACGTCGAATGCGAGCGCGAAGGAGACCACCGCGATAACCATCGCGTTGCGGGTACCCACCTTGGAGAACTGCTGCGGGCCTCGGACACTCGGGACCAGGACCGATCTGATCAGCTCGTCCGGCTCCAGCACGTTTCTCTTGGGACCGGTAAAGAACCGCCCGATCGGTACATCCCTAATCCCTCGCATCGACTCGACCCGGACCGTCGCACCGGTGGCGAGCAGCGGCGGGTGAGCGTCCCCGGCGGGAGAAGCAGTTCCCAGGTTCCCCGCGATGGTTCCCCGGTTGCGGATCTGGGGCGACCCGACCGTCCGGGAGGCGAGCGCCAGCGCAGGAAGGTCGCTACCCAGGTGCTCCAAGACATCCGTGTAGGTGACGCCGGCCCCGAGTTCGACCGTACCGTTGCTCTTCTCCCATCGTCTGAGTCCGTCGAGATGGGAAAGATCGAGCAAGGACACCGGACGGCGGCGGGCAAAATTGATCTCGACCATCAGATCCGTGCCGCCGTTGATCGGAACCGCGGCGGGGTTCTCCGTCTTCAGCGCTACTGCATCCTGCCAGGTGCGAGGTCGGAGGTAATCCACTCTCGGTTTCTCTTACGGCGGACACCGATGCTAGCTGCGGCAGCTTTGACGCCCGGCAGTGGACCCGGCGTCGCGTAGCCGTCGTGATAACTTGGAGTCTTCGATCGCGAACAGGGGGGAAGTCATGGCCCACGAGCAGGTGGGCAGCGGTCGCGCCGGCCTGCTCCGGCGCGCGCTACGGCTCGAATGGCTGACCGTGGGCTGGAACGCGGTGGAAGGGGTCATCGCGGTGGCCGCTGCCCTCGCCGCCGGCAGCGTGGCTCTTCTCGGATTCGGGATCGACAGCTTCGTCGAGACTGTGTCTGGCGCAGTGATCGTCTGGCGCATCGGCGCGGAGCGACGCGCCAAGGATGCGGAACGCATCAAGCGGGTCGAAGACATCGCTCGCAGAGGGGTGGCCCTCAGTCTCTGGTTGCTGGCGATCTACGTGGCTGCGGACGCCACCGTTGCCCTGGCCAACGGAGAGCGGCCCTCCTCCTCGGCGGTCGGTATGGCATTGCTGGTGTTGTCAATAGCCGTGATGAAGTGGTTGGCCAATGCCAAGCGGGCCGTTGCTCTCGCCCTGCACAGCCATGCCATGGAGGCTGACGCGGCACAGACCGACTTCTGCTGGAAGCTCTCGGTGGTCGCGCTCGTCGGGCTGGTTGCCAACGCTGTCCTCGGTTGGTGGTGGGCCGACCCGGTGGCTGCCCTCGGGCTGGCCGCGCTGATAGCCGTCGAGGCCCGGCGAACCTGGAAAACAAGCGCCGCCTGCTGCTAGGCCGGCCTACCGCCGGATCAGCGCCCTTGTCGCGGTGCCACGTCTGTGGTCGAGGCGGAAGAGACCTGTATTGGGGAAGTCTGCGGTTCAGGGACGGCGCGCCCGGATGATGGCGGAGTGGACCCCTATGACGGGTTGGGAGTTGGCCGTTTCCACCATCTGATGAGTGGGAGTGATCTCCACGTCGACCAGGCCCGCCGACTCCAACCCCTGCCGGTACTCGGTGAAGGAAGGCGCCCCGGCGATACAACCGACCCAGGAGCCCCGCTCCTTACGCTGCTCGGGAGTGAGGGCATCGTCGGCCACCACATCGGTCACACCTACGCGCCCGCCGGGACGGAGCACCCGGGCGATCTCCGCGAAGACGGCTTTCTTGTCCTCCGACAGGTTGATCACGCAGTTGGAGATGACCACGTCCACCGAAGCGTCGGGCAGTGGGATGTCCTCCATGTAGCCCTTGAGGAATTCGACGTTGCTCACCTCCCCCTCGGCGGCGTTGGCTCGAGCCAGGTCCAGCATCTCATCGGTCATGTCCAAGCCGTAGGCGAACCCGGTGGGACCTACCCTCCGAGCCGACAGCAATACGTCGATGCCGGCGCCCGAACCGAGGTCCAGCACGATCTCGCCAGGGCGTAACTCGGCCACCGCAACCGGGTTGCCGCAGCCGAGGGACCCTTCGGCCGCGGCCGCCGGAAGCTCGTCGATGTCGGACGACTCGTAGAGGCTGGACGCGAGCTCGAACTCCGGCTCGATCTCGGCTACGCGGGTCATGGTGGCCCGGGCGGCGTTGGCATAGCTCTGCCGTACCTGCTCACGGATGCTATCTGTCATGAGGTTCCTCCGGTGGCGGCGATCCACAGTACCTACTTCGACCGACCTATGCCGTACGGTATCCGCCCGCCCGTGTGCACATCCGGCCGCCGAGTTCCAAACGCGAACGGTTCCTCCCCGCTCCTCTGGATACGCTCGCAAGTGGAATCGAATGCGGGTGGTGACCACACATCTAACTTCTGGCCCACGATCAGATGAGAAGAACTGGTGGGCGTGGCAGCCGCGCTGTCCGCTACAGAAGGATTCGGTGCGGTAACAGTGGAACGGCTCTCGGAGGATCTGGGGTTCCCATGCGCGATGTCTCCGAGCACTTCGGTTCGCACGCGTTACTACAGCAGTCGATCGTGTGGGCTCGTACCGACGTGTTCGACAAGGCCGTGACGGAGCCGGTCCAACGACGCACCGGACGGCATCGAGCGGCTCAGAGCCCTGCTCTCGCAGCGCGTCGACTACGCAGAGAGCGACGCGTACCGGGGTGGGCTTGTAGGCAGGGCTGCCGACCTGCCGGATCACATCAGGGACCTGATAGCCCGGATCGCCCGGTCATTGATCGAGACTCTGGCCGGACACGCTCGCTTGGCCGGGGAACAGGGCGAGTTACCGCCCGGAACCGATCCGCACCGGGTCGCCTTCGAGGTCCACGGACTGGTTAAGGAGGCCAATTGGACCTTCGGCGTGTTAGGCGACAGAAATGCCTACAGCCGCGCCCGAGCGGGTATCGAACACCGTATCGGCTGTTAGAAGGGTGGTGTGAATCCCCTTCTACGGGCTGTCAACCGATGACTAAATGCCTGTTCAGAGGGAGACGGGCCGTTTCTCCCTCTGTGCTAGGACCACCCTTTTTGGATACCCACCTTCGAGGGGGAACCCGAATCTACTCAGGCCCATGGTCCCTGAGGCTCGTTTCCAGAAGTCGGGTCCCGCTATACATCGATCACGCGAGCGCCAACCCCCACCGCGGCCAACAGGGCATTCAGGTCATGCGAGTCGGACGTGAGAAGCGAGACGCGGGGATCCCGTCGGCTTGCCTCAGCCACCGCTACCGCGACGGAGGCATCAATAACGTCGGAAATCCCGGCCTCGCCGCACAGTTGGCCCGAGGCGCGCGCTCTCGACCCGGTGAGATCTACCTCATCGCATCTCCTGAGCGAACGCGACAACCGAGCCTGCCGGCTCGGATCCCTCCATGCCTGGCCGATCACGCCAGCCGGAACATGAACCCGTTCGCCGTGGTGAAGGGCGGTCTCGATCACCGACAAGATGTGGCGGTTGCCCCGGTCCACCTGGATCAAGGCCCCGGTATCGAGAACGAGGGTCATGGTCCGTAGAGCAGTTCGCGAGCCCGGGCTCGTTCTTCTTCGGTGAATGCCCCGTTCTCAGCCTGCCACTCCTCGAGTAACTCCCTCCAGCCCTCCAGCGCCTCACGCTGGTTCTCCAGATTGTTGTGCCAACGGTTCGGATCCCGATCAGCCTCCTTGTACACCTCCTCCAAAGCCGCTGCAAGGGCAGGGTCCGACGGCTTCGCCGGACCCTCTACGCGTATCACGTAGAGTCTTTCCGGCAGCTCGGGAAGATCGACCAGTTTGCGGACCGGGCGATGAGAGCTTGTGTGGGACTCTGATGGAGGCGCGAATCCGACTTCACCGTCACCCTCCGCTCGGACCAGGTCGACCGAGCCCACTACCTGTGGTTCATCCATAACGGCAACATACCCCATCGCCCTGAAAGGGTCAATACCCTCGATCAGTATCAGCGGCACCGGATCGGTGCCTAGAACCGGAGGGCTACAAAGCTGTCAACCAACTCGGTCGATGGTCTCGATGTCGCTCGGGTCGTCCAGCATCTCCCAGCGGAGCAGAGATATGGGGACGTTGCCGTTGCTCCACAGATGGTCGTGGAACCATCGGAGGCTGAACTCGGCCCCCAGCTTCTTCTTCGCGTCGCCGAGCAGGCGGATTATCTCGAGCTTGCCGACCATGTAGGCCATCGCCAGGCCGGGATTGGACACGTACATCGACGTCTCCTCGAGAGCGGTCTGGGGATCGACCGGGATCAACTCCTCGAACATCTTCATACCCTCCTCGAGGGTGATGGCCCCGGTGGCCAGACTCACGTCCACCACCGTCCGCAGGCTACGGAGCCGCTTGAAGTTCTGGGTCACCAGCCTCGACCAGGGAGCGTCGTCGAACAGGCCGGCCTGGAGCATCAACGCCTCGTTGTAGTGGGCCAGGCCCTCGTTGCTGATCGAGTCGTAGTAGCGCCTTCTTAGCGGGTTGGGATTGGCCCAGGACAGAGCCAACTGCTTGTAGTGGACTCCTTCGTGCATGATGCCCAACCGGGGGTCCCGGGCGTTGGCCTCGTAGAAGTAGGACAGGGGCCGGTTGGGATCCCATACGTAGGTGTATGCATCCTGGTCGAGGCGCTGGTCGGAGGTCAGGTCGTTGGCAACCCCCAGCCAGTTGAGAGGCTGCACGTACTCGGGTAGGGGCGCCGTGAGGTAGCGGCGGAGAGAGTCCGGCTGGGTGAGAAGGTCCTCGTTCTCATAGAACTCCCGGACCGCTTGCTCATCCCGGGCTTGCCTCTCGCACTGGGCCTCCGCGGTCGGGAAGCGGTCCGGCGCCGGCGTGTCGCCATAGCGGTTGCGCTCCACCTCCTCCCAGGCGTAGTTGCGGTAGAGCTCCCGCTCGGCCAGCAGGACCATCTCCTCGGGCTGGAGAGGGAGGAGCGCCACGTTCCGGAGGTACCACATGAAGTTGTCACGTCCCACCGGCTCGGGCGCAGGCATCCCGGCCTCATGCTCCCGCAGCCACTCCCGGAAGGACACCAGATGCGCGGTGGCCTCGGCGCCCGCCTCGGTGAGCGCACTCCGCCGGGCGCCATCGAAGAATCCGCTCAGTTCTTCGACCGATGTGGGCAGGGCGGACTCGATGTCGCGGAGCAGGCGAATGGCCGACCCGGCCAGTGCCGAGGTGCCCGCTCGGGCCAGGTTCTCCAGGGCGACTTCGAGCTGGGAACCCACCATGTGGAGCTTGTGGATGATGCCGTCCTGGCGATCTCCGTCGAACGGCGGCGGGCAGAGCAGCGAGTCGTAATAGGTGCCGAGCGCCTGGTGGACCTGCATGACCGCGTCCCGTTCCCAGGAGCGCAGGATCCTCGTCTCCCACTCTACGCGGGAGATGGCGGAACCGATCAGCCGGTAGTCGACCTGGGTGGGCGCCGGCTCGCCCGACACGTCGAGGGCCTCCCATCGCTGCCGGAAGTCGGCAGCCTTTTCCAGCCGGTGGCGAGCCGAGTCCTCGTCGAACTGCGGGATCCAATCGGGCACCAGCTCCAGGCGGGGAACATCATCAGGGCTGCGGTAGCCGGTGACGACCCGCCAGTCCCAGAACTCGGCCCCCAGGTCCTGCACCGCCTGGTTCATATCACTCATTTGGAGTCCTCTCCTTATTCAGACCACGGATTGACGACGTCGACACCACATCCCTCGAATCCACTGGTATCCCGCGTGGCCACCGATGCTCCTACCGAACGTGCGATCGCTGCTATCTGGCAGTCAGGCCGGCTGATGGGCAGGCCCGCGACCCTTCGCGAGGCTGCTATCAGAGCGTAGGCGCGGGCAGCATCACTCTCGAAAGGGAGAATGCGCCCCGCAAAGTCCTCTCTCAGAAGCCCTTCAACCGCAGCTCGGAGCTGTAGCCGCCGAGACCCTTCCGGCAGAATCTCGACGCCGTACCTCAGCTCGGCTTCGCTGATGGTCGATAGATAGAGGCGTAGGGCCGCCTGTCGGCCAACCCAGTCAACCACGCTGACAGAAGGATGCGGGCGTATCAACTCCGAAACCACGTTGGTGTCCAGGAGGATCATCGACCGCCATCGTTGAAGTCGGGCGGCTCCCCCATGGGTTCGCGCGGCGGTAACTCCAATTCAACGCCACCCAGGGGCGCAAACCGGCTACGGATGGCTCGGACAAGGTCCTCGCCCTTCGAAGGCTGCGTGTACAGAGCTGCCTTCAGGATATCCCGAGCCTCCTGTTCCATGGACTTGCCGTTCTCGGCCGCCCGGATGCGCAGCCGACGTTTGAGCCCGTCCTCCAGGTTCCGCACGGTGATACTCGCCATGACGCGCTCCTGCTAGCAACTGCACAGAATCATGCTGTGATTACATTGCTAGCATAATCTGCTAGTCCGTCCGGTTGAAGCCTTGGCAAGATGAGCGGTCGGTTCAACAAGGGGAACCCATTCACGGACCACGCTCGGCTCAGCACACGAGTCAGATGACCATCTCTAGGCGGTGGTCCCGTTCACGATCCAGGGTGGCCCGTTCAGCAGGGTCGCCCCAGCCTCCTCCCCCGCCGGTCTTCACCAGGAGCCTCGTTCCGGCCTCTACCTTGAGGCCGTTGGCCTTGAGCATGCGGGTGGGAGCCTGCCCGGGTCGATGGACCCACACCTCAGGCGGCGCGCCGTCCTCGCCACCGAAGAGACCCCACGACGGCTGCCTCGAACGCTCGAACCACAGGTTGACGGTGCAGGGAGCCAGGAGCTCGTACTCCCGGATGATTCCCAGGCCGCCGCGCCACTTGCCGTCGCCACCCGACCCGTCCCGCAGAGCGTGACGGCGCATCAGGAACGGATACCGGTTCTCCAAGCTCTCGATCGGTTGGTTCCTGTAAGCCCCGGCCGCCGAATGGATCAGGGCGGATTCTCCGTCGCCTCCCTCGTAGGCGCCCCAACCGCCGGTGAGCGACTCGCCCGAAAGGAAAAGGCCGAACTCGTTCTCCCCCACGATGCTGACATTCCAGGAGTCGCCCACGTGCCCCGCAGCGGTACGTTCGGGAATGACAGAGCTCAGGGCCTTGATCATGAGATCGATAGCCAGCATCAGATGGGGTCCGTAGTGGAGACAGGGGGCTGTCTCACCCGGGTTGAAACACGTACCCCTGGGGGCTATTACCTCGAGGTTGCGGAAGTTGCCCCCTGACACCGGAGCGTGGGGATTGACGAGAAACTTGAAGCCCTGCTCGATGGCAGAGCGGGTCTGTACCAGGCCGCTGTTGATGCTGCCCACACACTGCCGGTTGGAACCGGAGAGGTCCACCGTCATGCTGTCACCGTCCACGGTGACCGTGACCTTCACGTAAACGGGTTCGTCGGTGACGCCGTCGTCGTCGAGATAGCCGTCAGCCGCGTAGACACCATCGGGAATCTCCGCCACCGAGGCGCGGTCCTCGACCTCCGCCTGGTCGAACACCAGTTGAAGGGAGGTCTCGACCTGATCCCACCCGAAACGGCGCACTATCGACCGGAACCGCTCTACCCCGGTCCGGCAGGCGCTGACCTCGGCCATCAAATCGCCCACCAGCGCCGTCGGGAACCGGGAGTTCAGAGCGATCAGATCCACGATCTGCTGATCGAGGCGGCCATCCCGGAAGATGCACGTGGGGCCGATCCGTAGACCTTCCTGGAAGATGTCCGTACTGTCCCCCACGTAGCCGGCCCGCTTGGCGCCGATATCGTTCCAGTGGGCCTTGGCCGCCGAGAACCCTCGCAGCGACCCGTCAACGACAAACGGTGCGAAAACCGTCACGTCGTTCAGGTGGCTACCGGCGATGCTCGAGTCGTTGACGATCCAGACGTCGCCTTCCCGGAAGGCCTCGTACCCCTTGATCCCGATCACAGCCTGGAGGGTCCCACCCAAACTACCCAGGAAGAAGGGAAGGCCGGGCGCCTGGCCGAGCAGCTGACCCTCGGCGTCGAAGATCCCCACCGAGCAGTCCTTCGCCTCGTAGATGACCGGGCTGTAGGCACTCCGGTACAGGTTCCTCCGCATCTGCTCCGCCCCGGAGATGAACGCGTTCCGCACCACCTCGACCGTCGCCGGCGAAGCGACGGACGGGTCCGGTGCTTCGATCGCAGCCCTCCTGGTCAACTACCTACCTCCATCCACAACCAGACGGCCATGGACACCGCGAACACCTCGTGGCGTCGGCAACACCGTGGGTCGACGATACGACCAAGGTCTCCGGACCACCGGCGTGTCCCGAGTCAGGATCAGGCGGTCAGGTAACCAACTCGAGGCGACGGTCCCGTGCCCGGGCCTCCTCGTCACGCTCCGTGGGGTCGCCCCAGCCTCCCCCTCCCCCGGTCTTCACCATCAACCGGGTACCGGGCTCGACCTTCAGATCGTTGGCCTTGTACATCTTTTCGGGCTCCTCGCCGGGACGGTAAACCCACACCTCGGGAGACGCGCCGTCGTGACCGCCGAACAGCCCCCATGAAGGCTGCTGGACGGCCCGCTCGAACCAGAGCTGGATCGTGACCGGCGCCAGGATCTCGTACTCCCGGACGATGCCCATGCCGCCCCGCCACTTCCCGTCGCCGCCCGAACCCTCGCGCAGGCTGTGGCGCCGCATGATCAGCGGGTAGCGGTGCTCCATGGTCTCGATCGGGAAGTTCTTGAAATCGCCCGCCGCCGAGTGGATCAGGGCCGACTCGCCGTCGCCCCCCTCGAAGGCGCCCCATCCGCCGGTCAGCGCCTCACCCGACAGGAACAGGCCGAAATCGTCCTCCCCCACGATGATCACGTTCCACGAGTCGCCCACATGGCCGGCTGCGGCCCGCTCCGGCACGACCCGGCTCAGGGCCTTGATCATCAGATCCAGCGCCAGCATCAGATGGGGTCCGTACTTGAGGCAGGCGGCGGTCTCGCTCGGGTTGAAACACGTACCCTCCGGCGCGATCACCTCGAGGTTCCGGAAGTTCCCTCCCGATACCGGGGCGTGCGGGTTTACCAGGAACTTGAAACCCTGTTCAATACCCGAACGGGTCTGAACCATGCCGCTGTTGACGCTGCCCACATTCTGGCGGTTGGAGCCGGTCAGGTCGACGGTCATGCTGTCACCCTCGACGGTGACGGTGACCTTCACGTAGACGGGATCCTCGGTAACGCCATCGTTGTCGAGGTAGGCGTCCTCGATGTACACGCCGTCCGGGATCTCCGCCACCGAGGCACGGTCCTCGGCCTCGGCCTGCTCGAACACGGCATGGATGGACTTCTCCACCTGATCCCATCCGAACCGCTGCACGATGGAACGGAACCGTTCTACCCCGGTCCGGCACGCACTGATCTCGGCCATCAGATCACCGACCAGCGCTGTGGGGAAACGGGAGTTCAGAGCGATCAGGTCCACGATCTGCTGATCGAGGCGGCCGTCCCGGAAGATGCAGGTCGGCCCGATGCGCAAACCCTCCTGGAAGATGTCCGTGGTGTCACCGGCGAAGCCTGCGTCCTTGGCCCCGATGTCGTTCCAGTGGGCCTTGGCCGCCGTGAACCCCCGGAGGCTTCCGTCCACGAAGACCGGAGCGTATACGGTCACATCGTTGAGATGGCTCCCGGCGATAGTCGAATCGTTGACTATCCAGACATCCCCTTCCCGGAAGACCTCGTAACCCTTGATCCCGATAACGGCGCGGATAGTGCCGCCCAGGCTTCCCAGGAAGAAGGGGAGGCCCGGCGCTTGGCCGAGCAGGCTGCCCTCGGCGTCAAAGATCCCCACCGAGCAATCCTTCATCTCGTAGATGACCGGACTGTGAGCGCTGCGATACAGGTTCCTCCGCATCTGCTCGGCCCCGGAGATGAAGGCATGCCGGACCACCTCGACCGTGGCCGGGGAGGGCATGTTCCGGGTTTCGCCGTTGGAGGTGGTGTCGGTCATGATCAGCTTCCCCTTTCCATGATCAGATGGCCCTGAGATCCCACCCTCAGCTCCCAGCCCGGAGGAACCACCGTGGTGGTGGACGGTTCCATGACAATGGCCGGGCCCACCACACGACCAGACAGGTTGCCTCGATCCACGATCGGGACGTCCAAGGACCGCCCGTCGAAGATGACCTGCTCGCCGGCGCCATCCGCCCCGCCGGCCTGCCCGCTGCCGTTACCGGACGGGCCGCGTTCGAACTCGCGGATGCCCGTCAGGCGGATAGCCACCATCTCGATGGGCGCCTCCGGGTTGGCATGGCCGTAGCGCTCCTCGTACCGGGCGTGGAAGCTTGCCTTGAACTCTTCGTCGGCCTCCGCGCCCGGCAGCGGGATGGGCAGGGAGTACTCCTGGCCCACGTAGCGCAACTCGATGTGGGTCTCGAATCGCATCCCGGCCCGTTGCTCGTCATCCACCTCCATCTCGCGGCACACCTTGTCCTCGAGCCGCTCGATCGGCTCGGTCAGATCGACGATGGGCTGGTCCAGCCTCCGGTAATGGGTGGTGACAGCGTCGTGGCGAACGTCGCCCTGGAGCATTCCCCAAGCCGAGAAGACGCCCGGATTGGCGGGTATCAGCACCCGTTCGACCTCGAGTTCCTCGGCCAGGAAGGCGGCGTGGAGGGGACCGGCCCCGCCGAAGGCCACGATGGCGAAATCCTTGGGGTGCAGGCCCCGCTCCACGGTCAACTCGCGGATCGCCTCGGCCATGACGAAATGGGTGATGTCGAGCGCTTGCTCGGCCAACTCCGTCGCCGTGAGTTCGAAGAATTCGGCCACGGAGTCCAGGGCCTCCTCGGCGGCCTGGTGATCCAGTGTGAAGGAACCGGCCAGCTTCTGGGCTCGCGGAATGCGGCCCAGCACCACGTTGGCATCCGAAACGGTGGGGCGGACGCCGCCCCGCCCGTAGCTGGCAGGGCCGGGGAACGAACCCGCAGACTCGGGACCCACCCTGAGTCCGCCGTGGCGTTCGTAGATAAGGCTCCCCCCGCCGGCGCCGATGCTGACCAACTCCACCGCGGGCGCCAGTATTGGCAGGCCCTGGAGCTCGAACTCGGACTGCATACCCACCTGACCGCCGCGCACGATCGAGACATCGAACGAGGTGCCACCCATGTCGATGCAGATGAGATCGGGTTGGTCGGTCCGCCGGCCCACCTCCCGACCTCCGATCACGCCACCCACCGGTCCGGAGTAGAGGGTGAGCACCGCCCGGTCGGCCGCCGAGTCGGCGATCATCGCCCCGCCGTTGGACTGGGTTATATGGAGCGGTACCGACAGGCCCTTGTCGCGAAGGGCCTCGGACAGCCGGGACAGGTAGTCACGAACCCGCGGGGTGATGTACACGGAGGTGACGGTGGAGGAGGTGCGCTCGTACTCCCGCCACTCGGGCGCCACCTCGTGGCTCAGCACGATGGGAATGTCGGGGAGGGTCTTGCGGAGAATGTCTCTCGTCTCGATTTCGTGCAATGGGTCGACATAGGAATGGATCAGGGAAACGGCAACCGCTTCGTACTCGGCCTCGGCGATGGCCTTGGCCGCTACCTCGACCGAATTGGCGTCGAGCGGGAGCAGTTCCTCACCGGATGCGCTGATCCGCTCGTCGACTTCGAGGATGGAGTCCCGCTCGACCAGCGGGGCGGGCTTCTGATACTTCAGGTCGTACATGTCCGGCCGGTGGCCGCGCCCGATGATGTAGGCGTCGCGGTAACCCCTGGTGGTGACCAGGGCCACCTTGCCGCCGGAGCGCTCCAGGAAAGTGTTCAGCCCCACGGTGGTTCCGTGGATGAAGAGCGATACTTCCTCCAAGTCGGCGCCGGCCTGCCCCACAGCATCCAGGACACCCGCGACCAGGTCCTCGGGGGTACTCAGAACCTTGGAAACCTCGGTTCCGGCATCCGACTCCATGACCAGATCGGTGAACGTCCCTCCGATGTCCACCGCGATTCTCGTTCCCATTACCAAGTGATCCCTTCAGGTGAAAAAAACGCGACCGCAAGCGTACCAGTGGACAGTCGTCAGTCGGCGGTCGGCAGCGTTCCAGTGGGCAGTGAAGCACGGGAGGGCACACCACCCAACAGGCTCAGGGGCCTAACGCAATCCGATCACCTCGGGGGCTCCGACTGGCGACTGCCCCCTTATCTCCTAGCGTCGACAACCTTCGGTGCCCGGTTCCTCCCGGCCCAGGCAAGGATGGCGCGGTCAGACGTGACCAGGGTGGATCCCCGTACGAGAGCGGTCGCGGTGACGATCTGGTCGGCGGGGTCCCCGTGAAAGCCGCTTCGAGCCTCCAATCCCGCCGCGACGACCGCCATCCTTCCAGACAGGGGAACCTCGCGAAGACCACGGTCGACGAGCCGCTGATGCCACACGTCCGGAGGCATGCCCAGATCCAACCTGTTGTCCCAATGAAGCCTCGCCGCCTCGAGGAAAGTGATCGTCGGGGTGCCTAGACGGCCATCGGTCAGCGCCTTATCGACCAGCGCCTTGGCCGTCGGGCCCATCACCGGATGATCGACCGCGGCCCACAGCAGAGCGTTGGTATCCAGCAGGATCACGGACTCTCAGAAGAACTCGGGTCCATCAGGCGGTCCGGGGCGCTCACCATATTCCACTCCCCCGGAGGGATAGCCGGCCCCTCAAGATCATCGAAGATGCGGGTGGCTCCAGCCATGAGCCCGACGAACCCGGTGACCGGACGCGGCACCGGAGACACTACGACCACGGGCTTGCCGTGCTTGGTCACCACCATCGACTCTCCCGTCTCATTGATCTCGTCCATCAACCGCAGGCACTGATCCCGGAAGGCGCCTGCCGGAATCGTTCGCTCGGTGTTCGGCACCACATCACCTCCCCGGCGCGTCACTCTGTACAAAATATTATAGCCACATTCCCACCGAGCCGACAACTGGCCGCTTCTCAGAGGGCAGTAATCAACGCAGGCCGAGCACGGTCTGGAGAGCCGTATCGACCCCCCACTGTTCTGCTGGTGTGAGATGCCCGGCGAGGTTCCCGAGCCGGGTCACGTCGACAGCCCCGACGTGTTCTACGAGTACCCGTGTGGGCGTCTCATCTATTTCTATCTCGGGTCGGTACGAAGCGGGTCTGGCGCTGGTTGAGGTGGGGGCTATCAACACTACGGAGCGAGGCAGGAACGGGTCGGCTTGCACGACGACACCGTACCGTTTCCCTTGCTGTTCGTGACCGATCCCTTTGGGGCGCCGCAGGACGAATATGTCACCTCGCCGCACGCAGGCTCTCCATGATGCGAGCTACTGCCAGCATCTCCGCACGGTCGTCCTCATCGGCCTCCAGCCTGGCCGCTTCGGCGGCCAGGGCTTCCTCGTCCCGGTGTCGTGCCGCTGTTTCGACCAGGGACAATCGGATCGCTTGGGAACGGGTCAAGCCCGTTGCCTCGAGTTGGCCTAGAGCGTGTAACGCTTCGTCGTCCAAACGTACAGACAACGCCCGAGAAGACATGTTCGCAGTGTATCACGTTCTGTCTTACAGTGGGCAGTAGGCAGTAGGCAGTAGGCAGTAGGCAGTAGGCAGTAGGCAGTAGGCAGTAGGCAGTAGGCAGTAGGCAGTAGGCAGTAGGCAGTAGGCAGTAGGCAGTAGGCAGTAGGCAGTAGGCAGTAGCAGTAGCAGTAGCAGTAGCAGTAGCAGTAGCAGTAGCAGTAGCAGTAGCGTAAGGGCTATTATAGTTTTATAAAATAGATTACATGTGTTATCATCCCCCATGAGGAGTACGAGTTGTTACGAAACTATCAGGACTTGCAGGTCTGGAAGAAGGCTATGGATCTAGCGGAAGAGGTTTATCTGGTCTCCTCCCGATTCCCCAAGCAGGAAACATACGGCATCACCGGGCAGCTTCGTCGATCCGTCGTGTCAGTACCTGCCAACATAGCCGAAGGAGCCGAGCGCCCGGGACCCCGGCAATTCGTTCAATTCCTAGGTGTGGCCAGCGGATCCCTCGCAGAGGCCGAGACCCTACTGATGCTCGCCTCTCGACTTGGGTTCGCAGACAGCATCAGGATCCAGCACCTCCTTGACCAGGCGGGTGACATCGGCCGAATGATCAACGGCTTGAAACGCTCCCTCAGATCCGTGGCCAGTGGTTAGCGGCCAGTTGGGGCTGGTGTTGCTTTCGGAAGTCGTAAGCCCCCTCTACTTGTGAGCGCTCTCTGATGGTCCGCCGTTCCCTACCCCTCTGTCCACTGTCCACTGCTCACTAACCACTGCCCACGACCTTCCAGCATCGCACCGTCCGCCCGTCCGTGCCGCTCGGGACCAGATCCTGTTCGGCCGAGCAGGCGGACTCGGCCAACGGGCACCTCGGCATCAGGCGGCACCCGGTGGCCGGGTCGGTCTCGCCCTTCGGGCCCAGCGCGAAACTGTCGGTCTCGAACCTGCTCGCCGCCATCAGGGCTTGCGTGTAGGGATGGACCGGTGAACCGAAGACCTGGTCCGCCGTACCCTGCTCCACGATCTGACCCAGGTACATGACGATCACGTCGTGCGCGCAGACCCGCACCGCTTCGAGGTCATGGGAGATGAAGACGAACGCGACGTTGAACTCCTCCTGGAGCTGTTGCAGGAGGGACAAGATCTCACCGCGCACGCTCAGGTCCAGGGACGAGGTCGGCTCGTCCAACACCACCAGTTCGGGGTCGGGCGCCAGTGCTCGGGCGATGGCCGCGCGCTGGAGCTGTCCTCCGCTCAGCGCCCCCGGCTTCCGGTCCCACAACTCCTCACCAAGGCTGACCGCGGCCAGGACATGGCGGAGACGCTTCTCCTGTTGCGTTTTCGACATGTCAGGTCTGAGGTGGCGCAACGGCTGAACCACCGAGCTGCGCATGGTCCGGGTCGGGTCGAAGGATGCGTGCGGCATCTGGAAGACCATTTGCATCATGCGGCGGTGCGATCGCATCCTCCGGACACCCAAGTTACCCAGCAGGTTCTCATCCAGGCGGACTTCCCCTTCAGTAAGCGGCGTGAGACCCAGGAGGCACCGAGCGACCGTCGACTTGCCGGATCCGCTCTCGCCGACTATTCCCAGAGTCCGGCCCCGCTCCACCGCGAAAGAGATGTCCTGGGCGGCCTTGATCGTCTCGACCAGACCGATGGAGCGTCGAACCCGATAAGTCTTGGACAGGTTGCGAACCTCGAGGATGGGAGACTCAGCCATGTTCGGGGCCCAAGTGGCATAGCAACCGGCGGCGCCCGCCCAACTCGTGTACGGGTAGGGGTTCCTCGTCGCACACAGCCATCCGCGAGGAGCAGCGGTCACGGAAGGCGCAAAGGTCGTACTCTTCGGTCATCCGTGGGACCAGCCCGGGTATCGAACGAGGACGCTCATCGGTGCGCAGGTCCACGCACTCGAGAAGCGCCCGGGCGTAAGGATGCGACGGCTCGGTGAGAATACGCTCCCGAGGACCGAACTCCACCACCCGTCCGGCGTACATGATCCCGATATTCCGGGCCACCCTCGACACAGCCCGCAAGTCATGGGAGATGAACAGCAGAGCGGCATTACGGGCACTGACCTGCCGCTCCAGGAGATCGAGCACCCTCACCTGGGTGGTCATGTCGAGTCCGGTGGTCGGCTCGTCTGCCAGGATCAGGGAGGGGCCGCATGCCAGAGCCAGCGCTATGTTGACCCGCTGCGCCATACCCCCGCTCAACTGGTGCGGGTAGCGGTTCAGTATGGCGTCGGGGTCCCCGAACTCGAGATCCCGCAGGGCGTCGCGGGCAAACTCCTCCGGAACACCGTCAGAGGTCTCCCGGTTGGCCTTGAACGCATCCACGATCTGGCGCTCCACGCTGAGCATCGGGTCGAGCGCCGACACGGGGTTCTGGTAGATCATGGCGACATCCGCGCCCCGATAGGTTTGGAGCTCATCGGAATCCAGGTCGAGCACCGAGCGGTCCCGCCACTTGACCGCACCGCCGGTAATCCCTCCGCCCGGAGGCATCAGCCGTAGGATCGAGCGCAGCGTCATCGACTTCCCCGAACCGCTCTCTCCCACCAACCCGACCGTCTCGCCCGGGAACACCTCGAGATCCACGCCCTGGAGAGGATGGACCGGACCTGAGAGGGTGTTGATGGTGACCTCCACCGCCGAGAGGGTCAGCAACGCCCCGTTCGCCGGACCGGAGTTCATGCGGACGTCCCGCGCTCGAAGACCGGCCGTCGTAACCTAGTCATCGGACACCACCGTCGTCGAAGGTGGAACAAAACCAGCCGGAGGCTTCGGAGGAAGCACAGTCGTTTTGCCCTCACCCTCGTACACGGCACCCGCCGCAACATAATAATCCTGAAGCTTGTTCGCGTCCGTGACCAACATCGGCAGAGTCACCCCGGCCTTAACCCCCTGAGCCGCAGGGAAACGTTCGCCCTCCCCATCTCCAGCCACCGCGCCATCCACCGCTGTGATACCCACACGGCCACCCGTCAATTTACGCCGTTCCACATCCGCCGCCTTGACCTTCGCCACGAGACTCGCTAATGGCATATCGAGCGCCGCCCGCTCCTCCGCAGTATCAGCCCATCCGATATCAGGAGATACAACCCGCACCTCATCACCCTGCCGCTGCACAAACCAGAACGACGTTGACGACTTCAGGGCACGCCACGATTCGACTGACATTGTGGCAGATGGAGCCAGAAACAGTACTAGCTCCTTACCTTCGTAGTACGTTGATATCCGCTCTATTGGGTCACGCCCTGATAAGTCCTCCAACGACACCAACAGCCTTGGCTGCTCCTTATCTGTATCATCTACCTCAACTCCGCGTCCGCTCAAAAACTCGTGATGAATGATAGTAGTTAGTATCTGTGGCCCTCGTCCGACAATATATTCCCGGATACTCAATTGGACAAAACAATTATAATGATACCCACCATCGAACGACCATACACTATATTCTAAATCATACAGTTTAGTCGGATACAGAGCACAACGTGTGGACTTTGGAAGCACTACACCCCTCACAACAAGATGAGCTGCCAACCTAGGATAATTGTTACCCAATAACACTTCTGTATATGACGGAAACACTCCAGATGATACCCACATCGGCCAACCACTATCTACCGAGGCTGACTCCACAACCGAAGGTATCTCTGCAGGACAGGGATCAATCTGATTCGGATAGCCAGCAATAGGGATACACGCAGAAACAGTTCCCTCAAGATATGAGGCTTCAGCTCGTCCCATCTCCTCCCGAGACACCGGGCTATCTGCGCGACAGCCGTGACTCAGCACAGCCAGCCCAATTGCCAACAGGAACACGGCACGCTGTCTATTGGACAGACTCGTGATCACCATGCTGTGCTTTCCGTTCAACCGTGGACGATTCATCGTGATTGGTAGACTGCCATTATAGCTACAACATCGATGTCTACGAGGACGGAGAAACATTCGAAGACGTTGTCGAAGACGCCACCGTCGTCGAAGGCGGAACAAAATCATCCGGAGGAGGCGGCGGCAACACCGTCGTCTTCCCCTCTCCCTCATACACCGCGCCCGCCGCAACATAATATTCCTGAAGCTTGTTCGCATCCGTGACTAACATCGGCAGAGTCACTCCGGCCTTAACCCCCTGAGCCGCAGGGAACCGTTCACCCTCCCCATCTCCGGCCACTGCGCCATCCACCGCTGTGATACCCACACGGCCACCAGTCAACGCCTTTCTCTCGACGGCCGCCGCCTTGATATTCGCAACCAACTCAGAGAGCGGCATATCCAAAGCGGCGCGCTCCTCCAGGGTATCGGCCCACCCAATATCCGGTGATATCACCCTGACCTCATCACCCCTCTGCTGCACGGACCAAAACGACGTGGAACCGCCTAACGCATGCCACGCCTCAATCCCAATGGATATCGAAGGGGTCAAGAATAGTACTAGTTCCTTGCCTTCATATGCAGTCGCCGTCTTACCCTTCGGGTCACCGAGGTTGGCAAGGTGCTTACTACTATTCTTCTCCCACTCGCTAGCCTCTTGCTCGCTCAAGCCGAGCAACTCCAAATGGAGAATAACGGTCAGCCTCGAAGGGCCGGAACCAACATAATATTCTCGGGCAGCAACTTCTGAGAAGCAATAGTAATGATAGGCATTCCTCCAACCCAACCATTCCGCCTCGAAGTTGTATTGGTCAAGCGGATATAGGTCACATCTTGTGGACCCAGACAGCGGCACACCCCGTACCACAATATGCGGGACTATCGAAGGCTCGTTGTACCCGAGTAAGACCTCCGTGTACGACGGAAACTCCCCTGAGGACACCCATATCGGGTATCCACTATGCGAAACCACGGACTCAACTCGAACCGGCTGGCCCAGTGCACACGGATTATTGCTGGACCCTTCGACCGGTCTACAAGGCGGAACCGGTTCCACCAAATAGGACACCACTGCCCGCTCCATGACAGCACGCTGACCGACGAATTCACGACCGCAAGCTACCAACAGCAATGTGCAAATCGACGCCAGAAATATACCCCGTAATATGTTACTGATCATGGAACACCAACTCCTGGGTTTCTTACTTCACTGACACGATATATTACCTTGACTGGTAAATGGCCATTACAGCCACCTTGTCGTATTCAGTGGGATGACATAAATTGTCCGCTGGCATATACATAACAGACTTGTCCGGTTCACCTGCCGCATGGTTTAGACCAAAGGCATGGCCGACTTCATGCATCGTGGCCGGAACCGGTAGTTCACGCGGACTTCCCGCGCTCGAAGACCGGCCGTCGTAACCTAGTCATCGGACACCACGGTTGTCGACGGTGGAACGAAATCATCCGGAGGAGGCGGCGGCAACACCGTCGTCTTCCCCTCTCCCTCATACACCGCGCCCGCCGCAACATAATATTCCTGGAGCTTGTTCGCATCCGTTACCAACATTGGCAGCGTTGTGGTGGAGCCAGCGCGCTGCCGATCCCCATCAGAACCACTGTTGGCTTGCGCCCCCACCGACTCCCTAACGCCAATACGCCCACCAGTCAGTTTTTTCCTCTCTACGTCCGCCGCCTTGATAGCCACAATCAGGTCGGCCAACGGCCTATCGAGCATATCGCGTTGCTCCTTCGTCCGCGCCAGCCCTACGTCAGGCGACACCGCTCTTATCTCATCTCCATTTCGCTCGATATACCAGAACGAAGCGCTCGTCCTATCCGCCAGCCACGCTTCCACAGCCGTCGTATACGACGGCCCAAGAAACCATACAAACTCACGCCCCTCAAATGCCTGACCCACCGTATCTGGATATTGAAGCTCTAGGAGGACTATGTCCTCTATATTACGCCAATTCCTTCTCTGGTTCGCGGTAAGGCCAATCGATTCGAAATCTATATTAGGCCAATTCTCTCTCTGGTTCGCGGTAAGGGCAATCGATTCGAAATGAGCAATGACCGTAAGCGTCGGCGGGCCCTCTCCGACAATATATTCATGCGCTTTGACTTCAACAAGGCACCAGTAAAAGTATACATTTTTGTAGAGTCTGCCTTCATTATCAAACGGAAAGCTCTGATACGGGTATAGCTCGCAACGGGTCGAGTTCCTCAGAACCGCTGCCCGTACGACTATATGAGTTGCAAATGAGGGATAGCCGTTACCCAGTAATGTCTCAACGAGCGAAGGAATGTCGCCCGTTACAGCCCACATGGGCCCACTACTAGCCGATACGCTTGATTCAACCGCGTCAAATGGTGTCGATGGACAGGACGCGTTGGGTGCATAAGCATCACCAGGTGTACAAGGTGGAATAATTTCTTCAAGATACGCAAACGTTACCTTCTCCGTGGCCTTCCGCTCACGTGGGGTGCTTGTGATCTCCCTATCAAGACAGCCACTGATCAAAACCAACAGACCGAGCCATGCGATTGCAACTACATAGTTGGTTGTGCGAGTGCATGACGGAGTGGTCGGAGGCGGTACCGACCGGATGATCCTTAGAACCAAGCGCCTCATGCGGACGTGCCTCCCGGACCGACCAACGTCTCGGAGCGGGCGGAAAAGCCGGTCAGCGAGTAGACGGACAGAACGATGAAGGCGCCGGGGAAGACAGAGACCCACCAATGACCCTGGACGATCAGCGTGGCCCCCGTCTTGATCATGGATCCCCACTCGGGATTCGGCGGTTCGATGCCTAGGCCGATAAAGCTCAGCCCGGCGATGATCTGGATGGCGTAGGCGCACGTCAGAGGAAACAAGGCCAGTATCTGGCCGCGGGCGTTGGGAATGAAGTGGTTCCACACGATGCCCCACGCTCCCAGGCCGGCGCACTTGGCCGCCTGCACGAACTCCGCTTCGGTAAGCGGCAGCAACACGCTGCGTACCTGGCGCAAATACAGCGGGAAATTGACCATGGCGATAGCTATGACGAGGACCGCCATGCCGTGGTCCACCGGGCCGAAGATGTCGAGGGGCCCCAGCGCGGCGAACAGGGCAAGCCCGAGGAGGAGGACGGGGAAGGACTGGACCACCTCGACAATCCGCAGGGCGATCATGTCCACCCACCCACGGCGGTAGGCGGACCAGGCGCCCGCCAGGCATCCCAGGCCGCCGCCGAGCATGACCCCGATGAGCGCCAGGGTGAAGTCGACCCGGGTGGCCACGATCACCCTCGTGAAGATGTCGAGGCCCAGGGTGTCCGTACCGAACCAGTGTTCCGCCGAGGGCGGGGACACCGGATTGAACGGATCGGGCCGGAGAGGGTCGTAGACGGGTATGGGTATCCATTGGCCGATCGTTTCGATCCACGGACCGATCACAGCCAAGAACAGCATGAAAAAGAACAGGGAGCGCCGGATGGTGATGCCGGGAGTAGGGCCGACGAAGACACGGCCCAGAAGCCGGCGTTCCCTCCGGGGGAGGATAGTGGTCATCGCTGCTCAGTCACGGAGCCGGGGATCCATAGCGAACTGGATCAGATCAACTATGAAGTACAGGATCACGTAGATGACCGCGGCGATGATCACCACCGCCAGCACCACGTCATAGTCGGAGTTGTCCATGCCCCACACCGCGTACGAACCGATCCCAGGCCAGGAGAACACCACCTCCACCAGCACCCCTCCCCCGATCAGGTAGCCGAAGGTCATGGCGGCGAGATTGAGCACCGGTGGGGAGGCGTTGCGGAGAACGTCCCTTATCAGAACCGTTCTCCGGCCCAGGCCGTAGCTGTAGGCCGCCTCGACGAACGGGCTGGCCAGGGCCTCGCTGACAGCGGTGCGGGTCACGCGGAAGAGCGGGGGCCCGCTGGTCAACGAGAGGGTCACGGCCGGAAGAATCAGATGCCACAGGGCTTGCCAGGCCAGACGGAAGTCTCCGGCAATCAGGGCATCGACCGTGTAGAAACCGGTCACCATTTCGGGGGGGGTGACACTGCCCAGGCGGCCCAGAGGAGGGGGGAACAGGGCGGGAAGGGGGCCTAGGGGCTCCGGGATCCTGGGAGGTAAGAAGTAGAGAAGAAAGATGAACAGCAGGCCGAGCCAGAAGGCCGGAACGCTGACCCCGAACTGCGCCATGCCCTCCCCGAGCTTGGCCAGGCGCCCGCCGGGTCTGAGGCCCGCCCGCACGCCGAGCGGGATGGCCCAGATGAAACTGGCCATCAGCGTGAAGAAAACCATCTCGGCGGTGGCGGGAAGCTTGAGGGCAATGTCCTCGGCGACCGGTATGCGGCTGATGCGAGACACCCCCAGGTCTCCCTGCAGAAGGTGAACCAAATAGGTCCAGAACTGCACGACGATGGGCTCGTTGAGGCCCATCTCCTCGGCCCGCTGCTCGATTATCGCCTCGCTCACCGCCATTCCCAGCGAGGCATACAGGGGGGTACCCGTGGACCGGGTAATCGTGAAGCCGATCATGACTACCGCCAGGAGTACTACGGCGAGAATCACCATGCGGTTGGCCAGGAACATGGCCCATCTACGGAGTCCGGTGAGCCGATCGCGCGTCTCCCGCTCCTGACTAGTTGCCCGTGTCGCTTCTATGCGTGGCTCCAAGAAGGTGGAACGATCGGGAGGGCGGCCGCCCTAGGCGTCGCCCTCCCGATCTTCGTTGTAGTGATGCCGATGGACTAGCCGGCCCGATTCAGGGTCGCGAACCAGAGCAGCCCGTCGGGATGGAGCGTGAACCCGCTGATGTCTTCGCGCATCGCCAGCGTGTAGTTGGCATTGGCAAGCCACAGCATCGGTGCTGCGTCGACCAATCGGGTCACTGCCTCCCGGTAGGGCTCGCGCCGTCCCGGATCCGAGACGACCGAAGCCGTTTCGTCGAGGATCTCGTCAATCCGCGCGTCCACGAAGCCGGTCCAGTTGATCGCCGCGTCCTGAGAATCCCACCACAGGAAGAACTGGTAGTAGGGGTCATCTACGTAATCGAGGAGACCGCCCCGGAAGGCCATACCTCCGTAGCTGAGACCGAACAGGTGATCGAACATCTCGGCCCCGGTGACGGGACGGATGCTCATGTCAATCCCGAGGTCGGCGAATTGTGCCTTGAGGTTCGTAGCGACCGCCTCATCGAGCGGAACGTTCTGGCGGATGACCATCTCGAACTCGAACCCGTCGGGATGGCCGGCTTCCGCCATGAGCTCCCGAGCCCTGTCAGGGTCGTACTCGTAGAGCCACGCGTCCTCCAGGTTGTAGAGGTCGAAGAACCTGGAATTCACCGATATGGGTCCTTGACTCGGGACCGCCTGGCCATTCAGGACACCGTTGACTATCGCGTTGTAGTCGACTGCGTACGACATCGCCTTACGCAGGGTAACGTTGTCGAACGGCGGGGCCTGGTTGTTCATCAGGACGTTGATCCCGTTCCGGTCGGGAACCGACAGAACCTTCACACCATCCGAGCCGGCCGCGGTAGCCAACTGCTGTACGGAGAGATCGAGGGCAATGTCCACATCACCGCTCTGGAGCAGGGCGAGACGGTTGGCCGCCTCAGGCACCGTCAACAACTCCACCGTCTCGAAATAGGGTTGGAAGCCCGTCCAGGTGGGGTTGCGCTTCAGGACCATCCGCGATCCGCGCTCCCAGCTGTCCACCACGTAGCGGCCGTTGCCGGCGTAATTCTGCTTGAGCCAATCCCGGCCCCAAGGATCATCCTCGGTGGAGTTCGCCTGGATGGTCACGCTGTCCATGATGCCCATGGTCTGGTCTCTCATCAGCGGCAGCACGATCGTGGAAGGCCTGGCGTTGTGGACGACGAGCGTCCGGTCATCGACCCGCTCGATCTGGTCGATCGATGTCACGCCGATGTTGCCCCAGACCCAGGCCGGTCCGGCCGGTCCGGTGGCGAGCGCCCGGTTGATCGTGTAGATGGCATCGTCAGCCGTAACCGGGTTTCCGCTGGTCGGGAACGTCAGATTCTGGCGGAGTCGAAGGGTGATGGTCTGGAAATCATCACTGAAGTCCCATGACTCGATCCACTGACCCTCGAAGGAGGTCGTGTCGGCGTATGAGAATCCACCCACATCAGGACCGGGACGGTATTGAACCGGCTGCATGTAGACGTTCTTCAAGACCAGGTTGGTCAGCTGCGCCGAGCCCAGGGCGGGGTCGAGTTGCTCCACGTCATCTGCGATCGCGATACGGAGGGTCCGCGCCTCAGAGTCGTCGACCATCACCTCGACCGTCTCGGTCTCGGTGACAACCACTTCCTCGGTCACGACCTCCGTCACGATGGATGTGACCACCACTTCCTCGGTCACCGTGACGGTCTCGGTGACAACCACTTCCTCGGTCACGACCTCCGTCACGATGGATGTGACCACCACTTCCTCGGTCACCGTGACGGTCTCGGTACCGCCACAAGCAACTGCGACCATCGCCAAAGCGGCCACCACCGCTACGACAGACGGCGTCCGTTTCCAAAGCATCTTCATATACTCGCCCTCCTCGAGGCTGGTGAACTAAGCCATCATATTTGTCGCATCGAGCGATCCGCAACTCGATACGCGCTACGGAAAGGCAAAACGGGAGGTAGCGATCCGGTCTGAATGACCTCGTCCTCACCCGAACAGGTAACCGTCCTGAATCGGGCACCTCGGAGAATGTCAGAGCGCCCTCCACAGCGCGCTGATGGCAAGGCCCACAGGCGCTCACCCAAGCTGTAGACACCAGGGCCGGTATGCAGCACGAGGCCGGCCAGAAAGCGGTCACCGTCCCTGTCGCGCAGCCATGCCAGGTGGCGCGCGTCTCCATCCGTCGGAGCGGACGATGCCTTGATCTCGATGCCGATGATATGGCGGGCGTCTACTTCGGCTATGACGTCGACCTCGTGACGTCCGTTGTGCTGCCTCAAGTGGTACAACTCGCACCGGTGGTGGCTGACCGTGGCCTGAGCCCGCAGTTGGGCCACCACGAACGTTTCGATCAGCCGGCCCAGCAGGTCGGCGTCTCGCATCGCGACCACAAGACTCGCGCCTGTCATAGCGCCGTACAGCGAGGCATCCACCAGGAGCCGCTTACTGCTCTTGACGAGCCGCTTGGTGCGATTCGATGTCCATGCCGGGAGCTCGTGGACGGCATAGATGCGCTCGAGCAGATCGAGGTACCGCAGTGCGGTGCGGCGATCGATGCCGGCGGCAGAGTACAGCGTGGCATCGTTGACAACCCGGGCGGTATTCAGCGCATAGGCCGTGAAGAAGCGGCGTAAGCGGGCCAGGTCGACTCCGCCTCCGGCAGTGGCCACGTCCCGGCTGACGATCTCAGCGATGTACGTTTCGAGCCGGCGACGCCGGGCCGGCTCACGGACGCCGAGAACCACCTGCGGGAAGCCGCCTCGCAATGCCATCTGCACGTAAGCGCGCAATCCTCCCTCTGCGCCGGAGGACAACCGGGTGTCAGCGCTCTCTGGCGGCGTCCACACAGTTCCTTCGAATACCGAAGGGTCGCCTCCGGCGATCCGGTCCACCAAGGAGGCTGTCGGCGCCGCAAGTTGCTCGCCAACGGTCAGCGGAAACATCTCTACCCGCGTCACGCGTCCCGTTCCCGGCCATGTGCGGCCCTCCGTGTTGGCACACACCGACCCGGTCAGGATGAAACGGCCAGGGCGCGGATCGTGATCACAGGCTCGCTTGACCGCGCCCGAGCACTGCGGGCACCTCCTGCCATTCATCCAGAAGGATCGGTTCTTCGAGCCCGGCGAGGGCGGCGTCGGGGTCAGCGGCCACAACTCCGGCTTCAGCCGGCACATCCAAACGGATGACACTGCGGGCGTAACGGGTGGCCGTGGTGATCTTGCCCACAGCCCACGGTCCGACAATCGAGATGGCCGGCAACGCCCGCAGCAACTCGTGGATCAACGGATCAGCAAGGCGCCGCAGGTACTTGGCCATGGCCTGCCGGACTACAGCAGATCGATGCCGGTTTTCAACACCTTCCGATGCCGGTTTTCAACACCTTCCGATGCCGGTTTTCAACACCTTCCGATGCCGGTTTTCAACATGGCGTGCGCTCTTCTCTTCACCGGATGTCCTTGATCAAAGAGGGTTCGCACGCCAAAGATGGCGCCGGCGTCACCGCATGTAGCTGGCGCCGTTGATGTCGATGGTGGCCCCGGACAGGTGGCGGCAGTCGCCTCTCGACAGGAACACCACGATACGGGCGATCTCCACCGGTGGAATCCACTCCCCCATGGCAAGCTGGCCGGAGGTGCCTTCCTCGCCGCCGAATTCCTCGGCGGCGTCGATAGACATGTCCGTGCGCACCATTCCGGGAGCGATGTTGAAGGCGAGCACACCCTGGCGGGCGTAGTCGCCGGCGACCGATTTGGTGAGGGCGGTTAGCGCTCCCTTGGAGGCGCTGTAGGCAGCCGTACCGGCACGACCGGCCCGGTAGGCCAGCCAACTGGACAGACTGATCACCGTGCCCTCACCGTTAGCGGCGAAATGACGTACCGCGGAGCGGGTGATCCGGGCCGGCTCGATAACGTTCACCTGCCAGGTGGCCTGCCAGATCCGATCCCATTCGTCCTCGGCGCCGTCCCAGTCGAGTTCGGTAAGGATGGCGGCGTTGTTGACGAGCACGTCGACCCGGCCCTTCCATCCGACCGCCTGATCCCAAACCGTGTTCCCCGCCCGGTGCTTGGCGAAGTCGGCCTGCACCAGGAGCTTGCGGTCGGGTGGCAACTCGGCGGTCGCCCCCTCGGCCCCATGCTTCGTGCGCGCGTAATGGGCCACCACCGAGGCGCCCGCCCGCCCCACCTCTCGGACAATCTCGAAGCCGATGCCCCTCGAGGCGCCGGTCACCAGAATCACCTTGCCCTCGAGCGGTTGTCCCATACTTCACCTCCGGGGTGGTTTCATCCCGCGCCTGGCGGGGCCGAACGATAAGATTCAAGTCTTACTGTATCCAAGAAACGGGGCAGTGCTCCCGTCGTCAGGCAACACCAGGAGGCAGGAATGAAGATCACCTTCATCGAACCGATAGGGATCGACATCCACGTCCCGCGTGCCGTCTCGGTACTCGAGAAGCACGCGTCGAGCGGCGTCTTCGTCGAGGTGGTTCACCTCGACCTGCCGCCGGAACTGACCGGTCCGATGCTCTCCCCGGTGCCGCTTTACATGAACGAGCTGATCGCCACCGTGCTCCGGGCCGAGCAGGAGGGCTCCGACGCCGCCATCATCGGGTGCTGCTCGGATCCCGCACTGATGGAGGCACAGCGGTCGGTCAAGATACCGGTAATCGGTCCCCTTCAGGCCGCCGCGGCGCTGGCAGCCGGGCGGGGTCTCAACATCGGAATGCTCTTTCCCGACGAGCACGACTGGAAGACCACCGCCAACTGGGTGCGGCGCAACCTCCGGGCCTACGGACTGTCGGACGCGGTGAGCGACATCGCATTCGTGCCGATGCACGTGGAGGGCGAGGACAGCCTGATCGGCAACTTGGAGGTCACCGCCGAGATCGTCCAGGAGCGCTTCCGCCGCCAGCTTCATGAGCAGGGAGTACCAGCCGCCCGGGCCATGCTGGAGCGGGGGCCCGTGGAAGCCATCCTGTTCGGCTGCACCATATGGGGAGGCATGATCCGAGAAGTAGCCCACCTGATAGACGCGGTGTGCATCGACCCGATGGTGGCGTCGCTCCACCTGGCCGAGGCCCAGGTCCGGATCACCAATCTGTCCTGATCAACCGCCCCGGGGAGCCGAGCGGCTACCCGCCATTGTGGAAGGCCTGTAGAGCGAGAGCCCCGGGATCAGGCTTGCCGGGCCTCATGTCGCCCGAGAGCCCGGAACGCTTCTATTGCCCACTCTTCGGTCTCGGGACCGGTAACGCCGCCGCGAGGGCCGATAAGGAACGCGACCAGGTCTCCCGTCTTGCCAACCGCTCGGCGTGTCGTCATCCGGAGCGACGGCGCCGCTCCGACTCGAGCCGCATCAACTCCCGGTCCCGCCAGATCACCTGATCGTCCCGGTGGGACGGCGGGAACCTGGACTCCAGGTCCTCGGCCACCCGCCGCACCACGTCAGATGCCCAGGGATCTTCCTGACCGCGCTCGATCCCGATCCGGCCATAGGCACGTCCCATGAACCCGGCGTGGGCGACGATGCCGCCACGGGTGTTCAACTCGGCGACGGCCAGGGGGCCGATCACCGACCACCGGCGGGCCAATCCCTCGCTGACCACCAAATCGAGGTCACCTGGTGCGACCACCCCGTCCCTGACCAGGCACAGAGCCTCCCGGAGCAGCGCGCCCTGGAGCCGGTTGAACACCAGGCAATCGATCTCCTGACGGACCGTGACCGGCAACATCCCTACGCTCGAGAACAGCCGGCGGGCCGAGTCCACCGTTTCCGGGGCTGTAAACGGCGCCGGCGCCAGCTCGACCACCCGGATCAGGTAGGGCGGGTTGCCGGGATGGGCGAGGAGGCAGCGGGAGCGCCCGGGAAGGCCTGCGGCGATGCCGGAGACGGTCATCGTGGAGGAGGAGCTGGCGAGCGTGGTGGCCGAATCCGCCCGCGCGTCCATCCTCTCGAACAGGTCGACTTTCAGCGGGAGGGACTCCGGGGCGCACTCCTGGACATGTGCGGCGCCGTGCAGCGCCTCACTCAGGTCGCCGGTGACCGCCAGACGGGCGATGATCTCGGCGGGCGCCTCGTCGAGGAGACCGAAGGCGTCCAACTCGCCGAGCCGGACCTCCACCTCATCGACTAGGACCCGGCGACGGCGCCCCTCCGGTTCGAACACCGTCGTGAGGCGCCCCGCCCGCGCGAAGACGATGGCCCAGCCGACGCCGATCGACCCTCCCCCGACCACACCGATGCGGCCGCGGCCACTACGGGCCGGGGAGTCCGATCCCCCCACGCGGGCGCTCTAGTGGTCGGCCGCTAGAGGCCGAACGAGTCGGCCAGCGACTCGGCTTCCTCGACCAGCGGCATCAGCCTCGCCATCCGTTCTCGGCCCTCCGCGCCCAACTCCGCGTAGGTGGTCAGCGGCGCCCTCACATCACCCATCGGGTGACCGACTGCAGCCGCGAGCGCCTTGGAGTAGCACTGGTGCCCGTAGGTCGGGTGGCCCTCGGCGATGGTGTGCTCGATCCGGTCGATCGGGCGCCAGATGGCCCGAGCCTCTTCGATGCGACCCGCTTCGAGCAACTCGAAGATACGGCCCGAAGCCCGCGGTAGGTAGTTACCGAACGGGTTGACGTACCCGATCGCCCCCAGCAGGTAGGAGTCGACAACCCACTCACCGGCGTATACCTTCATCCGCCCCCCGGAGGCTTCTATCACCTCTCGAACGCGAGAGAGGTGCATGCTCGACTCCTTGATGTACTGGATGCTCTCCAGATTGTTACAGAGCCTCGCCACCAGGGCCGCCGACATGTCCACATTCGAGGTGACCGGGTTGTTGTAAAGCATGACCGGGATCGAGATGGCCGCGTCGATCGCCTCGTAGTATCTGAAGATCTCGTCGTCGGTAGGTGTGTAGTAGTAGGGCGGGATGATCATCACGCCGTCGGCGCCCAGATCCTCCGCCTGGCGGCTGTGCCGGACGGCATTCGGGGTGTGGGCGTTCATCGTGCCGATGATCACCGGCATGCGCCCGTCGATGTGGTTGACATACGTCTCCACGATCTGGCGGCGCTCCTCGTCATTCACCGCCAGGAACTCCCCCGTGCTACCCAGCGCGATGATTCCCGGCACGCCCACGTCCATCTGCCAGTCGAGGAAGTTCTTCAGCGCCCCGAAGTCGATGCCTGAACCGTCCTCCGTGAACGGAGTGACCGATACCGTGTAACTGCCCCGAAACTCTTTGGCCATCATTCCTCCAGTCGCTCGCCCTGCCACTTTACCAATGGCAACCGGGGTCTCCGGGTTCTACCCCGCGCGGTCTCCTCCCGCTCGTGATATTCCGGATATGATGAATACATTGCATACACAGGAGGCTCTCGACATGCCGACATCGATCCGGCTGGCGCCCGAGACCGAGGAACGTCTCAGCTTCCTGGCTTCACAAACAGGCCGCACGAAGGCCTATTACCTGCGCGAGCTCATCGAAGGCGGCCTTGAAGACATGGAGGACTATTACCTGGCTGCAGACGTCCTGGAGCGTGTCCGGAATGGTCAAGAACGGATCCATACGGCCGAAGAGGTGAGGAACGAGCTTGGCCTGGAAGGTTGAGTACACCTCCACATCCAAGGCTCAACTGAGAAAGCTCGACCCGAGAGCGGCGCATCGCATTGTCGACTTCATGGACGAACGCGTCGCAGCCACCGACCCGCGGCGCCTCGTCCGCGCGTTGACCGGACCGCTCGGCCATCTCTGGCGCTACCGCGTCGGGCACTATCGCGTCGTCTGCGAGCTACAGGATGCCTGTATCCGGGTTCTGGTGGTGAGGGTCTCCAGACGGGACAAGGCTTACCGGCCTTGACGGCCGCTTGGCCGACGAACAGTTGATTGGCGCCGGAAGATCAGGTGGCAGTCCCGGCTACCTCGCCGATGGCGACGGGGCGGATCGGGGCCTGGGGGGCGAAGCCGGAGAACTCACCAGGTGGAACCCCGGAGGATTCGGTAGCCAGAGCGAGCACCGACGGACTGCAGTATCGGCCCTGGCACTTGCCCATTCCGGCCCGGGTCAGGCGCTTGGCCGCACCTGCGGACGTGGCGCCGCCGGCCAGTGCTTCGCGTAACTCCCCGAGGGTGACCGATTCGCACCGGCACACCAGCGTGGCGTCGTGGGCCAACTGGGTGGTCAGAGGCTCGGCTTGATATAGACCGCGGAGGTGGTGCTGGAAACGCCGGTGCCGGCCGAGGGTCTTGCGGGCGCGGGACACGGCGCGGGTGAGCCGGTCTGACGACGCGGCCCCGAGGTCTGCCAGCACGTCGGCGCCGGCGATGGCGCCGAGGGCGGTCGCCACGTAAGCGCCGTTGATCCCACCGGCGTCTCCCACCACCCACACCGGGTCGAGCGAGGTTCGCCCGGTGGCCGTACGGACCGCTACGAGCGTGCCGGTGACCGGGTCGTAACGATGATCGCATCCCAGGGCGCGGGAGATCTCGTTGGCCGGGATGAACCCGTAACCAAGACAGACCGCGTCGGCGGCGAACTCCCGCTCCGTTCCCGGTAACGGATTGCCTGAAGCGTCCAGGCGGGCCACAACCGCCGCCTCCGCCCGCTGATCACCTCGTATCTCGACCACCGAGGCGCGGTCGATCACCGGAACCCGGGCTTGGACCAGAGTGGTCCGGTAGGAGAACCCCTTGGCGACCAACTCCGGCGCTGCGGCGAGCATGCCGGCGCCGGCGCCGAGATTGCGCCACCACCGCAGATCCGCCTGCTCGGCCAGCGCCACCACCTCGACTCCGGCTCGGACCAACTCGGCGGCGACCTGCATGTTGAGCGGACCGTTGCCGGAGAGCATCACCCGCTCTCCCGGGGCGACTTGGCTGGATCTGAGCAGGGTCTGGGCGGCCCCGGTCGTCATCACGCCGGGCAGGGTCCAGCCCCGAATGGGAACGGGTCGCTCGTGGGCGCCGGTCGCCAGCACCAGCCGACCGGGGCGCAACACCCAGTCGCAGTCCTCGCTCCGGGCAGCCAGCGAGTCGGGAGCGAAGGCCCCCCACAGGGTGACACCGTTGAGGAACCCGACCCCGGCCTCCTGTGCCCGAGCGATCAACTTGCGTCCGGCCCGGTACTGGGAATCGATGCGGGAGTCGTCGATGGCCCGCTCAGGCGGGGGTTGCTTGTAGAACTGTCCGCCCAGCTTGGAGCGCTCGTCCACGACCACTACGTCCACCCCGTGCTCGGCGATTACCGAGGCCACCGAGAGACCACCGGGCCCACCACCCACCACCAGGACCGTTGGCGAGAGCTCACGCCTCGGCCGGCCGCCCGGCGAGACATCCGGAGGTCCGGGAGCGGCCGGCTGCCGCTTCACCTCCTGGCCGTCCTCCACGCCGGTCATGCAGGCCAGAGTTCCCGGCTGATCATCGACCACCACCGCGCACTCGTGGCAGGCGCCCATCCCGCAGAAGACCCCCCGACGGCCTCCGTCCACCGCTTCGCGCAGACCCATCTCACCGGCAGCGACCAGAGCCGACGCCAGCGTGTCGCCCGCCAACCCCTCCACGGGACGGCCCTCGAAGGTCAGACCGACCGACTCTGTGGGAGGCTCGACCCCCGGTACGCCGACGCGCACCTTCGAATCAGCCTTCGAGCCCGTTCTTGCGGCGGTACGCTCGCCAGGTGGTGGCCCACCTGTCGGGATCGTCCAGCCCGCTCCCGACCACCCGGTGGATGGGCTGGTTGTGGGGGGCGGTCTTGACCAGTTCTGGATCGGTTCGGGCCTCCTCGCAGATGGCCGCTATGACATCGATCCAATAATCCAGGTCCTCGACCGACCACATCTCCCCCGCTTCGGGTGTGAACGGCTCCGGGATGAACCAGGGCTCGTGGCTCATCCAGAAGGCATCCACGCCGTAGTCGACCATGCGGTTGGCTACATCGACCGTAGTGACCCCGGTCTCCTCCGTGAGCTCGCCCAGGCTGTAGCGGGTCATCTCCATCCGGTACTCGTCCAGATGGGGAAGGCCCTTGGACACTCCCGGAATCTGCAGCAGGCGGGTCTCCATGTAGTTGTTGGCTAGCAGCGACAGGTCGGCCGCTTCCTTGACCCCCGCCGCGCCCAGTGCTCGGAGCCAGGAATAGGCCTTGATGATGACCGGGATGTTGCCCAGATACTCCCGCACCTGGGTGCTGCCGGCGTGCTCGGGAACCTCGATCGCGAACGCGCCGTCGTCTCCCCTGATCACCACCGGCGCAGTCAGGTAGGGGGCCAGGTCTTCCGAGCACCCGTAGGCGCCCACCGCCGGTCCGCCGCCCGCCTTGGGAGCGCCGAAGGTCTTGTGGAGCATCATCATGCAGGCGTCGAAGCCCAGTTCCCGGGCCCTGATCCGGCCCATCACGCCGTTGAAGTTGGCGGTGTCATAGAAGCAGAGCCCGCCCACGGAGTGGACGATGTCCACCCACTCCTTGATGTGGGGGTTGTAGATGCCGATGTCGTCCGGGTTGTTGACCATCAGAGCCGCTGTCCGCTCCGATGCCGCCGCCCGGAGCGCCTCCACCGACGCGTAGCCCTTCTCTTCTAGGGGAAGGGTGATCACCTCGAATCCGGCCGCGGCGGCGGTGGCGGGATTGCACGGATGGGCCTGTGCGGTGGTAATGATCTCCCGCCGCTGGGCCAGGTCCCCGCGGGCCTCGTGGTAGGCCCTGGTCACCGTGGCGTGGAGGAAGGCAGCGTCAGCGCCCCCTCCCGGCTGGAACACGAACTGGTCCATCCCGGTCAGATCCCGAAGCATCCGGTCGAGCCCGTGGATGACCTCGAGCGTGCCCTGGAGGGTCTCGACGTCCTGGTCGGGATGGGTCCCGGCCACGAACGGCTGCCGGGTGAGCGCCTCGGTGACCCGCGGGTTGTACTTCATGGTGCAGGTGCCGAAGAGGCTGATGCCCATCATCCCCAGCACCTCCTGGCTGAGATGCAGGTAGTGGCGCAACACCTCGGGCTCCGAGAGCTCGGGCAGATCGGCCGGGCGGCCCCGGCGCAGGGATTCGGGGATCAGGTCGTCACCCACCACCGCGCCGAGATCGGGTTCGTCCACGGGGAAGAGTTGCCCGCGGCGGCCGGGCCGGCCCATCTCCATCACCAGCGGCTCATCCCAGACCGCGGCGTGGTACTTCCTCAATCCGTTGGGAGTCATCGGGTCACCTCCTCCAGTGCGGCGGTCAGGCGGTCAATGTCGGCCCGGCTATGCACCTCGGTCACGCAGTACAGGGCGCTCTGGCCCAGATCGGGGAAGTCGCTGCTCAGGTCGCGGCCGCCGAAGATGCCGCTGTCTCTGAGTCGTCGGTTGATCTCAGCCACCGGGATGCCCGTGCCGTCGAAACCGACCACGAACTCCTTGAAGAAGCCGGTCGGCCATGGCAACGACACCCCCGGCACGGCCCCTAGCCGCCGGGCCGCGTAGTGGCTTCTCCGCAGGATCGCTCCGCCCAACTCCTCGAAGCCGGCCGGTCCGAGCACCGACATGTAGGCGGCATTGGCGATCGCCCACAGGTAGACCGAGTTCCCGGTCCAGTCCTTTCCGTCCTCCCGCGAGCCGTAGGAACTCTGCTGGAAGAGGGCGAGTCCGAAGGCCCGCTCCCCCTCGTGGGTGGTGTCGGTGAGGCTGACCTGGAGAGTGGGGTACTCCCGGGCGTAGCGTTCCTCATCCCGGGTAGCGATGAAGCCACCAACCCCGCCGCCGCCGTTCATGTGGATACCGAGCGGCTGGGTGGTCCCCACCGCGATGTCGGCGCCGTAGTCGGAGGGCGGGACGATCACGCCGAGCGAGGTCGGATCCACACCGACGATGGTTTCGGCCCCTGCGGCTCTGGCCATCCGAGCAATCTCGGCGGCCTGGTCCTCGATCACCCCCAAGTAGCCGGGGTTCTCGAAGTAGACCGCGGCGACTCCACCGTCAAGGCGGCTCCCGAGGTCGACCAGGTCGAGGCGTCCGGTGGCCGGGTCGTAACCCACATAGGCGATCTCGATGTGGCCCTCCTGCTCCGGAAACCCGGCGTAGGTCCGGGCCACGTCCAGACGCTGTGGGTCCATCAGGGCGGGAACCAGGATCCGGCCGCGTCCCGTCATCCGGGTCGCCATCCGCATCGAATGGCCCACGGCGGCGCCCCAGCTGTAGACGGGCAGGCCCACGAATTCCATTCCCACGAGCTCCCCCAGCTGGCTGGCGAACTCGAACCAGGCCTGGTTACGACCCAAGTCGGATGAACCCGTACCCCATACCGAGGTCAGGAACTCGCTACGGGTCCAGATCTCGTCGCATATGGCCGGCACGTGGTGCTGCCAGGTGCCGCCTCCCAGAAAGCTCAGGTTGTCCTCGCAGTGCTCGTTCTTCCCGAGTACCCCGGTCAGATGTCGCTTTAGTTCCACCTCCGAGGCAAGGGGCTCGGGCAACCCGAACCGCCTCGTGGTTATGTGTTCATCTGGTATCTGCTCGAACAGGTCATCGACGGTGGCGGCGCCGATCGCGTTGAGCATGTGCTTCTTGGCCTCCTCCGTGGAATTGGCCATGTAAGGGTGGGCTCTGTTCACTCCATCACACCTTCGGTCTCGCGCTCATCTTGCTCACCCTTAACTCTACCGATGGGAGTCTGGGACGCGCCTATTGGCGGCTGCGGCTAGCTTCCCGGCCCATGGACCGAGCGAACCCGATCCGGCTGGGATTGATCGTCAACCCGATCGCGGGAATGGGGGGATCGGTGGGCCTCCACGGCACGGATGGAGACACCTACCGGCAAGCCGCCGCCCTGGGAGCGGTCCCCATCGCCCACCGTCGAGCAGGACGAGCTGTCCGATCGCTGGTTGAAGGGGTCCCCGGGCTCTCGGTGCTCGTCGGCGCCGGCGCCATGGGCGAGAAGACCGCACGTGAGGCCGGTCTACTACCGGAAGTGGTGCCGGTGCGGTCGGACCCGACCACCTCGGCCGATACCCGTGCGGTAGCCGCCCGAATGGCAGAGGGCGATGTGGGGCTGATCGCCTTCGCCGGAGGGGACGGGACCGCCCGCGACATCGTGGCCGTGGTTGGCGCCGAGGTTCCGGTGGTGGGCATACCCACCGGTGTCAAGATGCATTCCGCCGTATTCGGGAACACGCCGGAAGCGGCCGGCGCCATGGCGGCCCGCTACCTGGCGACGCCCGACCAGGTTCCCCTAACCCGGCGAGAAGTGTTGGACGCCGGGGACGACCCGGGCCACGTCGCAGGCTTCTCGGTGGCATCGGTCCCGTTCGTCCGCGACCTTCTCCAGCCGGGCAAGGCCACCACCGCGCTGGGTGACGATGCCGGCCTGGACCGGCTATGCAGAAAACTTGCGGACGGGTTGGCGCCCGATCACCTCTACGTGCTCGGGCCCGGCACCACGGTGGCCCGGATCCTCGATCACCTGGAGTTGGAAGGAACCCTGGCCGGAGTGGACGTGGTGCGCAACCGGCGGATGGTCGCCACCAACGTCACGGCCGCCGAGTTGGTGGCCTTACTGGCACCGGGCGTTCCGTCCACAGTCTACTTGGGAGTGATCGGCGGTCAGGGCTTCCTGCTCGGCAGGGGAAACCAGCAACTCAGCCCCGAGGTGATTAGCCGCGTAGGCGAGGCGAACGTGATGATCCTGGCCGGCGAGGAGAAGGTGCGCCTACTGGACCCGCCCGTCCTCCGGGTGGACACCGGCGTGGATTCAGCCCGGCCGGTCATGCTGGGATACCGGAGGGTCCACACGGCCCCCGGCCGCAGCACCGTGATGAAAGTGGTCACCTAGCTCAGTGGGCAGTGGGCAGTGGGCAGTGGGCAGTCGGCAGTCGGCAGTCGGCAGTCGGCAGTCGGCAGTGGGCAGTGGGAAACACCCGGGCAAGTAGGTGCTATGGCCGCTTACTTGAAGCCGCTACCTCCTTCGCCAGGTCGAGAACCGTGATGGCTTCGATGTCCCCGGCGATCCTGAAGCGGTCTTCGCCGGGGTAGACGACGAACTTGGCTTCCGGGCCAACGTCTTTGCAACCGCTGTGGAAGCCCCTGCGCGGCCGCGGGTCGAGACTGCGCTTGACCTCGATCGCCCAGGGCGCACGGCCGGGCAGCGTCAGGATCAGATCAATCTCCGCCCCGCCCGACGAGCGGTAGAAGCTCGCCTCGGCGCGGTTCGGCGCGAACGACAACAGGGTCTCGATCACGAACCCTTCCCAACTCATGCCCACAATGGGGTGGCCTACGATGTCCTCCTTGGTGGCCAGACCGAGCAGGGCGTGCACGATGCCGCTGTCGCGGACGTACACCTTCGGCGACTTGACCAGACGCTTTCCTACGTTTCGGCGCCATGGAGTGAGGCGACGGACCAGGAGAAGGTCCACCATGAGGTCCAGGTACCGGGAGACCGTCTTGCCGTCCACCACGAGGCCACGGGCGAGGGCGGCCGCGTTGAGCGTTCCTCCCTGCGTGTGGGCCAGCATCACCCAGAAGCGCCTGAGGGTCTCGGCGGGGATGCGCGGGCCGAATTGAGGAACGTCCCGTTCGAGATACGTCCGTATGAAGTTCTCCCGCCACCTAAGGCTTCTGCTGTCGTCAGCGGCCAGGAAACTGTCCGGGAAGCCGCCGCGGACCCAAAGCTCATCGTGGTTGCTTGCCCCCACCTCCGCCACGTCGAACGGACCGAGTTCGAGGTAAGCGATGCGTCCGGCCAGGGTCTCGCCGGACTGTCGTAACAGGTCCATCGAAGCAGATCCCAGCAGAAGGAACCGTCCTGCCCGTTTTTCCCTCCGCCTCCCGCTATCGATGAGGCCGCGCAGGCTCTGGAACAGGCCCGGCATCCGATGGACTTCATCCAGGATGACCAGCCGGTCGTCATGATCCGCCAGGTACAACTCGGGATCCGAGAGCCTGGCGCGATCCGCGGGCGACTCGAGGTCGAGGTAAACCGAGTCCAAGGCATCGGCAACCTCCAAGGCGAGGGTCGTCTTACCGACCTGCCGCGGTCCGATCAGAGCAACGGCCGGGTATTCCGCCAGCAGGTCGTGCAGTTGGGCATGCAAGCGACGAAGGATCATCCATGTAATTATGGACTGTCACGCCAGAATTGCAAGGTTGTATCACCGAGACGCTCGTGGTCACGGTTCGTACCGCGCTCTCGACTCAAGCAGCCGATCAGCGGACCGGCCCGCAGCCTCAGGCCCACAACCCTTCCAGGGTTGCGATTTCATCCGGGACCGGCGCTGTCCACAACTGCCTTCGCTGCTTGGCGATCAAGGATGAGGGTGACTCGGGGGTGCGTCTGGAGAATCGAGGCCGGCAGAGTTTCGGTTACCGGACCGCGCAAGGCCTTCAGCACCGCAGCTGCCTTGGCGGCGCCCGACGCTATCACCATCAGATGGCCGGTCTCCATGATCGTGTCGAGACCCTGCGTCACCGCGCGGCACGGCACCTCATCCGGGCTGTCGAAGAAACGGGCGTTGTCAGCCCTGGTCGTCGCGGTGAGGCGCACGACTCTGGTACGGGAATCGAAAGCCGAGCCGGGCTCGTTGAAGGCGAGATGGCCGTTGCGCCCGATCCCCAAGATCTGGAGTCCGATCCGAGCCCGGCGGACCCGGCGGTCGTAGCGGGCGCACTCCTCCTCCAGGTCGGCCGCGTGAACGTCGGGTGAGTACAGGCGGGCGGGTCGGAAGTCCACCTGTCCGGTCAGCTCGGCGCGGACGACGTTGCGGTACAGCTGCGGATGGTGGGTGTGGAGCCCCACGTACTCGTCCAGCAGGAAGGCTCGGGTCGCTGCAAACGAGAGGGACTCCTCCCGGTGACGGCGGACCAGCTCCCGGTAGAGGGGCTGCACCGACGCGCCGGTCGCCAGGCCCAGCACCGGCGAGACAGCGGAACCAAGGAAGGACTCTACGATGCCGGCCGCGCGGGCGGCCATCTCGTCGGTATTCGAGGCGATGACAACCTCCATTTGCCCACGGTCCTCCGTAGCCGGACTACTCGACCCCGGGAACGCGCCCGTCCGGCAGCCGTGGGTTTCCTGCGGATGCAAGGCTGCGGGACCAGGCGGACGGACCTCTACCGGTCCTCACAGGCTTGGACCTCCCTGCGACTCTTGGGCCGGGGACTCGGTGGTCCTCGCTCCCGTGATGAACGCCACCAGGTCGTCCTGGGTCACCTGGCTGACGTCGGCCTCCGCCGTCTTGCGGCCTCGGCGCAGCACGACCGCCGTGTCGCACACTGCCGTGACCCGGTCCATGTTGTGGGTGATCAGCAGCACCGCCACATTCGAGTCCCGCAGTGTCCGGATCAGGTCCAAGACCCGGCGGGCCTGCTCGACGCCCAGCGCCGCGGCGGGCTCGTCCAGGAGAACGATCCGCTGGCCCCAGGCCACCGCCCTCCCGATGGCGATGGCCTGGCGCTGACCACCTGAAAGCAGGCCGACCGGCCCGCGCAACGAAGGGATGGCGATGCCGAGACGGGCCAGGGTCTCGCCGCACTCCTCGTGCATACGCCTCTTGTTCAACAGCCCCAGCCGTGACCCGAACCACCCGCCCCGCGTGTACTCCCGGTTAAGGAAAAGGTTCTCGGCCACGTTCAGCGTGTCGATGAGCGACAGGTCCTGATGGACGGACTCGACGCCCAGCGAGCGGGCCACATCGGGTGAGGAGATCCGATGCTCGGCCCCGTCGATGCTTATTGTCCCCGAGTCCGGCTGGTAGATCCCGGCCAGGCACTTCACGAGCGTCGACTTGCCGGCCCCGTTGTCGCCCAGCAGCGCCGTGACCCGCCCCCTGTGAAGATCGAGTGAGACGCCGTCCAGGGCCTGCACGGCCCGGAACGCCTTCGACAGGTTCCGGACCTCGAGGGCAGGAGGTGTCACCGTTGCCTCTCCGGTACCGGGTCGCCCAGGGTGTTCCAGGCGCCGGCCACCGCCGGAGCGGCCGTACGGGCGCCCGTCACTCCCACCACGCAGGCCCTGGTCACGAAGGCCTGAACGCGGAAGCCGCAGATCACCGTGTCCCCCTCCCCGATGGTCCGGGATGCCGGTGGATGCAGCCTCGCGTAGTAGTCGATACCGGAGGGGTCGGGCATGTCGAGCGGCACCGGCTCGGTGGACACGTCCTCGGGAATAGCCGCCACCAACGCTCGCGTGTCGTAGGAGTCGAATACCGGGTCTACGTAGAAACCCCCGCCGAAGCACAGCGGAACACCCTGGTGTATGTGGGCGACCTCGGACAGGTAGAGGGCGGCGGGCTGTTCGGGAAGTTCCTCCACCGCGTGCAGCGGCGTCGAACCGGTGAGGCCATGCCCGGGCTCCACCTGGGTGGCCCCGATACCCGCCAGCAGATCGAGTACCGCCGTGGACGTGGTGCCGGGAGCGTTGACCTCGATGCGTGCGCCGCCTCCGAGCATGCCGGAAGCCACCTCCACTCCCCGGGCGAGGGTCTCGACGTTGGAAGTAGCAGCCACCGTCCTGGTGTCCTTGTCGTAGAGGAGGGCGGGAAAGGTGGTGAGGCCGGCGAAGCGCAACCCTTCCAAGCCGTTCACGAAGGCGATGGCGGAAGGTAGTTCTTTGATGTGGAACCCCCCTTCATGACCGGGGTAGAAGACGTCGCCTTCGTTCCATATCCGGAGTAGTACATCTTGGGTGCGTCCGAGCCTTGACACCGCCCGCGAAGCCTCCGACGCCTTGGTACGGGAGAAGATGGTCCAATAGTCGGGGGAGAGGCCGGCGGCTTCCCGGGTCTCCGCCCGCGCGATCTGGACGAGATGCCCGAGGTTGCCAAGCCGATGCCCGCCGGCCACGATGGGCCTGGCACAGGCCATGTCGACCGCTACGTAACCGTCGACACCGCCCCGCGTTATCGCATCCAGCGCACCCCCGGCACGACCCAGTTGCTTGCTCATCGCGTACACGGTGAGACCCCGGCGATGCGCCTCTCTCGAGAAGTGGCGGGTATTGGCCTCGATCGCGTCGAGATCCAGGACGTAGCTGTTGGCCGGAATGCTCCCCTCCTGGTGGAGCCGGATGGCCGCCTCTACGAAGGGCCGGTTGCGGGTCAGCAGTGCCTTCAGGAACATCGTCGCTCAACTTTCTTGAGGTGCTCGCATGCTGAGCGCCACCGCAAGGATGATGATCACACCGCGGGCGATCAGTTGGTCCGCCACCTCCAGTCCCATCAAGATCAGCCCGTTGTTGAGCATCGCCATGATGACCGCCCCGGTCACCGCACCCGCTATCGAAGCGCGGCCTCCGAACAGGCTGGTGCCCCCTATCACGACCGCCGCGATCACGGTCAGCAGGTCGTTCTCGCCGAGGTCGTGGCGACCGATGGCAAGCCGCCCCGCCAGCAGCACCCCGGCAAAGGCGGCGGCGGTGGCACTCACCACCAGCGCGCTGACACGGATCCGGTCCGTGTTGAGACCGGATGCCTTCGCCGACTCCCGGTTCGCTCCCGTGGCGAGGACATGCCGGCCCCAGCGCAGGTGGTGTAGCGCGAAGTGGCCCAGCGCGAACACGATGATCGTCCAGACGACCAGTGACGAGACCGCACCCAACGAACCGGCGCCGAACAGGGCCGAGAAGGTGTCGTCCCGGATCGGCATCGACTGGAGGTTGTTCACGTTCCGAGCGATCCCGCTGATGATTCCCAGCGTTCCCAGGGTGACCAGAAAGGAGGGAATCCGGACCTTGACGGTGATGAGACCGTTGAACAGGCCGACCACTACTCCGGTGGCCACTGCGGCGAAGGCGCCGACCAGGAACCCGTGATCACCCACCACTACCGCGGCCACCAGCGACGAGAGCGCCACGGTGGACCCGACGGACAGGTCGATCTCCGCCGAAGCCAGGGCGAAAGCCATCCCCACCGCCATCACCGCGATGGGCGCCGCCTGCCTGCCGATGTTCAACAGGTTGGAACTGCTCAGGAACCCGTCGTCCCACAGGAGCAGGGCGAAGACGGCGAGGATCGAGACGAAGGCCAGGTACACGACGTACTGTCGAAACCCGCCTTCGTCGCCTTGGCGTGCCCGCAACCGTATCCGTATCGGGTTGCTTACGGCTCGTAGCCGTTTACGGGCCGCCTTCACTTCCGGCAGTTCCTTCGGACACTCGGGAGGCTAGAGCTTATCCGAGGGCTTGCATGACTTCGGTTGGTGGGTCGGCTGCCAAAGATTGGCGGTAGGCGTCGACGATGTTGTCGGCAGTGACCTTGATGGCGGGAACCACCACGAAGGGAGGCGCAGGCTTGCCG